>Ga0126342_10002455_pt1 | contig 28950 bp, 24 predicted proteins | sample Cyp1metagenome_FD_92528 | JGI IMG/M metagenome (GOLD analysis project Ga0126342, IMG submission 92528) | Coral microbial communities from Lord Howe Island, Old Settlement Bay, Australia - Cyphastrea 1 metagenome | ecosystem: Host-associated > Invertebrates > Cnidaria > Coral ... | reverse complement strand
TATATATGAGCGATTGTGAAAACCCTAGGTTCACGGAAAAGACATCCACAAATTTGGGAAGGTCCCATCGCTTACCACACGTTTGTACAATAATGATATATGGTAAACTTGGGGGGTATCGCTAGCTGCTGCATTTATATATATATGTGATGAGCCATGAATAATATGTGATATTTGGGTATCGCTAATGTGGATATTAGAGAAATATGATGACATAACCTTGAAAAGGGGTATCGCTAATTTGGGAAGGTCCCATCGCTTACCTCAGGGTTTTAACAATTTCCATCAATTTCCATAAACCAATGTCCGTCGAATACATATTTAGTATTGCCGGGGTTTTTACGGTTGCTCATATAGTTTTCATGGGGTTTATAAACCAACTTATAACTGGGGGGCACCATCCTGTATCCCATATGCTCCATGTATGGAATATTTACTAACATTTGCCCGAACAAAATCACCCAAATGTAGGTATATAAATATGCCAGCACCATGGAGCATATGGGTATGTCAACCACTTTCCAGTCGTTGTGGTTCTTACAGTAATTTCCACTGGAGAACACGGTCAATCTTTGATACCCTCTGGTAATTTAACATAGCTATTGAAAATGGCCATTGATAGTGGATTTTCCCATTAAAAATGGTGATTTTCCAGTTCGCTATGTTAAATTACCAGAGGGTAGTTCAAGAAATAGTATCCTTTGCTGGTTGGCTGGTCAGTTTCCGTTGCAAACACCTAACGGATTTTTTCTGCCCGTACAAGGATGGGGATGTAACCATCGTATTATCATTATGAAACCATCAATGATGGTTATAATTTTATGCTATCATCATATGAAACCATATTATGAAACTTATTATCATTATGAAACCATATTATCATCATATTATCATGGTTATAATCATTATAGTTTTAGATGTTGCTTTGTGGAGTGTCATGACAAAGATGACCATGGGTAAACGGAGGTTTTCTGTTGAACACATGGTGGGTTTTCTGTTGAACTGTTCGACTACCAGAGGGTTCCCCCTCAAGAATCGATCACAAATAGGATAGGATAACACAAAATGTCAATTTAGCCACTAGAAAATATAGACATTCACTGGTAACATATAGGAATTTAGCCACTAAAGATGGCATTTGCACGGAGAAAGTGGACTATTCATACCAACAGTAACACGTTCATATGGTTCAATTTTTGGACCAGTGGCTACTTTCTTAAATATATAAACATCATCAAACATTGAAACAGCATAAAACTAAAACCACGCAATTGGCTGAAGATAAACGTTAAACCAGCAGCCACTGTGGGAACCACGAACAAGTGTCCTGCCGCAGGCATTGGCTGCTTTTTGCTGGTGTAATTTCAGATGTGTCGGAGACCGCGTCTTCAGGGTCCTCATCACCCTCTTTATCTTTGCGCACTTGACGCGTTTGTAACACACTTCCTGATCACCAGACGACGGGAGGATCAAGAATATGATTTCACTCCCGGTTTCTCCTGTCAACCCCAAAACGCTCTTGCCCTCAGTGAAAGTAATGTCTTGATCAAGCGTAATGAAGCATTCCATATCTATAAGCGCATTGTGACGACTCAACGGTTGGATTGTCTCGCTCCCAAGTGTTGTTTCCCAGGGCTTGACTCCAACTTCTGTGGGATCCAACAGTCTCCAAGCACTTAAAAGGGGGAAAGGACACCTTCCGAACATTGAAACAACAATGGAACTTCTTTCAGAAAAGGAGTGGAACCAACAAAAAAGACATGCATCATACTGCAAAACGTATATGAAGGTTTGACATTTAAGAGGACTATCTGCTTCATCTCATGAAGTATTGGTTATATTTCCTTGTGTATGGCAAGACATTCAAGCATTACATGGCATTGCATATTAGTAAAACCGCGGGCTCATCCTCAAGTTTCCCCGCTTCGCATTTCATTCATTTTCATTCTGGCTGATTTTTGGTAATTCACGAGATATCCTGAAAATAGCTTAAATAAAGCAATTTGGGGAATGAATGATTCTCTCTAATACTGTGACTGTGATTCCAGTGACGTCACGACGTGAGGTTATGATCTTAAATTCATCCAGATTTCATCTCCTCCGTGAAGAAGCCACTTCTTTGGTACCCATGAATGGACCCCTTGGACGTGCTCAGCCAACCAGTCAACAACAAGCAGTCAGCCACTGGATCCAAATCCAAGAATCCAGTGGTGTATCATCACACTACCAATCTGAGATACCCTGCAAAAAATGACACATTCTTTGCTGGTGAACGTAGATATTCCCATTAATACCAACAGATTAACCTAGATCAAAGTATCCATGTAAGATTGACCTAGATCATTTTCCCTATGAAACTGCCTTTGATTGGAGGATACTCTCCAAAAATCAAACGTGGCAATGTAAAGCCCGTTATTTGTAGATCATTTTCCAATTAAAACTCCACTTTTTATAATTTTGGTTACCAAAGGGCATACCGCATCTTTGGACAAAAACCCAAATGGATACCCAGTGACGCAGCGCGGGTCAAAGGAGACGCGCAATTTGGAGGCATTGGGTAGGTAGATGTCCTTGGGATGCAATCTGGATGGTCGTGAATGCCCATTCCACTCAATGTGAAACCTGTTTTTTTTGTTACCCTCTGGTTATGGCTAACCTAGCCATGGAAAATGGCATAAAATAGCCCATAGAAATAAATGGTTTACGGAACTTAAAAATGCTGATTTTCCATGGCTATGTTAAATAACCAGATGGTAAATCAGCCTGGTCGACTTCAAATTCCAAGCGCTAATTTACTCTAATTAATTCCTCAAAAATGTGCCAGAATGTTCTATTCTGAATGGTACCCAAATCAACAGCCCACAAGTTTGTCAGGCCTTGACATTCACATGCTGCGAATGTGTGGATGCAATGTGTGGACTTCTGATGAGGAACTGCAGCAGGGTGAGGCCCAGGATTCACTGGCAAAGGCAGGGCTTGGAACTGGGACTTCTCAGATATGTGTCTTGCAAATGTTAGTGAAAGCACGATGAAATCATATGACATCCATGATTTTTCACCGCGAACCGGCCCGTTTACTCAATTCCATTGGTGGTTTCATCTGAGATTTTTACCGGAGAGCTGTGTGCTGGGCAGGTGGTACAACCGGAATAATGTTTGTAAAGCAATAGAAAACCATCCCCAAATTCAAGTTTATTTGCAGCAAACCATCATCTCTTTCCCTCAATATCAAAGATATCTATCTGAGTCTATCAGTCCCACCTCTTGCACAACCCTCCATTGTTTGGCGATTGTTCGGGTTGATCTTTTGCTTCCTCCATTTTGAATCTGTGAGTGGCACAAACATCCAAAACATAAAACGCGTTCGGGTTTCACTATCCCTAAAAATCTGATCCTCGAAACTAATTTTCCGTCCAACATGGTCATCGCGTGTTTTTCCGGTGCAAGCCATAAAAAAATCATCGCCCCGCAGCTTGACACCGTCACCGACCCAGCTGCACACCCTGCAATAGCCGGGACGCTTTGGTCCAGGAATGAGTCTTCGCAGGATAGGGATGAGGCGATTCGACCACCTGCAGGTCCTTTAACTTCTTTCCTGGCTGGATGCTGATTTTTGCCATGGAATGCCATGGGGACAAAGTTCAAAGTGGGAAAACTCATAATTAACAAAACATAATATGGTGGGGCCAACGATACAACTTGTTACTAAAAAACCTTGTAACATATTGATATATTATACTATATTATGATATATTGTAACAATACGATTTGGGGGTTGATAAGTTCATTGCAAGGTAGTACCCACAAGGGTCCCTATCCATAAAGTCATTTGAAGATCTTGTGGATCTTGATCAGGCCAATGGGCCAATAGGGATTCTAAACCAACAAACACCACTGGCCGCTGGCCATCTCAGGAACCGATTGATTGGAGGTACCGATTCCATATATGTTTGGCCTATTGTTCAGGCCTAAATTTCAGGGAATATCCCCAGAAAATATGGCCCAAAATATGGTACAGTAACATTGACCACTGGATGTCAAAGGATCATGGCCAAAATCAAGCCACGCAGTCAAGGACAAGAACTTCGCAGGAGAAGGTACCACTTCCGGTAGGTTGTGTCCATTTCCCACCAAAAAACTGGTTAGAGTTTGGCATCTAAACATGATACTGCTGGCCCGATGAATGCCGATGAATAACATGTCACTTGCTTCACCGGCAATCCCGGTTATCCCAGTTTCCTGAAAACTCACCTCTGTAAAAGTTCCACCATTGCCAAAACATCGACCAATTCTGGGTAGCAATTCTTTTTCAGGTGGCCATCAGGGCCCCTCGCCTGCCAGAATCTCTTCGTGTTTCTTCTTCACCTCGGCAATGCTATTGATAAAATAATGGGATTGGAAGAACTTCTCGTGGGTGTTTTCCAAGAATCCAGCCTTCTCACAACATGTTCTGCACAAGGTGGTGGTGGCGGCGCCCAAGTTATACGATGGTTTATAATTAACTACAGTTAAGTTTAAGTCTAATGGTAATATTATGTCAAGTTGCGTATGTATATATATAATTATTGGGTTCATATATTGGGTTTAGCGCATTACCTTCTGGTAATGTCACAGTTTGCTAGGGAAAATGGGCCATAAAAGTAGGTGATTTCAATTATATAACAATTTTGATGTTAAACGGCAAACTGTTCAACTCTGAAAGTTCAGAGAGCATCCCAACTTTCATGATTATAGGGACTCCGAATGATGGCATCTCTCTTCCGATAAGCTTCCCATACAGAGTAGGGAGCCTGATTAAAATTGTCACCAATGAAACCTTGAGTACCGCTACAGGGTGGTGCCCCCCAGTTATATGTTGGTTTATAAACCCCATGAACACTATAGCTATATCTGCCATAAACCATCGTTAAACAAAGTTACAGTGAAACCATGTTAAACCACTTATAAAGCAACTTAGCTATCTTGGGGGCCCCCATCCGTGTAGACCCACATTGTCGTCATTCATCGTCCCCAGTGACGCATAGTGCCCAGAAATCCTCTGCAGTCATCTGCACCTTGTTCTCCTCAGACCGAAGAAGATTGATGGATTGACCATGGTAAAACCAAGGTTTCAATGGAGATATAGATAAGTATGATAGTATGACATTAACCTGCCATGGGATATGATTGATATGTGGGTTTGTCTGATGGTTTGCATACCATAGTATGCCCCAAGGTATAGTCATCAAATAGTAGAGAACACATTGTTTTCAAAGCATGGCGATCCACTCCAAAACATCGAAAGAGATATCTCCGTAGAAGATTGGATGGTTACCCTCTGGCAATTTAGCAGCATCTCTATGGGAAATCACACTTTTAAATTCGGTAAATCATGGTAAATCATCTATAAATTGGAATTTTTCAATCACAATTAGTTAAATCATGGCAAATCATAGAGTATAAACTGTCAATTTTCCAGCTCGCAAACTGTTAATCATTACCGCAGGATATGAGTTCTGGCGTGTTTTGAGAAAGGATTTACAGGTGAGCAGTTTTTTCATAGTTTCAATGGGAATTTCAGGACCCTAAAATGGAGGTATCAGGTACCATTTCAGCCAGTTTGTTGGGAAATATCTCCCGGCATTGACATTTAGTCCTTACATAGGCCTTATATATTATAGATATTATAGATACCTCCAATTTAGGTGCCTGAAATGGGGCTTGACTTGATAATCTTGATAGTTTGGACTGATTATTTAAATCGGAGTTCCTTCAGAATGATTTTGTTGCTTCAATCATTGTGGGCATAATAATTTCTGCTCGAGAATTGATGCGTTCCTTCAAAAACAAATCCGAAACAAATACTGGCCATTACTGGTTTGTTGCCGCCTCATTGCATGGATAGGAAAGGCTGCCACCAACCAGTCTTTTTGAATCTTTCTGGTGATGTCTTGGTCATATCCCACCATGCTTTACTAGCCATATCTCCACGAAAATAAAGTCAGCCAACGCCAACTGTCGGGACAGAAAACTAACCACCCCACCATAAAGTCAATCAACCTATTTGGGAGGTCTTTTTGTACAGTTTTTTTGGGGGGGTTCAGTGTTTTAATATTATTATACTCTATCCTCTGGTTATTTAACATAGCCATGGTATAGATGGCCCATAGAAATAGATGGTTTACCATTCTTAAAAATGGGTGGATCTTTCCATGGCGAACTGTTAGTCATAACCAGAGGGTAAGTACTCTAGTTATGATTAGTTATGCAAAATGAAATTCGCGTCACATAGGGAGTAGCCTTGAACCACCTCGGAACCACCATGAAAGCAATGTGTTTCTGTCCTGTGGGAATTGGAGTGAATAAATATACAAATCCCCTTTTGCCACCAGCACTGGATACTTAGAATTTCAAACTTACAAAAACGCATTGCCTCCAACTGCTGCTCCGCTATCAGCACATGAAACACCAAAAAACTAACTCTCCTTTGCAACAAAAACACTCAAGTGCATTAAAGTACATTAAATATCATTAAATGACTTTGCATCTCAAATTCAAGCGCTAAACCTACACATTTCAAATCTTCTGAAACTCGAACTTGACAACACTTTTCATGAAGCTTATGCATTCGTTTCAATCAGGCAATTTGTTCGGCAAACCTAAACGGGTCACAACATAACAATTCTGTATGCGTTTTCAATATGGAAATTTGTTCAGCAATACTAAAAGGGGCACAACATGACGGGCAATTTCTTCGGCACGAAATGTCTGGTCCCCAAAAGATCCCAAGATCCTTGGTTACCCTGTGACACCAGATTTGCACAAAAATCCCTAGCATCCGATGTTTAACGCTGAAGCCCCGGTCTTTGTTCGATGGATCCCAAACTGATCCCATCCCATGCCGCGACGGGTGGCCCTTTGAAGCTTTGTCCACTCATCTTCGAAGCTGGTATCTGCACCGTGTCTCCCAACATTGCCCGAAACAAAAATGAAATCAACAGCAAGGGATCGAAATTCTGGGGTTCAAACATGGAACAATGACAAGTCCAATAGTTTGACGGGAAATTAAGGTCGGAAACCTGCATTTCTTTTGGGCCAACACCTAAACACGGCTTCCTGTTCATTTTCCCTTGTACCAGCTGTTGTACCGATATTCCTCATGGTTAAACCTATATATATGTATCCTAAATACCATTTATCAGGGTTCATAAGAAACCCATGTTCGAAACCCCTGAATCATCCAGAAATATGGACCATTTTCATTCATTTTCCAGTTCGCCAAAATACCGGATAGTAAAACATTATATTCCCATGTAAATCATCATTCCCGTTTTCGTCAAATCCGATATTTCATCCCATTAAAACAGCATACATCCCATTAAAACAGCATAAATCCCATAAAATTCCCATATAAAATCAAAAAAAAACATATAAACCCTATATAAATCCCATAAAAATCCCATATAAATCATATATATATATCCTATATAAATCCTATATTCCATCCATTTCCATCCTATTAAAACCAGCATTGTTTCTTCGCCCAAATGCCCATTTTTCAGCTTCTTGCGCAGGTCGCAGAATCACACCTTCGTCGATGCGGAAGATGTCCATCTCAGAACCTGGACGCAGCGTGGCGCGCGCCGCGAAAGGCGTGGCGCTAAGCGGAAGGCGTGGCGTGGCCGTTGGAGGAAACATGTATAGGTATAACCATCAAAACATTACAGATATTATAATGCTATTGTAATATAGAAATATAACCTATGGTTTTATAGGTATATACCATGTCAAGATTTATGTTGATATCATAAACAAAAAGGTATAACAATCTAAAACTGTCAAGATTATCGAAATGATCAAGTCAAACCCCATTTCAGGTACCTAAATTGGAGGTACCTACCATATGTGAGGCCTATGTAAGGGAATATCCTCACAAAATTTGGCCTTATATGGTACACTACCTCCATTTTTGGATCCTGAAATTCCCATTGATATATATATATATATATGTATAACTTATAAACATCAACAAGTACAGATATTATAGGCTAGGAATAACTAAGAATGCATATAATAAGCATCCAAAAAATCACAGGTTGACATAATTGTAATAATATGGCATAACCATCAAACATTATCATCCAATTATAGTTCCATTTAGGGTATAACCGAAGAATGCAATCACCAGGTCGCCAGGTGTCCTTGGGGAAAGCCCTGCGTTGAATAAAATTGGGATATGTGTTTCCGCTTCATGCATCTATCATAAACATCATATAACTATCTAATAAATATAAAGGGATATAGTTGCAATATGACGACCCAGCTGACATAAAGCCACATATCTTAAGCATTGATGACACAACTAGGTGACATAGAGACTTCAGCTTGCCGATTTCAACCTATCATAAATATATATATATATGTTGTATTCTCTACAGATGTAAGGACACGTTTGCCACCAGATTGTTTCTATCCGTGCGCGAAACCCACGGTGTGACAAGGTGAATTCCCAGGCAATTTCTTGCGCCCAGAAACTTCCAGCAGATTTCTTGCCAAGAGCCTGGCAAATGTGATCCTGAAGATATCTGCAGAGGCAGCCCGAAATCTGGAGGTGTCGTGTTCAATTCGGAGTAATCTAATCATGAGTAGTAATATATATATATATGTAAAATTATATGTAAAAACTATTTCTTAATGGTCAAATCAGCTGCTGATGTGTTATTTGTGGGGCAAAGTCAAACGCACCCTGCTCTCGGTAATGGAACGTACAACGCCAAAGATTGCACTGCCCAAGTGCTGAAAATGGTGAGATTTTGGTAAAACCACCATTAAAACCAAATATGTTCTAATTTTAACCCATTGATATATCCGTTAAACACTTGATGGTTTCAAGGATTGGATTTAATCCAAAGATCAATAATCGTTAATACTTGACTCCATATAATCCATATACATGGTAGTTAAAGCATGTTCAAGCGCCAGCCATTCTAAAACCTAGAGATTTGGAGCAAACCACCATTGTTCTCGATGTTTTCTGGCAGTTAAACTACCCTCTAATCAGAAGAAAAAACTATACATGGATATCAAGAATGCAGGTTTAACCACCAAAAATATGGTACCAAAGCTCCAATTTCCTCGAACGGACCGCAATTCTCATTAGAAACAGAAAACCAAAATAGTCGTAAATGGAGATGTTTTGCAATAAATGGCAACAAACCACCATTTTTTCATCCATGTTTTGGTACTTCAAAGCACCACTTCCTGCGTCCGTCCTGGACCTCGCTACTGATCTTGGCATCAGCACAGGCCGTCTTGAAGAGGGACACGGGCCTCGGTTTCCCCTGAAAAAACTAAGGGTTCTACAATATGCCGCCCCCCAGTTAGATGGTTTATAAGCCCCATTATATAACTATAGTTATAGGCACCATAAACCATAGTTATTGGAGTTATTTGCACCAACTTAGCTATCGTTTGGGGGTCCCACTTTCTACGGGGATATGGTCAAAATGGAGGATATTTCACCAGGAACGAGAATACTTTGGAAATGGGTCATTTCTAGTCTAGTGGGAAAGAAATGTTGATGCCCCAGAATAAGTGCTCAACTCCAGTTTTTTCCGTGATTTATCCCCCCCTATCCCCCCCTCTCTGTCATTTTTTGAGGCCAGACCACAGAACAACTTTTTACTAAGATCTTCGCTGCATCTCACTGCAATTACCGATTTGGATGAGACATGTTGTGACATGTGTTCCTCCTTTTTATGGCTATGACTCAAGAAATCAGCATATCATGATATCATGCAAATACAATTGCGGTTTGCAGAGAAATTATAGCTGATAGCTGCTGACATCACGCTGTCGTTGATCCGGATATGCATCTGGCCAGTGACAGTTTTGGATTGCCATGAGGAAAACTGTTGAGTCGGTCTGTGAAGACGTGAGGAAAACGTGTGCTGCAGAAGCCCTCAGGTAGCTGACGCTACCATGACTTGCATTGCATGCAAAGATGGACACTCTGAGACTCATAGGCCATAGGTGGGGTATGACCCTATTATATGAAACATAGTTATATGGCAAAGACCAATAAAATCGATGTCACTGCCGCACACCCACTGACCGCGTACATAAGTTCCGCCTATATGATTTTTATCTGGCTGAACATGGACTTAAGCATTTCAGTCTGGATGGATTGCAATGACTCACTAGCCTGGTGTTTTTAGGCCATTTTGGAAAAATCATCCTTACTAACTATTACTTAACTTACTTTTGTGATAATTTACCGACAATCATTGTTATCAAACCTGCCCATATCCATTGATATTCATCAAAATCATTCAATATATAATATTGAGTCAATATTAAAACACTCATCCTGACAATATCCATTGATTTTAATATTGATTGGATATGTTATTCAAAATCAATCATAACCATGAATATCCTATCAATATTAAAACTCACATCCTGTCAATATCCGTGAAATCTCACAATAACAATCCATTCAGTTTTGACATCCCATTCTAACAATCCAGAATAATCAGACCTTATTGGGATGTTAATTGAATGGGATGATTATGAGAATAATCAATTAATCATCCTTATTGGGATGTTATAGTGGGATTATCCACTATATACATTACTATCCCATTGTCCCATTGAACCTCTTCCGTATTTAGCGCCACTCCCCTGCAGTTGCCACGCCACATGCGTCCCCTTTTCGTGGACGGCACGGACCACTGGTGTCGCGGAGGTTCGAAGCTGTTCTTCACCGGAGGAGCGTCGGCGAGCCACAACTCTGGCGCGTCCTCGTCCGCAGTGGCAACAAAAACGGTGGATTATGAGGGGTTAGTTGTGATTTTCCGGTAAAATGGTTGTATTTATACTTGGTTAGAATATGCTTATATAGCATCTGGTAATTTTTAAACATAGCTATTGAAAATGGCCCATTTATAGTTGATTTACCTATAAAATATTTTGAATTTCCATAGTTATGGTAGTTTACCAGAGGGTAAGCATCATCGAACTACCATCCTGGAGGGGGTACTGTAGTGTTTTTTAGAACCAGATTCTAGCCGAGGAACATGAATTTCAACCATCAGCCATAGGGGGTTTAACGATCAAACATCTGGATATCTAATGGGAACCTAATGGGATATCTAATCAACAATATGATAGTTGGGTGTGTAAATGGGGCAATTGACCCCCCAAAGTTATTGTATCTTTTATTCCCGCCAAATTTTTGGGCACCTTATTTCAAACAAATCCATGTGGATTTCCCACGTAGGCGTGTATAACTGGGTTTATAATTACAAGTACCTACAAATCTACAAGTGTTTATGGTTACATCCATGGTTATCATGATTAATGGGATCTATAACCAACTTGCAACTGCAGGATGTAAAGGATCGGCGGAGCATTCTGGTTTCCACACGGGATGAACCTCCATATGGTTGATACCTATAAGGAGCTAGGTACCAGCAAGCTACAAGTTTGCTTATTGCCAAACTGACTCTATTTATCATCACCATAGTCACGCTAGTGAAGCTAGGTTTTATACAAACTTCGCCATGGGGTGCCACCTGGCAACCCCCTATTGATTAAAAACAACATAACACTGATAAATAATAATGTCTGGGTAACTTATAATATTTCACTAACCTGAAATAAGGCTATTTGGGGATGATTTCCCTTACTAACAATGATTACAGGGTTCGGTCGCAGGGTTTGGTCGTGATGAAATTTACCCAAATAATATATAACAATGATAAACATCAATGGTGTTTATCATTGTTAAATATACATTGGTAATATATAATGGTGTTTACCATTGAGACCAACCAGTAATATATACCCTCTGGTAAACAAACATACCTATTGAAAATGGCCCTTTAATTATAGTGGATTTACCCATTCAACATTGTGGATCTTTCCATTGTTATGTTAGTATGTTTACCGGAGGGTATCCCCCTATGACCTATGAAATAATGATAAACACCACCAGTAATATATAATAATATACAATAAACACCAGCTATATATATATATATACATTAATGGTAATGTTATATATACACCAGTTATAAATAATGATAAACACCAATGCTCTCAATCTGGGGTTCCAGTTTTTTTTTCGGAAAATCTCGGTAGGATGGGATTGATTTTTACCCCACCGATCAACCCCTGGTATCTGCAACCTGACTGGGGGTAAAGCCATGGTTGAATCAACCAGCCATGACTGGGAATGGTAAGTTTATAGCACCTATAAACAAATCTGATGACTGGGGGATGGTGCAAATGGCATTGTTTTACCAACAATTAATTACACATGTATTTTGGGTGCCTTCCCCATTTTTTCACATTCATGGTGCTGGTAAATTGGCCCCGACGCCACCATGCATGGCTAAACTTTGATGATAAACCATCCAAAAATCACCATAAATTGCTGGTATGATTACCATCCCCAAATGGTAGGTTTATTATTGGGGAGCTTCTCCTCCCCAAGCCATGTTCGCCACGTCTCCTGATGAATAATTTTCCATTTCTCCGCATCGGCATCGAAGAGGATCTGGTGACAATTGCCGTCCTCCCACGAATCGTGTGACTTTAGGTGGGATTGGTTTCGGGGAAACTGGCAAATGGAAATGCGTTTTGTTGGAGAAAGCGGATGGTGAAGCATTACTTTGAAAGTCTTTGTTGATGGAAGTTACTGTTGATGAAGTTGTTGATAGTGGGAAGTACAGCAATTGTTCATGTTTTTCCTGTCTTGTGAATGAAGGAGGTAGTTAGGGAAGAGTACATTATCAATCCGACTAAAATGGGCATGTAACTTAGGCCACAATGCATATGTACATAAACATCCTATCCATTATGTCCGTCAGATCCAATCGGATTCCCTTGTACACTACTCACGATCCAGTTTTGTCGATTTCAAGTGACACAAACCTACATGCTTTGGTGCGCGGACGTCCTGCAAGCCTTGTCGTTTCTAGGTTTTGGAAGAATTCCACATCGTTGTTTTTGGAGTACCATGTCAAAACATATCTCATGAAATTTTACAAAGTACTAAAACCAGTTGAAATGTCCATGGGTTGTCCTTTCCAGGGCCTGAAGTAATGGCCATAAAGACCATGCATTAGAGTTATTACTTAATATTAATTAATATTACAGATAAGGCCCAGTAATGTTCAAAAGTGTTCTGCCGAAATCCTGGAAAACAGCTGCTGTCAGCTACATTTAAAAATGCCAAATTCCTGCGCCTGGGATGTGTTTGGGGCACCCCAAGCAGGTACTGCCATGATCAACAAGGTCTATGGGGCCATATGGAGCCCCTGGTCATCCCACTATTTGGAATCCTTGTTCTTGGGCATTTGAGAAAACATATGAACAGAACATATATGAACATATATGAACATATATGAACATAAATGAACATATATGAACATAAACATATCTGAACATACATGAACATATATGAACAGAAATGAACATATATATGAACATATATGAACATATATGAACATAAATGAACATAAATGAACATATATGAACATATATGAACATATATGAACATATATGAACATAAATGAACATATATGAACATATATGAACATATATGGACATATATATATATATACATGAACGTATATGAAAATGGATCGATACCCACCCACGGACGTGAGTGAATCTAAGATAAACAGCGTCCTGCTGCTTGTACCATGCCTGAGGCCCGGTGCAGTTGGATACCCTCTGCAGATGGCACCCCAGGTCGACGTTGGTTTAAAGCACTAAGTATAATTATAGCTATAATTAGCAGATTAGCTATATGTATAATATAACACACACATATAATATATATATATATACATATATATATACATATATATATATGTAACACATATATTTATATATACATATACGAATGATATTCCTCTAATCAACCCTAGAGACATTGGATTTATTTTCAACCACTTTGCTAACTAGGCCACCACCTTATGGTAACTTGTCTCTTCCGGAAGATCACTGGCAAATCATAGAAGTTTTACTGGGCGGCTTCTAGTTCACCCAAGAAAATTACCAGAGGCTTGGGGTTTCCTAAAATGGGTGGATGCCCAAGTCACCATGGGTTTCCATATCTAAAAATACCCCCTGGTAATTTAACATAGCTATTGAACATTGCCATAGAAATAGTGGATTTACCCATTGAAAATGGTGATTTTCCAGTTCGCTATGTTAAATTACCAAAGGGTACCTAAAATGGCCTGATGACTTGGATTATTGTTGGATGATTTGGGGTGTCCCTATGACTTAGGACACCTGCATTCACCTGAAAAGTGAGGCGATTTCGGGGGATCCGCGATCTATCGAGCCTGGATTGGAATAATGAAGCCTTTACAAAGTGGTGCCCCCGCCTTGTAACCCCCCTGGTAATTTATAACATAACTATGGACATGATCAATGTTTCAGAGGTAAATCATCGAACTAACTGCGCTAGTTTCCATAGCCATGTTTAATCACCAAAAGATAGAACTTCTTTTCAAACTCATCCAACTGACTATGGATATATCATCATATGTCCACCACAAGCATCCATAAACCAGTTGTAAGTCACTCAGCTAAGGAAATGGGTCACCACCTCATATAATCTCCGATCTGTTTACTGCTGCTTTGAAGATCTTTGAAGTCTCAAAAGTTCTTGGAAACCTCAAAATTTTCTAAGACTATACAGTATATATCTGGGATTTGCTTAAGCTGGCGATTAAAGAGACAAACGCCATTCCCTGGTCCATCACGGATTTCGGATTGAGAAAACAACAAAATCATCAACTAAGCAAATCTAAGAAAATAATATCTGTACCCTCTAGCAATAATAATATGAGAATCAACTCAAACTGTCATTTTAAATAGTTTTACGGCATAGCTACAAAATAATTTTCCAGGGGTATGAATTACTTGTTGACATTTCCTGGCGATGTTCCTTTTGAGCTCCCGCCAAAACTATTCTAGTTTTCATCAAACGCCTGGTGAATCTGTGAGCCCCGGTCATGAAAAATCCCACAGGCATTGCCTTCCCGTTCTTCGCGCCAACGCGGTCGTAGGTGCCTCGGATGGTGAGGGCCTGGACATATTTTGATGGGTCCGAAAATGGTGGGAATTACCAATAAAACGGCCGTGTCAAGGGGAATATATATATATATATATATATGTATTATATATATATACCTGATGTACTTCCAAAAATTGCCTCTTTTCTATGGGAAGATATGGGAATATATGGGAATATATGGGGTATACACTACTATCACTACTATTGAATTGCAATTTAATAGGGAATAATAATGATAAACTAAGCAAACACAACAAGGAGACAATCAAAACCACAAACTTTTGCCCAAAGCTGTGGCACTTTTCGACACCCCAAAAAAGATAAACAAAATTGTAAAAAATGCGCTTACAACTCTGCACTTGGATTTTAATCATGTCGATCCTCCTCTTTTTGTGGATCAGAATGCGTACATCCCACACCAAAAAAAACAGTTCAATATATAACTAATATATAACTTATGCAGTATTTCAATTCTTTTGGGTCTTATATGATCTGGTCACAATGGTTACCCACTAATGTGGTTAAAACAATAAATTAAACCATCTCCAATCATCACCATTTTTCTAGGTGATATCTTTACCATTGCCAAATGGGTCGTTTATGACATTGTTTTAACCACATTAGTGACTAAATAACGGGATAATTCCTCCATTTATAGTGTATTTTCCCATATTTTCCTATGATTTTCCTATGGTAAAGTCCAAATTTGTTGATTTTTTTTGGGGTACCGAAGTGGATCTTATGTTTTTTTTTGATCTTGGGCCAAACCGAAAAGCCGAAAGGAATTCCGGCCAGGTACCGTCGGCGCTTCCCAGGCCGTCCACGCAAATGGCCCAGGTGCGGTCCTGAAAACATCTGATGGTCCACTGAGTGACCTAGATTAGATGACTTATATCAAAAAAATGTCATAAAAGGTGGTTTATAATGGAAAATCTAATCTAATGGTGGTTTATTTTTTTGATTAGATACCTATATGGTGGTTTCCATAAATGGGGGTATCCCAAAACGGGTGGTTTAAAATGGAAAATCCAATTTTTCAATGGATGATTTAGGGGTACCCCCATTAAGGAAACCTCCACATACATCTAGTAATATTAAATATTAATATGTAACATCTATATAATGATGGTGCATTATATTTAGACAGAGATGCATTATATTATACATCTAGTGATCGTAAATGATCTTAAATTTGTATTATCTATAATGGATGATTTGGGGGTACCCCTCATTTTAGGAAACCTCCATATATATAATGAAACCTCCATTTTAGGAAACCTCATTAAAGAATATGGATTCATATGGAAATGGTCTATATACATACAATCATGGCATTTACCGGGGGGGTTCTGGGATATCACGGGATGATCATGGAGAACGGGATGATTAATGGGAATAACATAGGACATAGGATATGAATGGAATATTCATGGGAAAATTATTGGGATATCTATCTATCTATCTATCTGTCTATCTGCCTATCTATCTATCTACCTATCTATCTATCTATCTACCTATCTATCTACCTATCTATTTATCTATCTATCTATCTATCTATCTGTCTATCTGCCTATCTATCTATCTACCTATCTATCTACCTATCTATTTATCTATCTATCTATCTGTCTATCTGCCTATCTATCTATCTACCTATCTATCTATCTATTTATCTATCTATCTATCTATCTGTCTATCTGCCTATCTATCTATCTATCTACCTATCTATCTATCTATCTATTTATCTATCTATCTATCTACCTATCTATCTACCTATCTATTTATCTATCTATCTATCTATCTGTCTGTCTATCTGCCTATCTATCTATCTATCTACCTATCTATCTATCTATCTATTTATCTATCTATCTATCCATCTATCTATTTATCTATCTATCTATCTACCTATCTATTTATCTATCTATCTATCTATCTATGATTCTATCTATCTGTCTATCTATCTATCTATCTATTTATCTATCTATCTATCTACCTATCTATCTACCTATCTATTTATCTATCTATCTATCTATCTATCTATCTATGATTCTATCTATCTGTCTATGTAAATATGAATATATATATATACAGTATATAGATATATACCCATGACACAGTTATTATATAGCCATTATACTTAGATGGAGCACGGAACTCATGAAAACGAGTTATTCTGGAGGATTCTGGAAGATTATGGGGATACAATAGGATTTCACGGGATGATTTGATGTCATTTATTGGGGATATCAATTTCTGTCAATTAACATCTCTGGCGCGTCCTAACCGCACAAGGGGCAATTAATGGGAGGTTATGCGGGGTTCTGCGGGATGATGGGAGATTGTCAGGGTATGATGGCCCTATATATAAATGGATCTTGGAATTTTTATGGGAAAATCAACGAACATCATCTACAAATGGTGAATTTCCATTGCCATCTTTTGATCACCAGAGGGATACAATGGGATGATTCTGGAATGTAGCAACCCCCCCAAAAAAATGAAGACAAATACCTCGGGAAGCTGGAAAACATGAGGCAAACATCATCGAAGTACCATCCTGGAAACACTTTTCGATCTTTTTTGGGGTAACTAAAAAATAGTCATTTCTACCAATAACATTAATCTGTCCTATAGAAATTGTCAGTTTCACCTCCAAAAATGGAAATTGATATCGTGGTAAGACTGATATGTGACGTCTATATTAGCTACATGCCTCATGCCACTATCGTTTAGGTTTTGGCATCTGAAACCATCCATAGTATGGGGGTATTATATTTTCAGAATCATGGGAATATCAGGGGATACATATAGGTACCCTCTGGTAATTTAACATAGCTATTGAAAATGGCCATAGAAATAGTTGCTAAAAACTGTAACTTTCACTAGTTTCACTAGTTACCCTTAGTTTAGCAGAGGGTAATGCGGTTCTAGAGTAGAAATGGGAGCCCTTCGATCAGCTCAAGGACGCTCCTCTGGTTCCAAGCAATCTCCATAGTAAAAATAATCGGTGGACAACTGCCGTCCTCCAAGTTTAAACGCCCAATACTTTGCACTCAATCACTGCGCCTGCCGTCCTCCAGGTTTAAGAGGCCAATACTTTGCACTTAATCACTGTGCCTGCCGTCCTCCAAGTTCAAGAGGCCAATGCTTTGCACTCAATCATTGCACCTGCCGTCGTCCAAGTTCAAGAGGCCAATACTTTGCACTCAATCATTGCACCTGCTTGCCTCCAAGTTCAAGAGGCCAATACTTTGCACTTAATCACTGTGCCTGCCGTCCTCCAAATTCAAGAGGCCAATGCTTTGCACTCAATCATTGCACCTGCCGTCGTCCAAGTTCAAGAGGCCAATACTTTGCACTCAATCATTGCACCTGCCGTCCTCCAAGTTCAAGAGGGCAAATTGTCCAGTTAAGCACCAAATGAATAGTTGGTGGATCCAACTAGATCCAAGCGATGCCACCGAGCTTCGCTCTTCGACATCTCCAGGTGCTTGCGGTTCGCCACCAGCCTGCCAAAATTGTGACATGGAAAGCCTCCAGCAAAATGGGTTTGGAACATTTCTCAGTGGCCATTTTTTTGGAACCTAAATTCGAGGTGCCTACCATTTTTGTTGAGGTCTAAGGGCTATGTAATATCAAAAATGTTGGGAACATCTTGTTTTAATCGTTTCGCGGTGATCCGGACATAGGGAAGGAGTGAGTTACGTATAAGAGGCTTGACCCTTTTTGGGTGTGGATCAAGGGTAAGGATCATATCCCTCAAAGACATGGACCATGAATGTGGATTGGGGGTATGGATCGGGTGTGGCTCCTGGGTACGGATCGGAAAATTATAAAAATTACGTTAAAAAATAACAAAATTATCAAAAAGTCAAAACATATCAAAATTACGTTAAAAAACAATCACTGGAAATTGTTCAGATATACATCCAAACATATTTTCGTATAGGAAAAGAAGATTTAAAACAAAAAACAAAAAACAGTCAATGGCAACAAAAACAACAAAGCCAACAAGCCCAATCAATGGGGATTAACAATCAAGATTTCCATCCTCTGAAACTTCCCTGGAGAAAGGCCCCTGGATGTTTCATCGCAATTAAGGATATATACTAAGTCATGAGAATGGCCTACCTACCTCTGAGGTTGGAGAAATGCTTTCTTTAGCAGAGACCTGGCCATGCGCCCATAGATGATCAAGCTGGACACTTGCGACTTTTTATTATCATGCTCCCTATGATGGAAAGGAAATGGCGGATAAGAACAAAATCTTACAGTAGATATCTTAGATCGTTATACCGATACCCTTACTAGTCATCAGTACTAGCGAGACTTTGTTGTAATTAAAGTCGCCGTATCCATCAATTTTTCACACCTTATGATTGTATTGCTTTTTCAGGTTTCAATGCTGGGAACATGATGCTTAATGAAATCTTAATGGTTTAACCATCATGTTTCAGCCCGTTGCTGGGTTCCCCTAATGCTTTTCCAAGGGTATTCGAACGCGCCTCTGCACGTTGCGCTTCAAGCTCACCTCTCCATGGATTTGGATCCTCAGCTGAGAGCAATGCAAGATGTGCAAAGGGGATCAACGAGTTTTTCCCTTGGTGTTTCTATGGTGTGTCTATGATGATTCTATGGTGTTTCTATGTTGCTATGATGATTCCAGGTTTCTTGTTTTTCATCGTGAATTCTAATGGGGTTTTAATGGGACAAGAATCCATCAACTAGAACGATGTTGGCTGTAGGGAATATCACCAATTTGTTTGGGATCATAGAGGATACAATGAGTTTAGCAAGATGTCTTTGGGAGGTTTGGCTTCCCAGATATAATCCAGACCCGCTAATATTGAACATCCCCATGGTTACCCTCTGGTAGACTAACAGTTTGCTATTGAAAATGGCCATTGAAATAGTTGATTTTCCCATTAACAATTGTGATTTTCCATAGTTATGTTCGTTTACCAGAGGGTAATTGCAATGACTTAAGACAATTTTCCCCAAGGTTTCCCCATCATACTGTTAACCCGCGACTAAATAAGCCATCAGTTTATTCATCCCGGGCCTGGAGTTGCTTGATTCCTAAGACATATTCCTAAGACACATCCCCGTTGGGAAAATAAGAAATCCTCTTCACCAAATCCAGGTCTGCTGAATATCCATTGATATATCCATTGGTATATACCTGTGAAAACCCATAAATGTGGGTAAAACAATAAATTACCGTCCGGCAACTCACCATTTTTCTAGGCGGTATGTTTGCCATTCCCAAATGGGTAGTTTATGACATTGTTTTACCCACATTATATAATCAATCTAACCAGGGAGTTGACCGGGATGGTTTCTGTTTGCCAAGACTCTCTTTGTAAATCGCCACCTAGGAGATTTGCTGCGGACCATGTTGGGATTGTTCCGATTGGAAGGGCCCTCCAAACCGCAAGTTCGTTCACCAAGGGTTCATGTGGATCAAACTATCTAAGTTCAGGATTTCACCATGGGGATTTCTGGTTCCTGATAGGTAAGTTGGCGAAGATAATTGACCAGTTGCATAGCTTGATACCACAAAATGGGTGACAGCACATGAGGCTACAAACTGTGATGGAGGCTGGGCTTCACTCGGCACATCTGGGGTCCAGTTTCATAGTGGGAACTCCAAAATGTTTCCTTTGGCTGCAAACTCCTGTCACAAACAGTTTCAGAATGGACCTATTGGGGCTGGCAACATATCAGCCGGGATCATCTTTGGATAGGTGCTCCAATCCTTGTTCATGCCTAAACTTAGATACGGTATCCCTTCAAAGATGTTTTTCGTGGGATGGTATACATATATATATATAATATATACAACATCCATAATTATTCACGCACCAAAATGGCAAGCCATTAGCCGAATAAGCAATTTTTAACACGCTTTGCCCAGTTGTATTGCCATGGTTATCTGTTCTACCCAGGCCAGCAATTGGTGAAGCAACAATGCGCTTGCCACCCACCAGGCTTCTTCTGGCTGAATTAAAGTAATTCACCAACCCTGGAAGAAAGCCATTTGGGGATGATTGCCCTTGCCCTTACTAACCATCATTCCAGTTATTATAATTTATCCGGAAAATCCCAAAACTGGTTTATAATTTTGTATGTCTTTGAGTGGACGCCATCACACCTTGATTCACCCAGGTATATTTGTTGCATCCTAACTGGATGGTAAGCGCCTCACTTGCGCACACAAAATTGACTCAGCTGCGCACACAGGATTCTGACTCACTTGCGCACACAAAAGTGTCTCAGTTGTACACACAGGGCCTTGGGGTGGGGCTCATTAAAGTCATTATAGGCACACAACCACCAATCCACTTCCTTCAACTTACCATTACACTTCAACCTTGGGGGGTGGGGTGGGGCTAGGGAAGGGTAGGATCTACCAGCCACACCCGTTGCTTAACTTCATAAGTATAGGGACACAACCGCCACTCCACTTCCTTCCACTTATCACACTTCAACCTTGGGGGGTGGGGTGGGGCTAGGGAAGAAAGAGAAGAGCCCTTCTGAACGCCAACGGGCTCCACGTGCTCTACGGGCCTTATGGGCTCTACAGGTTCTACGAGCTCTACGGGTTCTACAGGCCCTACGGGCCTTACGGGCTCTACGGGCTCTACGGGCCTTACGGGCCTTACGGGCCTTACGGGCTCTACGGGCTCTACGGGCCTTACGGGCTCTACGAGCTCTACGGGCCTTACGGGCCTTACAGTTACAGAAGGATGGAAAGATTCGAACGCGCTCAAAAGTTTCAAAACAGAAAGTGAAACTCTCCAGACCTGAGCGGAAGGCAACAAAAAATGCTGATTTATATGGTAAGCCAAAGATACACCCAACGATCAAAAAAACATATACACATATAATCACATATACATCTATACTTGAAAAATAGCAAGGCATATACAGTACATACAGATACTAATTCTGTGGGAAACTCTCGCAAGTCTCCGGAAAACGGTTTTGTTGGACACGGCAGCTGATCCCTGGTCCCTTGTCTGTCAGCAGCTTTAATCATCGCCGACATATGCAAAGCAACTGGGATCAATCTGATTGGATAACCCTTTTCATAGTTTTCTCTGAATGGTTGGAATCTATGGTGTCTGATGAAGGCAACAAAAAGCAAACACAAAACACTCCTTCATATCTTCTCTAACAGGTGCTTTGACATTGACCTAACGTGAGGCTATCGCCACAGTATCTATAACCAATATATCAACCGTCGCGTTATATATATATATATCAAAAGTGCAAAACGACTGACATGAAAACACAGCACAGCTGAAATCCAAGTACATCACTGCAGAGACCGCGTGGGGAGAGTAGTAGAGAAACCGAGGGGTGAGAGCCGAAACACGACCACCGATGCGCATTACAAACACACAGTCGCAACGGGTCGCGATCATCATCACCAGCATCATCATCATCACCACCACCACCATCATCGTCATCAATCGTCATCATCATCATCATCATCATCATCATGATCGTCATCATCATCATCATCACCATCATCATCATCACCCCCACCGTCATCATCATCATCATCATCATCATCATCACCGTCATCACCATCAGAAGAGCACCAGCATCCTCGTGCACAACTGAGTTGGTTTCTCGCGTGTACAGCCGAGTCGGCTTTCGCGTGTACAACCGAGGCACTTACCTCCTAACTCTCGTGATGATTCAACCCCTCGTTTGAACACCTCGCAGGTGGTTCTGTACTTGGGTAGCAGAGAAAACAGATAATATTACCATGGGCAACAGCTTAAAACTTGTAAGCACTTTAACTTTGGATGCAACCACATACAACCCTCATAATTCGTATCTTCTGGCCCATCGCCACTTATACTCTCATTCAGTGGAACTGCACTCCACAAGTAGTAATCCCTTAGAATTTAGAAAGCAACTAATAAAGGGTATACCGACAAGCCCAGTTATATGATGATTATATGTCTAAGTAAATTATAATATTTCACTACCCTGAATCTTGCGGCCATTTGGGGGTGATTTCCAGGCTGGGGGATCGCTGGGTTTGGTCTTTGTAATTTAGGCCATTTACGGTTCATGGGATGCACCCAGCTTGTTGAGGGATGGATGGATAGATAGGTAGATGATAGATAGACAAGCTATTAGCTTAATTAATTAATTAATTAGTTAATTAGTTAATTAATTAATTAATTAACTAATTAACTAATTCATTAATTAATTAATATATATTATATATACACATTATAATATTATATGTAATTTTATGGTTGCCATAGTTCTAGATGCCATAGATACCTCATTTCACCAACAGCTCTCGCACGTGAGGATCATTGGGTGCATCCAGCGCTGCGACTCAGCCACTCTCGCATCACAGGGGATTTGACGATATCATACGATATCCTACCATCTGGTTATTTAACATAGCTATGGAAAATCCATTATAAATGGAGGTTTCTAGCTGGGAAAATCATCCGTAAATGGGCAATTTTCCATAGCCATGTTAAATAACCAGAGGGTATATCTATTTCATGATTTTCAAGGGGATATCATTCGCCACTGGGTTGACACATGACACCGCATTGCGCGCCATGGCACGTTGTTGGAGTTGCCAATGATGGGACAGTCCGCCCGCAGTTTGCCATCCGGCATCCCGGGCCAAGCTGCAAATGCTTTACCTTGGGCCCATGGGAACCCACTAGTCCACTGCAGCCCGCTTGGATTCCGAAGTGTATCCCACTTAGTAAGCCGTTGATAATCTATATCACACATCGTATATAACCCGTATAATTCCATTAATATATATATATATATAATCAGAATCTATACATATAAGTAGGGATATTCTATACATGTAACTGGGGGGTACGACCCATTTACTGAGTGGGATGTACCCCGAAGCAGGGCGTTGGGAGGAACAAACCGCTCGGGGATTCTATGAGGATTCTCATGTATATAGGTATCATGAGTTATCACAAATGATCTATGAGCATCATGCTTGAACGGGTTGCGATTATTAGTAAAACATGGTAAAACTGAGGCCGAAAACCGTGCTACTATCAAACCAAGGGCTTTCCAACGTGTTTACTTGAACCAAGCCTGGGATATGCCATGATATGCCCATACCATGGCACCATGGCGCATTTTTTAACATGAAACCGTCCAATTTCAAGCAGGACCAACCATTTTGAGCCATAATTACCCATCAATAATGGAGTGGCCTGGCAAGTCAAAAGTTGTGGAAGGTTTTGGCTGTTTCGTGACCTCTGGCTCTGGAAGTGCCTGCGCAGCGGTACCACCAATCACGCCGTGTTGGGCTGCGACTTGACGGTTGGTGGGGGCGGTGTTAGCTCCACGAAGTGGCACCCCGCCTTTAGTCGCTGCGAGGGCAGCTTTGCAGCCTTGAAGCCGTCGCAAAACGATGCACAAGGCAGCGATGAGCAAGACGTTCAGCAACGCTAGGAAAAAGTGGCAACAATCCCACTAATTGGCTGCCTCGTTGCTTACCATGCTGCCAGAATTAATGAGCAGGGCTGCACTAGTAATTACCCATCAACAAGCAAAAGTTTCAGGCTAAGCCACGATTGGCTTCAATGCTTCGGTAGGTATCATATGCTTGGGAAACTCCTATAGTAGCTTCCTGGTCCCCTATTTCAGCGGGAATATGGACCATTGGATACAACCATAGCTCCGAACCGCTCCCTCTCAACCACCGGATAGGATAGGATAGGATTTGTTCTTCTTGATTATTTTTTGTGTCCAGCGCTCACTAAGGGTAACTCAACCGTAAGTCATGGCAAACCCACAGCAATGAAACACAATGAAACACATCAGTGCGATCTCCATGCATTAGAGGAAAACTTAAAAGAAATGAATCACAAGTCATTATAAGTCATTGGAAGAGACCGATAAGCACATCCTGAAGACACACTTTCAGTGCTATTCCGTGTTGTTCCACAAGCATTGCTCGCTTCGTCGGCACGGACAGGAGGTGCAAGCGTTGCCAATTTATGAAATGCAGCAGGAACCCCAAAACAACTGCAAGAATTCTATGAAAAAAAACATTTGTGGATGGTTAGAATTTTTGGGTTTTCCAACGTGTAGTTGCGAGAGGGTATTGATCATGATTTTCAATGTGTGCCATCCTTCAGGTCCTACCCTCAAGTTTCCCCTTGGACTGGATTCTTGCATACTGGAAAACAACAAAATCTGCAGTCTCTGGATTTGTGAACCGTTCTGGCCAATACCTCTCAACATGCCACTAGAACTCTCTGTTGCTGACCATCAACAAGAACATTTTTCTTTGTGATATTGTGATATCATCTCCCACTTTTGTTTGTCAATACGGTACCTCTAAATCGGTTAGTCACCATTTTCCCAATCAAAAATAGCGAAAATAGGAGACAGTCCCCAAGTAGACCTTGCAGGTCTAACCCCTGATTTCCTTCCGAGAGGCTGAACTTGGGCGGATCGTGCTTGAACTCGGGCCCGAAATTGAAGGCGGCACGGCCCTTGAAGGACACCGCGGGATACCTCGGGATGTTTGTAGGTCGGGGTGGATGGGGCTCCCACATGTTGTATGAATGTTGGTTGGAAGCCCATGAAAACATCCATTAACTATAGTCAGACACTTTTTTCAGGCAACTTGTGAGATTAACCCTCATCTAAATTTGTAACTATCGTGCACAAACTTGACGATCAATCCCTTGGGCACATTTTTAGCCAAAGTCTTATGGCGGGAGGCAACTCGATCAGTATCCCATGTATGCTGTCGGGATACACTGATTTTTTTATATGTATTTTATATATGTGCACATATATAGTGGGATGTAGTGGGGTTCAATCGTCCAGTGACTTGGGAGTGAGGAAGACAACTGGGTGGACCACTGTGCCAGCGCTCCAAACCACCCAGACACAAGGAGGAAACTTGGAACAAATAAGCTGCCTCTGGCAATCAAACACGGCAACCAATTGCCTATGGTAATCAAGACTGTGGCTCCAGAAGCTGCTAGCAATCATTTTCTCATCCAAACTTGACATATAGTGGCTTCTGAGCATTTAGCCTCCTGGTGCTGGTTCATGGCCCTCTGGTGGCACTTTGTCTCTCTTCCTCTTCTTGCTTTCCTTGGGTGACTGCAAGGTGATCTTTTGGATGTCTGGCTGCAAGTGTTGGAAGACTGCAGTGAGCTGGCCCATCTCAATTTCAACCATGAGCTCATTGTGGATGCCCCTTGATTTGGGGCAAAGGCAATGCACCATGGTGCCACCCACATCAATTTGCACAATCATGTCCATGGTTTGCTTGGCTGGCTTGTGCTTCTTGACATTCTCATTGCCTAAGCCTTCTCCATCTGGTGTAGGCATCGGCAATACACATCAATGTCTCGTTCTGGTTGTACATGTGTGTGCGAGTCAATGCACGTGGCAAATGTTGCAACGGCTGACCAAATCCTCCATGTACAAGTGTTTTTCCAGCTGAAAACCCCCGTTTGGTTCGGGGATTTTCCAGCTTGCCACATTTGATGACACCGGAGGGTAGCCCCTCAGAAAACGTGCTTTACTATTGGAGGTATCAGCCAATTTCCCTCCTTGCTGGTAATCTATCCATGTATTGTTGGAGCAACCGGCTGGATTTCGGGGCAATCCAATAGCACATAGTGAAGATGAGGGGGATAAGATGGGACCCCCGGAAGAAAACCTCATAACCGAAGGAAGTTTAGAAGTCAAACTTCCGACAATATGGACAGATGACAAGCAGAGATGGGAAGAGTCAGAGAAGAGAAGAGAAGAAGATCAAAAAAGAGAAAGTCTCAGAAGAAAGAAGATCCAGGTGCGCAAAAAGGTAGGAAAGTCGCGAAACACTGTGTTTTTCCAATGATTTGTGGCTCCGGAGGGTCGAAAAGAAGGCTAAAGCGGCGGGTGCAGAGCCAGCTGGCCAGATGAGAGATGAAAAATTGCACGCCGTTGTGGCGCGAAGCACATTTCCAAATCAAAATGTACAAAAGTGCTTTTAGAAGTTGCGATGTCGAACAAGATCGAAAAAGTGCACGCAGTTCGCGAAGCACATTTCGAAGTCAAAAGTGTAAAAAACTGACGGTTTCAGAACACTTTTGGAAGTTGAGATGTCGAAAAAGTGCACGCCGTTGCGGCGCGAAGCACATTTAGAAGTCAAAAGTGCAAGAAACTGAGGGGTACGGAACACTTTTGGACGTTCAGATGTGGTTTTGTGTGGCAGTCGCAAGGGATTGTGCACCTTCTCAAAAATGAGTAAAACGTGCGGGTTTTGTAGCATTTCGAAAAACAATTGGCAGGCGTGGGACATTTGAAGAGGACCTGCAAAAGATACATTTTCCGTGGCAGGCGCAGTACAAGAGACATGTTCATCAGAGATGTAAGGAGGTCCGGGCACTGATTTCCTGAGAGAGGTTGCATTTTGGAGCATCAGATCTTCAGTTTTGGAAAGATGATTTTGCGTGACAGGTGCAGCACGTATGACTTGGCATCACTTTTTCGAGGCAGGCGCTGTACTTTAGACAGGTGGCATGGAAAAATCAGAAAACGCATTGGTACGAGGCCTTGAGCTCTGCACTCAACTTTCCATTTTTGAAGGAAGTCTCGCAGGATTGTTTCGTTTTTGATGTTGTCACCGTCGAAAAATGAGAAAGTCTCGCAGAATTGCCTCGTTCTTGCACTTGTCGACTTCGAAAATTGAGGAAGTCTCGCAGACTTGTTTCGTTTTTGACGTTGTCAAGTTCAAAAACTGAGGAAGTCTCGCAGAATAGCTTGGCTTTGAAGCTTGCAGATTGCAGCTAGATAGATAGATAGACAGATAGATAAAAAGATAGATAGATACAGAGACAGACAGACAGACAAACAGATAGATAGATAATTAGATCATATTAGATAGAAAAATAGATAGATGGATGGATGGATAGATAGATAGACACTACACTACACTACAGCTACACATGCAAATAAACTATGCGACATTACACTACACCAATTACACTACACTGCGCTAATTGCATCTAATTACACTAGACTACACTAATTACACTACAACAACACAGCTACAACTACAATCACAACTCCACCACGTTACGCTACACTGCGCTAATTACACTACAACTACAAATACAAATGCGACTACAACTACATTACATCACACAACGCTTCACTACACTAATAACATTATACATTGCACTACAACTACAACTACAATTGCAACTGCAACTGCCACTAAAAAAAGCTACACGGCGCTACACTCATTGCACTACACAACGCTACAGATACAACTACCTTACACTACACTAGACTACACTACACTTTGCCAAACTACAGTACACAACACTACAGTACACTACAATACACTACGCTAATTACACCACACCACAACTACAACTACAACTGCAACTGCAACTACACTACACTAAGTACACAACATTACAACTACAACTCCACTACACTACACTACAACTACGACGACAACTACAACTGCACTACGCCACACTACATCCAGCAGTTGTGGTGAGGTGACCACTGCATCATTGCAACCACTCCAAAAAACACAAGTCCAACCACCTTTTGGTCCATCAGTGGGTTCGCTCTGTCATCCGTGATTCACAACAACCAACCTCTCCTATAGGTGTCCTATCTTTGAAACTTCCGCCACCGCCTTGTGTGGTACTACTGGTATTCATAAATCACAAAACTTTAGACACAGTCCACATCCCAAAAAGAAACAAATTACTCTACTTCGTGTGATCCCCACCATGACATGTCAGGACGTATATTTGGACATATATTTAGTATATTCTGACATCCTATCTGACATATATTCTGGCATATATTCTGGCATTCTA
>Ga0126342_10002454_pt1 | contig 28954 bp, 33 predicted proteins | sample Cyp1metagenome_FD_92528 | JGI IMG/M metagenome (GOLD analysis project Ga0126342, IMG submission 92528) | Coral microbial communities from Lord Howe Island, Old Settlement Bay, Australia - Cyphastrea 1 metagenome | ecosystem: Host-associated > Invertebrates > Cnidaria > Coral ... | reverse complement strand
TATATTATATTATATTACATTATATTATATTACATTATATTATGTTATATTACATTATATTATATTATATTACATTATATTATATATTACATTATATTATATTATATCATATCATATTATATTATATCATATTATATTATGTTATATTATATTATATATTATATCATATCATATCATATTATATTATGTTATATTATATTATATATTATATTATATCATATCATATTATATCATATCATATTATATTATGTTATATTATATTATATATTATATTATATCAAATCATATCATATTATATCATATCATATTATATATTATATATATATCCCGGATGGAAAATTTCAAAAAAGTTTGGTCAAGTTGCTTTGCTTCTCCGCATCGAGGTCCCACACTTCACCTGGCACACCATTCGGCGCCAATTTTTGGGCGTCCGAAGTTGGGGACGAAGACTTCTGGATCCAAAGTAAAGACTCTCCCAACTCATGGATTTGGAGTTTCTTACTCTTTGCAGTAATAGTTATAACAGTTATACTAGTACTTCTGCATACTTATATATCCTCTGGTTATTTAACATAGCCATGGAAAATGGCCCATTTATAGATGATTTTCCCATTAAAACCTCCATTTATAAGGGATTTTCCATGGCTATGTTAAATAACCAGATGGTAATATTATTGTTCTACTCCAACTACTCATCCGAGTTCTGGGGTACCCAACTTGGCAGAGTCTCGTCGCACGCTCAGAATCAACCCAGAAACGAAGCAAACACTTTCATGACAAACAGATAGAAAAGAGTATGGCTACCTGGATGATAAATTTCAAACCAAACCCCGCCTATATCAATTATATATATATATATATGCGTATATTATATATATATATATATCATATCATATCATGTCATGTCATATTATATTATATTATATTATATTATAATATATTATATTATAACTATAATATAATAATATACATATATATATTATATATAATGATATATTATATTTATCAACACTGCGCCTTGAGCTTCCAGCCATTGCTCTGCATCGGGCATCTCGCGTTTCCAAAAATAAACAAATCTGCTGATCTTGTGTGTGGATGACTTGGCCCTCAAACGTTGGAAGTTTGCCAACACTGACTTATTTTTGACGATGACTTCTGGAACGCAAGACACAGCCCAGTGGATTTGTTCAAGAACTTACAGCCAAGCGGATTTGTTCCAGAACGGCTTTGTATGCTTTTTGCAAATGCTTGAGGAATCGATTTCACTTGGCTTTCGCTTTGCATCGGCCATAGTCTATAGTGTTGCCCAAGTTCGTTTCTGCAAGAAATCGTAGGCTTAGAGGCTTAGAGCACGCAGCTTGCAATGTTGAACAAAAACTGGATTTGCTCTTCCTGGGGCATTTCCCGTAGTCTTCTGCACCAGCTCAGAAACCAAATCTCAAGTAAAATTAAACAGGGAGCAAGAATGCTTTGGTGCCCAGTGTGGGGTGTGACTTGGTGTGGTGTGGTTGGTAGGTTGCTGGGCACAAACGTGGGGCCCCTCGGCCCCGTGCCACGTGAAACTGGAACCAAGGCGAGCGAATCCAGTCGTCTTCATTCGTTCATGTAGCATCTGAGAACAGGTTGTACTTCGTGTCTCATTGAAACATCACCCCGACCCTACTGACCCACTGGGCTTACAATGTCGAACAATGCTCTCGTCATCGATTCAGCTGATGTTCATAGTCCTCTAAGACTGGGGTATGTACCAACACTGTCTCATTTTCTTTTCATGGTTTTACCCAGGAACAACACCGCTGTTGCGGTTTTGGAATTAGTGCATTGGGCCTCATGTGAAAGCCAGGAGCACAGCAAGTCCAAGGATCTTAAACTGGCTGCAGCAAATGTCTTCTCTATTGCCAAACGTTGCACTTGTTTGAAAGAAACCGTGGATCCAATGACAATAAACCAGTTGATGGCTGGGTTGACTCAATTGTCCGCGGTACCCACAACCAGCCAGACTAGCAAAATCGACTTCGCAAACTGGATACGGGTCAATGTACCCATGCTGCAACAATTCCAAACAAGCTGTGGGTGGTGGGGTGAAGCTTCCGGCGACCTTTTGCCAATCAGCAACTACGGCGACAGCAATTGGTATCAGCGAATTCGTGCACCCGAATGCCTCTTTGGAGCTCAACACCCTTCAGGCTTACTGAGAAACAGAAGAATATCATAGAATATCTATCAGCAATGATCAATTGCTAGCTTAGTGACTACCATTTTGTCAAGCAATTGTTGTGTATATAATGTTGCGTATCAAAAACTAAAATAGTGTCCGCCCTTTCTTGCTCGGCCCTTAAATCTTTCGGTGGCTGGTTGCCATCGGCTGGTTCCACGGGTGCGCATCAGCGTCGCGATGCCGTGAGACCAAATCAGCCAAACTAGGTGCCTGTGGAACCGCCCGAATCTGCACAAGGGCCAAGTCCTGCGCAAAGTGGCCCCAACTTCGCTGCTAAGATGCTCCGAGGATTGGATGATCATGGGAAATCAGTCCATGGTACCCAGGTAGCGAAACTCATTGACAGCCAAAGTTATCAGTGCTGCACTGTACTGGGCCGCTGTTGGGGAAAATCTACGGGGAACCATGTGAAACCATGGCTTTGCCCATCAAATATTGGGTGGGTTCCATAAATGTGCACATAAACCAATCCATGCTAATCCTATGAATTATGCCAGGGCGGTATGATTTTATGAAATGCAATGGCTGGCAGTAGTGGTACAACCATGTACAACCCCTCTTTGAGGTTCTGTTTAATAGATTTTAATAGTACATGGGGATACATAAAGCATGTCCAAAAAATCCTTGAACCTCATCCCCAATCTTCATCCATTTTCCCATTGCTCCTACAGGTCATAGATGACTGGATTTCACCTGCAACATCAGGATGGAACCACAATGAGTCTGGCCGCGGCATGGGAACAGCAAGAACTCCCCAGTGGCCCAGGGTGCGCCTTCACTCCCGCGAAACCAATCCTCGGGCCTGATAGAGTCACATTGCAAGTTGGGATTGGATCCCGCTTGAGATCGCAATATCATGTACAGTATCTGTATGGTTCTGTCCTCATGTTACAAACAAAGACAAATGTCGTCAAGTTCAACAAGGATTGGTTCCTTGCGGTGCAAAAATCCATCAAAATCCCTATTGCCACCTATCTGATCTATTGAATTCTATTGATCTGTCTAGATACCGCTGAGCCGCTACTCAATGCCGGCGAAGGTCCCCCAACGTTGCAGTCAACTGTCATTCCCGCATGGAACTACGTCCCCCAACGGCTGCATAAACAAGCATCACATCATCTCCGCAGAATGAACCAAGCAAGACAAAACAATATAAACACAAGCTAAATGAAGCAAATGTTATTTTTAAAACATTATTTTCTATCTAACGCAACTGCTCCACCGCAACTGAACGCATGTTGGGGCGACTTTCCCGGGAAGTCTCCCCCAACTAAACGCAATATTTTGGATCCGGCGGGGTGAGTTCACTATAATCGAGTAAGGCATCCACACACAACATCACTCTTATGCAGAATCTGTGTTGTCTTTCGTCAAGACCGGTCCAAGAACAGTGGCCCAGTTTTGTACACCGCTGCGCCTGTGGAAAAGCAGATGGTGGGGCAATACCTGGGAGGTGAAATCTGGCTCAATCGATGATTCCCTGGTACGATAAACAGCCTGCAGAATTCCCAAAGACTCTGCTCCCTTCCAAGACTGCCCACCGTAAAACCACCAACTGTTTTCTTTGAAAAAAATCCAGTTCCAGAAGAGACTGAATGGTTCACTAAATCACCTCATTCAAAAATACAGCTGTATGTCATTCACATGCTTAACCACCAACCATATCAACCATCCTCTGACGGAACTTCTAGGACTCTGACCCCCGCCCTTAGTGGCTGTACCCGGGCGACCGCTGGATGGCCTACAGGTGCCATCCAACGCGCAGGTGTGTGGGTAATAGGGTATGCTTGGTTGTTTCAATATGTTTTCAGTATAGTAGTGCAGATTCCCTAGATAACAAATTTAATCAAATAGATACAGATTGAGTTGTGGGGAACAACTCATTTATCTTGGGGGTCGTGTCGGTATCATTTGGTATCCAGCATCATTAAGCTATCCCACTGGAGCTGATGACTTGCCCCACCAAGTGCCTCTTCTTTTGGCTGGTTCCAGGTCGGTCTTTCTCTTTCACCTCCAGCAATCTTCCAAACATCCACTGGGATTGGTTCTACTGAGTTCTACTGATTGGTTTTGATTGTCTCATAGTGATACCGAGCAGAGCAGCACCCCCTTTTTTCCGCGGGGCGCCTTCCTTCGGCGCCCAAGTCTGGGGCGGTCCGAAGATCGTCTAATCGGCCTCCGAAAAGGGAGCTGTACACTTCATCCCTCAGGACGCGGCACGAATTATGCTGTTCTGCGGGAGGCAGATGCTGTCGCCAGAAATGAAGAGATCTGCGAGAGAGTCTATGAATGTCTATGACTTAGATGTGTTCACATTGCATCATGACAGACTTGTCTCAACCTATCTCTTGGATTTCGTGAGCACATCAATCTGAAGCGTAAGGCGACATTGCGGGAGAGAGCTAAGAACCTTTGGCATCTCTTCTGGATGGAACAGCAGATTTTTGCTGTTGCAGCGTGTCACAGCTTAAAGAATTTTAGCATCGCAGCTTCCTCTGGACTCAAAATATCTCAAAATGCAATCAAACGGCATGGAGGCACAACATACGTGCCTCCAAATGGAAGGCAAAACTCCCATGTGGAAAGAGGGTTTGGATTTCTCTGTTTGGCATGATTGGCCAGCATGATCCTGAAGCATGCGAATCATCAGCATGTCTGCAAGTTTGTTGCCTCTGTACTTTTGTCCAGGCTCCAGAGTAGCCATGAGTAGCCAGCTTCTGGAGGAGTCTACTATAGGGCGGGGTGCTTGAATGGTTGTATCCTTTGAAGACAAAAAACTTCAAGGAATAGAACCAATAAACATCAATAAACTATGCTGAAACTATCTTAAACCAATTCTTCAGCTATTCTCAGGTGTGGCATTTGAGATGTTCCCCTAGCGGAGCGGTTGAAATTTGCTCCCGCTGGGGCCGCTGGGGACTGGACGTTTCTCACTAGGCTCAGGATTTCTCCTGCACCTTGGGATGGCTTCAGGTGTTCTCTGAAAACGTCTACCTGTCCTTTTCTAAACATATTCTGACATGTATGTACAGTACAAGGTTGCATCAATGTTGCATCTATTTGCCCAAAAGTTACACCAAAAAACACGTTCGAAAATATGTCTCCATCACCGTGGACGCCTTTCAAAGAGGTTCCTTTTAGCATCGAAGCTCACCCAGTTGGAAAAAAGGGCCTGGAGGGAGCCCAAGTCTGGCAGGTCTTCCACCTAACATCCAGCTGACTGTGAATCTCAGGATTATGTAGGATTATCATCTACCATTGTGACATCATTCTATCTTCTGCACAAATTGCGCAATGGCTCAATTGCTCAACTATGCTCAACTCACAATAAAAGAAAAACATGCCGGACACCTCGCCGACCTCGCCCTTCTCGGACAGGTTGTGCTGGATGTGCAAGACCTGCCAAGTCACACCGCAAAAAGAGGTGACACGGTGGGAGGCTTTGGAATAAGGTCCAGCTGGGGTTGCAATCCCCGGGCAACTGGCTGGCAGAATGGTTCCGGACATCTCTGATTTTGAGGTCATCCCAAGTATCAAGAAGTTCATTCCTGGATCCACCAGGCCGCAGACCTCTGTGGTTTCTTCAACTGCAACCTGAAATGGTTCGCAACTGGTGAAAACATCTAAGTAATCTAGGTCAACCAATTCAACAGCTGGCATCACCTGGCATCACATGGAAGCTGAGAACCAGGCGGGTTGCTTTCTCCGGCGCTTGGAACCTACAACCATCAAGCTTTGAAGCAGCAAAGTTGGCAACACACGAAAAAAAAGCCCGGAAATGGGATTTTCAATGATTTTGAACCGGGTTTTTGGGGTTGTCCCATGAGTTTCCAAACTATTCCTCTCAGTTGACCTGAGCCCGAACGCGACGGCAAGCGTGGGGCAAGCCAGGCCAGGGCCTAAATCCATGGCTTTCCCCTTCGGAAATGATCTAGAAATAGTGGGAAAGGATCTATAATCAAATTATAGATATGATACTATATATATAATATATATAGTAAATATAATAGAATAATACTATATATACTATATATTATCAATATAATATATTATTATATATATCATATGAGGGATGGTAGGGATAGAATTGGGTGGAGATTTTTTCTGGGCCCCCAAGCTCGACCGGCGCCCGGCAGATGCAGGAGTCGGTGAACACCCGGGACCTGAGATCTAGCATCGATGCGCATCGATTTCGATGGCGACCAAAAGGATCGATAGATCCAAAAGGATCTAGAAAATCAGATAAAATCAGTAGCTATAAGTGTCCACTTTAGATATCTTTAGATCGTTTTTTTCCATGTTTTTAACCGCAGGATTTTTGGTTGGGTGTTGTTGATGTGTGTTTCAGATATAGTGTTATGATGTGTTATGAAGAATATTGGAGATGGTTGATCCATCGATCCATTTTGACCAACTTTGCAAGTAGATAGCCATAAATAGCCTGAAACATAGCCAAATAGGATAGGATCAAATAGGGACTTCAGGGTGAAAGCTGACCGGATTTCAGGCAATGATGAAGCTGAGCCAAGAACTCGTAAAGCCCAGCCAAGGTAATGAACCAGGACATCCTGCAGGGGATGGGGCCAACAAAAAGGGTGATGGTTGATTTCAAATGTCCATCCATTTTGTTGATTTCAGATGTCCATCCATTTCGTGGGTATGGGGAATTTCACATACAGTATGTTACACTTCCCCTGGGGTAAAGTTTGACGCACTTACCATCACTAGCCCACTGGATTCGCGATCCCATCCGCTGCCGGGTCCGCATGTTGTGAGATGGGCTGGAAATTCACCAAGCGATCGCAATGAGGCGCCAGCACTGGCAGGAACGGAGTGACTAGCTCGGAGTGCCTGGCAGATCCAACGAACCCGAAGAGAATTGGGCGGGGATCCTTCGGTAATTCAACATGGCAATGGGGAAATCCTCTACAAATGGAGCTTATGGAGCTTCAATCCAATTGATCCAATTGCAACAGTATCCCAAGAGTGAATCACCAGTTTGGGATCACCATTTTCCCTTCCATTTTTGGGATTTCATGTCCATGGAGGCTATCCCTTGCCATCCCTTGGGCCCCTTGGGCCCTTTCTCCACCTCCGAAGGCTGGGAAGGTGTGGTCCCAGTAACGGCAGACGCTTCACCAGCTGCGGCAACTGAGGCTCCAAGCGCAGCCACAGTTCACCTGATGTGGGACCTGGAGGGGAGCCCTTTAATAATGGGGGGGTACCCCCAAATCAAATGGTTACCCGGTTACCCTCTGGTAATTTAACATAACTATGGAAAATCACAATTTTTCATGGGAAAATGACTATGGTGATTTTCCATAGTTATGTTAAATTACCAGAGGGTACCATCACTCATAGGATTTGGCTGGCCGTGAAATTCTCCAGACAACTCTACCCAATCTTACTAGAAATAGTGCTAGATGTGCTTCTGAAAGATATGATACAATTAGAATCACCATGCCATGGGATGCAACCTCATCAAACTCAAACAATTATTTGAAACATCTTGAAACCGCAAATGCGATTGCCTACTACTACTACTACTTACTACTACTACTACTACTACTACTACTACTACTACTACTACTACTACTACTACTACTACTACTAATACCACCACTACCACCACCACCACTACTACCACCACCACTACTACCACTGCTCCTCCTACTCCTACTGCTACTGCCACCTCCTAGTGGGTTTGCAATCTTCGCAACCCCCAAATCATAACTTGAGCGTACTTCTGTCATAGAGACTATAGTCACTATAGTCCCACTGAAAAGTGGTCCCAAAAAAGGCACGGTGGAATACAATGACATTCGTGGGTACTGACCGGGTACTGACCGGGTACTGACTGAGTTATTTTTCCTCTGAAACGATCCAATCTTAATATGGCGGGGAAAGTCTAGACACATTTCTGTGTAGATGTGTCCAAAAATGACAACAATTGTTGGTTCCTCGGTATCTTGGCAAGGCACGCTCCTTCGCAAAGAAAAGGATGTCGTCCAAGTATTCCACAATTTCGTTCAAATGCGGAACAACCACATCCTTAGCGTCATGAAGAGACCTGCCTGATGAATGCACTGCCGGCATGGGCAAACCATTTGCAACCTGGGAGAGCTTTTTGAAGTCTGACCCAAGAAGTTCCCCAAACATCAAATGCGTCAGGCATTATCAGGGGAGAAAGCATCAATCAATGAAGCCAAAGTACTGCATGTTCCAGGCAGAACTGCAAGTGAGGTTCGATGTCGTCAAACCTGCAGGACATCAACTCTGCAAGGCTTCCGCAGGATGTCCCTCCAGTGGCATGGTAGACAACTACCAACATCTTCCGGTCAAAGATATGGCGATTTCTGGAAAAATAGAGGCTAATGGCTACTCACCATGTCAAACCATTTTATTTCTTGTATTGAATCCTATGGTGGCTTGGGGATCCCCCATGACTTCGGAAACCAATTCGGATACACCATTGGTTATATTTACGCGTCTCCTCTCAATGAGAACGTCCAGGTGTGGCTCCACCATTGGGAGGTATCCGTCTAGTACCTGCAACAGTGGGACATTCCTGTCCCATGGTCCCATGGGATGGGATTTTCACAACCCATCGGGGAAGTCGACTGTCTCTCCCTCGATGGGCACCGACTCTTTTCCATCGGACTTCCCGCTGAAACGAGCACACCTGAAAGTCACTTTTGGACAAATGTCTCACACCAAAAGTAGAATAAAATAGATACTGTATGATACTGTAGCAAATGAATAGCAAATGGATGTGCATCTCCCATCATCTCCCCAAATATGTGTTCAACCGATTTCAACAGTGTGAAATCTCGGGTGGGCTCAGCCAAATCAGCGGCATTCGGTCGATTGTCAAGCGAAGATTTGGCAAATCTCTCAGAGTCTTGGAATGCCTTCGATGACATCGTGTGGATCCGGGTCTATCCTTGTGTCTTTGCATCAGGATTCACTAGGGCCATTAACATGGACCGCAGCCAGTCTCAACTGGCAAAAAAATACTGAGGAGTGAAGTCCGAAGAGTGGGTTGAAGCTACGCGACATGTCACAAGAGTTCTACCAAAACAACAAGTCCTGTGCAATGTTTATCAATGTTTCATATGTTTTGTCGCCAAGGGATTTGCCAGTCGACCAATCAGCAAGTTTCGTTGACCGCAACGCCGCCGCGCGGTTTGAGCCGACCTCCCTCAAAGTAGGGAGGATCCACTCACGGCATTGCAGATGGAGATATGGAGCAACGCCGCCAGAGGCGTTGGAAGAGCTGCAGTCTGGTCTTGGATCAACAGTGGATCAACAAGGCCAAAGATAGTACATGAATCAAGATGAATCAAGGTGAATCAAGGTTGAAGATGTTAAACATGTTTTAAAGGTTTGGACGTTGATAGGAGTTGATTTCGGGATAAAAAAGCACTGGCAATGGTGGGTTTACAGCTGTGACTTGCAATATGGGATAGTTACAAATAGTTACTGTCGACATGACAGGACACAGTGTCATTCTTCAATGCTGGTGCTCATGCCAGCAGACAGATTCCTGATGCTAGAGCTGACAGATTCGTGCGGCACATGTCATGACCAGCTTAGCCAGGACTTGCGGAATCTGGCGAAGCAAAAAAACATCGGGTCAGCGAGGCAAGCCCTGCTTTTTGTTGCATTTTGTTGCAGCATGACTGGATGTTTTTTTGAGGTACTTTCCACACCTGGAGTCATTCCCAAGTAATTATCTCCAGCATCCTCCAACACAAGACTGCAAAGATCGTGAACACCATAACGTTGTGAATATGAAAACCACATCAGCATTTACCACAGATATTCATCGACCATCCCCAGTTCCGCAGTTACGACTTGTTGCTATCCGTAGGTCCTGGCAACCAGCCTCATCCCTGACCAGTATCAGCCCAGGCAACAGGGATCAGCCCAGGCAACAGCCACTGCCATCGGTGACACGGCGCATCGAGGGGGTGGATTTTTAGTTTCAACTCACCAAAAAAAAATGGTCATTGGGAAAAATAGATGATAATATATGATAATAGTCTTTGAAAATAGATGAACATACTATAATTATGGAAGAACTGTAGGTATCGAGTATCGACATGACTCTCGACTCGCGACCAGATCCTTTTTGTTATTCTTCCGCACACTATGTTTCTTCGTTGCTATTTTAGTTTAATCAATCTATTAGATATGATTCGATATGTATAGGTCATGTCGCATCATTTCAGGCTATTTTTGGATCAAATGACTTCATCCATGTCACTGATCCAACAGCAGCGGGCTCTCGCATCCTTCATCGTCTAGGGTCGAAAGATGCGCATGGAACGGACAAAGGCTACATAGAAGAAAAGGCCAATGCCCAAGCTCATGTAGTAACCATACCTTGGTGGATATGGCTCAAAAGTGGAGTTGTAAAGGATACACCAGCTGTTGTTTGAGACTTAACCATTTAATTTGGGCACATCTGATAACTGAGGGACACTGCATGACTAACTTTCATTTTGCATTATATAATAATACCGTGCAATGATGGGCCCTCCAGCTACTGGCAATCGACCCACCTAATTTCTGCAGAGCCACTCGATGTGTCCGTCGTTCAGATCATTTGGCATGAGCTGGCCTAAGTCTGGTTGGCTTGTCGGAGATTGTTGAAGGCACATCAGTGCAAGTCTTCGTGTGGCCTTATTTGGTGAAAAGCTGGGACCTGGGAGCCTTAAGAATTGAAACCTCATGAAACCTCCAAAGAGTCACTATTATCTTTCGTGTTTTCTGCAGCTATGATACTGCAATTCTTTCATCCGCAATCATCTTCAAACAATTCAATACAGCATTTCAAAAATGACGGCTGTGTCTACCCTTGATCCATCATGAATGAATTCTCCCCAAAATCGATCCCACCTACCCTCTGGTAAACTAGCATAACTATGGAAAATCACCATGTTTAATGGGAAAATCCACTATTTCTATGGCCATTTTCAATAGCTATGTTAAATTACCAGAGGGTATCATCTATGTATCATATATTGTAATCTGATGTCTTCTACAAGTATCACCTCGCCCACGATCATCTCAGTATATCTCAGTGATACATACATTCCATTGCATTCCATCATTGCAGCATCACCATCTCCCAGAATTATCAGAAGGGGAAATTTCGAGGAAATTTCCAAGGCAGTTCCCAGATTTTCACCAGGATTTAACGATGGATTTCCCGAGGGACTCAGGGCTGTGATCTGCACTCCGAAGATGGCTGTGCCCAAGGCTTGCACCAGCAATGTGGCAACCTGCGTTGCCATGAATTGAATGAATTGAATGTTGATTTCTCTATTGATGATTCAACAATATTCAACATTAGAACTGGATTAACTAGCTGATAACTAGCTAGTACGTATTTAATAAGACGTAGTATTATCTATCAAATACATTCAAATACTAGTTGATAAGGTCAATAATAATCATAGCAAATCATTGTTGAAAAAGCTACATCTTCAAACAGAAGGATCTCTCAATGTTGACCTCGTTCATCCTCTATGTCCACCACTTTCCAAGTCGGATCCGTGGCAGTTCATGACATCTTTGAAATATTATGTTGAAATCAACTGCTCGGACTTCCATGCCCCACACTTCTTACTAGTAGATACCTTGTATGTCTTTCTGTTACCCCATAGGGATCCTTTCAAAATCTTCAACGTCCTAAAACCCTCAGTTGCATTTTCAAGTTTCAAGCTGCACCAACAGCAAGGAAAACAGTCGAAATTATACGTAGTCAAGTACTAAGTACAATCCTGGAATCCTCCAAGTTTCACCTGTTTCACCCTGAACCAATCGTCAAATCATCTACCCCTTCACCATCCCTAAGAAATCTTGCTGAGGCACCACCGCCAGGGTGCGGGTGGCCGCTGAGCTGCTACCTGGCTAAAGAAAAACCCTACTGTAAGTCTCTTGGGCGCCCAAAGGAACATACTGGTCAATGAGATATTAAACCATGTGTAAAAAGTGACAATTGATTATGTATCACATGTTATCACATTGTTTTGTGATCATACATATACATATATCATATATATATATATATCTGTGAAAATTTATCTTTTAAGGTAATTATGGAGAACAACAATACGTTCTAGCTTGGATGATCCCATCAACGAAGGACGCAGCTTTTGGCCAGGCTCCGATGACGGGTGTATGCCAAATGCTCCACCAAGGAGCTGTATGCCAAATGCATGATCACGGGATTTGTGTAGATCTCCTTGGTCTCACCGGATGACCCATTCCGCCATGATGACCCAAACTTCCAGACGTTGATGATGAAGCCTACCGTACCCGTGAAACTGATGTAGACATGTAGACGGTCTTCATCCACCAGACCGTTGTGTTGATTAATTAATTCAATACCCAGTGATCACTTCAATCATCGTCAATCAGTTTGTTATTTGCCGTCCACATGTCCACCATATTTTTCAAGTGATAACTTTATTCACATTAATTCAATATATTAATATATTCAATATGTTAGTTCGTTTGTATCCGAATGTTCGCTTCATGTCGCTACAGCTTACTGCCAGCTGGCCATGGTTGGCCAAGCTACACCAATGCCACACAGCAGGAAGGGGAGGAACATCCACACGGCTGACAGCTCCGACATGTGAACTCCATCAGGAGCACAGTTGGAGATCCTGCGAACCAAGACATGGTGAGACTGCTGTGAGTTGACAAACTAAGAATGATATAAATCCAAGCAACCACAAAATACTAATGAAAGGAGCAAGAATCTTGGAAACTCATCAAACTTCAAGAAATTTCAGGATCCAGGATACCCCACTTTTTTCAACACACGCACTGGATGGGTCCATTTCAGTCCCTTTCAGTCCTATCCATCACAGGCATTGACCGACGGAGAAGCTCAAGGTAGGCTGCAAGCACCACGGAAAGCCCACCCACCTCGATTAAGCACTTGCGAAAGTATCTCCAACGTTGCCAAGGTCATTGAGAAAGGATGAGGCCATGATTGTCATAGGGAATTTCATAGCATAGCATAGAAAAACGATGAAAAACAAACAAATATCAGTGGGAGTAGAACCTAACAATTATGAGTTGGAAGTTGCAGCTGCCAATTTCTGAGAGTTTTCACTATGTCACGGCTCGCAGATAAGGCACCATCATGCCGAAGAGAAACTTCCCCTCATGACTGAAGTAGTTCCCCAGGCGCGACTCCAGCAGTGGGTTGAACCATCCTGGCGACCCCAAGGCCCAAGCTTTGAAGACTTATGACATTTTGGACATATAACCTAGTTATATTTGAACAATATTTCTAAGTATCTATATGAAAAAGTAGATCAAAATGATTCAAGATACACCATAGAATCATGTATCATGTTAATATATCATAATATATATATATGTAATTATATATATATATGGAGATTTGTTTTTCATTGCCATAATCTATAGCATGGACATTGCCACAGGTCGTACTGTAGGCACTAACCCGCTTCCTACCTACTATCAAGAACCTAGGGCCTCGCTCACTGCTTGGTGGTGTATTATTTAAAGTGGTGTATTATTTAAACGAAATCTTCCCATGTAGAAAAACTTCACACTGAGCCAAAGTTTCACACTGAGAGATATATGTTGTAAATAAATGATAGTATCACATTGTAAATCAAAAAAAGGAATTCGAATGATGGGATAACATCACTGTTGGGTTAAGCTACGCGCCCTCCGGGCGCTCCTACTGCGATGGGCGTGGCGATGGTAATCCCCAGGCAGTCGCCGATCATGAAGAAGGACCCGGCAAACTGGGACTCACCTGGCGGCTGAAAACTCAGCTTCCAACGTGTGATGATCGTTGATTACAAAGACTAAGATATTTATAAAGACACGGTCCAAACTGGTTTTTGGAAAGTTAAAACCTAAATTTCCTAGATCTTATATCTTATTATATCTTATTATATCTTATTATATAACGATTTCTTCAAATTAAATGATCCCATCATGTCCCATCCGCAAACGATTCAAGATCGCTACTGCAGAATGCATTCTCCTTGTCCAGTCTCAACCATGTCAAAGAAATCCGGCCTGAACCAGGAATGCGAACGTCCATCTGACACGCCTGCTGTTGGAAGCTGTATTGCATACCTCGGCTGTGGCAATGCAGGTGCAACTCATCGAAACTTCCAGGTTTCATGGGCCGCTTTCCTGGCTTTGGCTGCCCAAAGCAGTTTTGTTCCAAATGGGTAGACTCGGTAGACTCTCACACAATGGGTTTTCCATGGTTTTCCCTATTATACAGTGGATATCAGTGGATCATTTTGGAGTTCCAAGAAAATATGGGGATCCAAACTGACCGAAATATCGCCGGGCTGCAGTTGTAGATCGCTCCAAAGGCCATCTGGGCTGTGATGATCACTGGCAAGAGTTTCAGGAAGCCACCTGGCCAGTGGACCCCCACCCTGGATGCTCCAGCTGAAGTGCATTGTGTTACTTTTTTTTAGTGGACTCAAGATCAGTAAGCACTGGAACAAGGGTGGAAACACTTGTCGCCAGTTGTCGCTGCGTGTTTTGTTACACCTCACCAGTTTTATGTTGTTCTCCACTGGACTCTTGATTTGGTCTTGTGAAAGGAGTCAGGTGCAGATCTTTTTTAGGAAGCGGGGTAGCACCAATCAAATCCTCTGCAAAACAGCGTGGCTGTTAGGCCGCATTTTTGGTTGGATAGGTCCAAACTGCTTATAGTAAGCCCTCAGATCAACAATAATTGCAGTCCGAGGTGCGAGTATCTGCCGCACTGAGAGACACTCCAGGCAAATCAATATCACTGACCCAATCTGGGCACTCACAGGAGATAATAATCATCAGTGCACCTGTCAGGGATGGCTGGTCAAAAATGGACGTGGTTTTCCAAGAATCAGAAACCCCAAATCTCACCGGCTAATTTGGAGTTTCCCCAAATCTGGGGAGTCACTCTCAAATCAATGATATTTGGATATATTTGGCTCTCATGATGCACTTTGCTGACAATGGCAGAAGACAATAATTGTACCCTTTCTGCCCCAAATCATCAGGGCACCTACAGAAGCGAGGGCGAAAGCCACCATCGAGAAGATCTCAGGGATGTCAGAAGGCAGCAGGAGCCGCAAGTCTTGCTTCTAGTTTTTGTCTTACCCTCTGGAAAAAATTAAGATAGTTATTAAAAATCACACATGTTTAAGAGGTAGATCATCCATAGCTATGCTAAGTTAGAGGCTAAAACAGACCATTCAAGGTATCCCAGGATTGACCTATGGCCCATACCTGTTTCAGGATCCGAAGAAGGTAAGAATTCCAATTCCCAACCGCGGCTCCAAATCTGAGATTTCATGGGGTATAAACTAAACCGGGGCTTATCATATGACTAACGCTGCCATGACCAAACTGGATCCGCTGAGTCTCCTGGCTCCTGAAAAAATGCCTGCAATTTTGTATTTGCCATGAATCAAAGCCACTTATTTTGATCATGATAAATCATTTGGGGATGATATTTACCACTCATTTGTGGGAAGTCATTGTCATGGTTTATATAATATATAATCGGGTGAATTCCACATTCTTCCAACATATTCTCAAACTGGCATGGCGGCATGAACCCGAAGAATGTATCACCTGCCATGGTGAGTTCTCCTGCTGAGCTAAGGAACCAGGACATGGCCATGTGACAGCTCATTCTGCAGCAATGCAGAAGCTACGGAGCAAGCCTCAGTTGGGAACATATGCTTTCGGTACCTCGAAGATCCTCGAAGTGCTGATTTTCAAATTTGTTGCCGTATGTTGCCATTTTAAGGGAGGAACATATGGAAAAATGAGGATTGACCAATTCATGGAGTGGGATACCGCTGAGACCGCTGAGACCGAAATTTCTGCTGTGGTTTTATATGGGTTTATATAAGCAATCATGTAGCCAGCATATCATCCCCAAATATGATATTCTTGAAGATCATATATCCAACACATCCCATGATATCCGCATTCATTTAGACCTTATTAATCCCCATTTTGGGCAATATTTCCCAGTGCTTTATTGGCCATCCCCAACATAAAAACACTGGGACATGTCCGCAAATGTATATCCTCACTATATCCCCAAATATGGTTTTGTCTGAAAATATGCTACGTACAAATGTATGTATTACTAGTACCCCAAGAAGTCATGTTCCCCCTTAAAATTGGCACACATTGGTGGTTAAATCATGTCAAATCCCCATATTCAGTGGATATTGTTGGTTCTCTCCCCATGATCTCCCCATATTTCCTCGTTAGACCTCTCCCAATTTTTCCCCATTGAAAATTCTGAAATTCAATTGGAATTCGTGATTTTCATCTGGATTTCACCCGATTTCCCCCAGTTTTTCACCCAGGCCCCTTGGGCCCCCTTGGGCCCCTTGGCGTCAAGCCACAATGGCGGAGCCCGCCAGGGCTGCACCCAGCGCCGCCAGCTGTGCCCATCGGTTCCCCTGCTGGATCTCCTGCGAAATGCGCCTCAGCTCGGTTGTGGAAAAAATGATGAAAAATGGGGGTTGTGGTGATGAAACATATGATTCAATATGAAATATATGAATGAAATATATGAATGAACATATGAAATATATGAAGGATTATGAATGAACATATGCAGTTGATAAAATCACCTGGGTTCATTGATTCCGCCGAGAAAAATGGAGTGTCTTCTATAGAAACAGACTGCAGCCTACAACACAATGTGAATTTTGCCGATAAGCATTAAGCCATTGCCGGGAAGAATGGTGATCTCCCTAAACGAAAATCGGAATTCACCAAAATAAATCAAAACAGTGCATGGTATCACTAATAGTGGTATCTGGTCTGCAAAACGAATTTGGGATGTCACCCACATGACGAGAATATCCTCGAATTTTGTCACATTTTGCCACATTTTGCCAGCTCCCTAGAGGCCCTGCTAGACTGAACTCAGTTCCGCACTTGCAAACATCAGCCATTGCTGACGTGCGTTGCAAAGGACTCGTTCCTCAGTGAACCAGCAGTACAAAGCTTCTAGGACAAACATCAAATCATATCAAATCTCTGCTAGTGATATGATCATGGTGGAAAAATCCTACATCTGTGGGCGTCTGTGTTTTGTCGCGTGGAACATCAAGGAAGAAAATGAAAAATGACATGTATAGATTGTATAGACTGACAAACTCAAGTCATTCATGATGAAGCACAGCAAGACTCGATATCTGCCCCGGACGCAAAAGAAGCAGACTACGGCGAACAGCATGCACATGGAAGCGATAAAGTACGCGGCAAAGTAGCCGTACTCCTGTCACTCCACATGCATTTTATGGTCAGATCAAGTCAGATCCATAGCTGCTCACCCATTCGTACCACCAGAAGCAAGTGGTTGCCAGCTGTGGTCACTATCGAGAACGCCTATGGTGGAAAACAACAATAAACGCATTTGACACCATCCCCAGGCATTGGCCCTAGACATCTCTGGACCACGTCCATTCCAAGCTCCCATCTCCACCTTCCGATGCGCTCCTTGGGAATTCCCATGCCACCATTGGTGCCTAGAGTAGTGAGAAAGGCATATGCAAAAGCCGAGCCGACATTGATGGCCATGTAGAACCTCAAGAGGAAAAATGGATTGAAACCACGAGAATCCCATCAGAAATATCAACGGTCACAGCTTTGTGGTCATATTGTGGTCATCAAACGTATCAAACCTTGCCAATTTTCAACCAGAGCGGCCACTGAAAGAACTGCTCTTGCGCCGCGACTTGCTCTGGGTCCGACACATCATATTGATCCTTAGGGGATAGCAGCCTGATTGCCGAGATAACCGACCCAGAACAGGGATCCCGGTAGGGTTTCTTCCTGACTGGCCACATGCCTCTAAACATCTCCAAACATATATTTAGTATATTTTAGTATATGCATTACAAACCCCCAAGACTTATCTATATAAGAATGGAGACCGCACCATCCCCTAATGTCATCCAATCATATCTGATCGAGGTAACTAATGATTTAATAGTAACACGGGAATTACATGAATTATATATATATATCAATATATATATATATATCATAGTTATATGATTTTATGAGTTCATATTGTTTGGCATAGCATGAGCAATCCCAGACCAGGGCTCTGCTCCAAAGTTGGAGATGTTCGACTTGATGCCCGCGGTGCCCATGGGCACCAAGACCAGCAGGGCAAACCTCAGTGATGGTGAACTTCCAGATTTTGATACCCTCTGGTTATGTCAAAATAGCTATTGAAAATGGCCATTTTTAATGGGAAAACTCACTATAAATGGCCATTTATAGTGGATTTTCCCATGAAAAATGGTGATTTTCCAGTTCGCTATGTTAAATTACCAGAGGGTATCTATTGATCCGATGTTCTTTGGCTATAGTGATGATAGTGAAAGCCTACAAAATCCTGTTTGGAGGGTACGCCTCTTTGCTGCAATCACACATGTCTCTGTCTGTGATTGTGAAAGGGTACAAAGACAAAATCGCTCTCTATTCGGCTCTCTCTCTCTCTCTGCCTGTCTCTCTTCCTGGGTCTCTCCCTCTCGCTCCTCCGTCCGCTTTCTCTGAACGGGCAGCATGTGATGTGCGTGTTTAATCGGTTTAGACAAGTGACAAATAGAGACCAGAGTTCATGAATGATGGTGCTGCAGCTGTAGTGGCCAGCAAGCCTCCAATGCTATATGTCACCTGAGACATGATGGAGGTGATGCGCATGCAACGCTGCAAAGAAGAACTTCACGTGCACTTCGTCCAATGGTTCATCTTGACTCTCCGTGCAGTCATTGTTGGTGCTTTTGCCAGGATGGTCCAGAATCATCTACACATGGAGCATCATGGAGCCCCCTGAATTCAACATGGAACAGAATGTGGTCTGGAAGATGATTTTCATGGAAAATGGATGTGGCATTTTTGGGGCTTCCATGTTGAGTTCCTTCCACTGCAAGGTCTCCAAGTCCCCATCGAATCGACAAGGAGCTCCGAAGATAATGATGGTCCTGGGCGGTTTTTAAAGTCCGGGGGAAATGGCCCAGTATTTTCCGTGTGAAAGTGGGGCTTTTCGGGAAGAGCTCCCATTTTTTGCCAGTTTAGAGTGGGAAAAATGATGACTCACCAGTGAATCCAATGGGGTTTCATCATCAGACAACCCCCCGATGGTTTGGGAATCTTTGCCCCACATCGGACCAGCAACATGAAGCGTCCAAGCTGAACATCTGCCACCCAGCCAGCAAAAACCGCGAAGGCCATGCACAGGGTGTTCATGGCTGTGGTCAGGGCATTCGCCTGGACGAAAATGGACGACTGGATAGATATTTGCTGCTATTCCATCTGAAATGATCTGAGGACTGTAGTTGATTGGTTCCTGATTTATATATGTATATATGTGGATAAATATATATATATAAGGACTGTATATACATATCTGTATGGATAAATATGGTGGATGGGGACCGTCCCACGCTCCAGTGATTGGAACCACATTTCGATCTGCCCAAAACTGTTTTGGGGATACCATCGATCCAAAATTGATCCAAAAATGTACATAGTTTTATGATGTTTTATGTAGCTTTGCATAATGATGGTTTATTCAGTTTATTCAAACCATGGAATTTGGGGAGACCCCATTCTTGTTTTCATGAAAAAAGCCTCATGTTTATGGCTGGTAGTCCCAACTCACCTGCGCCAGCGAATATCCTGTCTTCTCCAGGAAGAACTCCTGATCAATTCCCTGAGTTTTTGGCTTCAACACCCAGCATTGCTCTGATTCTCGTTTTGAAAATAAGATCAGAGAAAAAACACAGAATGTAATGTTCATTTCTTAATGATACAATATGATGATCATTAGAAGTTAGAACCGATGATAACTGAAACACCTGAAACCCTGCAAAGGAAAACAAAAGGAACGACTCTGCGTAGAAAAAAAAAGCTTCAGTGAGACACCTGTCCGCAATCAACTCTGTCCTGAGTGCCCGTGAAGGTGTAGAAAGCCAAGCGTTCGCACAGCTCAACGGCCAAGATGAAAATCTCAGCGCCACTTCAGATGTTTGTGGTCACCAGTTCACAAACCAACAAGGTATCTCATGGATTCTCATGGTATCTCATACGTTTCATATGTTTGTGGCTGAAAATGGGGAATTTAACCCCCAAATGGCAATTGGTTACTGGAAAATACAGGAAAGTTATTATGCCCTATTTTTAGATAAACCCATGTAGTAAACCTACTTCCCTAAATGACATCTCTTCCTGACTTCCTGGCACCATTAAAAATAATGCCAAATAGGTTTTTTAGCTGGGTCAGACCATCCTCAAGCTACCAAGTGTTGCCAGGCCATCGCTGCGAATCACTTTGGCTATCATAATCCGATTTTCTGTGTGTCTTGATAATCCCATTAATACCCTCTGGTTATGACTAACAGTTCGCCATGGTATAGATGGCCCATAGAAATAGATGGTTTACCTATTAAAAATATTTAAAAAATGTGATTTTCCATGGCGAACTGTGAGTCATAACCAGATGGTAATCCCTAGGCCCTAGGAGTGTTCCACCAGTTCCCCCCCCGCCGCTCCCGCCACGCGTTTTTCAGTCGTGGCACACATGCGGTTGGCATGGCAGCCATCTGATGTGGCTTCGGGGAGCCTGGAGAGACGCTGCCATAGTCCTGCCGTTGTTCGCAGATCCAGGGGTCTGATTGGGGACTTGGGATTAATGGTTGATAATGATGTGTAAAACTATTGAATATACAATTATATGGCGATTGTCATAAGTGTTCAGAAAATGGCGAGTTGAACGATTAGCATAAGGATAACCACAATTTGTAATAATAACAATGACAATAGATGGGTACACGAGTGATTTTGAGACTTCAAAAATTCAGGATGTTTGATCAGCAAAGATGTGGATTATTGTTAGCCAACCAAAACAGGAACTGACTACAAGACTTAATCATGATCCATGAAGTGGGCTCATTTTCGTCTTAGAATTGGTCCTTTTTGCCCCTTTGCAGAAGCATTGTCCAATTGGTCCAAAGGGTGAATGTCATCAATGCTTTTATGGCCTTGTGGATTGCATGTGTACAACGGAACCTTCTCGACTTGACTGAAGTCTTTCCATAAACTGTTTGCCCAAAGATTCTTGCAGTCCCCGTTAAAGAAAAGCCAGTTGGGTCCAAGAACAGGGTGGTTCATCATGTTCCTCAATATAGCCATTAAAATATGTATATTTAAATAGCCATCTGGATAATGACATTTGGATGCCATTTGTATGGTATACCCATTTTCAGATCATTCAAGCCAACAAGGTCACCCCAGCACCTTGGCGTCAGAGGATGCCTTCAAGTTCAAGACCTGCAACTGCTGGGTAAACCACCATGGCCCAGTGCCCGAAATCCATGTTTTGTTGATGCCTTTTTGGGAAGAACTTAACGACTGACTCAGTGAAGAGCCTTTCCATCTTCCAGGTTTAGCCAGGTTTAGCCTGACATTCTCACGCCCTGGTGTCCCCAAGTCGTCCCCACCTTGGACTCGTCCACGGTCATGGCTACAATGGCTGGCCCAGCACTGAGGCTGGCTGAAAGATGGGCCCCGGTTTTGTTCGTTTCCCTGCCGCTGACGATGGCCCTATAGATCCACTTTTAGCTTGCTGGATCTGTTTGGATCTGATGAAATGACCCGATGACCTTGGCTAAAATTGGAAAAAACAACAGAGATCAACAGCGGCAGGGACTTGGCAGCCAAGCGACGGGGGACCGCTTTAGCTGTCAGGAGACATGGATAGCCTGCCTGTGGAGCCAAAATGCCCGCAGCAACAAAACAGCTTGCAAATGCAATGTTTATTCAATTATGTCTTCCGAACTGAAGAGTAATTATCAGAACATAAATACAATATAAATCAATATAATATAATCCTGCTCACGTCGAATGCAGGAAATAAAACTGCACATGTTGATGAAGTCCATCAATACAGTAAATCCATGCCCTGACACAGCCGCCACTGACCCATGGCACACCGAGAGTATTTGTGGCAAGTGCCGATCCAATCGACTTGCGTGGGCGTAGAGGCCTTGCAATCCGCAATGTGATTTTACAAATCAACTGGTCTGAGTCTAATTGCCACAATTTTCCCAGAAGGCTCATCACAAGGGGTGACTCTGTCGTTCTTCCCTAGGCTTCGGAGCAAAACATAAGGGCCATGGGTTGGAACATATTCGCTCCAGCACAGAAACTATCCACAAGCAGAGAGAATGAGAGATAATTGCTTCCCATGTGGATCGAAAAGATACCGTTCCAACTACATCCAATTGCCCAGTGAGTGGAAACGATCAATCATTGGGTGTATCAAGATTTTGCATGATTTCCCAATCGGTCACGGACCTGGTGCATAGCTAAGCAAAGTGGGAGCATTCGGCAGCACGTCACGAATGAGTTCTCCTGGGATGGGTAGGGTTGTCCCAACCCGCCCCATGATGGGACTGCAAAATTCCATCAAAGTAATGGTAGAGCCAATAATCATGGGTTATAAATAATAGTACATATATAGTAGGATATAGATTGCAATCATCCCAGCTGTGGAATAGGTTCATTTGACAGACCCATTTCCAACCACGCCCTGTTTTCATAGAAACAAACCCGGTATCAACAGCGGCAGATTGCAAACATGACATAGCTCCTGAAGCTGCTGTTTCTCCTGCAACCTTGCCAGCACCAACATGCAGCGAGGGACACGGATTTAAAGTCATGATGTTACATCCTTACAAGCCTCCGAGAGGTAAAACATGTCTTTCTGGATGTGAAGTTTTCTCTGCGCATGGCTGTAAAAGCTCTTTCTGTCAGCTGCACTATCGAAATTTCACGAAAGTGATCAATTCGCCTGTCGCTGAAACAAAGATTCGAAACAAACTGAGTCTGGCACGCGGATGGCAGTGCCCGTCTGGTTGTAAACGAAGGAAACCGGATCCCCATTCCTAAGCCAAGGTCATTGCGGTCTTTTGCATTGGAGGCTACCATGGCTAGCCACATCTGAGTCTCGGGCTTCCAGGCCGTGTGGACCAAAACACCCAGCGACCTTCAGGGCTACAGTGCCACAAATTCACAAAGGGTAGGAATTGGAAAGTACAAGTAGGATTCACCAAGGATTCAGCTAATATGGACTGATATACTAGTAGATTGGAGCCAGTGGCTCGAGACTTTTCAAGACATCAACTTTCCACAAGACCCAGGGATAAATCATGATAAATCTACGTTTGTCCCACCCGGTATGCAGGAATGCGACACGGCAACTCTAGTCCTTTGCCTCAACAATCGATTCAGAATGTTCCTTGGCAGCTGCGCCGTCAATTTGTGGCAACAATTCGGGTTCGAAATTCGAAATCTGTGGCTTCACAGAAATAACATGATGCCGGCAGAGCCATGTCGGAATTTCGGAAGATAAGGTCAATGCAAACAGCCGGAAGCTCAACCCAGAAGATAACCTGCTTCAAGCCCCCGCTGGGTTCCCCCCACTGCTTCTCCAGGTCGGTGGCTGCAGAGCTCGCACAGCGCAGTTCTTCAGTGATCAGCTCCTGCAGGGAGTACTGTGCGATTCCAACATGGGATGTCCCCTCATGATCATCATGAACACTGAGTTGGTTGGGAATATTATCCAAAATCTATAAGAATATACAAGAATGGTTTGAAACTCCGAAATCAATCGGGGGTTCCTGGAAAATTTATATACCTGAATCCAATTCTGGGAAGGGAAGGATATCCAAAGGTAATGGGGATAGTACCCACTGCTCAGCAGCGACCAGTGGTTGGCTTGGCTATAAGATATTGTAAGATGTTGTAAGCCACTGTTGAATGTGGGGACGGGACTGGTGGTGACCATGGTTAGCACATTAAGTTTGGAATAGAGGACAAACTACAAAACCATGCGCGGATGGTGATGCAAGTACGGGCACAAACAATAAGAATTGGATATGATTTGATATTGTAAACCGCTGTGGATAGTATGCAATAAAACTAGAAGCTTGAATAGTGCCCCGTACATCCAAAAAGAAGGCGGTGGATCCATAAAGTACAATTTCGGATTGAGAACGGATTATCAGCTGGCAAATACACCACCAGAAAACGCAGCATCCGTAATGTCTGCCCTGAGCCAACAGGGCAAACTGATGGTATGTCATGTCAATCGGTCGCGTCGTTGGGAACCCTGAATGATCAGAATCTGCTGCAAAAGAAAGGTAACGCTATACAATGATATACCAGAATATCACATATGTGTCTTGTACGATTGTGTATGTAACAATGGTAATAATATATATATATATATATATATATATTGGAATAATACCAATATATGTTGGAATACCAATTATATCTTGGAATACCAACTATATATATATAATGGTTCTATAATACCAACTATATATAAATGAATATATATATAATATAACATCATATAACCAATTATAGTTGGATTATCATCTGGTTTCCCTAAAACAACGAGATCTCCTTGGTCAAGCTATCGATCTCACGCCGTTGCCGCACCATCTGAGCTCGCAGGGAAGCGATGCGTGCCCGCAGCTGCCTCGGCAACGGCCAAGGCCCCAAAAATGCAGTTCATTATTATTGGCTAATGATGGCTATATAATGATGGCTAATGTATGCTAATGTCATTGGATTGAGTATTTCACTACTAATGTCCAACGTTTTCCAATAATCCAGCTAAACTTCTCCGGTGTTTGGCTTATGCTCCATCAACCATTCAGTGCTGCAATCTTTGTTGCACCTTTTTTTGCACTCGCTTCCGAGTTTTCAAGCGATAAGCTCTGTTGAAGCATAATCTCTGTGGTGACTATGCTTTTGGCAATGAAAGGATACATTCTAGTTGGCAATCAAATACACATTTGGTTTGAAGGTGCGCACAATTCAAATGCTTCAGTTTCATTGCCCTCACTTGCTTAGCTACCCAATGACAAAACAAGATCAGCAAGTTTAAAATGAGCCATCAAGACACTGTCTCAATGCTCGAACTGTTGTGTTTGCCTCCAAACACTCGATTGGTTGGAAAGATCACAATCAAGGACATAGTCTGTCGCCTCCAACTGTCCGTAAGGTGATGCTTTGTTGCTGTTGGCGCAGTATGCCCACAACCACACCTTTTTTGCCTCCTTTGCAACGACACGCACTTCCGTTTGATCTTTCAAAGCCAAATTTTGACCCCCTACACGCTTTACAGGGGCAAATAGTGCGCCAGCCGGAAGCTTGACGGTCACCGATTCATCGCTTGGGTTGTGAAGAATCATATGCAAGCTCTTTGCGTGGTCGTGTCCATGAGCTTCAAATCTCATCTCCAGTTTTTTGGCCGCATCATCAAAAAATGTCTTGTGCTTCACCAAGCCTTGCTTCAATGCCTGTGGATCAAAATTCAGACTCTGCAGTTTTCGAACATTCTCTAAGTTCTTGTTGACATCTAGGAGCATAGCTCCCAACACTCGTTTCTTCTCTGTGTTGTCCCCCACTTCCTGAAGAGTGGCAATGATCTTCTGACTGATTTCCACAAGCTCTTGTTCAAGGGCGCTGAAGCGAGATCTCCCTTTAGAGAAGACCTCTTCGAGTGTCGGTTGAGGTAGGCTGCTGCATGGATCACTCCCGTAATTGTCTTTGCCCTTTTTGCACTTGTCACAAAGCTCTTGAAGCGCACGAAGCCCTTGCACTGCAGAGCTGGCAGTCTCAATTTGTTGGCACAGGCTACTTGCAGTTTGGGTCTGGCAGCTGGTACCCTTCCTGGAGAAAGCCAGGAGCAATGCAACAAGGGCCACTGCAAGTGCACTTGCTGTTTGCGCCAAAGCTCTCGACACCATGGCAAAGCAGGAATGCGAACTTTGAACTTAACTACGCAGCAGGCACGGCACGGGTTTGAACTCACTGCAGCTCCAGCCAGATTGTATGTTTTCCAAACACTCCAGTAACGCAGAACACCTGTCAAAAGTATCTCATGGTTCCTTTGCAGGAAAAAACAGCAGAATGATGCAGAACATCCAAGCTTCCATAGCAAGCGCGAGCCTGGCCAGCACAAGACCATCAGCTGTCCTAGCTAAGACACTAAGCCCCCTGACCGCACTCGCTCATGCCCAGTAGGCCAGTCATTCTGCCTTCGTTGTAAACCCAATGAGTGTGAGACATCCCCATGGGAGGCATTTCGTTCTTGAAGCTTGGTCTCAAAGCATAAGAAAACCTATATAAGAAAACATGATGATGTGTTAGTGTCCAGAGCATTCTAACATCTCACATCATCTCACCATTAAGGGGGAAACTTGTAGGAATTCATGTGAAAACACAGAGCCTCTCCAAGGTCTCTCTGGGTGCATCAGCAGCATGCGTTCTCCGGGCGGAGCGGGAGGGCTCACCTGGTCCTGAGGCCGAATCTTTGAAGGTTGTGGATTTGAAATGGGGGTGAGTCTAAACCTATAGGATACCAATGGATACCATGATTTGCGATATTTGGGGGAAATGAACATGGATGAACATCCATTTACCAGATACTTAGCAGCTATCTTGGGGTTCACGAACATACCAAGATTTTAGCCTATAGCCAAGTAAAACGTGTGAAACCCGGGTGTAGCCTGGACGGGACCACAGCGCGAAAGCCGCGCCTGGCGCAAGCCACACATCCAGAAGCACACCCAACGCAGGGATCACAGATGTCAACACAACAAGACGTGATCTTGATCAACTTTTTGAGGTGTCATCTGTAGAATATTGGGTGTTGAAGAATGAAGGATCATTGATATGTATGGAATTGGTTTTCAGCCTGATCCGAGAGCAAGGGCAATGGCGCCCAGGCCCCATCTCCTGCGCATAATTTGGATCAGTCATCCATTGTCACTCTTCAACAAAGTTTGGATATGTTTAGATCTACATTTTTCTTGGTAGAAAGACAACACAACCATAAAGCATCATAAAACTGCTTAGATCACACTGGCTGTCCTCTGGTGGCGGTGAGGATCACTTTTGCGTGGAAAATAAGCCCCACGCTTCCGCGCCATGAAATCGGAAGCGTCTGAGCATGACAGACTGACAAGCAGAGTTTCAACTCAAGCTAGGAAATACTTGAGATGCTGATGCCAAGCAGGAAAAGCAGAAATTCCAGTTGCTACCCCCTTGAATTTCACTCTTCCAATCAAATCATTGAATTAGCGATTGGTCTTGCAGCCCGACAGCGGCAGTTGATTTAATTGATATCTGCCTGGTGGACGCTCCCTATGTCACAGCTCACTGTGGACTGTATGCTGGATTTTGAGCCAACAAGGAAATGAGGGAGCAATCGGTCCAAGTACCCTCCCAATATCTGGAAGGCGGTATAAATTTTCAAATGCACCAATGATGTCCGTGTTGAAGCAAGAGCCACTCCTGTTTCTCCATATATATATATGTGTGTGTGTGCGTTCTATTTTATTATATTCTTCAATATTCATCAATATTCTACCATCATATCCTCGTCAGCTCCAGATGACAGCGTGAACGCTGCCTCGTGATTGCAGCTTCAAATGTTCAAATCATGCAACCTTTAAGGCCGTTCTAGTCTCCAAGTTCATGGATTCAATTTAAGCTTTCAAGTACAATGATTACTCTGAAAGTGAGAGTCACAAATGGGGGCTTGTCAGAAAATAGGGTAGCTCTAAATATTAGAAACATATGCTGATTATATAATCATATTCACCAGGAAAATTGAAACTTTGGGGTGAATTCTTCCAGTTTGCGGACACTGTTCGCAAGCATGGCCTCCTTGTCGTCGTCTTCCTGGAGTTCAGCGGACTGGAAACCACACACCAATATATGTGGTTCTTGTGGGTGTCGAAACGGGGTTATAAATGGCTAACCATCGTGATTTCACCCCCGTAATTTGGTACGAGTATATAACTATATATATATAAAGACAATAACCCATAAATAAATAAATATATAATATATATATAATATTATATATATAATCAATAAATATCTATATAATATATATAACGCATATAATGAATTTTGCTATATAACCATGCAAATTAAGGGGTTCACTGCACCCCAAGTAGCGACTGATGTCGTCCTGGGACAGTGCCAACATCAAGGCACGCTCCACGCGGTCGCCCAACTCAGGGTGCACCTGGCGCCATGCTTTGGGTTTTCTTAAAGATGTTCACAGTGGGGTAAAAATGAACCCACAGAATTGGTCGTATTTCTACGGTCTCATAGTCATTTTTTGGATTTAACCATCTGTTTTTTGTTGGTGGGTTATCATTTTGATTCAAAGCTCATGTGTTGAAATACCTGTACCTTGGGAAAAGGCTGGTTTTCAACAAAAATTGTTCATCTTCTATCACGGGACTGGCATGTATGTGTCGTAAATATGCTCACAGTTTACACTAAGTCAGAATGTGACAGTGCAACAGTTGCGGCTCAAAAGACGAACAGCCCTTGGAAAGATGATATACGTGTATGTATATATATATATATACGTATATACATATACCTATATACAATATACAGATATACATAATCGAAGGAAGTTGAGAAGTCAAACTTCCGACAATATGGACAGATTACAAGCAGAGCAGGGAAGAGGCAGAGAGAAGAGAAAGATTAGAAGAAAGAAGAGTAGAAGAGAAAGAGTAAGAAGAAAGAAGATGCAGATGCGTGAAAAGGTAGGAAAGTCGCGAAACACTGTGT
>Ga0126342_10002453_pt1 | contig 28955 bp, 33 predicted proteins | sample Cyp1metagenome_FD_92528 | JGI IMG/M metagenome (GOLD analysis project Ga0126342, IMG submission 92528) | Coral microbial communities from Lord Howe Island, Old Settlement Bay, Australia - Cyphastrea 1 metagenome | ecosystem: Host-associated > Invertebrates > Cnidaria > Coral ... | reverse complement strand
TTCGGTCAATCAGTGGCTTCGCTCTGCCATCCCTGATTCACAACAACCAACGTCTCCTATAGGTTTCCTATTTTTGAAACTTCCGCCACCGCCTTGTGCGGTACTACTGGTATATATATATATAGTATAGAGTGTGTGTGTGTGCGTGTTGTCGCGTATTTTTTCAGGTTCTCAAGGCTTTGTTGTGGAGGCTGGGGTGGTCATTGCATGGCCAGAATAGGTTGTGTCAAACGGCAACATTTCAGTTTTAACTACAGTAACGGTTGCCTTTTTGCAGTATTGATATAGCTGCCAAAATCATGTAGAATCTGTGTATGCTTACCGCTATTGCCTACATATATTAGAATTATGAGACACACACACACACACGCCACTTACATGCACCTCTTCACATATGAGTTAATTACGTTCCAATACGTTTCATATCTCTATTTGCATTATGACAACTAATATGCATGTGCTTGTGTATGTTTGTGTTTGACTTAATCATTGTGTATTTATGATCATTTATCTTCGATTACATATGTGCAGCATGGGTTGGGTTGGAACATCAACCAGGCAATACAGCACCATTGCAATGCCGACTCCTTCCCTTCAAGGAACCGCTGATGGAGTAGGCTGTGAAGGGTTCAGATGACCCGGAAATGTGCAAAATCGCTGTGGCTCTTGATTCAGGCCCCCCCCAAAAAATAAGCGAACTGGGATCGTTTCACATTTCTAGGCGCGGATATCATTTGTTTCTGCAATCCCGGGGCGCCGGGCAATATTTTGAATTAAACATCTTGATGGTTTGTGCAGCTAATATTTATCAAGCCCATGTCTTGATGCAGTTCTTGAGAAATACCCTCCCAAACACCCATCACATTTGGACGACTTGTTCCAAAAACAATGGCAATTTCGGGGTCCGGAAAAACAATGCCAGGTCTGGCAGCCTATGAGGGAGACTGGTGGGTCTATCGATTCCTGGTTTTGATCTCCAGGGTGATGCCAGTGGCATTGCGCCCCAGTATGCCACCCAACTTCCAAGTGCTGAATCCCATCTTGCTGCGCATACTGGAGAAGTGGATCATGGAAGGCAAACTTGGCGAACTATTTGTTGCGGCCTCGAAATTGGAATAATTCAGGGTGACCATGAAGGCTTGTTGGCCTCTCCTCAGACCTTGTTTTGCTGCTGCTTTTAGATTCGATTTCTAGCTCCAACATGCTTCAACGGGTTGCTCCGGCAGGTGTTCAACAGGGAACATCTTCAAGTCCTCAGGGTGGCTTGGAAGGTTCACATTGGAAGGATCAGAAACTTTGGAAAGAGATGGAGAGCCATGCCTCCCTAAAGCTGATGGAGCATCAGCGGGAAGCCATAGATCGTAACCCAACAGCACGAAGTCACTGTTGGAGTTTTCAGGAGCTAGGCAGCTTTTCACAGGTTTCGATGTTCCAATAGTTTTTCCCTGTATGTCACATGTTCCCGCAGTCCTTGATTTCTATAGGCTTTTCCGGGCTCTCATTGCTTATAAAGGGAGATTGGACACACATACTTAGCTTATCAATGCTTATCACTCCTTGCGTCTGCAGAGTGTGTCTGCTGTCTGCTTTGAGGCATGATGGAGCGTGATCAGGAGCTCAAATGCGGAGGTCATTTTCTCATCATGGACACTGGTCATGGAAAGACAGTCACATCACTCCTCTATGCTTACAGGCTGGACCCACCGCATTTGGTTCACCTTGCCAGTTATCGGCTGCAGCATCCTGTGTTGGTAAGTCCTGAGTATTTCCCAAGCAGCTTACCAATAATGATCAACAGTGCCATGTGTCCAGTTCGTGCTCTCTCAGCAGCCACCAGCCATCCAAAATCCATGAACGTCCCATGAATGATTTTTCAATCGATTAAATCGATTTCACCGAAAAGATTTGCTTATAGATATCGTTGAAACATGTTGAAAATAGTGTGTTCAACCATGTTTCAATCCATGTTTCAATCCATATATCCCAGCCTCAGTGAGTGATCTCAGCGAGGTGGCTCTGCCTGCACGGCCGCAACGTGGCGCGGATCCTATGGATCACCCCGGCGGGAACGGTGGAGAATCTGCTGAAGCAGCTGCGCAGCTGGGTGATTTCAAGTGCCACCCAAGGGGGACGACAGGAACAATCCTGGGCAAACACTGTTGATTGTGGGGGATTAAACACTGTGGTGAATTCTGGATATTCTGGGGGATTGAAACATTGTTTCACAGTCATCAAAAGTTGAAACACTGTGAGTTCATCATCACCGATCATCAAACAAAATCAAACAAAGCTTCAAGAGTTTTGGACCTATATCTGATTTTAAGTGGTTGTTGATGCCGATGTTGGCCTCTGCTAGACACAACTCGCATTTGGCGTAGGTCTCGGGTACTCAATCTTTTGCCTCTTTTCATGTAAAGCTGCACTTTTTCGAAACATCTCCAAAAGACATCAAAGAACTGATGTAAAACTTAGGTAATTTATGGTAATTTAACATTTAGCTGCCATCACATCAAAGAACAAATCATTGAAACCTTTGCGACGAGATCTTGATCCCAGGCAGCACTTGGCATTGCCCGACTCATTTGGTGCCACGGATCTCACAAGCCAAAAAACCCAAAGTTGGTGAAACCCTGGATTTGGTCCTCAAGGATTTCATGGTGTATCTTGCTTGCAACTTCACTTACGAATCAAGGTTACGATAGGTTACGCAAGGTGCAGGTGGCAGATGATATACGACTCATATGACTTTATCCATGGTGATATTATTGAGATCCTGGCAGAGTTGTGTACTGATTCTATGGTTTCGGGATGTTTCGGGGGGGGTTCCATCAGAGATGTCGTTGTCAGATGTCATGAGTCTTCGCGAGTCTTGCTGAGTAATGTGATCCATGCGGACCACCTACGAACAGCGATCGACAAGGGGTGGGGTTGGCTGTGCAGGCGCCTGGCAATGTGTTCTTTGTTGCAGGGAGAGTGGTGTTCTTGGAAGTCCTGAAATATGGAACTCAACATCTAGATGTTGACACATACTACCCTCTGGTAAACTAACCTAGCCGTGGAAAATCACAATCTTTAGTAGGTAAATCAACTATAGATGGCCATGTTCAATAGCAAACTGTTTGTTTACCAGAGGGTAGATGTTGACACATATTACCATATTACCATATATTACCATCCTTGTGTCCGTTGAGTGGCTGGTGGCATTTGTTGCCAGGCCACCTCCTCTGTGATCATCTTTGATGAAGTGGACGAGATGTATGCCCCCACCCTCCGCACCAGCGCCGCCCGGCGCTTGTGTCAAAACTGCCTGGGGCCTCAGATGTGCTGCTGGCAATGCTGGCCCAGGGACCAAGATCGGGAGAACATTTTGGTTTCTGAATAAATCTAAGCCTTATAAGCAATGTAATTAAAGGTCTATGTTATAAGTAACGGCTATCGATGGAATAGTAACCACTGTAACTAGTGGAGAACTACGGTTATCAGATTGTAACCCCGTTCAGTTCTTTGAGCTTTTGTTTCAGATTTTTAATGGAGCCACAGGTCCAAAGTTCGTAGCCCAGACAGCCACGCCCATGCGGAAGAACGAGTCACAGCTGCTGGCTTGGCTGGCGGAGCCTCAGTCTTTCGAGGTGAAGTTTGGAACAGACGGTTCTTGAACACCAAAGACTCCTAGGGTCCTAGACTTCCCTGGATCGAAAAAAAACAGGTGTCAAACAAACCGCTTTTATGAGCTGAAATGGGGCGTCCATGGCAGTTGGGGTTGTGATTTAAAAATTCCAGAAAAAGGCTCGTGTTTTCGGGAACGCTGTGATGTCAACCTATGTTTTCTTTGGAACAGCTGGGCTGTTGATCCTTGGTCTGTGTTACTTTGGTGGTAAATGGTTTAAAAGACAAGATCTGTTGCTGGGAAGTGCTTCGGCGTGGCTCGAGGATACCTGCGCATTTCCAGTGGACAAGAGGAATTGGTTGGTGGCTGCATCGGGCATGGTTTCCATGCAGCTTGAGTTAAGCTGGAGGCTGAGTTGTCGACGCATGTTGAGGCCAGCCAAACAATGCAGAGTGAGGTGATGGAATCAAACTATAACCTAGAGCTAGACATTTATGATATTTTATGATCATTTATGCATAATACAAGGTTTGTAAATGCTGTTGGAACTTCAGAGAACCTCTGTGACACCACAGGCCACAGGTTCTTCAAGTGGCTTTGGGGTATCAGACCATCAACTTTTGATCATCAGAGCTGCCGGGGGATTGAGGCATTTCCGCACGTGAAGAGGAAGTCCTTGTCCCTATGGTGGATGCCGTCGGCATCTAAGTTGCCGACTTGGCATTGGCTAGCAATCATTGGAAGGCAGGCCATGCTAAAACATGTGATCTCGATAGTTAGTATCAGGTGGTGGCCATCCGAGTTATACGTTAGTTTCTAAGCTCAATTAACCCTAGATATATCATGATAATCACTATAATTGTGAGGGACCCATCTGGTTAACCTACCAGCAGAATAAGCCAACAATTACGAGGCAGTTGCTACCTTGTACCAGTGCCTTGGGGGAATAAGTCGAGGTCAGAGACCGTTGCCGTCATCTGTTCGCATCACACGGCGCTGCACAATGGCTTGAGATGGCGCGTGGCTTGATTGAAACTGCGATGCTTGGAGATTTTGAATGGATATTGGATGGTCTTTTCCCCTTTGGAAACTGTGGATCCAGATTCATCCAGATTTTATTTGAACATATTTGAACTTACTGAGGTGTGGTTCAAGAACACACGGATGCGGCCATGGTTCAACATGCCGTTCAAGCCGCCAAGCAGGACGTTTTGGGCATTCAACTCTTGGATTTGTGATACCATCAATGATGAGATATGATGAGATCGAAATTAGTAGATGACACATGATGGCACTATGTTAGAATATGTTGCCCAAAATATGTTGGAATATGTTGAATTGAATCTCTGCCCCTTTTAGTTTTTGTTCTTGGAACATTTGGAAGTGATTCTTTCAAGATTCGGCCAGTGGATAGACGCCACCAGGACAGGTCCAAACATCCGTATGGTGGTGTTTTACTGGTGGCTGACTCGCACCTTGAATCGCGATTGGCTGACATGTGATGACCTTGGCGATAGACAATAGACATACCATCTGGTTATGACTAACAGTTTGCCATGGAAAATCACCATTTTTAAGTTCGGTAAACCATCTATTTCTATGGGCCATTTTCCATGGCTATGTTAAATAACCAGAGGGTATTATGATGACATATCCGACATATGTAGACATTTGCGATTGCCATCCTGACTGGGCATGGCACCGCAACCAGGGGTGACTTTGCTAGCAATAATATTCCAGAAATTCCTGCAGAACGATGATTTTCACGTTTTGAACGGCATGAGTCACAGCCCTTCCAATTCCTTCCCATGCCACGCAAAAAAACAAGCAAACAAAGAAATCTGGTTGTTTCATGTTGTTTCACCTTTTCATTTCCTTCAATCGTTGTGCGCCAGGGCAATCTGCTAAGGCGCCAGCATGCCGAGAAACTGATGAAGCTCAGCGCTGTTCATCTGCCAACGGGCGACTTTGCATCCCTGGAAGCCTCGGATGCTGAGAAGTTTGCCGTGGTGGTGGTGACCAAGGCGAGGGGAGACCGGGAAACGATGTGTCCACCAAGGTGCATGGCATCAAAAGCAAGAATACACACGCACACACGCACATGATTATATATATATACACATATAATATGTAATAATTATATTACATTTTGTCATGTTATATATAGAATATCTCTTTGCTGCATTTTTGTTCTTCCTTTCGGACGCAAACTGAGTTTGGCGTGTTTGAAGACCAACCGAATCAACGACTTTCACCCGGTTGGCAGGACAAAGACCGTGGCTACAATTCAGCACGCCGCAGCTCGTTGAACCATTCAAGCAGCCCTGCCCCATGTGGCACTGGCGCTCGAAAAAACAACAGAAAATCACCAACAGATGCTGAATACTTTGAATTTTTTGATATGGATTTCACAGCGGATTCTTCTTCAATGCTGTCCATCTGAATCTAAACTCCTGCTCCGCCATGGTTAGTTATAGACTATTTCATAGAAAAAAACGGTCAAACATGACCTTCAAATATACAGTGAGAAAAAAAAACATGATCTCCCTGTGGTTTTTCTCAAATCCCAAGATCTTCCAGTGATCTTCCCAGGACTGGGTGTGCTGGTCACCGGAGCCTACCCTGGTAATGCTGCCTCACGGCATCAGCTCCGGGGGCGGCTGAGACGGTTGGGACAGAGGCGCAAGGCGCCAAAGGGGGGAGAGCTATTGGAAAACATGGGGAAATGGGCAGTGGCTGCGGCAGCAATGGGATGACATGGGGTGAAATGGCTATGAAATGGCTATGGATGTTTTTTTTACACCCCCTTTTGTTGGATAGGAGGGATAGATTCCATGGGTACCCCAAATTCCTGAGCCAAAGCCAAGATGTTTCGGGTCTCATTTGGATGGAAATTCAGCTTCCGACACTCAGTTGGCGTTTAGGCACTAAGCCTTTCTCTGTGATTGAAACAACGCCATTCATTCAAATTAACAATTGGTATTGGCTCTCTTTGGATCTCTTTGATTTTCCCTTCAGGAACAGGTTTCCTTCAGAGTTTAAGGGTGTTGAGCTTTGAGTGAGAGCACAACATGGCAAACTTACGCGGCACGGAGAGCCTGTTTTTTGAATGTCTTGTGCACATGATTCGACGCGTTCATGCCGTTTCGGTCAAGCATGCTGCCCAGTGCCGAATGACGCTGACAGGAGGTTCGATTTGTCACAGTTTGTATGGAGAGCCTTGCCTTTCCGGACATGACATTCACACCATTTTTGTGATGTGGGTATTCCATGGTATTCCGATGTATGCTAGCGCCATACAAAGCAGTCGACATCCAGATCTCAGGAATTCCATTTTACATCTCCTACACCAGCGGCACAGTGATGAGCTCAGCTGCACTGTGGATCTCTTGGAACTGTGATGGCTGTGGCGGGTCCTTGAGGTGCAGTGGATACCATGAACATTTCGTCTCTCGGTCGCGGTTGCGCGAAACCGCTGTGTTTTTTTTCAGAGTTCTGAACGGTTCCATGCCCGATGTATTTTGGGATATTTTGGGATGAGTTAAACATGGTTTACTGTAACTAGTAACTAGTTGAACTGACGAACTTTGTCAAATGCTTGGGGGAATGGGTGCCCCAACCAGCTGTTGCATGCTGGTGACCCATGGTGACTGGCACGTGCAGGTTGGAACAGTTGGGCCAACGCTTCAGCGCAGAAGTTCTGAATGGCTTGAGGGCACCATGACATCCAAAAGCTTCAGCTACCCCTGGAGATGAAAAAGATGGCAGTGTGAATCAGTGTGAAACATCAGGGAACACCCATGAGATCCATCACGATCCATCGAAGATGGATTGATATGAACGAGACGGATTTCTTATGATTTCCTCCTGCCATCACCAAGGGGATTCTTACGGATTCTCGGGGACTGCTGTGTTTAGTGCGGCGTCGCTTCGTTTCCTTTTTTTCCCAGAGGGCAATCTTCTGGGCCGGACCGGGTCCTACCTGGTCGCATCGGCGGGCGGAGGACTCGACCAGACCACTTCAACGGAGCCGTCAATGGTTTTTTGGTGTCGAAACAAAGCCCATGATGATATTAAGACAAAGGGATGCTGCAATGGTTTGATAAACCTACCGGATAAATAAACACACACACACAGATATTCCTATATATCTAATATATATATATGTAATATTATATATATAGATAGATAGAGAGAGAGAGAGAGTGTGTGTGTTTGAAAAAATTAGGATGTATCTAGCATGGCAGGATGTGTCCTAAGTTGTTTATGATCTACGAAACACACGGGGTTGTTTTCAGCTGTGTATGTTGAAGGGTATGGCCTCTCTTCTGCCACTCCTTACCACCCAAGCTGTTCCGCACCGGACCCACAAGTGTACAGAGAGTGGCAACGAAGGCGCCTGGCTGAAGGGTAACAAAGGTGTGCTGTATATAGGTCAAAATGGTCCATGGTCAAAATTTGGGTAAAAGGGCCCACATTGGGTGATCATCAATCAATACGGATCTATATATAAGCATATTAGGACCTATTAGGATTCTCATTACGGGATGGATGACTAATTCCCGGATACAATGTTTTGACCATGGCACATATGAAGAGTATCTTTGATATTGTTCTTTCATATTGTTCTGTCTTCTCCACGCGCAGTTTTCGGCTCCAGATGGAATGACACCCTTATAAACCTTCTATAGGACGCATAAAGACGACAAGAGCCAAACATGCCCAGGGCAATTATGGTTCAGAACGGTGGCAACAATAAACTTTCCATGATTCTTTTTGAGTTATCCTAGTCCTATCGATTTTTGATATGAAATTTGCAATGCGATGCCCAGGGGCCTCTTAAGCCTATGAAGACTCATCTGCTACCCTGGCATATGGCATCAGCAGTCGCCCTGACCTAGGCCAAGGGGGTCAAGGGGCGGTGACTTTGCCAGGGATGAGCGCATTTTTGGGGGACAGTTGGACGGGAAAACTCATGGGTAGCTGCCAAAACAGGCTGTAAACGATGTTGCAAATGAAGTTGATTATGATGGTTCTGCTTTCAGACCCAGACCCTTCAGATTGGTTGGTCAATGTGGTCAATCATCTCAAACTCTCAACGGTAAGCGTAGAGTTGCGGCATTGCGCCTCGAGACCTTCGCACATCGACCAACTTGGTGGGATCCTGGATGCGATGGTGGCCACTCAATTGTAGCGTGGACCATCGCCGTTTGAGCTGGATCTTGCAAAGCAAAGGCAAGAACACCATGAACACCAAAATCCTCCAAGCAACATCAAGCAACATCAAGCAACTCTCGGTCAACTCTGAGTCAACTCTTGTGTTCTTATCTTTGAACGTCAGAACATCCATTTTTTGCGTCGATGATCTTGGCTGGTGTGAGTCAGAAAATCGGCCGTTGAACATGTTGAACATGTCGCTAAGTATTCAAGAGATGTACTGCAAATGTATGAAGCCCTCTGGTCGAACCCTTAGAGGGCCACAGTGACCTCCCATGACCTAGCCATGGTGCCACGTGGCCTGAAACTGCCCTGGTGGCTATGGCTGCTGTGGTTGCTGCTTCCCCCGAGCGATGCCATCATCAATGTTTCCATGAAGACTGTCATTCGAGACATTCCGCCAGGTAGGGCTGAAGGGAGGAGCTTATGTCTGCTGACTCTGCTGACTATTCACGAACTTCATGACTCACGGCAGTGCAAAGATGATCAACATTGATCAGTGATTGGACTTGAAACAAAAGCACACACCCTGTATGCCCGCAGGTCAGGTGGCACGCTGGATCTTCCAGGGACCTGGCATGGTGCAGCTGAATGCCAGTTGCATGGACCCCGCAGGGATTGTTTGGTAGGTTCCCATGGGGAAAGAACGTCATTGAATATGAAGATCTGAGGTGATTTACCCTCTGGTAAGCAAACATAGCTATTAAAAATTGCCATTTATAGTGGATTTTTCCATTAAAAATGGTGATTTTCCATAGTTATGTCAGTTTACCAGAGGGTAGTAGGATTGAACTGGATTGAAATGGATTGAGTAGGATTGAATCGGATGGTCGGCAACTCTCCAGTCATCTGCCTGCACATGTTTCGGGTCAAAACCATGCTCATGTCATCTGCTCAACGTACGGGGAAAAAAACACCACTTATTCCCATGTCATCTGACCCTAATATAATGGAATTTCATTGGATTTTGAAACTAATCAGATTTTTGATGGGTTTTAACAAATTGAGCACATTGTGAAACATTTTGACACCGTTGTTGGTTGATAATTAGTTTGGGTTGTACTAACCAAAATCTTGGATTCCCACCATATATATCCGGTGATGAAGGGAGGACGCTGTTTGGATTGGGTGGAAACCAAGCCACACGATCATGACAGTTACCTGTTCTTCAGAGGCAAGCCGAAATCCTAGCAGTACCGACTTGTGACTTTACCTTTTTCTCGGGTCTGTTGCTGTGCTCGTGTCACCGAACCGCAGCGAGGACGGTGCCCGGCTAGATTTCTATGTGATTTCTGGGGACCGAGATGAAATGAGAAGAAGACAACGAGGGCATCATACGCCGGTGATGAAGGACCGACTCGTATGTCGATTATGTCAATGGTCATTTCAGGATAGTTCAAGCCATTTCCCTCCCGTCATACCATGTCCGACCTTTCAGATTGACATCCTTCGGTAATCAGCTGCTGGGCCGCGGGGAAATCCCGGAGCAAAAACAGAGGTTTGTTTCGCTGGGAGAGTCATCATCATCGAACTAAACGGGTGGGGTTTGCGGCAAGCCGTGGCAAGCCATGTTTGATTACCGGTAGAAGGACCAACCTTGACACCCTATCCCACAGGATCATCCGGACTGCCAGGGCTGCAGTGAGTTCTGGATGGAAAGCTACCTGCCGCTGTTTTACCGAAACGTGACGATGATGGTGGCCAGTAATCAGGACAGCCTGTGGCTGGGGGTGATCTGTTTGGGTAGAACCATGGGGTTTTAACCGCCATGAGTAGGGATATGGGGACCTCTAACTCTCAAACTTCGTGGCATCAGAACATCCAAGACTCTGAAGCTGTGGTGCTGGATAGCCCTCACCTCAATCTCAATTAGAACCGGGCATTCCAGCATGATGAATCCTACAGGACGGCAGCGCCAATGTGCGCATGCAGTTCACCGAATCCTTGCTGGACGTTCCGTCTTGCATGGATCTCTGTTTCGGGAGGCCCTGGGGATTTATGGGCATGGTGCTCATGCTGGCATTGCAACTTGGCCTTGGAACATGGAATCGCTCAAAGTGAATGAACCCCCCAAATGGGTAGATGTGATCAAAGATGATCAAGGAAGCCTTCAGTCATTGGCTGAACTCTTGGAGAGGGCGGTGGAGAGAGGGAGAGAGAGATCCAAGAATCCATCCTCTTACATCCTCTTACTATATATATATAGATATTATTCCCATATCGAATCTTTTAAAGCACATTCTCAACAAAGATATTTTAGCGCGCCTAAACAAATGATTGGATGAACATCATTCCACCAGTTGGGGGTGCAGTTGGCCCCTTCAATGGGCATAACTATGGTAAAAACCGACAAGTTGGGATGTAACTTCACCCCTATAGCCTATAACTCATACGGGACCCATATATATATATATATACTTACCAAAATACATACATACACACACACATGCGCATACATACACATACATACACAGACATACACAGACACAGACACACACACATATATATATATCTATAAATATAAATATAAATAAATATATATATATATATATACACACATGCATACATGCATACATGCAATACATGCAATACATGCAAAATCTCTCTCTCTCTCTCTGGTTATGTATAATGTTGCCTACGTACCATCTCAAGTGCCTCAACCCACCCCAGGCTTCGCACAGGTTTCCCCCACTTAGGCTATTGGCTTGCTGCTTCCACTTATCTCGTCCCATGATGCGCCGCGATCGCGACGGAGACGACGAGGCCTGGGCTCCTCACTTGGTGCAGTGTCGAAGGCCGCCGAAACCCCGGGAGGCGGGCAACAGGGCGGCTGTGGAACTGGAAAAATCTGGGAAATTTCTGGGGAATACTTCGTAGATGACTAGAAAGATATAAAAACAACAATTTAAATTCGGGATTTGGGGTGAAAATGGGATGGCCTTGGAAAGAATCCTATTCTGTCATATTCTATCCCACTTATTTAATCTACTTTATGCTTATAGGTATAGGATATCTCCAGTGATATATGTTTCAAATGTTATAATGTCTCAAGATTTGGGGTTGGAAGTTGGACCTCCAAACCTGCCACGGCTCAGGTATTATTTTCATATTTCCATATATTTATTAAAACCCTTGGATTTTCCTGATGGCGATGTCTTTCTCTTTCTCTCTCTCCGAAATCATCAAGACATTTGATGGATTTCCGAATGGAAAGGATGGAACTCGTGCGCAAAAGGTATGTTAGGTGGCCTTTTCCCGAAGTTCAGCCTCATTCAGAAGTAATTAAAAAACAGTAAGATCCCCCCAAAAAGGTCAGCCTATCTCTGTTTGAAAAAATGGCACAGATAGGCGGCACAGATAGACTTCATCCATCCACCTTCGTTGCGAAATGAGGCTTGGAGGTCATGGATACTCCATGGCTGCATCATGACCTATCCCTGGAACCCTTGGTACAATGATCCCCTGGAATATCCTCTGCGATGCTTGGAACCTTGGCTGAGCTCCATATCATCAGCTGGGCAGTATGGGCTTTTCAGGACTGACACAGAAATGAAGAGAAAAACACATGTTTGGTTTCAAACTATTGATTTTCTCACCATCTCCTATCCCTATCTGCTCTTGGCCGAGGTCTTGATGGTGAGCTTGGGACTGACGATGTTCATTTCCACCCTCTATGGTCACTTCTTCAGCTACTGGGACAGTTCGATCAGCCTGGGTCCATGGGAGACGGTCGCGGACAATGAGCCGGAGATGTCCACAAGCATGCAAGGTGTGGAAATGTGTGGAATTCGGAAAGCACCAGAGGAGCTGGGATATCCTCTGGAAGTTTCACGTCGTCATGGAACATTTCCAGGGACTCTAGGGAATCGTTAGGGAATTCCTACATGATTTATGGAAAGAGTCTTAGTGTTTTCTCCACTCGGGTGGGAACTGATCCTGATCGCTTTTCACTTCTGAACATCGGGTTTTGCATCCCAATCCTTCTGGCTAGACGTCAGGTGCATTGGAGGTGTCCGTTTTGTGCGCCGTCATCGAAAGTTCGCTGCGGATGCTGGCGCTGGCCTTGTTTCGCTCCTCGCTGGCCTGCTCGCGGCTGCAGAAGCGTTGGCATGCTCAGGTCATGGTCACGTCAAGTTGGAGTGTAGTGTGGTGGTGCAACCGGTCATGTGATGTTTGATGTTACCCCATCTAACTATGGTTGCAAGCCTCCAATAGTCTCCATGAAGTTTATTTATCTTAGTGATAAGAACAAACTCAGTAAATTGGGGGGCGCCTTGGCCTTGTATGTTTGTCAATCACTTTTTGGCGTGGCTGAGTACTAAGAATGGCCACTCTTGTAGGTGCCTTGGTATGCCGGTATGCTCCTTTTCCGACCCATCCACCGTTGGTCTGGGCTTCTAGATTGTTCTTAGTTCATTTAGTTCTGGCTGCCTTCATCAACTTCGGATAAACTTCGGACCTGGACACCTCAACTCTGAAGTCCCCAAATTCCAAAATTTCGCGGAGTTCCATGATGTTCCAACTAGGAAGCCCTGGACCATCCCTGGACCATCCTGGACCACAGGCCCCTGCGCTGGTCTTGGCCACGGCAGTGGTGATGTTTTGCATCGCTTATCCCTTGGGATTGGCCACTTCCGCGCACCTTTGTGGTGCCTTGGAATGTCTGGAAATGTTAGGATGCCACTGGGGGTGAAATGGTGCGAAGTTAGTGTATCTACATTCAATATTTAGTTATATAACTATATCTAACATCTGATATTTCATATCTGATACTATGTAATATCTAATGCTTTCCAACATCTATATGTAAATCTAGTATCTAAAATCCAATACCGATACCGAAATACATATCTAATGTCTATATCTAATATCTTATTATATCTAATATTTGTTTCAATATCAATACCAATATCTATATAACTATGCACATCTATACGATACATGTGTTATTTATTTCTTCATATATATATATATATATGGATTCATTTATCCACAAGTTCATTTGCGCATACACGTGCACGTATATTTGCATACTTGTGTGTAAGCATTTGCAACGTCATCTTTGCATACCTTTTCCAAATCACAACATATGTGCACGGCCTTAATGCGACAGGTTACGTCAGACATCTTTCGGCGCAGTTTCTTATGTCGCAGCTGATTCGTGGTTTGCCAATGGCTCTGGCCGTGACGAGCTTACAGTACCTCTTACTCAAGGCTGGAACATCCTTGGTTTTCTGTCGGGTTTAGGGGGGATATGGCATGGATGGGGAGTTTTTCTTCAAAAAATGGCGAATGGAATCAGAATTTTTCAGACTGCGGGCCATTATGGTGGACGACCACTCGCTTGTTCACCCCGATTTTCACTCGTTTTGAATGGGGGAACCCACTCATCTTCATGTATCTCATACGAAGCAGTCCCCGGTGGCACCGGAACGGAATCCAGGCCTGGGGCAAAGCCATTGATCGGGGCGAGCCCATGGTAAACACTGGAGAGATGGCCCAGCTGAGAGGCTGAGCACCTATGACTTTCAGAAGGATTCTGAAATCTTGGTTGGCTGAATGATGCTGAATGCTGAATGATGCTTAAATGACATGTGGTGATGAACACAAAGTCTGATTCATCAATCTCTCAATGAACCTGATCGCCAAAGGCAAGGTTCAGGAGCCGGCGACCCTGCGCGCATTGACGGAAAAAGGGTCGGCAGAAGATGAGATCCGTCCCGACTGATCGGAAGTCTCCGTAGGTGTTTTGGGATAAATGATGGGGCATGATGCATGGCGATGTGACATGTTGCGAACGTTTCCTTTGGTGCTGTTGCCTCATTGGGGTCATGTCAATGTGTGTTTGTTGAAAAGATGGTACCGACACCATCCGGTTTCATCCATCAATTCAGCTGACAGGTGTTGATGACTTCTTCGAGGCAGTGGTCCTCTGTGGGTTATTCCGCGCCTGGCAGGGTAGAGAAGGGGAAGGAAATGGAAGCAAACATTGCAGTTCTGGGCGATTCTCAGGGGTAGGAAAAATATTGAAATTAGGACTAAGATGTGGGGGGAAAGGCCTGGATCTTCACACTTTGAGCTGGGTGATGCTGGGTCACCGCTGGGTGATCGAATAGCTAGGACAACCTTGAACACCGCAATCCTATGCAGGTTTGTCCATTTCAATCAGTTCATTATTTGAATAATTCATGTGAAGCACCAGATGCCTCTGTTTTTGCCACTTACTGCGTGAAATATCTACTGTAAGTACCAGCTTGCAGAGCTCACTGCACTCGCCGCAGCTCTTAGTTCAAATGCGGGCTGGAAGAGACGCCCGTACAGAGCTCCTTAAACTGAGGAGCTTGTGTCCCTTGTCTGCCAGCTGCCAGGAGTTAGGACTGGTCATGGACACCTCAAGATCAAACATGCTGAGGGTTGACATGTTGATATGGGGTTTCATTGGATTTTCCATTACAAACCACCTGTTTTGGGTTACCACTGCTTTAAAAAAAAAGAAGCACCCATATCTTGCAACATCTTTACGCTTTGGACAATGTTCCCTGGCCCTTCGCATGGGATCTCTCAGGTAGAGTAGGATGTCTGCGCCCGCCTCAAAATCTGGCGCCCGCAGCGCACGCGGCCCAAAGAGGATCGACTTATCTGGTTATGGTCCGGAGCCCTGCGGGATTTGCGGGATACTGCATGACACTGCCGGATGAATTCAATGAATGCACGAAGTTACTAGCCATGAAGAGCCTAGTTAACTAGTTACTAGATGTTACTAGCCAGTCTTGAATTTCGAAGGGCTTCTTGATACCAATGGCCAGATGTCAGAATTAACATGTCTGGTGATCTTCTGCAGGAATTTGACGTTTGGCATGAGCAGATTCCGATGTTTTCCATGCCATGCTTGGTCCATGGTCCATCATGGTCCCAGGTGCGCCCTTGAGCGCCAGGGGGACTTCAAGTGACAGGGGCCCATCTAAGATGCAGACCTTGCCCAGTGGCTTGGAAGAAAACGCTGCCATGGAGCCCAAAACTGAACCGTTTTTGATGATGGGTTTTATATGATTTTTATCATGTTTTATCATGTATTTAGGGTGGCTTCATGTTGTTTATATAACACAATGGTGATGGTGGTGGTGGTGATGATGATGATGATGGACGATGATCATGATTCATGATTCATGATTGATGATAATGATGATCACAACTGGCCGGGCAATGGCAGTTGCCAAGTCAATTTTTGAATCCTTTGATTCTATCATGGGCATTTTTAGAAGGTTTGCAGGGGCAGATCTGGATTTGATACTATTTGTCAACCATCCGCAACTGATAATGTAAATGAGGTCATTCAAGATTCTACCCAAGTGAGTTTTTGTTCTCCATGTCAGTTTGTTAGTTCATATTCCAAACGGGAGTGTCCACACTTTCTATATCCATTTTGATGATTCAGGAGCTTTTCTGCTGGGATCTGCCATCCTTGGACGCAGGGACTGTCGGTCGTCTTCCAGGTACCATGACGACCTCCTCGCCTAGTCGGGAGAAGCGGAAACCCAGTGAGGTGCACACTGAGTGGGGTCAGCAGATGTTCTTTTTCCTTCAAATCATATGTTTACATCAAGGAACACCATGGAACATCTTAATTTTGAGTTGTTTCTTTGTGTTTTTGATTATTTCTCGAAGATTTTCAAACATCTCGTCATGTTCACCATCCAAATATGATCGGTTTCCTGTGAAGTGGCCCAAGTCTGAAACATTCCTCACCGGAAAAAGGGTGCACCTGGTTTCTCGGACTGATTCCTCAAGGTTGAGGTATCAAAGTATCTGCTTGGTACCATTTGGCGCCTCAAAAGTTTCCAGGTGATAGCCGCAGCACGACAAACTGGAGGACTCATAACTCTCGAACGCCAGGAGAGGAGGGAAGTTCGGTTCTGGGCTGCAGCCATAGCGTTGGTCACTTGGGAGGTAGCGACCACTGGGGCAGGACATGGCTTCAACGAAAATCGTTTCCTTCCAGAACATGAGTGACTTCACCCATCAGGCGGGACCAGGATGTCGCGAGGTTGGGCGAATGCATTGTGAACTATCATGCAATGCTTAGCAGATCCTTGGAAGGACACATGAAAAGGGGATGGAGAGATACAGTATCAGATAGTCCAAGCAGCTTCAAAAACCTTCAACTCATCACATCGTTCAAATCAGCCTCGCAACAATAGAGGCACATGTTTACTCAAGTCTCGCTGCCTTACTTGAGAATTGCAGCCCTTGTTTTGCTTTCACTTCTCCATTTCCACCTAATAAACCGCTTGGCATGATCACAGATCGATGATGGGAATCCAATTCTTCAGATGGCAGCATTTGACAAAAAACAGTCTCAAGAAATCCACTAGAAATGCCATCTCCTCTGGCCCAAAACTGGCCGAAAAAAGCATCCTGGACTCACCGGCAGATTTCCAGACTTAGGTGGATTCCGTCGTGCCCATGGACGAGCCACTCTTCAAGGCGACGCCCTCTGAGATCCGCTTTGCCAATTTTGTGTCTCGGCCGTTGGTTCCATCCCTTGGAGTGAAGGTGGTTCTTTTTTGGGGGGTAGTGGTAGGGGCTTAGAACGTTCAGGTTTTTCATTGCAAAATTGCTACAGGGTCAACTCTTCCCTGAAATTTCTGGAAGTGATGAACAATTGTATGCCAAACCGGCCCATACCGGCCCTGTTTTTTTTGAAAGACAACCGCCGTCACGTACAGCTAATAGTGTTTTTGCGGTGGGGAGGCCTGGGCTTAGCATGGCTTGACTGGGTTCTGGCTCTTAGGAGAGTTTGCAGAACCTGGATGCCACTCTGAACTTGCGCAATCAGGACAACGTGGCAAGAAGGGTGCTTTGGTTGCAGATTGCTCCCGTGCTGCTGCCGTGGACTGGGGTCAAAATTTGGAGTCCGAAAGGCGCCCGGACGACTGAGGTGAAAATCCTGCAGCCTGACAGCACGTTTTTCAAGGTTTTGCCTGGCAAAGGGCGTAAACCTGATCAGACTGACAACAAGGCGGGTTGAGCTGAGGATGGTTAAACTGGGGATGAGGAAGGATGGAGAAACATATGGGGAAAGATGGGAACATGAAGGGTAGGGAGTTGGAAAATGGTGGAACACAAGTATAGTAGTTGCCAGTTTCAGACAAGCAAAAACAATCAAAAGCAACTTTTGCAGTATGGTTTATGGTTTGGCCAAGCTGCTCAGGTCTCTAGTTTTTTTTTTTTTTTCGAGTGTATGTTCTGCGAGTGAGTGGAACTGAGCAGATATCAGTGTTCTGCCAGCTCCCGTGGATTGAAACTAGAATTCTGAGTGCTATTTGTTTTTGAGATGAGAGTGGGTACCAATCACGAGGACCCAACCCTGTCACCAACTTGAAACTCGCAAATACAGTCGTCAAAAGTCAGTGCCAGGCAAATACTGGTGCTTTATAAGTCCAGATCGGAGGAAACCATATAAGTGCAGAAGGGAGGAAAACAACAAAAATTGTCGAGCTTCCAGGAGGATGCAGATATTTGATGGTAACATGGCCATGCTAAACCCTGGATTTTGCATCGGATGGTGGCAACTCGTGAGGTTGCTCCTGGAATGGAGGTCTCCTACATAGTCACTGGGTAGCAAGAGTTTTGCCCACGAAGTTGGGACTATCGTTCAAAGGTTCCCACATTCAGTTGGTTTTCACTTGGAGACAGGTGCACCGCGGGACAGTCATCTTCACCCCTTGAGCAGCTTTCTGTTGAGGTGCGTTTTACACCAGATCAGCAGGCATGGCTGCAGGAAGATCGGTGCGGAGATGATTTTCAGAGCTTGAATCATTGGATGGAACTTGGATGCCATTGGATGCAACTGGCATCGTTTGCGTCGTCATCATTGGGGTGCATAGTATAGACATGTATAGACGATATATGATTATATATATATACATACACATACATGATATATATATATATATCTGTGTGTGTGCGTGTTTAAGTTTGAAGTTGTTTAAATCCTGCAGCAGCTGGAGATCTTTGAAGTGGTGCGCAAGAAACCTACTCCAGAAAGCTGAGATGTGACTTGCTGGTCGCAGGTCGAAGACTACTCTTATGATTTGGTGGTCATCACAGAGTCTGAAGCCCCAGATTTGCCACCGCATCCGCGCAAGTTGGAGATGTGGGTCCCAGTTAGAATCACCAATTTCGGCCATGTTATTCACCGACTATGAATTCATTATAGTATATCCTGATCATTACCACGGCGGTACCTATAGCATCTAATAATATCTACAGTAATATTGATATATATATATCCTCATCATATCCCCATTATTATCCCCATTCTCACCACATATAACAACTAAGGCAACCATGATCCATTTCTGCCCATCCTCCAGGTGGCTCCCCCCATTCGCCGCCCTGGCGAGGCGTGAGCGTTTCATCGTTCCCATCCGCGCCACCGGGGGCGGGGCGCTGCTGGACATGCCGGACGAGGTGGACTTCGGCTTGTCACCGGTGAAGTACGAGGCGCCCAAGACCATCATGGCAGGGTGCCTCAGGGGTAGATGGGCTGATGCTCGTGGATGGATGTGGATGGATGAATGGATGGAAAACACAGAGCTATGAATGGAATGATGAATTTGAAAAAAGGCCTTTGTTGGACTGGACATTTTTACTGATCTCCCATACGCTATCACATCATTTCTTCGGTGAAAGTTGGAAAGGTCTTCATGTCTGGATCGTGCCCAAGGTTCGCAATGTTGGGGAGAAGCCAACCAAGTTTTTACTGAAAGTCTTGACCTCGGAGGGGCGTTTTTTGTCGACTACTAATAGAGTGGTTGAATTCCCTGAAAGGATGGTCATAGTGTCATAGTGCTATCACAAGTCACAACTTCAAGTCAATTGGATCTTTTTTTAGATTGGGCATAGGCATCCTGCATGTCTCAGTCCAAGTCGAACTCACTTCCTATTGATACCATGGTTCAATGAAAGATCCTGGACATGTCAGCTGACTTGCAGAGAGTCACTGATGGATCAAGAGCGACGCTGAGAATCCGAGGGCGAACCATTTTCTGGGTTTGTTTGAAAAAAATGTGCACTTCATATTCCAACAGGATCCAATAGGATGATCATCATTTCCCCAACTTATTTGTGGAATATCCAACCAGTTTTCAGAGCAACCCCAAGAGCGCTGCGGCGTTCTTCAGCTGCAAGGGTTCCTGTGAGGTGCCAGCTCCCTTCAGTTCGTCCATTCAGGATGGTTACTTGGAAGTTGGCGAGATCATGCAGGCGCCGGATGGTGGCTGAGATCTAAGCGAGATCACTCATGGATGATATGTCAGTGATATGTCAGTGATACTATAGCTAGCTATGAAAATATATGTTTTTTTTTTTTTTTTTCGGAAGAATTTTTTCTGGGACCACTTTGAAACTCCACGGGTTGATCATCGGGGAAAAACCACCCCGACCGGTGAAGGTAGATGTGGTCTTCCGACCTGACAAGGCGGAGCCTTACGAGTCACTCAGCTTGGGCAAACAAGTCATGGAAAGACATGGAACGTTGGATAAAGCCTGGAAAAAGCCATGGAAAAACAACATTAAAAAAAAAAAACGTGAAAAACATGGGCAGAATCTTCCGGGATTTATGATTTGGAGATGATTTGATCCTCCCAAACGGTGCATTTCCCGGAGAGATCATCTGTAACAAAAAGGATCCGGTGACTTAGCCGCTAAGGCGAGAGATGCTGATCATCTACGGTGATGGTGTGGAGACATATGTGACACTGCGGGGCAGAGCAGAGAAGCGTTGCTGCATTGGCTCGTTGGGGCATGATTTGATGATTGCAGGGAGTTTTCGTCAGAAATGTGGTAAACCATGGTAAACCCAAAGCCATACTATCTCCAATAGAAATTCTGTATGACATTGGGTATTTTAAGCAAAGATTCTTTGGGATGATTTTTAAATAATGGTGCAATAGGTGGCTGATAAAAGATCCCAATACATTCCCCCACAGGTATTAAACAACGCCGGACACAATGTTGGGTTGAATCTTTTGGCAGCCCACATGGGGGGATCTGCTCAACCGAGGAATGTCAATGTCACCTTCTCAGCAGCTTGGCTTTTCAATGCCATGATGCCACGGGAATCACAGTTTAGCTCCGCAGCTTTTCCTATGGGTCAACCATCACAACCGAAACAGCACACCCGAATTGCCGTTTTCACCCACTTTTCTGGTACCTCCTGTACTGTAACAATTCAGCCACGTCCTCAAAAAGACGGAGCGGGAAAGTATAGAAACTTGAAAGGGGGGTGTTGGATGTTCCGTGCGCAGGCAACCCAATTGCAGTTGGAAGATACCTTCATCGCTGCTTGGCGAATTTATCGATGCACTATTGTGATGATATATGTGCATTCTGGCTACAAATTCAATCCGCGAAAAAAGGGAAGAAGAGCTAAGAAGATTAAGAAGAGCATGTTGTCACTTTGTGGTGGGAGCTATGTTCCCTTAGAGTTTTGCATCTGAGTGCGCGACAACAATATGGCAGAAAAAACACACCTCAGATTTCAAGCTCTTCGGAGAATCAAGGCCCTGTCCACCCAGAAGACCATTGTGATTCACAACAACTCGGAGATTCCGGTGGACTTTAGCTGGCGTGCCTTCCCATCCATCCAGGAGGAAATTAGTCAAAAGCTGAAGCTGCAGGTGCGGTGATGATTTCTTGGGCTTACGAGGTTGATGCATTGCTGGGGCCTTTTCTGTTGTGATTGGCTGATTGGTATTTCAAGAGCTAGGGCCAGTTAGGGCGTCAAATTTGCATGCAGCTGAGGGATCTGACGGGCTGTGGCAGGTTCAGTTGAAGCAAGAAGAAGCGGAAGAAGCTTCGGCAATTCAAGATTTGCGTTCCTCTGGTAGTCGGGCTCTCAAAAGCATCAACGAAGGGCGTGCGACGTTTCGGGATCTATAAAAATGAGTCTCAGACACTAGGTCCCAAGTGCTCCTGGACATGAAATGGATTGAAATGTTACAGAAATTCATGCAGACCAATTTAGATACGCAAGATGCCAGGATGCCATAGGATGCCAACTATAGGTATGGATAGATATGGTGTCAGGATGTTCAGCCAAAATGCTGACGCAGGCATCGAATCAGATGTGGAGTCTCAGCTCAGTGAATCCTCCGATGAATACAACACCAGAGGTGCATCGTGCCCCAGCTGACTGATGGCTGACTTGGATGATTGGATTTACCCTCTGGTAAACCAAGATAGTTATGGGAAAATATTGGGGAATCACCATTTCCAAGAGGTAAATCAACAATGGACCATTTTTCTATATTAAATCACCAGGGAGCTTGTGAATTATCATTCATTTGTCGTTGGATTTCATGCCAGGGATCACTTGCTGCAGCAGCTGGATGGATCTGGATGCTGGTTGCGCATATTTTCCCATTTTTTCAACCAAGGTTGAGGGACACGGAGATGGCGCAAGGCGCGTTGCAGCGAAGATTCTGAGCTGCGCTTGGGGGATGGCAATGCGGGTGAAAAATATGCCTTGATGCTGCGGAGAAACTGGGTAACTGGATCTATTGGTAGCGGCATTTTTGGTCCTCCCCTTCCAAGATCTTCAGCTTACACATGCATTTTTTTTCTCATCCCGTGATCAAGGATGGCTGGTTGGAGACTTGGTTCGGTGGAGCATTTCACTGAATGAATTGGCCACTGAGGATATAAGAACATCGCCAAGGCAATTCTGGAGGCTTGGGGGCTCCCAATCTGCCACAAGGTCTTAGGGTTCCTTCATCCTTCACCCACCACTGACCTCATTTAGTTAGGAGGGAGCGGGTTGGAGCTCGGGGTATCCATATTCCCCACCCAAAATGGGAAGCTAAGGAGCTACTAAGACAGCTCTCAACCACATGGCAGTTTGAGAAAAACCTGAAAAAACCAGCTATAGCAGCTGAGTTCTTTTGGGCGCCCCTCACCAATCTGGGAGGATCCCATGTTCTTCTATGATGAGATCTTTGCGGTGGAGCCCCTGTCCGGCCGAATCTGGGCCAAGTCCAAGATTGCCATCACCTTCACCTTCACGCCCAAGGTGCTTCCAGCTGGGATGAACGGACTTACCAAGGGAATTCGACGATTTTTCTTCCAGTTCTTGACTCAAAACTCCCTGAAGGACTTGCGGATAAATATGATCAAATGCCCGGTGATTGGTTCAACTTGGTTCAACTGTTCAACTTGATTTCATTGCCACTCTACTTCCAATGAGTTGTTGGTTGCATGGGGACGGGGAACTTTCCAGGCCGCATTGAATTATCAATGCCTGGCATACTGCTCGGTGGTGGGCCGCGCGGAGCGATTGCCATTGCTTCTGAAAGGCAGGGACCGGCGAGCCTTCGTTCCGTGCCGCAGTCTTTGACGGCTCATCGATCAGTGCCAGTTGTATTGAAAGCCGATTTTAAAGTGATCTTGGGAAACATATGTTACCCTCTGGTAAACCAACGTAGCTTTTGAAAATGGTGATTTTCCATAGTTCTGTGAGTTTACCAAGAGGGTACCTACTTACCTGTTGATCTCTGAGTGGCTTCCCATATTTTGGTGTGGACAGGGGCTCCCACATAGTAGGCACGCCGAAAATCGCCGAAAAAAAACAAAACAACGTCGACGAGGCACGGGGATCGGGCCGAAGGCCGCTTTCTCCTATGATGAGCTCGACGTGGGAGACATCTTTGTAGAATCGGTACATCAATATGAGGCCTGGGCAAGCTGTATTTCCCAGGAAGTTCAGGGGCAAGTTGGGAGAAGAATCCGAGGTCTCCATCTGAGGTTTCCAAAAAAGTCATGGGGGTACCCTCCAAATCATCCCAAATTCCAGTTCTTCATCCATTTTCATATGGGATTTTCCGTGAAATAAACCATTTAAACCCCAGTTCTCATCCATTTTCATATGGGATTTTCCGTTATAAACCATCCAGCTATTGGGAACCCCCAATTTTCGGACCCCCCCATGTGGCCGTGCACGACAGGTGAATCTGATCAACCAGGGAGACATCGAGCCTTGCCAAGTTTTTTTTTTGGGGGGGGTGTCGTAGGAAACTGTTGCTGGGGATTCATGGTGATTTAATGGGATTCAATGGTGATTTAATGGTGATTCATGTGAGTTGACCCACAGATTTTAGGCATTTTACTATCCTTTGGTCACCTGTAGTGGGAATATAAACCAACAAAGATCGGGGGGAAACCACCTCAGGGGTTCATTGAGAAAGTTGAAGTCAGTGCTCTCACTGAGGACGTGGAATTTCGACTGGCTTTGAGCTTAGGCATTTCACAGTTGATCTGGCTCTGATCAAGATCCTTCCCGTGCCTTTGGAAGTGGATGATAACCATTGATAACCCCAACCTGGCCAGAGGCTTAAAACTTGGCTAGCTGGAATTGATCACTGGGATTAAACCTGGCCATCTGGGAGTTGCAAAGTCACTTACAAAAGTATCAATTTGGGTCCCTGTTGCAGGTTTCCCTGGATCAGTGGCCGGTCACCAGCCATGTTGGGAGCCATGGGCTGAGGTGCCAAATCCTTCACCTTTCGGGTCAATCTTCACCTTCACTCCCTCCGATGGATGTTTGGAAGTGGGTGGCCCCCTGTCAAGATTGGTGCGGCCGGCGAGGGGTGCATGAGTCAATCCAGTGGGTTGACTTGACAGTGAGTCATGTTGAAGCTTTGCGTTGGACCAGAACTTCGATGCTGAACATCTGCCAGGCCTCTTTCAGGACTTATTTTACATAAGCTACATAACATCCTACTAGAAATCGGCTATCTGCATGCCTATCATCATTCCACCCAGGTGAATGCACCATAGTGGTGGAAGTTTGCCCAAGTCTCAGCACAGAGGGTCGGCTCATGGAGGGTCGACTCCTGGAGGGGTGCCAGCGATTTCGGGGGCCCAATGAGGTCCAGATTTACTGGGCGAATTTCAGGAGGTCTTCTATTGGGAGCTGGTGGGTCACTTGGCAGCCGAATCTCCTGATTTCCGCCAAAGCCAAGGTGGCTTTTAATGGAAGAAACACATGGGATGGGTGACAAATTATCCCAAATCTGTTTAGATACGTGTTTTTTTTGGAAGACGCACTTTTGCGAAGGCCACTAGTAGTACTGCAAGGATTGACTGGGACAGCTTTCGCCTTCGAGAGCATACAGAAAGAGAGAGAGAGAGAGGGATGAACTTCTCTTTTTACTTCAAGTCCTGGATTATCTGTGTTTCTTTGATTGTCTGGATTATCTGTATGCTGATGATGATGCTGATGATGATGATGATGATGAGGATGAGGTCACCACCACGGCCATCATCACAATCACTACCCACCTCCCATTGCCAAAGCCCAGGTAGCACCTCCAAGATTGGGCTCAGCTTCAGGGGTCACTCTGTACCTTGGCAAATCATCCCTGAACCGCAACGCCGAAGGTAGCATCGACATACATCGACCAGGCCAGAGAATGTATATGTCCAGCTGTCACATCCAGCTGTCACATCCCAGACGATTTACTTGGATTGAAGAAAGGCTCAATGTAGGATCCTAAAACCAGAACCTTTTTACTTCACGGGTATTTTGCAGCCTTTTTTGGGGGTTCACTTTGGCCCCGATGTTCTGGTTCCAACAAACTGAACTGAATCCAATAGCATTTTCGAGGTCTCGCCCACCTTCCACTTCGACTTGGACCGGATCTCCTTTGGGGTCGTCAGCTATGGCTTCCTGAACTCCAAGACCCTCACCCTGACCAACACCTCAGAGGCCAACTTCGGTAGAAGTGTCGAACTGAACCTTGAGGAATTCCAGGGATTTTTGGGATGTGGGAAGCATTTCAGAATTGTATTTCAGCAGAGAGATGTCTTGACAGCATTTAAACATATTTAAAAGCTATGATTTGATATGAATTTGACATTTTGACGTACTGTTTTCATGACCCATTTCCAAATAATGAATCCCTGACATGCAAAGACGCATCATGGCATCATGGCAGCTGGTGACAATGACGAGGTGCCAATGAGATTCGCACTGCGGATCCCTGGCGATGGACGCTTTACGCAACGACGCTTGGGTCGGCAGTTACCTTCTGGTAATTTAATGTAGCTATTCAAAATGGCCCTATTCAAAATGGCCCACAATCATAGTTGATGTTTCCATTAAACATGGTGATCATGGTGATTTTCCAGTTCGTTATTTGATAGTGTTCTCCAGAGGTCAAATCATTGGCATTTTTCATTCATCAAAGTTTGACATCCACCGGTCACGGAGTCAGCGAGGCGAATTCGATGTCATCCCGCCCAAGGGCACGTTGCTGCCCAACTGTGCGCAGAAGGTGCAGATCGATTTCGTCAGCCGCGGCCTCAGGAATCGATCAGCAGCCAAGGTTAATCGGTTAATCCACTGGAAGAGCATCATTTGGAATATGTTGGAAAGGGTTAGGACATGTTAGGACTATGGACCCGAAGAAGTGGATATAGAAATGGTTCGAATTGGCTGTATTCCTATGGTGTTATGATCTGATCGCCATGATATCCATGGATCATCACGGCTCAGGCATGAACGTGAAGTCATATGACCTCTGCTTGGTGGTGGATCTTGATGGTGTGGGCCAGGCGGGCTATGGGCTAGTGGGCTATTTGATGGTCTCTATCAGCTATCATCAGCTGGTTGGAAAAGAATGTGGGGAAATCCCAAATGATTCACCTGCAACCAATCCCACAAACCATGACTTCCCAAGCTAATCATGGGGTCACCATCTACAACAGAAAAAATTGAGTTCGCATTTATTTGGCGGATTTTGTTGGCTGTTTTCCATAAACCCAGGAGCTGGCGAGTATCCCGATCCAAGCGCGTTGTGCGGTGCCGCAAGTGGCACTGGAACCGGCGGAGCATGTGGACTACGGTGCCCTGGAACCGCGGGGAAGGTTAGGGTCAATTAAGGAGGGAAAACCATGGGGAAAATCCATGAACAATACATGAAAAGTCAGGCAACCAGCCACGAATCATAGATTTTGAGTATCATCACTCTCATCAGGTTACGGGGGAAAACATCTATGAACACATCAGCTCTTGAAATGCGTATTGGAGAGATCTTTAACCACACATTGCTTGTGGTTTAGCCGTGTGGCGGCTGTTGGTTCACCCTTTTTTCGGATCCCCTGGCGGTCTCAGGGGATATCTTCATCCGCTATCCTTCGCATCAGACCATGGCGGCTCGGAACAAGTTGTGTGGTGAATGTGGCAGTCACCGAAAAGGGGCACCAAGTAGGCCCAATGAGTGGCCCCAAGAACTCATAAACAATTGGAGTACCCTCTGGTAATTTAACATAGCTATTGAAAATGGCCATTTATAGTGGATCTTCCCATGAAAAATGGTGATTTTCCATAGTTATGTTAGTCTACCAGAGGGTATTTTTTTCTACCATGAAATCGCACTTAGATTCTTGGATCATCACCACAAAACTGACCAGTCCATTTTCGAAGATTCTCGTCCTTTGAGGTGTTGAACAACACATCGGCTTTACCTGCCAAGTTCCAGATTATGCCTCAGGATGAGTCGACGACACTTGGCACCAAGGATTACAACACCTGGCGAGATCAAACCTGCTACTTAAAAAGTATACGTTTGACTCACCAAGGATTGTCAAATTCTTATGTTGGGACTTACCCTCTGATTATTCAACATAGCCATGGAAAATCACCATGCTATTAATAGGTAAACCATCTATTTCTATGGGCCATCTATACCATGGCGAACTGTTAGTCATAACCAGAAAATAGATGGTTTACCCAGTGAAAAATGGTGATTTTTCCATAGTTATGTGAGTTTACCAGATGGTATATCCTATTAAATCCCATTAAATCCCATTAAACCACCATTAAATCCCATTAAGTCCCATTAAACCACCATTTGGATGGTTCTAGGGGATGCCCCCCCCCAAAAAAAATGTCGTTCAGTTGTTGGTGAGGCGAGCGATCGCGGAGTTCGAGCCGGATCAATCCTTTGGTTCGGTTCCCCCGTCATCCTCACACGCTGCCCTGCTGGAAAGTGGACACGTCGAAATGTCGTGGAAATGCTCGGTGAAATGCTCGGTGAATGCTCGGTGAATGCTCGGTGAATGGGGGATTTTTGAATGATTTAAGCCTCAACGTCCATCAGCATCCATCAACATCCATCAACATCCATCAATATCCATCAACATCCATCAAGTAAATGGAGGTTTTCACCATCGAAAAACATATTATTTACAACTCTCCTTTGTGTCATCCAACATTGCGGGCTGGAAAATGCCGGAACTACCTGGAGGTTTCTAGCTGGGAAAATGATCTGTTGCAAGCCGGGGGTGATTCTCCATTGCCATGTTTGATCTCCAGAGGGTAGCAGAGGTTTTTGCAGCTTGGATCAGGTTGGATAGATATTAGCTGGATTTTTGAGTTGATTTCTTTGCACTGTTTCTTCTCAAAAAATTGCCAGCTTGCTGCACCATGGTGTTTCTGTGCTGTATCTTAAGTGGTATCCCTGCTCCCATCCTGCTCCCTTTTATCCCAAAGATTTTTACCACCCCTTTTTTCCCAATCACTTGGTGATCACCTGTATACTGGTTTTATACCCCAGTTCATAAACCTCTACTGGGGATACCCTCTGGTAAACTAACATAGCTATGGAAAATCACCATTTTTAATGGGTAAATCCACAATAAATGGCAATTTTCAATAGCTATGTTAAATTACCAGAGGGTATATAGTTTATCTTGTAGTTATTCCATAATTATCCAATATTCTACCACTATATAAGTCACTATCAACCGATTTTCTCCTAGCAATATTTTACGATATCCCATTGTCATTATTGTCATTATTATTCTTATTGCTATTGCTGTGGCTATTGCTATTACTATTACAAATATTGCCATGTCTATTATTATTGCTATTCATTCCCCACCTGCCAGGTGAGGGTTGTTAGATTTTATGTCAGTTGCCTCCTCCTGCCTCGTCCTCCTCCTCCTCCTCCTCCTCCTCTCCTCCTCTCCTCCTCCTCCTGCTCAACCGCGACCCTCGACCACAGTGGTCTCTGTCGGACCTCAACCACGACCATCCACGCCCAGTGTTCCCTGCCGGACCTCAACC
>Ga0126342_10002452_pt1 | contig 28958 bp, 20 predicted proteins | sample Cyp1metagenome_FD_92528 | JGI IMG/M metagenome (GOLD analysis project Ga0126342, IMG submission 92528) | Coral microbial communities from Lord Howe Island, Old Settlement Bay, Australia - Cyphastrea 1 metagenome | ecosystem: Host-associated > Invertebrates > Cnidaria > Coral ... | reverse complement strand
CATACATACATACATATTAATATATACATATTAATACATACATATTAATACATACATCCATATATATATATATATACATACACACCTTATATATAGACATACATCATACACACCTTATATAGGTATATATACATAATATGATCATATATATATACACTATACATTATGTATATATATATATATATATACATATTATGTATATATTCTCGTTGGATATTCCCATGGGCGGTTTATTTATACAGTCTCCAAAATGCCACCACAGGTACTATGATAACTTGCCTCAATGCAAGTCGTGGCCAGGTGCAGCAGAGGGTCACCGGGGTCACCACTGTGGCCACTGCTCAAAAATCTGGTGATATGAAGGGATATAAGGGAATATCCACCAAAAATATGGCCTTATATGGTACTAACGTGTACCTCCATTTTAGGATCCTGAAATTCCCATTGATGATATTTGATCATCATTTTCCTGCTGAAAAAATCTGCTGAAAGATGTCAAAAAATGGAAAAAATCGCAGCCGAAAAAATCACCAGGGGATCTGTGACTGGGATGATCCCCAGTTGCCAGTGCTGGGTCGACCGAAAAATCACCGACCCTTTCTTACCTGGCCGGTTTGGGGCCAGGTATCAACTATAGTAACTAGTTGAAATGGAGGATTCAACGAGTGAAACACAATTTTTCAGTTTTTGCAGGGTACCCTCTGGTAATTTGTTACATAGCGAACTGGAAAATCACCATGCTATTAATGGGAAAATCAACGAACTCAATGGTCCATTTTCAATAGCTATGTAACAAATTACCAGAGGGTATCTAAGATTGCCTTGGTTTATGATTATTTCGTTTGAAACTATGATGGTTTGCCAAAAATAAACTCCTCAGATCATCGAACCGGGGGTTGTCAGTTGCTCTACGACTCGGGTCACAAAAACAGTTGCTCAATGGGTGCGAAAAGAGTCTTGAGGGATGCTGAATCTCTGAAATTGTCGTGGTCCCATAGAAAAAGGGTGTTATTACATGTTATTACCCTCTGGTCAGTTAGCAGTTTGCTATGGTGTACATGGCCCATTTTGTTCGATGATTTCCACGAATTTAGACATTCAACATATTTAAACATGGTGTTTTTGCTTCCATAGCAGCACCTTAGACTGCGAGATAGTATTATAACATATTATAACTGGATGGATGATACCCACACACCACGATTTTAAGTCTTTTTTGTGGGCTTAGATGGGTTTATCAACCTAAGGGGGTCGGTGATGACGTTCACTTAAATCACCATGTTGTGGGTCATATCCCCATTTTATCACCATAAAATGCTTAAAATTCCATGGACAAAAAAAACATAACATTTTTTTAATGGTGTTCATAATCCCATAAAATTGTTCAACATCTCCATATCATGGCTATATCCCCATTTCCCATCCCGTATTCCTTTTTTTCTTCGAAAAGATCGACGTCGCCAGGAGCAATTCTTCGATACATCTTCGATGATTCCATCAGCCCATTCAGCCGAGTGAAGCGCCATAAGAAGTACGAATGACTCGTGGTGACTCGTGGTGACTGGGAAAAGTGGGGGAAAACCATGGGAATAGTCCAGAATCCCGAGTCATGGTGGTAAAATCATTGGGATTAAAAACGGGAAAATTCATCATCTTGACACATTCTGTGAATATCTGAGAAATCTTTGGTAAACTAAGGATTTAAATCCCAGGTGAACATGGACGAATTGAGAGATGAAGAATCCCAACCAATGGTGGTACAATGGAGATTTAATGGGGGATACACATCTAATGGGATATATATATATATAGATATAACCAACAATGTGATATCTGGATTTGTTGAAAAATAGGGACTGAATCCATGGGTTTTCATAAAAGACTAAGGTTTTTTTAAGCAAACGGCAAATGGGCAGCAGCTGAATTGTAGAACGAGTTAGAGAAATACTCATACTTGGAATGTGTTTGAACTGAAAATGTGTTTTTTTCCGTGTATACCCTCCAAAATGCAATGTCATAAGGACATATGATTCAGAATCAACATTTTGGGTACCTTATTGTCAGAGACGCCCAAATGGGGTAGGACGGAGGAATACTGGATATCTTGCTAAAGCAGAACACATTGCTGTTGCTGCACTTGCAGTTCCGATGAAGGAAATGAGACTGAAACAAAGGAGGATCAGAATTTGAAGTGCATAGCAGCCTGTGCTCTTCTGATTTTTGCTGAATACATACATACTCATATCATAGAAATGCCTGTGCTATTTACTGTAATCACAATACATGTTGCGTATTGTTTCGTTTTCTTTTAAAGTATGCATTGGATTTTGGAAGATGTAAAACAGTCCTTCGAAATGAGACAATCTTTAGTATACATCCATAGTACAGCACACAATACTTGAGAAGTATGCGCATCTGGATATGAAAAGACACTTGGAAAACAAATGAACCTACACAAGGAAAACTAAGAACTTACGATATTTCTACACTCTTTGGAAGGGGGCTCTCAGCTAAGACTCCCTGAGATTGTTTTCTGGCCTTTGTTTGGTTTTTCCGCAGTTTTAGATCTCGTGACAATTCCTCCAGTCATTTGGCAGCTGTGTCCAGTCAAATCCATCAGAGGCAGGTCCATCAGAGTAGATTAGTTCATGATTTCCACATGAAATATAACGTCTTCTCCAGGGTAAAACTGCGCTCTGCCGTTCTGTTTTACAATGACTCCCTGTTCTTTATCATCAACTGTCTACTTGGTCACATCGCTCATTCTGTCCTCCGTTTCAGCGCTCTGGTGCATGTGCGCATGACATGGCATGGCTTCACAACAGACAACGCCAGTGGACCAGTAGTGGGTAAGTAAGGTTATTGTGTATTGTAGCATTTATATAATTACTGGCTGTAAAAAATATGGAAACATTAAAAACCAACAATATATATGTATATATATGTATATGATATATATACATATATATATATATATATCATATACATATATATATATAGCGACATTATTTCACCATCAATTTAGGCGACCCCCCATTCTATCAAAATTCCATCTGACCTGTCACGTATAAGTTTTGAAATTGCTGCGCCAATGCGACTAAGGAATGGACTGGCTGATAACTTTCTTGCTGGCCTGCTTTTTGCGTACCAGAAGAAGTGTTTTGAAAAAAAAAACTGATGGTGGCGGAATATCATCCCAGAAGATGGGGGTTTACTTTCTCAACCCGAGGTAAAAGTACTTCTGACTGTAGCATCCAAGTTTGCTGAAAACACTTCTTCGCAAAGTTTTGCACCAGGAGGTCTTTGCGCAGGGGTAGTGCGCAAGAGAGTGCTGAGCTCGAGTGGAGTGTTCGAAACAGCAGCTGCTACCGGACATAGTTTCCCTCGAAGAAGTGCATGCACCATTTAACACAGCTACGGAAAACAATCATTTCCAATAAATAATCTACAAACGGGCCGCGGCTTTCATAGCAAACTGTTAGATTAATAAAGACACAGTCTAGTCAAAAAAACAATCTAATACTCCCAGCCGAGCGAAATTGTGATTTCTCGGCCCGACCAAGAACTTGTTGTATAATCTCCCCCAAGGCCCTGACAGTAACATTAAATACCACCCCAGAAACTTTGGTTTAGTATTGGATCCATGCTCAGGGCCCAGTCAGACTGGGGGTATTAAAAACATTGGGATGATGTTTATTTTTCCATACATATCCATACATCTGGGTAAATTTCATCACGACCTCACTGTGTTCTCCCGAACCCTAAATAATCATGGTTTTTATATGGGAAATCATCCCCTTTTATGGCCTTACTATTCAGATTATTCAGGTTGGTGAAATATGATAATTTACCCAGATATATATATATATATATATGGAAAAATCATCCCGAAATGGCCAATATTATATAACCAATATGTTTTCACATCTATTAACCATAGATCAAATGGCCATGTGCCATCTACCCAGATAGCCATGTCATCGTCCATTGAGTTCGCACGAGCTGGGGGATTCTGATCATCAGCTGGGAATCGCATTCTCATCTAGATCACCTAACCAAACGATGAGGAAAACCATAGGAAAACCATAGGAAAATGGTGGTTTAATGGGATTTAATGGGATTTAATGGGATTTAATGGGATTTAATGGGATATACCCTCTGGTTATGTCAAAAGTAGCTATTGAAAATGGCCATAGAAATCGTGGATTTTCCCAGCTATAAAATGGGTGGATCTTTCCATAGCTATGTAAACGTTTACCAGAGGGTAAGAGGATTACATTTCAGGTTTTGAACATTGTTGAACATTGTTGAACATTGTTCACTTGGTTGTAATAAATGATCACATCTGAAGTTGGCTGCGTAAAGATATGCTCGATTGGGTGTAATCACATTAGAAGCTGGTTGCGTAATATAATATAAATATATAAATAAGTAAATATATATATACACATAATTCTACATTGTACATACACACCCACCTAATATCCGCATCTATAGCCATATCTATTGCTTAATCATCCACCGTGAGTCCTTTCATAAGTCCTGTCACGTGGCAAATTCTGGTGGTTCAGGGGGGAGACCTGTGGCAGCCCCATTTTCCAGCTTGCCGGTGAGGCGCGCCTGTGCGCGCCGCAGCCAGGAACCAGGGTAAGAGTCTGGAACTTCACCGTTGAGAGGCGACGTCTATTTTTCTTTGGTTTCTGTAAAAAGAAAGATGGCTAAACTTGACTACTAGTTGTGAATATCTTTGGATATCTTATAACTTTTACCTTTGGAAAATATCCCAAACGCTCATAGAAACTAAAGACTTCAGTGCCAGGTAGTGGGTATCCAATTAATGTCGCTGTGTGATTTTTATATAGTTCTTACCCACTCAGTAAGTGATAATTCTTTAGATTGTTTTGATTTGTGTATAGAAAGTATCTGTTTTATTCATTTTTATTCTATAAACAAAATCACTTACTATAACAAATACTCCTGGATTCTAATTCATGAAGAAAATCATGCTCTAATCATGACTGGCAGCCATGACCGGCCATGACCTCGTCATGATCGCCATCACGGTGAAATCCAAACTCTGGGTACCATGTGTCACCAGCGCGGCCCAGCTGCGGCAATCTGTTTCCCAGACCCGGGGGAGGCGAGGTCGCATAGTCATGGTGAGGCGAGGTCGCATGGGTTGATAAAATTCGTGGATATGAATTGAATATACCCTCTGGTAATTTAACATAGCTATTGAACATGACCATTAATAGTGGATTTTCCCATTAAAAATGGTGATTTCCCAGAGAGTACCATAACTATCACCCACCCAGAATGGTAGATTTGCCCCAACTTTTTTGGCAGAATCATGGGGCACATGATTCTCTTTCACAGATCTTGGAGGTACACCAGATATTCGGAACCAATATGACCAGAGATTCAACCGTGCCATCCTGGCTTGCACCATCCGGTTTTTGTTGATGCCATAGGTTTTCAGAAACAGAAAAAGATGTGGAAAACCAAGGGTTTCCCCGGGAAAACGATCGACAAATGGTCAAAACATGTGATTCCGATAGGCATGGGATGGATGACCGTACCACACACATCATATTGTTGGGTTATGTTTGTTGGGTTTATACCCATCTCAGTATAAGTATATATATATATATATCCCGTATATGTGTGTATATATATAAATACTATATATATATATATATATCATGTATATCCCATGTATACATATAATATGTATCCCATTATTGTTGAACTGACCATGGCACATATGTTTTTCTGGAACTCGCGCTTGCATGCGGGGGGCCTTTGGAGTCAAGGCCGCCTTTCTGTCCCTACGGCCCTACGAGATTCAGCCGCTTCTTCGTAGCCTTTCGAAGGTTTCATTTATAGGTTCTTGATGGTTCTTGGATATTGTTAATTATAGACGATCAATTATATATACAGTAATTATATATGATATTATATGATATTGTATGATTATATTCTACTTGACCATCGAAGTTCACAAAGGGGAATGTTCACAGGAGCCTTGCCACATGCTCCCCCAGGTGTCCTGCGAGCCAGGAGTAAAGGTACCTTGGGGTCCAGGAAGTACAAAAACGAGATTTCAGCCGCACATGTTTCGACGTTATCGGGCGTTCCGGACCTGTGACTTGGGACGTTGAAATTTCCCTGTAGCGCGTTCAGCAGATGAGAGGCACTGAGCTTTGAGCGTTGCTGGTTGCTGTGGACAGGACATGGAAGTTCAAGATATCATAGTCTGGAAGGCATAGATGTCCTTTTCCCACCGCTTTGTTGATTAATATAGGATAATATAGGTGTACGTCTCATTGAAAAACTCGCGGATCAATGGTGCCAAACCGGCGTCTCATTTTTTATTCTGTACATAGTGGGTGATGTCTACACATATATATATATGTATAGATACATACATAAATACTGTTTATATCCATCTTTTGAGATCATAATATATATATACATATATATATATAGATAAATGCTGATGAATGTGGTTGAGATTAAAGACACCGTGGATATCTGGCTGAATCGGTGACCCCACATGAATAGATAGAAACTGGAACCGTTTGGACAGACGTGCTTCCCGAGTGTAAGTTGCCCACACTGAACATTCACTAATTCCAGGGAGAACGTGAGTGGCCGTTGGTGTGTAGCATATTGTTTGGGCGTCGGAGTTGGTTCAGGAGTGCAGGTGGTAGGGTATGGCTAGACGTCAACCGCAGGCACATCAAATAAGCCGCCTTTATGCGTCACATTCATATAGTAAACAAAATCCACCAAAACGATAATACATTGTTGTTGTTGTTGTGATTGTGGTTGTTGTTGTTGTTGTCGTGGTTGTGGTTTTGGTTGTGGTTGTTGTTGTGCTTGTTGTTGTTGTTGTTGTTGGTGTTGGTGTTGTTGTTGGTGGTGGGTTTGTTGTTGTTGTTGTTGTTGTTTGTTTGTTTGTTTGTTTTTTGTTTGGTTGTTGTTGTTGTCGTTGTCGTTGTCGTTGTTGTTGTTTGTTTGTTTGTTTGTTTTTTGTTTGGTTGTTGTTGTTGTTGTCGTTGTCCTTGTCGTTGTCGTTGTCGTTGTTGTTGTTTGTTTGTTTGTTTGTTTGTTTTTTGTTTGGTTGTTGTTGTCGTTGTCGTTGCCGTTGTTGTTGTTGTTGTTGCTGCTGTTGTTGTTGTGGTTGTTGTTGTGGTTGTTGGTTGTTGGTTGTTGTTGTTGTTGCTGTTGTTTCTGTTGTGGTTGTTGTTGTTGTTGTTGCTGTTGCTGTTGTTGTTGTTGCTGCTGCTGTTGTTGTTGTTGTGATTGTGGTTGTTGTTGTTGTGATTGTGGTTGTTGTTGTTGTTGTCGTGGTTGTGGTTTTGGTTGTGGTTGTTGTTGTGGTTGTGGTTGTGGTTGTGGTTGTTGTGGTTGTTGTGATTGCTGTGGTTGTTGTAGTTGTTGTGGTTGTTGTAGTTGTGGTTGTGGTTGTGGTTGTGGTTGTTGTTGTTGTTGTTGTTCGTTGTTGTTCTTTGTTGTTCTTTGTTGTTCTTTGTTGTTCTTTGTTGTTCTTTGTTGTTCTTTGTTGTTCTTTGTTGTTCTTTGTTGTGTTGGTTGTGTTTTGTTTGTTTTGTTTGTTGTGTCTTGTTTGTTGTGTTTTGTGTTTTGTTTGTTGTGTTTTGTTTGTTGTGTTTTGTTTGTTGTGTTTTGTTTGTTGTGTTTTGTTTGTTGTGTTTGTTGTGGTTGTTGTGGTTGTTGTTGTTGTTGTTGTTGTTGTTGTTGTTGTTTGGCAGTTTTAACGTTGCCCCAGCCTGGGCCCCATAGAGAGGTGGCTGGAGGCAGCTTTCTGGGCTCCTGGCGCCAGACTGTTCGAAGAAGAACTTTGCCATCAACATGCTGTACTGGGTACAGTCGATTTGCGTCGCCAATCGCTCTTCAGCCAAAGTTGAAGTTGCCGCTCTTCTGGCATGCGATCATTCAATGATGGTCAAGCACCATCTGCAGTCAAGTCGGTGAGAGGCCCATGCCCATCACATATTGAAGTGAACCATCGGTAGCGAGTGGGAAGACAGCACAACCGAGGCAAAGAGGCAGCTGGGGTAGACGGCCTGAAGAAGAGCAGCCGCCAAGCTCGCGCAGCTAGCCAAGGAAGTACTTCGTCAGCCGCTGGCAAGTGCCGATGCTAACCTGCATCGCAAAAGCTGGGCCAAGCGCTCAGGTCCACCAAAACTCCCGCCATAGGGCGGGTTGCCGACATCTGTAGCAGCGACCAACAAAAGTGTTGCCTGGGTCACCTCATCCCTGGCGAAGCGACAAAGCCTGGAAACTCCATGTTTGCGACGCTCGCCATGCCATCACGAAGACAACCGCAACCAGCGGGGAGGTATTTATGGTTCAGGCTCAGGTTAATTCCCACGCAACCAGGCCAGGCCATGGCTGCGCCCCTCTCCCAGGGCAAAAAGATGGTAACACGGGGCCTCGAGGCCGTTGTGCACCCCATCATTTCCAAAACGTTTTTGACAACGATTTCCTTCTCTCCATTTTTCAGTTCCGTGGCCAACAGCTGGAACAAGCTCTTGTCGACATTATTCTTTTGCCATACATATTGATATGCTTGGCTGAACAACTGCGGGTTGGGCAGGCCATCGACACGTGTCTTCACACGGTCACATATGAAACCTTTGCACCATGTTCACAGCTTATCCATTTGCTGCCTTCCAGAAACTCTACTATCTCAACTCATGTACCACGAAGAGTGCACAGCAAATCAACACGTATGTCACTTCATGCACATGAACCATGGGGAGCATAGCAGCAAAAACATCAACTCATGTAGCACGAAGAGTGCGCAATGATACGTATGAATCATCAGGAGCGTACTATCAAGAACGTTATCACGGCCCCCCCACCCCCCGGCCACCACCTCCGAAACCGCCACAAACAACAAACAGCGTAGCAACATGTACTGTATGTCAATTCAGTAAGATGAACCATGTTTGAAACACCGCAGAGGACCTGGTCCGACATCTCTATGTCACAAGAACAGCATGAAACGCATCTTCATCTTACACAACATTAATGTAGTAGATTCATGCTCTAAATTTCAAAAAATGCAAATTATCAGGGGCCCCGAGTCCCTGTGTAACCAAAAAGATAATACAGGTTTGATTGACAATGGCTTTAGTAGGACTATACAATTCTCTATTTCCTTGGGGGTTGCGAAATTGTTTACATTTGGAGGATCAGGGGATGTTTCCGGAGAACCATCAGGTCGCAACCAGCGATGATCAGTCCTCAGACTTCGCAGCGAAGATGCCACATGAGCAGTGGCTGTGTTCGACACCACTGTTGGTTCATTATTGCTGATTATTGTAGGAGGTTTTACCGTACAATAGATTGGGGATTGTCATCATCAATTCTGGGAATCCCTGTCAACCAACCTCGATAATGGAGACTGCTCACATTCATTTGAGCAGATTCCAGAATCATGATCAGCCATATTTTCACAAATAGTACATGCCCCTCTAAAACCTATGATGTAGCACAGCATTGGGTTTCGTCTATTTGGGAACCGTATACTGGAAAATCCTCTGATATTGGAGGATGGGATTGATCATGCTGATTGATGTTCATAGGGGTTCTAGTGCAGTTTCACGGTGAAATTTCCTATGATTTGGGAAACTAGTTGGTCTGGTACCAACTGCACGGTGTGAGATTAAGAAGGGGCACATTTTTGGGGGCGCATTCGTGCCCCAACTTTGGCAATTTTTCACACATAATAATTCCACAACCGTAAAATTTCCCTTTAATTGATCCCAGAGTGACAAAAAGGCCATGGCCAAAAGTTAGATTGTATACCCAGATTGGGGAATGGTCAGGGTGGTCATCAATCCATTATTGGCATTATTGGGGATTCAAATGTTCATCACAGGAATTCCCATTATTGGATCCATGACCATAATCCATATACCATGTTTTGGCCCTAGCGCATATAAGGTTTTGACTGATGAGATAAAGGCAACTAGTAGTCTTTGCTGCGGACGTCCCTTTTTGCAATGGAGTTTCGCTCCGAAAAGCGGTGCGGTTCAAGCCCCGTGCTTGGGAGGCAATTGTAGTAGAACGCGGTATGAATAACCATGTGAAGATAGTAACATGTGGGAAATGGGGATATCAGGTTATATCTTATCCAGACAACAGGTTGATGTAACACCGAATCATGTTAATGTAATTCGCAAACGCAGTATATTCCTAATAAATTGAAACAAGCATGCAAACCAGCAATGAAGGTATATTTAGTACAGTTTTGTTTTTATTGCTAGGTGTACAAAATGAAACTTGATAATTTTACCATATTAGCAGTGTTGACTTTGGATGATGAAAAAACAACTCTTTTGGCAAAAGAACAGCAAGCAGGGTTTCACCCATATATTGGACGTCAGCTCCAAATATTTGATCCTCTCAACTCACAACTACCACTTCCGGCCACCCAGCGCACGAAGCGATGCTGAGCGGTGAAAGCTGGCAGTGAAAGATGTCGCTGAGTGTCAGATGAGTAGTATGTAGGTGGTAAAGATGTAGTTTTTTTTTGTTTTTTTTTCCCAGTAGGGCAATATAATCCAAAATGCAGGTAATATATAGGTCATATATATGTAGTGCTGTGTATATATTTATATATATATATACGCACATACGGGTTTGAGGGATCTGGTACTGTGTGTGGCTGCGGCCTGGTTGCGGCCTTACTCCCTGTGGTGTGGGGGTGGGAGTTTGGGGGGCTGATGCAGCAGCATACGATCAAATGACTAGTAGGCGAGTAGTAGATAGGGTAGTAAAGTATAGATGTACTGTGAGTAGTATATACATTGTATAGGCAATGTGTATTGTAATGCCTGAATTGTAAAAGAAAGATGGGTATGTAGAGGTTTGGGTCAGAACTTCATACCCTGTGGACCCACATGTTTTCCATCATTGGCAGTATCAACTAATCACATCAACCATCAACATCCATGTGTTGCATCCAAATTGTTGTGAGTTGTACTTGGATGTGCATTCCAGTTTGTAATTGGGTAACAACCATAATATTAAAACCCAACTACGGTACATCATATGCATGGAATATGAGCATTTAAATATCTGGCCATGTATATACACACATTTATTTATATATATATATATGTATGTAAATATATATATATATATAATTTTATGCAAAATGTGCATGTCTACATGTATGTATATACATATATAGTCATATGTACCTATATACGTATAGATATTTTGTGTAGCTCAGAACCTCGAAGCTTGCTGAGGAGTGACCTTCAAAGACTTGCTGGGAACTGAACACACCATCGCATTGCCAGAGCGGTGTCCCAGTGTCGGAAGTGTCGGAAGTGGCCTTTTTTTTGGTAACCGAAGTCAGCGTTGGATTTTACCACCAATGTTAAACAATGGATTCAACTGGATTTAATGAGGTAGTTGGCTATGTTGGTTGAATCATAGCTCCAATAATTGTTGGGTTGATGGTAGATATAACTATTTTGAATTAGATGGTTTTATTTAGCTGGTGCCATTTTGAATCGGTTTCATCCCCCTGAGATTCAATTGTGTCCACTGATTGACCTGCAGACAGAAAGAAAATAGTGGTAATATAAGCTGTGGAAAATCGTCCATTTAGTTGGATGATAAATCCCCATTAAAAAATGTGATTTTCCTTAGCACACTGTTAAAGCATCAGAGGGTAGAATCATGTAAGATTCATCCATGGAAAATGGCGGACAAGATTAGATTTCACCTAGGGGTTCAGCCATGAAGGACAATTGATAAGTATTCCCATAGTAAGGTTATGTAAGGCTTACGAATCAAACCAAATCGTGTCTAAACCATCTTGAAATAGGGTTAGCCAATATATGCCAGTCAATGCCAGTATAGTAACTGGTTGGTGGTTTGGAACATTCTGTATTTTTCCATTTCATATATGGGATGTCATCCGAAACCCATTGACGAACTCCATCATGTTTCAAGATGGGGACATTGCACCACCAACCAGAGTAATATTCAATACCACCAATAAGGGACCCGAAAATGAAAGGGTCCAACACATGTCACCAGGGGACAGGATTTTTTGGAGCCATGTGGAGCTACTGAATCAATGTGGATTTACCATGATTTACGAGCCTAGTGCATGGGAAGTACTGGGGAATTCATGTGAATGTAGAACGAGATGCTGCCAACAATTTGGTGATATCAACAGAAATAGTGGCTATATTTCACTAATCTTGACTGGGAATAGAACGAACAGAACAAACAGAGGCCGACCTCAAAACGATGCTGATGGGGGGGAAGCCTCCCTTTCCCATTTTTTTCCCGCTTTTTGTAAAAAAATGAGGAGAAAAAGATAGGGAGATAGACAGAAATAGACAGAAGCAGACTTTGGATTTCACCTCCAAAACTGGATGGTCCAGAGATGATGGTTGAACATAGTTGTTTACCCATTGTTGCTTTCTACCAGGCTCAACAATTCGACCAGATTTTTTCGCGGAAAAAACACATATTTTTTTTTTGGTTGGGATAAATATCCTCAACTTAGCCATGCATTTGGTTGCTATGGAAGATTTCATGACACTCGATCCATTTATACCGGTGTTCCCAGGATGGCTCCATCGATCGCTTTGAACGCCTCTTTTCCCGCGAGGAGCGACATTCGGCTGAACCCACGAAAATTCCCATGGGATATCATGGGAGTATACTCTGGTAATTTAACATGGAAGCCCATGGAAGCCACGGCCCATAGAAATAGGTGATTTACCATAGACTATATTCAATCACCGGAGGGTAATATAAGATACCAAGCTGCATTTCACCAACAAGGCGCTACATAGGCCATGGTGTGTCTGAGGATGGGTACCCCGAAACGGCCATCGATAAAGGGAAGGGGAGTCCTCCATCTTTTTCTTCAAGTCTGGGATACTTAGCAAATGGATTTGTCCTACAAAATAGGGCATCCCCGGAACCCAGTCGTTTAGAATATCAATTTTCTCTTTGAAGATCCAAATGGGTTACAAGTTAATATAAGTTATATAGTTGTACACCTGCACCCTCAAGCGATGCTTAAATGTGGACTGCTGAGCCCGTTGCGACTAGCCATTTGGGGAAGATCCGGTTGGGCTCCCGGAAAACCTCAGTTGGGGCTTCCCCAAAAGCTGTCCTAGTTGGGGTGGCGACCCCCCAACGCAACCGCGGCAACCGGGGCAACCGCGGCAACCGGGTCCAGGCTCATGTGTGGAAGATGGAGACTGAACGTTTGGCGGAAGAAAAAATGGTCCGCACGGGAGTTGCACGTTGTGGTGGTTCTTGGTGGGTCGGGACATCAGGGATCATTGTGTAAGGGTATCCCGGGTAGAGAAACAAATGAATGCTTGAAGACATTGCCAACATGTAAATTTTGGTGGTTTCATATATTTTCAGATGTGTGTGTTTTTTCAATATTCAAGCCACACAGGGTATGATTGTAACCCTATCGACTTGCATGTCTAAAGCAGTAAATCTTGGGAAATGCACTTGACAATGAAGGTCAATAGGGTCCTCACCTAAAACATGGTCCTTGTGACGACCACGATTGCAGTGAGAATCGACTGTAGCCTCCGGTAATCAAAGATGGCAATGGAGAATCCTCGTGAAAAAAACTTCATTTTTTGGGACATTTCCGAGCCATGTTTGGTTACCAAAGGTGAGAGGAAACGTCTGACAGATGACATTGCTAAGAAGACGCACATGATTTTCCAAACCAAAACTTGCATATATAGATACATCTCTATGACATGCACATACGACATGCACATACACAAATATATGTCCATATGTGTCTATATATATACATATCATATGTTTTATATGACACCTTTGATGACACCAGAGGGTATCAATATGTATCAATACTCAAAGCCATGGACGTGACCGCGGTGAACGCGGGCACCTTCACGCCACGACGCGCTGCAAAGTATCTGGATGTGCCGCTGGATGTTGAAGAGGCGCCGGGTGAGACCTGGCCGACCCGAACCTGGCGCCAGGTTCAGATGATCAGTAGGTTAGATTGGTAATGTTACCCTCTGGTAAACTAACATAGCTATTGAAAATGGCCATTTATAGTGAGTTTTCCCATTATAAATGGTGATTTTCCATAGCTATGTTAAATTACCAGAGGGTAAGTAATTAATGTGAAGTAGTGTTCACAAAGCAATAGAATAGTTTGAATAGTTCATATTTGTTTTTTTCTTAATTGCATTTCTATTCCAATCACATGTCTATCATATCTCATTAAAAAACAACTAACGTTAGTAATATGCAATGATTTCCACTATCCCCAGACTTAGCTTAAAATGGGGGTAGAAACCATCAACATAAGGGGCCCGGAACGATAGCCAAAATGGCACACATAACTTAAAAATTGGATCAAGATGGGGGATTTATATCATGGGTTTTTCTGGAGCTCACCTTTTTTTCGGAAGCCGACTATTTCCATGATCAACCGCCGACGGTTTTTGCTGAATGGGTGAATCATGGAATCATTTGCGCAGATTTCTGCGTGAAGTATCCTATGGTGTTTTTGAAGACAATTTGCACGCAGACTCTTGCCCACCAAGAGGAAGAGTTCGCAAGCCCAAAAAAGGTGAGTTCAACAACAGGCCATACTGTTTAAGTTTGATCAACTTTTGGATAATTTTTGAACCACCAAAAGGTTCAACAGTAAACGCCAAGATGAATTGAGCCAATCTCCCGGTACACCGGCTGTTCAACAAGATTTTTTTTCAAGGGGAAAGCATCACCACCCCTTGAAACATTCACCAAAAAACATAGCAAGTTTCTTCCCAATCACTACCATTCATCCCTATGTTTGTTGCTCACATCTCCAGAGACAGAATCTCCAGGTTGAGTTGCGCCGTGCCTACCGCAACGCTGCAAGGTGTGGTACCCGGCGCTAAGGGCCACCAGAAAAGCCCATGGAATTGCCAATGCTGGAATGACGCAACAACGAAACAACCAGTTATGGTTGAGGTATCACGATGTATCCATACATATATTTACACACATCCCATTTCAATTACCATCAATTACCTATATATGCCACTTTATAATACTTTATATACCTCATGATATTGGAAACGGAATCCGCAAGTGTTTCTAAATGCCCTGATATTTCCGCACTTGGGATTTTAACATGTTTTAAGCATCACCTTTAATTTTGGTAGCTAGATAGCGGTTATTTCAACCCCCACCCAAAAGTAATGTTTACAGATGAACATATTAGATGTATGAGTGTACATTCAGAATATCCATAGGAATCTGTGAGAGCGATTTTCAGAGTGACCCGGTAATCCACAGGTCAGTCCTCAAGCGTCCCAAAAGATCCGCTAAAGGTTGGCATCCAAGACTCCCTGTATGGGGTGTAGTTCCAATTAATCTGCGGGGATTTGTCGCTATAGTTCCAGGTATATATCCTAAGTTATTCAGGTTATAGGAAATCACCATGGTTCTCAATGGTTCTGCCCATTTGGCCATGTATCAATGACACCATCTTTAGGGTGATGAGTTTCCATTTACATTTTGGTGCTCACCAGGGGCACAAGGTTTTGACCCACAGCCGTAAACACAAAAAAGCCGCTGCAGCCCCATGTCACGGTCCCAAAACCTCCTTGTTTGCGGTGGCAGGCGCTGCCACCCCGACAAAGATGGCAGCACAGAGGAGTTTCTGAGGCTCAATGAGGCGAGCGGTGGGCTGTGGTTAGTCGGACCTTATGATAAACTGTGGTTTGCATTAAAACCAGGACCAGATAATTTCCCAGTCACGAAAAAAGGGAAACACACACATATCTAATCTCCGGGTGAAGGAGGATAAATCGCTAGACCGAGATGTTTTCCTCGTGAACGTGGGGAGATCACCAAGAATCAGAAGCTACGATCACTGGAGGCCAATGTTCTATCAGCAGCTTATTGTTTGTTGGGCTCGGTGGTTTTTAGCCAGCATCTCATTCGTCTTGGGATTGGTAGAAAATCAGTATCCCACCGAATCCTACCACTCAGAAATCTTTACTATAGAAATATTGCTCTAGAAAATGCAGTGATCTGGCTTGCATGTGCGGCTGGTGAATGATATCCAGCTGGTAAAGACAGAAGAGCAACCGCAGGGAAAACAGTGGGACCATTTTTCCATGGCGCACAATCTACGCCACAAATTTCACCAAATTTTGTTGCACAGTGTTGCGCAGTTGGGTACCCCAGCATCCATGGCGCAACCTACTTGTGTTGCGTCATCTATCGACTCACCTGGAAATCAAGAAGTTGTGCCACTCCCGCTGATTGACGATTTTATGGGTGTATGGCTACCCAATACAACCGCGCACCCCCCTAGCTAACCAATATTGTGGGGATTTCCAATAGGTTTCCGTTTGTTGTTTTTATATCGCATGATGTTTCAATTATCTCCATTCTATCCTATTAATTATACATATATATATATATGTATACGCATCGTTTTCGATTTTAGGGATTTCCATCAGTCTAGTTCCGCTCACATCACAAAAATCACATTGTCAGTTAGATCCCATTATATACGTTTGAATACCTTAGAATTATTGCTCAAATGGCTAGAAACTTTTGAACCACAATATAATCATAATAAATATATATATATATACAGTAGATGCCCGTTTAGTTAGCTCGTGCATTTCCGTGCTCCAGCCATGGCGACTGGCAGGCCTTGGAAGTCTTGATCTCGACGCGGCCGTCCACGGCAGGGACTGGCACAGGGCGCACGGGGACCACGGGAACCACGGGAACCACGGGGACTACGGGGACTACGGAAAGCGAGAGGCGCTGCTTGGGGGTTGGAGGGCGTGTTTTTTTTTCCCATGTGAGCCGCGGGTTAAGAACAAAAATTGGTTTGACGCAACATAATTTGTAGGAAAACCAGCAAAATCCCATGGATTATCATGGATTGGAATCATTTTTCAGCACTAATTTGGGCCTTTCTTTTTTCTCATTTTCAGGCACGCCCATGTCACTTAAAGGGTGATTTGCAAAAATGCAACCCACCTTCAATGTTGCGATTGTTTTGGAAGGGAAACACATGAAAAAAAGGCAATTGCCGATGTTCCCTGATCACCTCCGGCATGTCTTGTGGTGGGAAAACTGATGTTGGATGCTTCCATCATGCTTGGACGCATTGGATGCAGCCCGACATACCAATGAAACTGTTAATTTTTGTCTTATCTTTGGAGTTAAAGGGAACAAGAGTGAGTCCCCCTAACTTTGATGATAAGTCTTAGTGTCATTGATCTGAGGATGTTTTCATTGTTTGCTTCATTAAGTTCGACGCGAGTCACTTTGATGTCATTTCTATTCCCGAAAGCTCCTGCGAAGGGTGTTTTCCCAAAGAACTGCTGCCAAATTCATCTTTTCAATAATCTACATCGCATTTCCTACATCTTTTGCATCAACAGAACATCTAATCAAGTTCATCATGTCCATCTCTCCTGTATCCTTTACATCCCCTACCTCATTTACATCAACTTCATCTACGTCACACACACGCACATCATCTACAGCATCTACGTCAGCTTCATCTACATCACGTACATCATCTACATCGGCCTCATCTGCGTCACATACATTATCTACATCATTAACACAATCTACAGGTGCTCAACGCCTACATATCTCCGACAAAACTCCTACAGTGCCATTTGCAGAGGAGTCATTGCACAGGAGTTATTAAAAGGAGTTGTGACACAGGAGTTGACTTCCAGGTGATCTACTTGTATCCCTACAAAACTCCTTCTTCTCAAGTTTCTATATTTCTCTCTTTTGGCGGCAGGGGCAGCCAGGTCCATCGAAACGTCACCCTCTGCGGCGATCGTCTGTGTTGGACACACAAACGTGTGGTGAAATGCAAATTTCTTTGGTGCGGCGTCGCCCTTTCACACGAAATGTGGGTCGAACGTCAAAAACTGGTATAAAATTGGCCGTTTGACATTTTGGAACTTGCATGAGATGCAACCCTTTCGCAGGAAATGGAGGTCAAACAGCAAAAACTGGTATAAAATGGCGATTTTGCAACGTCAGAAAGTTGCTCTGTGGCAAGTTTGTGTGTAAAAGATTCCCTTTTTAAAAGCCTCTGTGTAAAAGCTTCTCTGTAAAGGCGCCTGTGTGTAAAAGCTTCTGTGTGCAAAGGCTTTTCTGTGTAGAAGCTTCTCTGTGTAAAAGCTGCTGTGTAAGAGCTTCTGTGTGTAAAAGCTTCTGCGTGTAAAGGCTTCTGTGACAGGCTTCTCTGTGCACAGGCCTCTCTGCGTGAGATCTTCTCTGTGGAAAAGCCTCTGTGTGTAGAAGTTGCTCTGTGTTTAGAAGTTGCTCCGTGTTTTGAAGTTGCTCTGCGTGAAAGCTTCTCCCTGTGAAAGCTTCTCTGTGTAAAAGCTTCTGTGTGTAAAGGCGAGCTTTTTTGTGTAAAGGCGTCTGTGTGTAAAGGCGTCTGTGCGTAAAAACTATACTGTGTGAAAGCTTCTCCATGTAAAAGCTTCTGTTTGTAAAGGCTTCTGTGTGTAAAGCTGCGTCTGAATGTAAAGTGGCTCCGCATATGCATCTGCATCTGCATCTGCATCTGCATCTGCATCTGCATCATCATCACCATCACCATCACCATCATCATCATCATCATCCTCATCCTCATCCTCATCCTCATCCTCATCATCATCATCATCATCATCATCACCATCATCTTGATCATCATCCTCATCCTCATCATCATCATCATCATCGTCATCATCATCCTCATCATAGCAATCGTCTTCATCATCACCGACATCACCATCATTATCATCATCATCACCCTCGTAATCATCATCATCATCATCATCACCATCATCATCATCACCATCATCATCGTCATCGTCATCCTCACCGTCATCCTCATCGTCATTGCCATTGTCATCGTCATCATCACCATCATCATCATCATCATCGCCATCATCATCATCATCACCATCATCGTCACCATTGCCATTTTCATCGTTAGCATTGCCATCATCATCATCATGATCATCATCATCATCACCATCATCTTGATCATCATCATCATCATCATCATCATCACAACAATCATCACCATCGTCATCCTCATCATAACAATCATCACCATCGTCATCGTGATCGTCATCAACATCATCATCATCATCATTATCATCATCATCATCATCATCATCATCATCTTTTTCGTCATCGTCAACATCATCATCATCTTCTTCTTCTTCTTTTTCTTCTTCTTCTTCACCATCATAACCACCCTCATCACCATCATCGTTATCACCACCATCATCATCATCACCACCATCAGAACCACCGTCATCACCATCATGATCATCGTCATCACCATGGTCATCGTCATCATCATCATCATCATAATCATAATCATCATAATCATCATCATTTTGTGTTTATTATTTTCTTGTCTCCTGCCTCCTGGTTTCGTTCGGGCCACATTGCCATGTAGTTTTTTGGAGACCTCAACATTCGCACCATGCAATCATGCAACCTGGATCCCCACAGTTACACCTTGGGTATCCCTGGGTCAGGCTGGACAAACATTTCTTCGGGACCAACTTTCAGTCCGATCATTTCGATCCTCGCGCATGGCATGGGGAGGTGCGGGCACTTTCCGGAACGGACGGGTGGAGCTTGGGAGATGGGGTGAACTATCAAACATTTTTGGATTTCATCATGAAAATCATCAAACATCGTGATTTCACCATCAACTATGGCAGTTTGGCAATTTAACATGATTTAACCATCAAACATCCAGATCTAACTTGCGCATATGAAGATTTCCTTCAAAAAAATGGATGTGTTTCGCATCCTTTACTCATGCAACACAAGTCATCTCAAATCTTCATGTCCTGGGAATTTTTGTTAGATGTTTTACATGTTTGATACCTAATTGGTACCTTGCGCGCGTTGACTGATCCAACAAATACTTTGATGTCAACCCTGCACGAACAAACCCACGGTTGGTCTACTAGGGGTGTTTTCATTTCAATCGCAAAATATCATTTTTCGCGGAACCCCCTGAATTCATCAGCCAGGGTTGATCAATCCGCGGTTGACATTACCTCCAATTCAACTGGATGTATTGCAGCTATACACATGTTCTTTCGTTGCTGCGTGGGCTTAAACGGGGTTTACCGGTTCACCATTTAGAAACTAATAGATTTGCTAGCCATGATGATCTTTGTATACAGTTATGGCCCTTTACCAGTTATAAGTGCTTATAACATTTTATAACCCCATTTATTATATTTATGGAAGGTATAATCCCATTTATAATTTATAACCAGTTATAAGCGGTCAATGGCCACAACTGTATCTTTATCTCATTTCTCCCATTGTTTTTTTTCCAGCTTCGAGGCCTCCAACGAGTCCCCGGAAGACTTGCAATGCGTTTGGCGCTGTCGCAGCTGTCCGGAGCAGAGCTCGGTGTGTTGTCGCTTGAAAACCAAGAGCCTTGGACGGAAATCAGAAATCTGAATGGAATATATCCAACAATAATGCGGGTAAAACAATGCCATAAACCACCCATTTGGAATGGTTTATACCACCTATTTATTGTGATTTGGGGGATGGTTTATTATCGTTCTACCCACATTAGCGAAAATACAATATAATGGAATATACCCAAATCTTTGGAAATCTATGAACCATTAAGATAACAATAGCTCTTCAACTACATGAGAATGGAAATTGTAACAGCGAATGTGATGATAATGAATGCCTTCCTGGGAATGATTCAGCGTTTGGATTCTGCGGCCTAAGTCATTGTCCGAAAGTGGGCATTGACGACTCTCAATTTGCAACAAAAGTCTCTAACATCTTTATTGTACATCCATGTACTTAATGAACATCATTTGGTCAAATAGTCAATATATTGGCTGACTTTTGGCTGACTTTCGGCATTGATGAAGCAACAGAAGCAGCCATCTACAGTAGAGTGGAAATTTCATGAAGATCAATCCAGTAATCCATCCCGGCGGGTGGTTTTCCATTGCTATTTTTGGCATCTAAGGAAGCATCTGTGCCTGTGTGGCCATAAGGTTGAGGCTGGTGGCTGAGTGGCTGAATGCAGACATCCACCAGAGATATTTCCGACAATGTAAGGAAATGCTATATAATCAGTCAGTGCGTGTTCTTTTTTTAAACCTGTTTTGTTTGGGGGGTTCCCCAAACTTCAAGAACCCCCGATGTTGAAACATATTTACTGCTGGACACCATGGTCAGTTGAAGCTGAAACATATCCAGACATAATTTGAGTCGCGCTTCCCAGCTATCAGATTGATGGTCCCCTCTAGGAAAAGTTGAAAGGACATCCCTATATTCAGGGGTAAACCAAGCCAGCGTTTTTGTAAAATGTCCCTTGAACCGCTCCATTGAACACCTAAGTATGGTATAGTATGGTTGGTTTTCCCCGTTATATTCCCATTATATATATATATTATATGTATATATACATTGCAACGTCATGGCAGGCCCATCTGCGACAAAGCTTTGCATGTGGCCATGGCAACTGCCGTTGTCGTCGCTTCGAGTTTTACGTCCAGCAGTTGGGATGGGAAGCGCGATGTGCCTTGGCTGCGATCACAAGAAATTTGACTTACCCTCTGATAATCAAACATGGCAATGGACGATTCCCCATAAATGGAGATTTTAGTGGAACAATCATATATAAATGGGCCATTTCCCATTGCCATGTTTGATTAGCAGAGGTTAAAGCCAGATGTAATGAGGATCTAGTGGGAATATATTGGGAATATAATGAGGATCCAATCGGACAATAAGAAACACAATAACATGATAATGAGGTACAAAGTGGTGGGTTTGACTTGGTTCGGGGTCAAAAGATGTCAAAAGGCCGACATGTCCAAACACATTTTTTGGGTACTTTCATACTTAAGTTTGAACCACACCGTACTTAGTTTTTAACCAGACCAATGTAGATGTTTCTTTCCAAGAAACCTAAAAAATTGTAGTACTTTTTTAAGCCATGAACACTCACAAAGATGGCAACCCCCAGCAGTTGGTATACTTGTAACCATTGTAACCTCACAAGAACATCTAGGATAGGCTTCCACCATGCTATCCCACCAGTCACGTCTACGTGGTGCAGGCAGTTGCAAGCACCACGTACGCGACCACCGGCAGCTGGAAGGCTTCCCCTGGCCCTGCAGCAAAGTTCTGCCGGGCAAGGACACAACGCACCGCCTGGATCGGATGATGATTTTGTGGATGAACCACTCCATAATTTTTCTTCGATTTGGTTTGATTTACGGATTGTGATTGATTGTTTGATGGATTGTTTTGATTGTTTCTTTGGGTGACTGAGTTTGTTTTGAGAGCAGGTGGAGTCCCCTGAATGTCATGGACAAGTCTTCCCAGATCATGTCACTTTTGTTTGGCTAACATCTCCAGTTTATCCTGTCACATTTGTACTATTGCTGGTTGCCTCGGAGGAAAATGCTTCTGAAAACCCATCCATCTTGATTGGTTTTCTAGACATCATGATACATTATGATTGTGCATGGCTACGACAATATCGATTTCAACGGGTAAATGAGTTGCAGATCGAGGATTTGGCTCCCATGTTGTCAAAATTGAGGACCACATTCAGCATATTCAATCCATAGATGAAATGATCCTTTCAACAGTTTTAGGCTTGTTTTCCCCTCTTTCCAAAGGTTTTGTCTGAATTTATGTTGGCTATCTCCTTATATCCTTTTTTAACAGCTCGTTTTTGGGACCTGCAACCATTCAACCATCCACTTACGTGTTGCCAAAATTAGTTTGTAACTGGGGTGTATTAAATACATCCCAGTTGAAAGTTGAAAGTGGTGGTAGTCATAACCCAGTTTCTAACAAGGAATTGCTATATAATTTTGGCGACACCTTAGAAAGGACCTGTAGGGTTATCTCCAGGACAAGAAGCCCTGCCCTTGTAAGCGCTTCAATATCTCCTGGGTCTGCACCTGCACCTTGATGCGGATTGGCAATCTTTTGGAATTGGGAGCACCCTATCGTCAGACCAAGCCGGCTCCACAACCATGGTGATTTAACTATCCGTTGGTTTTTTCAGCATCACAACTGGGACAACTCATGAATTTTTGAAAAATCCCCAGGTGTACTGCATATGAGTTATAGTTATACGCGACCAAGATCTGTAGTTCAGTTCCCTATTCGGACTGACTCCCAGCAGTTTTGCTCAGCCGGCGCCGTGGCAGAGGTGGCCACCCCGCTTCCGAGCACGAGACAACGTGGCAGAGACAAACCTCCAAGGTGGGGGACGGGAGCAGAGGAGCCTGGGGCCGATCTTCCAAGCTGCAGGGCTTTGGCACAAGATTATCAAAGGCTGTTACAGTACAGGTGCCGCAGGGATTCACAGCTGCAAAGCATAGGCATTGAAGCTGCAACATTTTGCGAATAAAAAACGCTACGAAAATGGAGGATTCATCAAACAAAAGTGGGTTGTTGGGCCGGATCAGGTTATTCTTGGGAAGTCACTGAAACAGGGGTCGAAAACCTGTTTCCATCCATGCTCTGAAAATCAGCTATGGCCCATTTCACGCAGGTTCTAAGACACATCATAGAAATGCCGCAAACCATGCAAACCATCGGAGGGCAAGTTCGATTTGTCTAGTATTTGTGTGCATAGAGTTCCATGGACGTGTTGTTCTGTACGCAGCGAAAGGCCTTTTCCACCAGACCTTCGCTGCTTTCTCTCTTCTCCAACAATTGGATTGGTACCAGTAGGTCAATAGGTCCATACACATTCTATTACTGGTTGGTGGTTTGGAACATGGCTTTTATGACTTTCCATGTATTGGGAAGAATGATCCCAACTGACTTTCATATTTGTCAGAGGGGTTGAAACCACCAACCAGAATATCACTTGTAACTCGTAACCATTCTTTGAGGAGAACTCTGTCTTATCCTAGCGAAACATTGTGTAGTTTCATAGCTTGATACTCGGGCCATAACTTTGGATACCCAGCTATCAATGGGAATTCCAGGATCCTAAATTGGAGGTACGTTAGTACCATATTTCTGGCCATATTTTGGGGGCCTAAATCCCCTTACATAGGCCTCAAAAATAGGCCAAAAATATATGGTAGGTACCTCCAATCAATCGGTTCCTGTTGCATGGCCATTGAAGCTATCAACTGAATCGGCCGATTCCAGGCGGCCTTCGCGCGGGAGTGGGTGGCGCAAGGCTTGCGCCCCGAATGTGTGGCGGAGGCCGAGGCGCAGGGTCGGGGATCAAAAAAATGGAGGTTTCCAACAAGTCATGGAGCTACCCATAGGTATCCCCAAATGATCCAAATTCATTTTTGAAACTTGAAATCCATGGTGACTTCATAAAAATCCCCCATTTTTGGAAAGTCTCAAATCAGAAAAGGGTAATTAGAGACAACCAGGATGTTTGGGATTAAATGAGGGACACCCTGCCTCCTGTCGCACTTAGGGGTGCATCCCACTAAAAGTAAGTGGATCATAACTATCATAAACCATAGCTGGGCTATTATCTTAAATACATAATAGAAGTGGATTTCACGTGGCTTATGGGCCATTTACGATTCTTCCATCCCACCTGACTCACGTAAGAAACAGGCATCAGCCCTTTGGTGCAGCTACAGATACGATGTTCATCAGCTATATTTGGATGGTGGGAATGGTGTTCAACATGGCTGTATTTCTTCACTCCCATGTTGAACACCATGAACAGGAGTGGTATTCAGAGAAGCTGATGAAACGTCGGAGTCAAGAGTAGCTCTTGGCTAAGAGAAATCATTTTCCTTAAAACAATTATATGTGTATGTAATGTGATTAAATAAGTGTTTGCTACTATTGAAACAGGTACTAACTCTTGGCTTCACCCTCTTCCTGACCACCATTCTTGTTGAAGCTTCGTTCAGGAGAAGCGAAGTCGCTGGCAGAACCAGGCGGCCTCGCTCGTGGGATCCGGCATGGATCTGAGCGCAGCAAAGGCGGCGGTGAAAGCCAAAGCGCAGAAGATGCAGGCGCTTTAAAGGGGGATGGATGGGTTCTGTTTATATTATAGAATTATACGATCATAATATGCACATATATAGTTGTTATTATATTAATATGCAAAATAATCCTGAAGTAGAATAGAATAGACTATATATATAGCTATTTTATGATTATACAATATGGAAATCTGAAAAAATCATCACTAAAATGGACATGTTTGAAATTCCATCTTCTATCTGCTCTAGGATGACTATTTACATATGATAACCGCATTCTCAGCCAGTTGTAGCCATCATTAGTACATGGTTGTTACAACCATGAGAACCATTTGGCAATTTCCTAACATGGTTGAAAATGCCAGGAATTCAACCAACGACAATTGGAATACACTTGGTCTATACTGGGAATTTATCATGGAGCATGGAATATTTTATAAGCATCCTATGGATCGTAACTGGGTAAAAACCAGACAGAACCCAGACAGATTGGTGGATATAAAGGGTCCAATTAGCACTTGCTACTTGGAATGCACCTGCAAGTAGATCGCTCATCTTGAATGGGGAAACCCCAGGTGATAAGAGGTACCCCCCCCTTAATCTTCCCCTTGAAGCCCCCCCCGGTTTGAGAACCTTCCAGATGGACCATGGTTAGTTCACTGGTGATTGCAACTGGGCTATATCCTCATGGAACTGGGTATATACCTTTTGGTAATCAAACATGGCAACGGAAAATCCACCATCTATAGATGATTTTCATTGATTTTCCGATTCAAACCTCAACTTAGTTGCGTTTTCCAAGTGCCATATCTGATTATCAGAGGGTACTCGTAAATGATTTGAATCCATTCACCCATCAAAACTATCTCCATTGCCCATCCAAGTAGGGTCCAGCGTTTTTCTGGTATGTCTGGTTGAGAAAGCAGCATAAATTTGGTGCATACATGGAGGTTTAAACATGAAGTTTAACGAGAAAGAAGGCATTTGAGAAGCCAGAATGTGTGTACTGTGTACATATTAAGGGAAACCGACGGGTGAAGGGTATGCAACACGTTGAGTTTATGCCTAGCTATGTGAGAGAATGTTTTGTACTCAGCAAAAAATCGTTGGGGAGGTTATACCTTTTGTCGTGAAGGGCTGGTGGCTAATTAACATGATCAACACGAAAGCAGAGATATGAACCGACGAACAAAAGAAATATCACCCATATATATATATATAGGATAGATACACATACATAGATATTACCAACAAACAGGATTGGCACAACAGTTGTCTCTCCCCCTAAAAGGGTCTTTTTCATGGCAGGAACGGTTCAACGTTTGGGTTTTTGGGTCAGTTCACTGCGGTGGCACTGTCTTTGATCTGCAGATCTCCATGTGTGCTGAAGCAAAGATGATGGAGGAACTGCTGGGCGCTGGGGGAAGTGCGCCAAAGCCAGATATTCTTTTCTGTTGAAGAACAAACTCAGATTTTTTTTAAAATAATGGTATTGACCAAGAACCACTCTTGGTCACATGTGAGTCTAGGGTCTGCATCTATCGCATGTTGCACGTTCCAGCATGTTCCACCAAAAATTGGTGCCAAAAAATCGCATCGCAATAGATATTTAAAGGGAATACAACTATCATCAACTATCTAAAATATTCTAAAATGACTATCGTTTTCAAAAAAATAAATAAATGAATATTTTAAGGTGCTATCATCATCCATATCATTTTTAAATGACTATCGTTTTTCATGGTTTACATTTTTTTTTACTCTCCAACTTGACCCACTGTTGTGCACGTTGACCCACCTCTCGTGGTGGAGGCTGTCGAAGAAACGCTCGATGGCACGCGCTTGCCAGGTGCAGCACACTCATCGCACAACGAGTGGTGCGGACTTTTGGTGGTTGAGTGACAGGCAGATCGTAATCTCAATCAATGGCAGCAACATGATGGAAGTTGAAACAATAAACATTTGGGAGTTTACCCAACAAAAGAGGGGTTGAACCAGCAACCCGTGGGGTTTGAGCATTATGAATGGATGTTGAACAGTAAACCTTGGAATTCAGCAAAAATGACCGTAGCACCCTGCAGGTGGTTCGTTGTTTTTGCCGCAATCTGGATGTACAAAACCAAGGGCATCTAGAGTGATGTGGGCATCCACATTTTGACAATGGATACATGGATAAATGACACAGACATACGGAACCTCAGCAAAATTGAACAAACAATTCAATTGATTGTACAGTATATATAAAGTTGGACTTGAAACATGGAACACAAAATCTACTGGGTATGATCCAACTGGCAAAAACAGGATCAATTGCACATGGGAACCATCGGGCAGTTTTCACCAAGTGATTTCATGTCTTTTTTCCGCTGAAACAGCTGGTTCTTTGAGGTCTTGCATCGGTTTGTCCTCAACAACGAGGTACCCCCCTTGCAATTTGAACGGGGAAAAGGGTAATCCAAACCAGCCAGGCCCACCTGCAAAGCTGGGCTATCGCCAGGTGGGGCAGCCGGAGCTGTAAAGGTTGAGAACTTGGGTTGGCCACTGTGGTCTCGTGTACTGCCTCATACCTCCATAGTGGTTCTGGAAAGTAGTATGTGATTGTGTCAAAGCACAAAAGCCACTCTGGACGACAGGACCGTGATGTTTTGATGCTAAGAGCAAGACAGAATTTGCAATTGGAGCTTGGAAGACCACATGGCCTTCGGGATATTTGCGACCCATCCTCAAACTTGGCCCCAAAGCTACCTCCCACATTCACAAGCAACGCTCAGCTTTCCAGGACAGTGAAAACCGCGAAGCAGCCGCGCTGCGAATTCAAAATTTGCGGCGGATAGCAAAGGGACGGACAATTGGTCATCTTGAGTACTAGACTACCGTCTGGTAAACTAACATAACTATGGAAAATCACCATTTTTAATGGGAAAACTCACTATAAATGGCCATTTTCAATAGCTATGTTAAATTACCAGAGGGTACTAGACCATGGGTTTCGGCCATCATTTTTGGACATATCCGGGTATTCAACCACCTGCACTTGCTTCATATGCATAGCTGGTTCAACTCGGGGGTACTGTGAGTAGGGTTTTTTATTTTGGAGCTATGGAGGATATTATCATCATTCTATCCATAATTCTAACATTGCTAATTAGTACACTTGTATTTTATAATCCTAACCGGTCCTAACCTATAATCTCAAAAAGGACATGACCACCAATTTGGTTGGGTCTTGGGATCCATCGAGGAGAACGTGACCTTTAACGTTGCTCCTAATGTTAATGGGATGATCAAAGATGATGTAGCCATGGGTAGCCTATGTTCAGACACACTCATTTTTGTCAAAAAACAACGTGGAAAATGCTGCTGAAAATTCACCTCGAAGTTCAATTTTATGGGTATCAAACAGTTGTTTACCCCCGCCAGTGGACGGCTGAGGATGGCATATCAAAAGAACAGAGGTTTTTAATGGTATTTGAATAGTGCTGTAAACCCAATACCATACCAGGTATACTTAACATCTCCAAGTGGAGCTTGATCGGGTTTACCCTTGGGTAATGACCAACAGTTAGCGAACTGGAAGCCATGATCAGGATAAGTCGCGTTTTTGAAAATGGTGATTTTAGCTCTCGTGCCCAAGTGCCCTGCCAGCGGGGAGAGCTGCCCGGGCCAACGTTGGGTGACTCGACCACCGGTTTTCGTGGTGCCATGGCTGGCAGGTGGGGCGATCCGGGTTCCCCCTTGCAATTGGGTTTTGTTCCAACTATGAGTTGTGGTGACAAAGTCGATCTCGTAGCGGATCTGGTGAGCGTTTCGGAGGGATCGCTGCTGACTCATTTGTGGCCTTGTGGTACAAAGGCAAGGTTCACAGGGTCCTTCGATATCCCCGAAGAATGCCAGGCTGTG
>Ga0126342_10002451_pt1 | contig 28962 bp, 35 predicted proteins | sample Cyp1metagenome_FD_92528 | JGI IMG/M metagenome (GOLD analysis project Ga0126342, IMG submission 92528) | Coral microbial communities from Lord Howe Island, Old Settlement Bay, Australia - Cyphastrea 1 metagenome | ecosystem: Host-associated > Invertebrates > Cnidaria > Coral ... | reverse complement strand
GGTTCCATTCCGGATTTTGAAGGCTGCAAGTCTCCGCGAGCCAGCCCCAGCCCTAGAGATTGAAACCCAACAGGCCCTGCTGTTGGGAATAAGTGATATAAAGTGCATAGTGAGAATCAACCAATGTATGAACCATCTCTCTCCACAAATACAAAAACAACATAAATCGAAAACATATTATAGCAAATATCAAGTACATGGTGAGCAACCAACTAGATTGACATAGGATGGCATATGGCAGCAATGATTTAGTAACCCCTCAAAATTGGATTTCACTGATATAACTGCCATAAATGGATTTGCATCCTGGTCAGAAAGTTGTTGATAAGCTATATAACAATACCCATACATATATAATTTATACTCATATCATATCATATTATATTATGTTATAGTATGTTAAATTATCTTATATAGCCGGGAAAATGCCGCATACCATGGACATTGCCTAACTCCCAACTGAGTTGGCGACTTGGGGGGATCCGGAGTGAGAATCAACCAATGTATGAAGCATCCCTTTCACCAAATACAAAAAATACCGCAAAATTCAACATCAATCGAAAGCCGAAAGCAAATATGCACAGAAAACTTAAAGGCCACCTTGACCCGCTACTCACATCACTTGGTTGCGTGGGGATCCCGAAGGTGACAATCCATCATGATCCACATGAAGCCCATGAGTTGACCGTTGGCACCTTATGGAAACTTGCCCTTATGGCACAATTAAACTGGATGACTACATGAAATGGGTTAGCCCCCAAAATGGAAAAAGAGAATGTGACATGACGTGACATGTATATAGATTTTAGTAACCCAAATGTAGATGTTACAATGTTACCATCAACAATATATCTAACTGGTACAAACTACCGGCTGGCAACCACGCATGGCAATCTGAAATCCTCACACTGAATAAGACAATCATTTTTACATGGACTATATATAGAAACGCTGGAAACAAATCAACGCTATCTTAGATATTGTTGGATTACCAAAATGCAATGTCAAGGGCCAAGGGTAACACCCTATGGGTTCTGCAAGCTGGGTTTTCGGATGGAAACAAAAACTCTTGAAATTATCATCCATCGTTTTAAGTACCCCTACGGTTGCAGCAGCATTTGTCAGAACACAAATAATTTGCCGTCACGGGTGGCTATCAAAACTTGAACGGTTTCAAACAGGGGCCTAACATATGCAAGCTATCTGGTTGTAGTTTCCATCCGTTGTTCGGTCTGTGGAACCCGGGCAAGCTTGACGAAAAGAGCACATGTCAAACATTCGATTGGTGCTTCTACGATTGGTTCTATCAATTTGTTGAAAAAAGAAAGGCTGTAGCCCAATCTGATCTGGATAGATGCTAGTAATTCGTTCACTTGATGTGTTTTGCAATAGTTTCTTCTATGCTAACCATCATTCCAACACATCCAAAATGTATTGGCATCCTCTGGCGAACCCCTTTGGTTAAGAATCTGCAAGGTCCATCTTCAATAGGTTTACGTTTCATTACACTTTGTATCCAATAGATGACATCCGTAGGTTCCACTCGAGTATCCATTGCAAAAAGCAATCTTTTGATTTTTTTGTAAAATATATTAAGCAGGATTTTCAGATACGCCCTTCATAAAGCGGACTGGGTAGGCCCATTCTAGGCACCACAGAAATTGCGAAAATGGTCCATGAAGTTCCATGGTTCACCGAAAAAAGTCACGCGATTTGCCAACTGGAAAATGTCCAGTTAGAAACTATATGACTATATCTACGAAATCACTCTATACGCATAATTTACAATTACATAATTTCATATATTTTCATATTTTCTTTAATCATATGACGATATTTTCCACTTGTCGAGTCTTTTGCCAGGCACCCAGCCATCTACCGAGCCACCCCAAGTGCTGCCGTGAGGAAAATTGCGGCCACCTCACCAACATTCGAAGAGATCCTCGGGGAACACAGCATAGATCTGCCCTGGATGATGTTCCTACAGTATTCCAACTGGTCATAGCCATTCATAGCCCCCATTTGTCACAAAAAAGGGTGGGTGTGCTTACGATGTCTATGTTTATTCCAAATGCATGTATGTATATATATATAAATAGCTATATATAATTATTTTGATTATTGTTATTGTTATTGTTGTTGTTATTCTTATTATCATTGGTTTTAATTAGTATTAGCATGATTATTGTTATTATCATCAATATTATTGCTATATATATATATTATTATCATGATGATTATTAATAATTGTCATTATCAATATTTGTTATCTTGTTTCACTGGCTAAACAGATTTACTACTCAGAGGAAATGTCCCACCAACTATTTGGGGGTCATTTTACATCATCGCGGACACAGGTATAGATGGACTTATCCACCTCACTATTATATTCTAAATGCTGATATTCCATTGGTACTAGTATGGTGCTAGTATGGTAGTAGTCTGGAAAATGGTTTTGGGGATCATCGTGCCAGCACTTTCCCAGCAATTGAGGGAACAATCTGCACCTGTCTTTCTCCTGCCGCTCCCGCTTTACCGTCCAGCCATCATTTGATTCTTGGGGGTAATAGTAATAGGCTCCTGAGCTCCCCATTTGGTGAGATTTGGTGAGTATCTTCTCATTCTTTAGCATGCCTGGCCCCTTACTTCCCCCACAATCTGGTGCCCCACGTTATACGTTGGATTTTTAGCTGCATTACGTATAAATCTTTGCCATTCACCCAATCGTTGGCCTGGTCAAACATCAAACTAATCAACCAGCAGTAGCTAACAACCTGGGGCACCACACTGCACAATTGATGGTTACCAGTTACCTTCCAGTAGTCAAACATGGTAAAAGAAAATGTCCCATATATATATATATGTGATATTCGCATTAGAACGTATATAATTTATAGTGCCACGTTTGATTACCAAAGGGCATGTTCATCTATTTCCTCAACATACATATGTATATATATATATATTATCTATCTATCTATCTATCTATCTATCTCTAAAAAAATGTATAATATATATATAATTATTATATATATATATATAAATAGTATATACATATATATATATATATATGTATATATATATATAATATCGATCTACCTACCAAACCAAACCATCCTTAAATCTTCGGGATCCACAGCCTCGCCATGAAAAGCCATTTCACCCATCATGGCAACCCAAGCGGCATGCTTATCTTCATCCAAAGTCAACAAAGACTCCAGCCAAATTTTCCAGATTGGTCTGTTTTACTTCTTAATCACATATCCCTTTTATATCCTTTCATGTCTACTTTCATGTCTCCTTTTATATCTCCTTTCAGGCCCCAAGAATGGCCCAGGCCAAGCCACATGTAGCGGATGAAGGCCTTCATGTTGTTGTAAATGGATCGGCCCTCCTCCACCGCCGCCACAATGCTGGTGAAGTTATCGTCCGCCAAGACCATGTCAGAGGCTTCCTGCAAGGTGCGCCAGGGGATGTGGGTGCCGCCAGTCCCAAGCGAGCTAAGATCTAGCAGATTTGGGGAAAAACACATCTATATTATTGGGTTATATAAAGTCATCCCATAAATTGATTGTCTATCTTTCTTGATCTTTTTTGGGGGTTACTATGATACTATAATTATTGCATAACCTTGTGGAGTGTTTGCCCCTAGAACATGGAACCCAACGTTTTTCAGATTGCATTTTGAATTTAATGGGCACACATGGGCACACCCTCAGATGATCAAACATGGCAATTAAAAAACTATGAAAACCACCCAACAAAAACAACACAAACTACCTATATATATAAATGGTGGATTTTCCATTCCCATACTTGACTACCAAAGGGACATGTTCTAACCTTGACTTTTGGTGACAAAATAGTTCGACTATCGGGATACTCAATTGGGTTGGCATGGAGTACAACTGCATGGCACCATTCCAAATGAACCTTCATCTATCTGGCATTTTTTGGGGGTCCCTTCGGTAGTGAAACATGGCTAGCTGGAAATTCCCAAACTGAATGGGCATTTCAATGGCAATCTCATCGAACAAAACGGGGTAAGTTGATCACAATCAATCATCTGGATAATTTGCAACTACATGCAATTACTCACTAATTAATCTGAGCTGTGGCGTCTTCCATTTACACATATTTACACTACATATTGATTCCCCTCTGGTAAACGTTTACAAAAAACGATCGAAAATCACCATGTTTAATGGGTAAATCAACTATTTCTAAGGCCATTTTCCATAGCAAACTGTATGTTTACCAGAGGGTATTTGTCCCACTATCTTCCCATGCCACCCTGGCTGAACTCCCCCGGGTCCTTGGCCACCTCAGTGCCGGCAATGCCCATGGCAATGCCGATGTCCGCCTGCTTCAAGGCAGGCGCATCGTTCACACCATCACCCGTCATGGCGGCGATCTCGTCCAAGGACTTTAGAATCTTTACCTCGCAAGGCAGCCAGGCATAGGTTTATGTCCCTATTTTTTCCGTGACATCCCATGGAAAATCCCATCTTCACCTAAGGTGGGGGCTTTTGACAGTGATGTTTGTTGGTAAAGCCTTTGGATACAGGTGACTATAATTTATATTCCTCCTGAACCAATAGTTCTTGGCCCACCGTGTGAGGTGGAGAGTTTGGAAACGGTTTCTTTCTGCCACACTTTTTCGAGCATATCTCGGGATCCTCTTCCGGGCCTGAACCCGCCAGCAATAATGGAAGTTATCACCAACAAAGCATGGGATATTGGACAACTATATAACAGGCTCGTATGTTTCTGAAATGAGACTCAAATATACTGTAAACATAGCGCTATAGATCCAATACTTACAAAGTCAGGATTTCTATATATGTAGCCCTGTTGAACATCAAAATAGGTATTGATCCATACCCATATTAGTGGTGTCTTCCGAAAAAAAAAATCACAACATTGGATTACTGGGCTGGCCCTTGATCATGTTTGCTCCAAGGGTCATCTGACAACATAGTTGTAATAGCCATAAAACCTTGATTATTGTTGTTGAATAGCCAATATATATATATATATATTATAAAATAATATGTATATATATATATATATATTGATGTAGAGCCTTGATAGTCACAAGATACTATCTATATATATACATGTGTAACCACCATCAATTCTCTGGAATTCTCTGGCCACTTAAGATGTTACATGAAAACAGAATATGAATCGAAGTGCTAAGTTCACCATTAAGTTCGATGATTAGTTCACCATTTCATTTTTCCATTTCATTGATCCATTTAGTTCGACCATTTAGTTCGATGATTTATAGATGGATATAGATGGTGATTTTCCATAGTTATGTGAGTTTACCGGAGAGTAAATGATTTTCTCAGAAACCTTCAAATATCCAGGGCACCATGAACAGTTCATCATGTCATTGATCCATTTATTTCGTCCATTTAAACAAAGTTCACCATTTAGTTCGATGTTTTTTTTCAGCAACCTGAACTGGTTGGTGGTTTCAACCATCTTGAAACATATGAAAGTCAGTGGGAAGGATTATCCCATATATTATGGAAAATAAAAATAAAAATAAAACCACCAACCAATGAAATTCTCCAGGGCTAGCGGCAATGAGCTGTTTGTGTTTGGGCTCAGTCCTGGAGAAGACCGCGCCCTCGACGTCGCGGCGCTCCTGGAGAACGTTGGAGAACCGGGGGATGATGGGGGGGCGTTTTTAAAACGCGGCACCGTTAAACATCGTCGTCCGGCAAAAAAAAATCGCAGAGCTATGGAAAATGGATGAAAATGGATGAGCATGGATCATTTATACTTGATTTACAATTGATTTACTGATTCACCTATTCAAAGTGGTGATTTTCCATAGCAATGATAGTTTGCCAAAGGTAAACTAGTCTGGGAAATCCAAGAGTTTGCCATGGAAAATGCATTAATCCCCCAATTTATGGGCATTTCAATGGGCCAATGGGGTGAACATTGATCATAGATAGGGAAACCACAGGAAAGCCTTCTACTAGTCTATAGTAATCTAACAGTTTTCCATTGATCAACGGGCGAATTGCCACACCCTATGGCCATGTTCAATTTCCGGTATCGGAAATTGATTCCTTGGGATGACATGGTTTGAAACTTGGAGATTAGAGACTGATATGGACACACAAAGCATCACCCAGAGAAAATGTACATTGCCGAAAATTGATACAAGCAACACGGAACAACATGGGCATTCGAAGCTACATTAACTACATGCTGCCTCCTCATGAGTTTCAGTCGAAAACACAGCAATTGTCTTGGATTCTGACAAGGGCAAAGCCCCTGTCCAAATTCCATGGCCGCCAAGTCGCCATAATCTTCCTCAAAACCTCCACCTTTCGGTCGTCTGACAAAGCCTCAAACTCCTGAAACATTTGGAGAAAATTGCAAGGCACTGAGGCACCCTTAAAAAATGAGAATGTGGTCAACTCAATAATAAACTATGCCCAAGTCATCACCATTTTTATGAGTGCTATAAACCATCCCCAAATGGGAGTCTATCATTGGGTTTCCCACATTATGGATTTTTAGAGTGATTTGTTTAATCCAATGGTTCTTGTGCTTTAGCCCCCATGTGCCTCCAAACCCTGCGAACTTTGCCGCTGAACTTGCCAATGACCGCCCAACATTGTCAGGCGACAAAGCTTGCAAGCAACTAGGATAGCCATGAGCAGTAGTAAAATCAAACATTACTCATGTTGAATATCCCGCCATTTGTCGCCAAAAACCAACTTATGAACCAATCAACAACCATACCCTCTGGTAAACTAACATAACTATGGAAAATCACCATTTTTAGTGGGAAAATCCACTATAAATGGCAATTTTCAATAGCTATGTTAAATTACCAGAGGGTATCATCCATATCAGGGCCTCACATGTGGCACTATCAAAAATCCTCCATAATCCCCACGTCCTGCCCCGTGAAGGAGTTCTCACTGTGACTGCCAGCAGGCGCCAAAATGCCCAACTTCTGACCTCACTGTGGAGCCCCTGAGGCAATCCCTTCTCCCCAATATCATACCCCCCATCCCATATTGGCCCCACAAATCCAATACTTCACCAGGCTTTCGTTTGGGTTGTATTTAAAAAGGGAAGTGATACATGTCATAGGGATATGAGATGTCACAGAACCAAATTTTAGGTGAACTGAGATGGGTGTGGGAAGCCATTCATTGTGGTAATTTAAGTCGTGCTGAGCGACTGATGGCTTCGGCCGTGGTTTTGTTGTCACCCGTGATCATAATCACGCTGATGCCAGCCACACGGCAGGCCTCCCCGAGGCCCATCAGGCCCCGAACTTCTGCCGGGTAAACCCCGACATGTTGCGGGGTCAATGAGTTCAAAGGGAGGGGAGGTAGCGGAAGGGCGTTTGTTGTTCCAATCAAAAATTCAAAGAATCTGATTTTTAAGCCCCCCAACAAAAAAAGTCTGAGTGCGTGATGTAGTGAGATATCCGTGCCATCAAACCAACTCTCCATGAACCCTCAAGCTCACACCAGCAAGGCTCACTCAAACCAGCACCAAAACCGCGCACCAAAGCTGCTAAAATCACGCGCCTCAATGGCTGGCTTGCACTCTGGTCGTGGAGGGTCCAAGATGCCAACCATACCAACAAAAGTCATCTCTTGCTCAACCTCGATGAAGTTGGAAGGCTCAGCTAAGATGTGGTGTCCTTGATGGTCGTGAGATCCATCGTAACCTTGGTAGTTTCTTGATCCCTGCCATGGCCGTGCCAAACAAAAAACCTTACTTCTATAGTGGAATATTGAATATTGTAGTAAACCTGTCTGAACCCCACACATCTAAGTGTCTGGATATATATATATATATATTATACATATATATATATACACATATAATCCATCCAGTTCTGGATAGAAGATCCCGGGCATCCCCAACATCTAGGAACCCGTCGTGATGGGTTAGAGTCATTCCGATCCCTGCCAATACCACACTGGCACACACTGGGCAAAAGCAAACATAATTACAGTATTATATATAGTATTATATTATATATATATATATATATATAATTATCTATTTTATATATATATATAATTGTTAAGACAATCCCATCCATGTAGAGATGATTATCTAGACAAATCCAGCAGTCATGGCTGATCCACCAGTCATGGATGTCCAGCCAGCCACGTTGATGCAGGAGGGTATGGGTCAAGATTGTCGGCCCAAAGTTCAAAGTTTAGTGCTATTATATATATAATTATTATACATAATTATACATAGAAACTATTAAAACTATGGTGTATGATAGTTAAATGGGTAACAAACCAACAAACATAACTATAGACTATAGAGGGCACCACCTAGTACCTTCACCAACAAAAACTGCAGAAATTTCAATGTCCAGTGCTCCCAAGAAGCTTTGCAAGTCGCCTAAGTCACTAGACTTCACCGCCATGCCCATGGTGCGGAGGGCAGACTGTGCCATCCTGGGTCAGCCCAGTTTTCTCCCCGCGACGGCGATTTCACCGCGGACGTAGTAAACCAGATTTGGGATGATTTGCATGGATTTACCCTCTGGTAATTTAACATAGCTATTGAAAATCACCATTTATAGTGGATTTTCCCATTGAAAATGGTGATTTTCCATACTTATGTTAGTTTACCAGAGGGTATTGGATTTATTGGACCAAGTGGAATTGAATGGAATTGAAATTCACTGCTATCACCCATGCTGGTTGGTGAATTTCCGGAGTTCCCACAATGGATTCGTCCGTATGGACGAATACGATTCCTCACTCAAATCCATCCCAGATGGTTCACGTTTTAACCCCAGCTAAGCCATGCAGCCATCATTTTCACCACGGTTTGCTGATGAAATACCACGTGATGCTGCATCAACCCCAGTTTTGGATGCTTAAATTGCTTAAATCTTACATTCAGCTCTATATCCCCATTTCTGGCTGCTTCAACCATGGTGAAACCGCTTTTCCCACTCGTCCGGCCAAGGCTCTGATCGAGTTCGTTCTCAATCTGCGCGCGCCATTGGTCCGTCAAGTCTTCTACGGATCCGTCGGGCATCATGATCTTCGTACATCGCTTCACCAACATCTCGGGGGCGCCCTTGGCGAAGAGCACCTGACACGTCACGACGACAACGCACTGGAAACACCCAAACAAGGAATCAGCCAACATGGCAGGGAAACACCTACTGTATCTGGGCATATTAAATAGGAAAATACAAGAAAATAATCTATGAATTATGATTTTCCATTGTCATGTTTGATTGCTGATATGCATTTTGACTTCAATAGGGTTTTATCAACCCCGAGCTTAGATAAACAAGTCGAATCCAATTCTAGTAGTGTGGCACATTCCTTTTCTATCTGTTTGGTCTGTTTGGGAGTTCGCATTCAAATTACCATAGTATGTATATAGTTGCCCGAGCTTGTAATAGAATGAGCGGCATTTCCTCATCCCATTTTTAAGGATAGGAACCCCCAAAAAATGCATCCCCGATAATGATCTAGGCCTCACTAAGGGTCCCCTGGCTAAATAATTGGGGTACCAGGCAAGAGATGAGTCAAGACTGTTCGGATTAGCAATTGGGGCGCTTTATCATTTCATTTGTAGAGATGGTAAAGAAAACATGTATTTGCAGCATCCCCATCTTCACAAATACAATCAAAAACATACCTGAAACCACTCACCAGGAACGTTGCTGCCACTGCTGGAGTCGTGCCACAAAACACTCATGGATTTGCGATCCCTGCTGAACTCCAAGACGGCACGCTTCTGCATGCCTGCGTGAACGGTGGCGCAAACGTGGGGATTTAATCAACAAATGTGGAGAACATATGAGAACATGGGGGTTAAACCAACATGGTGGTTCAAACATAATTTAATCTAAATAGGATTTTAGACATGTTGTAAATAACAATACTACTAATAATAGTTTTAATTGATAATTTCAAAAATAATGATGATAATGACAATAATATTCATTAAATGATGATAATAGTAAACATGATAGAAATAATCAGAGTAATAATAATAATAATGATAATAACAATAACAATAACAATACAATGGTAGTAATAATATAAAACATAATATAATTAATAAAACACAATAATAATAATGATTATCACCATATATATATACATCACGTATATACACCTTGTATAGCAGCCAATATCATGTTGAATACCCCCTCTCCTATTGCGGAACACCCCCTAAAAAAATCCTAAACCAGAGTTTCTGAGAAAGGGTCAACTATCCGAGCCAAAAGTAGCATCATTAGCATCGTTGACAGGCTGATGTCATGGCTCGTCTTCATCTGATCCCATCGCGGTCCCGCCTTTCATCCAATAATTGCTGAAGGCCATCGCGTCGTCCTTGGAGCGTTTCTCCTTTTGGAGGCATCTCCTGGGAATACGATCAGACGCAACAAACCATGACCGGTGGGGCCATCCTGGGGGGGGCCATTTTTCCAAGCACTTTCTTGGTTCAGCAGGATGGATTTAAAGTGAAACCCCAGCAAGAGAATCATCAAATTTACTATCTTGATCTATCTGGTGACCTAAGGCAATAGACCAGTAACCAATAGTTCATTGAGCCTTCCATGTTTTTAATCCACCCTGGGCTTTTGTCGACCCAGTGCACTGACTGAAGCTAGCGGCTGATTGACGGCTTCATCAGGACAGCCCAACTTCTCCACCAGCACACGGATGGCGGCTTCAGTTGGCTCTCCATTTCGGATGAACTTCTCTTCATCGTCGATCAAGAGTCGGGACTCGTTGCCTTTGCCAAAACCGAAAAGTGTGTGCTTGGGCGCACCCCGGGGCAAACCCTGAAGCAACTAAATGGAAATTACATGAAATTAAAACTAATCCCCTGATCCAATACATCCCAACTATACCCGAATTCATCCAAAATGACCTGAAAACCTGAAGTCTCACTTCAGCTATCTTCAGCTCTTACCTCTACTTGATTGTCAAGGCACACATGCACCCAATCTTCGCCAGAAACTGCAGGGCTAAGGACTGGGTCCAGTTAATGCTGAGCCCGCTGACGCGGCCCACGGGGGTGTAGTTATGCCCCTCGACGTCCCAAGACTTCATGCTGCTGCCCGCCGCCACAGGCATGGCCAACTTGACCACACACATCTCATTGGTAGTCAGGGTGCCTGTGGATCCACTGGGATGGGGGAGGTGAACTGTGTCGAGCTGAGCAAACAAATCATGGTTTGAGACTGGTTCAAATACTGAATAGTTTGAGAATGGTTCAAATACTTTTGGTGAGGTGACTTTGTCAATGATCCAAAGATGGAGACTGGAAAAGGAATAGAGGTGCTAAAAAAACAAACAAATTGAGCAGCTTAGGTTAGGTTGGGGATAATAAGATCAGCTGGGATACTTCCTTAGTTCTTTTTGGTCAGCCCTTGCACATGATCATCCGTAACCTCAGTGTTTGGTTTCAACATCTCACCCACCCTGTGAGGCTTTGGGCTCTGACCGCACCCGTCCATACCCAAGCTCATCTGCACCAATAAACATCAATATTGATTTCCATTTTGTACACTAGACTTAACACTATGCAGCTCTGGCCTGTCTTGTCGGAGCAAATCACCGTGGTGCAGCCTGGCTTTGACCATTTCTCAGCAGTGTCCACCCATCAATGACATCACGACATCACGGAAGTGGGGGTCAACCACTTACCCTCTGGGGTAAAACGTGGCAAAACAAATTCAAAGATGTGGAAAACCCCTGGTGACCCGTTCAGAAAACGATCTACAAATGGTGAGTTGTCCACATCGTTGCTTTTGCCTCGGTTGATGTGCTGCAGTGACCCCCAAAAAAATCCAAAACAGTTTGTCACCATGAACCGGGATCTGTGATTGTCCGGTTATACCTACGTTACGTAGAGACATGACCCATGATAGTCGAATAGTGAAGATATACTCTGAAATATATGGCTGAGCAATGTAGCACGTACAACTACCAGTAGCTTCGAGATAAGCACAATAACTCCATCCCAAAGCCATCGCCGGGTCCAATATTAGGTTTTTCCGGCTCCATAGATAGGATATCACCAGCATAACTCATCATAACTCGACCCCAACTTCATGCCACCACCATCCTCAAGATGTCTCAGAGTCTCAGATGTAATCGAAATATCACCACCACCACCACCAGCATCATCATCATCATCATCATCATCATCATCACATCTCAGTAATATATATATGCATATCTTCTATATATATATATATGGATATTATATATATATTCTATATATATATAATATCCATATATATATAATTGTATTATATATATATATAAGATTCTAAGATGGGTATATATATACATAGTCAGCACCAGTTCTTGACTCCACCATCCCGTCCCGCCTAAGGTCTCCACCGAGGGCAGCTTCCGCACAATGGCGTTGCGCTTGGCCATCTGTCGCGTGCCCAGCGCCAGGCAGGTGGTGATCACCGCCGGCAGGCCCTCGGGGATGGCGGCCACCGCCAGGGCCACCTCAGCTGCGATGTGCCGAAACGGAACCGACCCGAAAAAAGTGGTCCAAGGGGCCGGGAAAATCGTGGTTTTTGTGATGTTTTCTTGGGATTTTGGGGCGGAGGAATTGAAACCTGGCTTTGAATGTGTGATTTCTTTGAGGTTTGGGTGGGGAAATTAGTTGAAAACTGGGGATTTGACTGATGTGAGGCATTCAAATTGGCGGCAAGAATCTGAAGATTTGAGCATGGCATGACAAATCAAGATTTAGGTCACAAAGGGATCTACAAGTTTCAAACTTTCCAGTATCACCCGAGTACTTACAAGTATGTGCTGTTAAAAAAAAAAGAGAATAGGGTAGAATTCAAGGATGCTGGTTTTGCATGTGCTGACTTTGTTTAGGGAGCAAATCAAGTGACATGAAATGACATGAAACAACTATACAAGGTTCCAACTCACTGCAAAAAGGAAACTCTGCAGCAAGACTGTGGCTTTTGGATCATCATTGCTCCCCTTGCACTGCCACCTCCAATGAGTAAATACGTACAACACATTTGAAATTCATGGACATCATAATTGTGGACAATAATATGGTAATTCACTAGCCAGAATTATATATCATTAAAGGCATTTGGGGATAGTTACCTGAATCCAAAGATATCCAACGTATCATTACAGTGATGTAATGCATGGCTAGGTCATTAGGTCTTTATTAAATAATGTAAACACATATCATTCATCCACATAGATTTGTCTCAGAGACATGATGCTGAAGCAAGACACTGCAATTTTGAAGTAGTAGATGCATCCCTTCAATACCGAGCCATGCACTGGATCGAAAAAGTGCCTTGGAACGGAGATATGGGTCATGGTGGGTTTAGATAAGGCTAACGTATGGTAAAGTCTGATTGAAATCACTGAGTTTATATAAAAATCTTTATACAACTTATAACCATTTTATAACATTTGTTTCTTCATGTTTAAACTATTTCAGAGTACATGACACATCCATGTCATGACACAACCACATACGGGAAAGTCGACGGCTTTAACATCTGTTCTGTTCATCCATTTCTGCGACCTGTCGTTGGACAACCGATGGCACACTCGGCCGTGGTTTTTTGACCCTGTCGTTTCCAAAGGGTGATGCCCTCATAGTATTCGTCTGCGAACAATGACCCTATATGATGTGTGCATCACAGGAATGGGCAAAGATAGCCTGTTGAAGCTACCAAATGGTCAACTTTCATCAACTTTCAAGAAGGGTCCAGGTCTAAAGACGTCTGAATCCCAAAGGTAGCCAGCTCTCAAATACCTTACCAAACACTGAGCTTTGAGCAATCGCGCCTAGGTGCTTGTAGTTGATCATCCACACTAAGAGGCAAATAACGCCAATCATCTTCGCCAACAAATTACCGAACTCATCTAACTTCTGCTGCAGGGGCGTTTGCTCTTCGTCCTGGCTAGGTGCCAAACAAATCATCAGTTAGCTGCAGTTAAAAACCGAGCAAGGTTATGTAAGGTTATCCTCTAAGTAATGTGGAAAGCCAGTGATTGTAAACCATCCTCCAAAAACTCTGGCCACCAAGCAACTTCTAAAATCAACTCACAAAAAACAAAACAAGATCCCCGGTCCTCGCCAGCCTTGGTGACGGCCGCCTGGATCTTGCCGATCTCGGTGCTCATCCCAGTCGCCACCACGCAGGCCAAACAGGCACCGTTGGAGACCGTGGTGCTGGAGAAGAGCAGGTTGTACTTCTCCTGGGGAAGGCTTGGGGAGTTGGGCATGGGGGGCCGGGTGTTTAGGTGAAAAATACCAAACCAGTAGCAGTTTCTAGTGGGCTCCCTATTTAAAATTAGCAGAAATAAGGTCGATCATCTGATTCAGATTTAAGGATTGTGATTTATCATTATATATATATATCAGGAAGAGTTTTAAGGTCTTGTGCGTTTAAAGGGTCATCTTGGAAAATAGATGGAATAGGGATCCTTATTAAGGTAGGGAGACTTGATTACATTTCTCCTCACACTGCGAAGTACGGGACGTAACTTGTATCGTACATGGATGTAGGTGTCGCTGAGGGAGTCTATGAACCAGCAAGCATTGTAAACCCTATAATGCATGCAGGGGAACTATTCATCGTGGCGTCAGCAGTGGGCACCTGCAATTAGCTTGGCCGTGTCAAATCAAAACCTACTCACTTAATACTCACCTACTCCAGAACCTATACACTTAGCCTTGTTTCTGTTGAGGCTTTTTGTGGAATTCACAGTTTTTTTCAAGATATGATTCAATCATCCAAGGATATCCCAGCCATCCGGGTGGATATCGGTGGATTCCGCGGCCGCTCCTGGATGACCCAGGTCTTCCCCTCGCTCTCGCGCAACGGCGCCACCTCCTTGGTGACGCTCTGCGATTCGCCCGTCAGCTGGGACTGCTCGATTTTGATGGTCGTGGTCTTCAGCTGCATCACCTCAACAGCCCAATGGGATTTCAGAGATATCATATATATATAGATAAATATAGAGATAGATATCTAGATAGACATAGATATCCAAATAAAATATAGATATAGTATATAGATATAATATTTAATATATATATATATATATATATATATTATAGGAGTATATAGATATAATAAAAAAATATCGTATAGATATAATATAGATATAATATATGTATAATATAGATATATATTATATATATATATATATTTATAATATAGATATAATGTAGATATAATAAAGATATAATATAGATACAAATAGATATAGACATAGACATTGTCATATAACATATATATATATATATATTGTGTGTGCGTTTGGAGTAGCATTTTATGTTTCTAATGCTGGCAAGGACATTTCCCGAGACTCTCTCCTTTCCATTTACGGCGTGCGGACATGATCATCCGAGGCACACGTGCGTCCGCGGGGACCTTATCACCCACGCGCACCTCGAGAATGTCACCTGGCACCACATCTTCTGCATCGATGCCTACGGTGTTGGGAGAGATGTGGAGAGGCTTCAGAGTTGCACCTGATATCCCTCGAACCAATCCCTTCCCCACATGGAACAGCCCCAGAAACCAGGGTTTAGTAGGCCATTTACACATCGACCGTTGGAGATGATCCCCAATCATCCCATCCAAAGTCAAGGGGCGCCATGAGACGCCATGTTTGCCCCCTATCATTCTGGTGTTGGGAATTTCCCACAGTTTAAGGTGGGTTACAATGGTTACAATCAACATGTTCCAGTAACTAAAAGTGTTGCCTTGGATGGGTACAGGGATGAGCTTCTGCAAGAGGGGAAACTACTATACTTGAAAGGCTCAAATGGTGTCGCGTGGAACCTGGCGCCACCGTCATCACCACCAAGTTACTATTAATTACCATTACAAGCAAACGTACCACCACCATCATCAAGTTGTTTTAATATACGCATGTCCTTGCGCTCCAAGATTGTCAAACATACATGCCTAGCAATCTCAGCAAACATCCCCATCCACTCTCAACATTTCTCACCTCCCATCTCATGGTATCCTACGACATCATCCCCAACTTGAGGCTGCAGTTCCCATTTAGGTGGGTTGCCCCCCACTAAACAAACATAAATAATATTAAATAATTATGGAACAACCTCCATCTATAGATAGTTTTCCAAACAGGAATCTCTTTTCTTTCGATATCGACGTTAGTTTGCCGGATGTGTTTTTTTTCGCAAAAAAAACGCCCCGCCGAGCTCGCCCGATCCAAGGTGCTCTGCCAGCTACCATTCCTTAAGACCATGGCGCACTCCGGAGCCAGCTTTTTCAAGGCGTCCAAGGCCTTCTCGGCTTTCGAATCCTGGGCCGTGCCACTTGGCGATCACGGAGATTCACCAAGTGCACTTCGCCACTGAAACATAACGCTTAAAACAAGTGGGTCAGCATTGCACCGGCGCGCCTGCCAAATGGCAATGATTGCATTGAGGATCAAAATGGTCAAAATGACAAAGGGCTCCACATAGGCCTTGCCACTTGGGCCGCGGCTGATGATCCCGGTTGAGTTCTATGGCTTTGGGGCCATGAAAAATGTGGCCTAGGACCCTAGGACCTGCAGGTACTGCTCATTCTGGATAACCTGGCCAATTGTATGTGTTTAACTTCTGTGACAGTGACACTTTGTTTTGACAAAAACGCAAATCTAAGTACAAATCAACATATGTAGCTATTTAAAAATACATCACAAACCTGAAAAGGTTGGCCATTTGGGGATGATCCCCCCTGTATTCGCCATCAATTCAAGTGACGTCGGGATGAAGGTTGTGATCAGATTTATCCAATAGTACACTCTGGTAAACTAACATAACTATGGAAAATGACCATTTTTAATGGGTAAATCAACTATTTCTATGGCAATTTTCAATAGCAAACTGTTAGTTTACCAGAGGGTAGACATCCCATGATGCCAACCTGACAGTTTGACCCTGAATCCGAATCCGTGTGGGCCACGGCTCACTCCTAATCCACTGGGGCATGCCAACAGATTTCCCCATGGCATAAAGGACTTCTTTCAATTACTGTAAAGTACCCATCACCAGTTGCTGGCCCCCCAATTGTTGATGCCAAATTCATCCAAATTCCCCATATCATCCCATATCTGGTTTGTTTCAAGCAGGTTAAACTTCCCCTTTTGATGCTGTAAATCAGGCTCAATTCCTATATCCATGCAGCGCCCCTTTGCTCACCTTTAATCCTTCCTCCTTGGACTTTTCATCGAAGAATGCCAACAAGAAGGAGATCATGGCCGAAGCCAAAAGGATTCGCACTAAGGTGTCCTGGATCGGATAAAACATGGCCGCCCCAACTAGACCAAAAAATACCGGAAGATTTGGAGTCTTATCTCGGTTTTCATCCAGTGATCAGTTGGAATTCTTGGAATCACAGAAGGCATGTGATCAACATCGCCTGAGAGCTCGGCTATGTACTCTTTAGGCTGGTAGATGCCGAACCCAGCCATCACCGCAAAAAAAAACTTGACATTGTATAGAATGTATAATATATATATATGTTTATATATGTGTGTGTAAGGGAATAAGTTAGTGTTTGTTTGTTTGGCTGGATAGTCTGAAAGTCTCATTGATGATGTATTAAATACATCCATTTATAGAAACTATGGAAAAATGCCAAGGTAAAACCGCCGCACATCTCAGCACTCCTCGAACTGTTCAATAATGAGCTCCAGCATGGTCTTTTTCCTTGCAGATCGTCTGGATCATCGATTGAGCGCAAAAAAACATATTGAGATTTTCTGATCATGGCGGATCTTACCCTGCATGGCTGTGTCATTGATTTATAGTCACTAGTTGCTGATTACGGTACTACTAACATTATGTTCATCATGGCCCGTCTTGACACCCTGCCAAAACCAAGTGTGAAGTTATTTAGAATACACACCCCCATGTATAGTATTATAATATATTTGTTTATGTTTTTTGTTTAAGTATCCATCCAAGATTGAGCTGATTCTTACAGGACAACTATCATAGGGATGGCTTTAGTGGGCCAAAACCAGACCTGCGCCCCCCGGGGTGAACGGTAAGAGCCGATACACGGATCATAAGATATAGCTGGTTGGAATAGTGATGTCATGAGGTTGAACCGGTGAACCAACCAAACATGTTCCGCTTCAAAGAGTGCAATCATAGCATGTATTGAACATGTTCCATTCATCTGGATAAATTACAACACCAATTCAGCAACCGTATGTTTTTTCGCCCACAATGTTCCTTTGAAAAAAACAATGTTGGAATAATTAATTATATTTAAAATCTAAATATATTTAATGGATTCACCATCATTCCAGTGACGTCACAACGTGAGGTCGCAAACAAATTGATCCAGATTTACGGATGGACACCCATCCCCCCAAAAAGTAAACAACATATAATCACCAGCTGATCTTCGAGATCCCTAATTCTGCTGAGTTTCTCTTGTTCTTCAAGAGCATTTGGTCCATACTTGGCTCTGTACTCCTCCACCTGTGTACTGGAGAGTCCTTGCTCGGGAGTCACCTGGTAAAATTTCAAGACCTCTTCCACTGACTTGCAGTGTGGGTTGGTCAAATTTGCCATCCTTTTGCTGGCGAAAAAACCCTGGGTTTTGTCACCCACCGGAGCCAAATCTCGTGGCGGCCGAATTGGCGAGGACTGACTCGCAGCTGGAGCCAAATTTGGAGCTGCAGAAACGCGGCTTGCGATGTGAAGGGAGCAACAGTTTACTCTGAACATACACGGTTTTTTTGTGCCAGGACATGCCAGAATCAAGAATTCACTGGTGTCTAACTAGTCGCAATCAAAATGATGAAGCAAACCCTGGATGCTTTTCCTGGTTGAACGCTAAAACAGGAGAAATTTCATTCTCCGTGACTTGAGTTTAACCTTGGCACCACTGGAAGGTCGTGATGTGTCTTCTGGTAAACCAACATAAGTTTCCATGGGAATCATGTTTTTTTCATAGGTACATTGGTACATCGCCAAGATCACCAAACTAAAAATGGTGCGTTTTCAATATTTTTAATAGGATTATGTTGTCCCATAGTTTGTGTCCGGTTTCCTCCATTTCACATCATTTCACGGCATTTTCATCCATTGTTCATCGCTTTGTCAAGCCATGACATGACACCCTCCAGGCCGTAAAAATCGACGGCTACACTTCGCCGCCCAGGGACGGGTCAAGACGATCTCCGTCGAAGTCGTCAAACCACTCCAGGGTCCAGGTGCCAGCGTCCTTGATCCCATCCCCCACGGGAGCTAGGCCAAGATCAGCAGGGAACCATCAACAAATGGAGGTTTCCATGGGGATTTTTCTAATTCAACATAGCTATGGAAAATCACCATGTTAGATAAGTAAGTAAATCATCGTAAATCATCTGTAAATGGGTAATTGTCCATAACTATATATATATATATATATATATATATATATTATATATATATATACTTAGCTATGTTAAAAATAAAAAACGGTATCAAACCCAGAAGGAGTGACTTTTTTAATATAGTGATTTTCTTGAAAGGAAAATTGAATAGTATTAAATATCCATCATTGAAAGCTCTTAAGAACCAATATAGGTAAACAGTGCGTGACAAAATAATGCAACATCTTTCCCAACAGGACATCATGAACAGTCGCAGAACGTGCACTGCAGATTTTCAAACGGGGATGCGCCATGTTGCAAGCCACCTCCAATAAACCAGCACCCCACTTACCCCACTTAGGCAAAAACTACCGCGAATACACGTAGAAGAAAAAGTCACGAAGGAATACATATAATATATATATATAATATATATATAATGTTTTAAATGATATACGCCAGCTAATTACTGGACAGAGAATTCCAATGGGATGTGCGAACCAATCTGCACGTTGCACAGGATAAACAATACAAACCACAGAACATTATAATTATAATTTAAATTATAATGTTCATGGCATTGGGTGTGCCGAATTGTCCAAGGCACCCCCATCAGATCCCAATCAGCAGCACCTTTTTCTTTGCACGAGGGCTTCGCAACCCCGCAGAGTTCAATGACAACAATCGGCAAGTTCCGACAAATGCATGCAAATTTATGATGCTTAATAAGTAGATGTGGCCATATAATATGACTACATTGCTATTCTATAGACTTATTTGTCTACATCGATTGTCAGGGTCTGAATCATCATCCCTTCCAATACTAAACACTGGAATATAGTGTGGAGATGACTTTGCCAAGCCCTGAACCGTTGAGGACCTGTGCAAAAAAGGTGACTCTCGGTTTAATTGGGATTTGGACCCCGGAAACTACATGTCTCAAACAACCATTTTTTTCAACCCCCTAAAAAGACAATAAACATCAATAAACTGTGACAAAATGTATGTTAAAATGATTCCTGGACCCTCTCAATGAAACATAATGAAACAACACAGAAGTTCATTGGGGCTGACATAGGTGGTTCAATCACCCATGAAAATGTGGGTCAAAAAACAAACAAAACAAGGAAGCACATATGGAGATTTCCCAAGTCATGGGGGTACCACAAAATCATCCATTTGCATGGGATTTTCCATTATAAATTATAAAGTATCCATATACCAAGCAGGGTGTAGCATAAGTGAAGCTGCAACGTCGTCAACCAATGTTCAGCGCTCTCAGTGCTCTCAACTCACGACACACTTGGAGAAATCCACCATGGACTCCTGCTTAGGCCATTGTACACTGATGGTTCTGTGGAAACATCTACAAGGGTTGAGAATGATAAGAACACAACCAGTAAAACATGCTGTTCATTCATTTAACATTAACTTGAACTTATGTAAGTTTGTTTTTCTGGTTGCTGGTTCCAGCCCCCACCTGGTATACGTAGATTTGAATCCCCATAAACCCAGTTCACTACTTGAGATTCCCTGCTGAGATTTTGCTGGTTGGTATGGAAACATGTTTGGCCGGATTGATATATTATTTGTCATCATCTGTATCCCCATTGTTGATTTATTGTTACTTAAACAGCTACAACAATTCCCACTATTGTTAGTGATATCATTATATTGTTTAATCATCATTGATTAGTTTTATCCAACATCCCATGACTAAAATCACATGATTCCCCGTATATGAAAAAAACAAAACACATCATCCACTCATCCATCTCCAAAACCAATGATATTGCTTTATCATATCTGTTCCATCATCTACTGTCACTTTTGTCCCTCTTGTTTATCTCCTATCCCTATTGTTAGTGATATCAGTGATATCTCCATTGTTTATATATTGTTACGGCCAGGACGGGGGTGCTGCCCGGTGTATTTTAACTGCGCAGGGTGCAGGGCCGGATGGCAACTTGGCTGATGAGACTTGTTTCCAAAACACACAACCCTAAATTCTACCCTCTGGTAAACATACAAAAAGCTATTGAAAATGGCCATTTATAGTGAGTTTTCCCATTAAACATGGTGATTTTTCATAGTTATATTATATAGTTTACCAGAGGGTAAACCCTACATCTGACATAAAACCCTAAAGTCAACCCTAAGAGTTGGTCCCCTGATAAACCTCTGGGCGGCACCCCCCGGCCAGCCGGTGTTGTTGATATCACTAAACTCCAACTATTGCTAGTGATAGAACCTAACTGTTACTCAGACTAGGGATAGGATATCACTAAGAGTCACTGACTATTTTAAATTATGTTCCATAAATCCCCAAGGGTTTCAAGACTTTTAGTCGTGGTCTTTCATGACAGGATGATTTTTTGTTGGTACCCCATGACTTAACCTCCGATGATAAACATTGATTCACCAATAGATTTTCGGGACATGTTCCCATCATCTATTTGGAATTTTACATGCAGTATCCCTGTCAGTCATATTCAAATGTTGATGGGGTGATGTCCATAGATCGGTTTCCCACTAAAACCTACATTTTTTGGCAGATATTCCCATATCTTCCCCCGTGTTTTTCCACATCTTCTTCCGTAAATCCATCATCAACTATACAGTACTAGATATACCCCAATTGGTTTTCTATCTACGATGACTATACATGAATATCTGTATCTAAATATCTATATTTATATATTTAGTGTGTATATATATATATGGGCAAATTATAATATGTCACTAACCTGAATTAAGGCCATTTGGGGATCATTCCCCTTATTAACCATGATCCCCAGTGAGGTCGCAGTGAGGTGGTTATAATTTACCCAGATATATGATTCCCATATAGTCATCCATCAGCTGCCTCCTCCGCTTGCGGCACTTGGCTCCGCAGGCTCCCAGGGGAGCGGCCTTTCGGCCGCCAGCGACAGGTCAGGCCACGGTGACAGCGCTGGGGACCCAGGGCGTCCTCGACCCGGGGTCGATGTTTTTTCGGGGCACCGTGGGTCGCCCAAAAAATGATGGGTTTACCCGGTAAAACCCCCCAGAACATATGATTTATATATGGATAAAATTGATGTTTATCAAATATAAATGACTTAAAACTGCGGTAACATATGGTGATATAACAGCATATGAACATATATGAACAACTTGAAGATACTTCAAGTAGATAAGTTCCATGATTTATCGACCTAAGAACATGGATTTGTGCAGCACAAAATGGTGAGCCATATCAGTTTTTATGGTAGGCAAGCTGGTTCATAGTTGGGCCGGCTAACAGGCGGATGGATGGTGGATATAAATCGAACAAGTTTGATAAGGTAAACAACAACTACTTACGACTAGGGGATGGAGATATTGGCGATGTCGGCTTGGGGATAGGCGTTTCAATCAGCGGATGGGTTTGGTTGGGAAGTTTTGCAGGCTTAAACCCACTTGTAGCCGGGATATGTTGGGATATACCCTACAGTTAATAGCCACAAATTCATGAATTATCATTATCCCAGGTTCAATCAATGGATTGGTCTGGTTAGACAGAAGAAAGTCGGAAACATTATCTTATCCCTCAACGTAGGTGTTTTCTGCAACAGTTTCCTTTCAACATGTTCAACCAGGTCTGCGATATTTCACGATTCAAGACACCTGTTGGCATCCCTGTCTATATCTTCTGTATCGGAAATCTATACACACATCCAGAATCCATGCCAGTCTATCTTCAGGACTCATGTCATATTGAGGACTGGTGACCATGCCAGTGGCCGTCATGTTTTAATGTTAAAACGTTGGAGTGCTCTTGCTGGCTGGTGGTTTCAACCACGCTGAACAGTATGCTTTACATTGGGGATCATTATCCCATTTTGTTGAAAATTATGGGTCATGAAATGTCATGAATCATCAGATTTCTGACCTATATAATATGATAATCCCATAATATATAAATATATATATATACACACATTATTAAAATTATACATTGGTATTACTGGCGATGAATCACCGATCATCAGAAAGCTGGAGATCTCTGGACCCCACCTCCAGGCCCAGGTCCGCAATCATCCTCTGCAGCATGGCATAACTGGACTTCGGTCCAGTACCATTCGCCTGGTAGCCGTGAGCCAAGCAGGGCTGGGAACGTTCATATTCAACACCCCAAAGAAACCATGCTAAATATAGGGAAATTGCAGATATTTGGGACCACAGAATGGCGGTGTTTCATATTAGGGGATGGAATTACACATCATGTTTGGCCATTAAAACAAATCTGGGGGCATCGAATTACAACAAACACATAGGGAAATCAAATTACATTGGCATTTACCAATCCATGGGGAAAGTGAATTGATTTGATGAAACCTAGGTCTTGCGATGTGGGCTTGTCCGAGAGAAGTGGGAAGAAATTCTCCCCATTTATGGCCATTCTTACGAGAAGATTATGACACACTAGTGGATTTAAGTTTTCCCTATTTTCGGGACCCACATTGCTTTAATCAACACAATCTTCGATTATAACGCTGTAATGAAATGCCGACGTGAAGATTGCTTCTAACAGTCAGCTAGCTAGGATCCTTGGCCCAGTATGGTGCATTCTGTTCGAATACAGGATGTCTCTGCAACATTCTGCAACCCCTGAAAGAAGTTCAATTCAAATCGCTTAATTAGTGGGAATCGGGATTATATTTCGCAACAATATATTTGATATGACGATATTTCTATATTGTATGCAAGTTGGGACACACTTAAGACAACAAATCCATTGCCCATCTTGAAACTCTTGAAACTGCTAGCTTACCCAAACAATGGGACATGTTTTTTTTTAAATATTGTTGGGGATATGTAACTATTGTTATTTTCATGTCCCAAACAGTTGGCCCTCGATTTTCATGGGAATACTCCACCGCTGGGCACCTTATTTGCCTTCAGAAGAGTCACTAAGTGCCCAGGCCTTGTGAGTGGAAAACAGGTGGGAGCCTACGAGGTGGTGCCCACTATCGTTGGCGAAGTGGATTTCTATCAGCATATCTAAGCTAAGTGGATTTGTATGGTTTTGAAACTAATATAGGGTTTATGTAGATGTATAATGATTTATAGTTGAGGGGGTGGTTATAATATGTTATAATCATTGTAATCCGATCCAATGTTCAATCCAACATATTCATAGAGACGCATCGGGCATGCTATCTGCCATCTCAAACGTTAACACATCCGGATTTGTTTTCTGAACACACCTGAGATTCACACAGATTCACACCGGCAACAACTGTAATTATATAATTAAATAGTAGTCTGGTTGGTGGTTTTAACCATCTTGAAAAAATAGTCAATGGGAAGGATTATCCCATATATTATGGAAAAGAAAACATGTTCCAAACCACCAACCAGTAGTCAACGTACTATCATTCTATTGCCAGGCAGACAGTCGCAAACAGTTGCAACTTAACATAGTTCTTAGGCGCTTGAGATGGTCTCAGACTATCCAGACCTGCTAACATCTGTGAACTTTCACCCACTGATCATAGCTGATATTGATGTCGGACACGGTGCAAAAAAATCCAACCTTGATATAAGATAACAAAAAAACAAATAGATATAGAAGCTACCTACTGATCTACTGTAAGTATGTTTGACCCACTTTTCCATCCACTTTTGGAGCCAAGGAACTTGGAGGCCTCCCAAATCAAACGGCTCTCCAGACCTGCTGTGCTGGTCCGCAGTGTAGTCCCTGTAGTCCCACGTTTTTCACCAAGTTGTTTCATGTGTTGATTGCTGGCGAAGATTGGTTATCTGGTTGGTGGTTGAGCCACCCCTCTGAAAAATATGAAAGTCAGTTGGGATGATGACATTCCCAACATATGGAAACATAAAAATATGTTCGAAACCACCAGCAATTGTTGGATTCTTCCGCCGGATTCTCGATGATCAATGAACCAAACTCAATCATTGGGCGTGCCACATTGCCCCTGAAGTGTGTCGCGCTTCCACTGGGCAATCACACTTGTTTGCTTGGTATATTACGTATATTAGGAGCTTTGAAAGTCATGGGGTAGCCCCAAATCATCCAAGTCATTGGACCATGACTTTGTATTGAAACCTATGGTGACTTGGGGATCCCACATTGTAAGAAGCCTTTATTCTTTGAATTGTCAAGCAAACAAAAGGACACTGCCGATACAGCCGGTTCAACTGAGAGGCTGCCATCTTCCAAAAAGTCGGGCATCTGGAGGTATGGATCGAAAGTCACAGTGATCTGGCGCAACTCCTTCCCTCAGCATACCCAACGTTTCAGGGGTAAGTTGCAAGGCTGAAAGGGATCGAACATGTACTAAATCCACATTGCAAGAATATTGCAATACTCCGGTGGCTACTGTCTCTCTCATGCCATCTCAAGGAGTTCAGCGCAAGCTAATGGCGAGCATGGGTACAATAAGGGTTTCGACGTCATGGATCGCGGCTACTTTGGCGGCGCTGCCCCGTTTTGGGGCAGATAGTGAAACAGCTTGACCCAGTCTTCAGCCAGTCACAAACGTGGCTTACCAGTTTTTCTATCTATAGATAGGAAAGTCACTGAAGACGTGTACACCAAACTGTAACAGGTCGCTCAGAGATTGCGGCATTTCCAACAGTTTCCTGCAAAAATGACAATGCTCCGTGACAGAATTGGCTAAAAGATGTTCAAAGAGCCTGGCGTCAAGCATCTAGAATCTATATATACAAAATTCGCGAAGTTTAACAAACATAAAGCAGATCTGTCATCCGAAACGTCGGTTTGACAATGATCTGGGGGCTCAAGTTCTCCAAAATCATTGCCCTTCACAAGAAATCACATATGTAGATGCTTGTGGATGCACGGAGCTAACCATTTTGCCGAGATTTGATGAAAGGCAACAGGAGACCATTTTAGACACATCCTGTGAACCTTGTGGAAGCCGCTTAAGGCTCACCACAAGTAAAGAACTTGTCCAACTGAGACAGACTCATTACCTTAGCCCACCCCGAACCTGCCCAAAACAGTTTCAGTTTAGCAGAAAGTGAGAATGAAAGACCAAAGAACTTGCACATTGAAGCCACAAGTCAAAACGGTATCCCAATGTCTCGGGAAGCATGTTCCACAAAATTGGGGGGTTGTCTGTAACCCGCCATTGCTGTCCAGAAAAGTATCTTTCCAAAATCGCCCCTTGCATGACACCACCGCACTGAACTAGTAACTAGCAGCAAACCTCATGAAGTATTTGAAACCGCAAAATCCTTCTCGTAAAATTTCCGTGACACGCCTTGACAATTCCAAGTTGTTCATCTTACTGCCCCCCAAAAAAATGAACATGCAAGTCAAGAAGAAGCAAACCCATTGTTAATCCCCGAACTCATTCCCCTAGTCACCTTAACATAATGGGATTATTATATATCATCACATATTACATACATATATTAATGCATAGTATGTATATATATATATATATAATTATATATATAATTATATATATGTATATATCATGGGTTTCTATAACCATCACCCCACAGCAAGCCAAGTCACCAGCGCGCGCGCCTCCGGCACCTCGCTTGCCGTGTAGGTCACCAGCACCGTGTCGTTGTGCACGGCCAGGCCGCTGGCGATGCCCGCCGTTGTGAGGGGCAACGGAGCTGACACCTGAAGAGGGCTTGGTGCTGGTTGGTGAAATCTATTACCCTCTGGTAAACTAACATAGCTATGGAAAATCACCATTTTTAATGGGAAAACTCACTATAAATGGCCATTTTCAATAGTTATGTTAAATTACCAGAGGGCAAACTGTTCTGGAGAAATTTTGTTGTTGTCGTCGTCGTTGTTGTTGTTGTTTTTTTCCCGGAATTTCACGGAATTCACCAGGAATGTGTGGAAACCTTGTGCATGATCACCCACGAGCATCACTATTGATCATCAACAAACATCAGAAGGTGATGCTCAGGCAAGAGTCAATAGGACCAAACCAGCAACCATCAACCGCTAGTATTTTGCTCACAGGAATGGATCTCTTCAACAATCAAGACTCTATCTCTATCATTAACAGGTACTGTATTTTAGTTCACTCCAAGGTCTCGCAACACCCAGCCCCAGCTGATGTCGCCTGCAGTATCCTGAAGGGCGGCTCGGACTGAAAACGATAAGCATAGTTCGTGTAGCGCCCTGACACTTCATCGAAGATGTGCAGCAAGGCCAGGTAATGCTTTTGCCTTGGATCGGTGTACAAATTGAAGAGTGAATTGAAGGAAATTGTTTCCTAGGGACATCAATCTCACTCCTGGTTCACAGCGAAAAGTGCAGCATGACGCAGCTTGTAGGTACCTACCTGGGTTTTCAATCAACTGGCCCATCGCCAATCGCCCTGAAAGGGGCTACCTGGACGTACATCCCAGTTCGAATTCCGCTAAAACCCAGCGTATAATCCACTTTTAAATGTGATAACCCCTAGTTATCATGGAAGAACCACAACAGGAACCACAAGAGTACAATAAATCATCCCACATTGTCAAATTGTGGTTTATTATGAGGTATACCGGTATACCGCCTACTTGAGTTGATTTACCACAGTCGCCTTGCCAGTGGTTTCCGGCATGGTGGATCCTGCTTGTGGGCATCCAGTGGATATGCCGCTAAAACCCACAGTACGCAAAATCAATCCATGTCTAAATGTGAAGAAAACATGATATATATATATATATATATATACATATATATATATATATTCTATATATAGAGAGGTCCACATATAGTAGTCCGCCAAAAAGATAGACTGAAGTAACATTTCCTACTTAAAACAGTTACGAATCACTCGTGCCAGGCGCCGCAACTTCAACGGCCGATGGATCAGCACCGCTTGTCCGCTGCCACGGATCTGGACCTGAATTTCATCAGCAAATTTAGAGTTGAAAGAAATGAATATTGTACATAATTATGGTTGATAAAACATAATTATACATATACATATATATATATATATATATCCTGGTTGGTGGTTGACCTACCCCTCTGAAAAATATGAAAGTCAGTTGGGATGATGACTTTCCCAATATGTGGAAAATAAACAATGTTCCAAACCACCAACCAGTATATAGTTATATGTGCAAACAACAAGCAGTTGACTGACATTCTGTAACATTACCAATCCTATATTGATATATAACATTATATAACGCATGTGTAAATATGAGTGCGTATGAATGTATGTGATTGTGGGCCACATCTATAGCCAGCCGCCCAGCCAACATTCGACGGTTACCGTGGGGCGAGTTATCCAACAGGAAAGGACTATAGATGCAACCCAGCAAGTCCAAGTGACCGGCTTTGAATAATGGTAGATGGCGAACAACTAAAGCACGAGAAAGCAACCCTGGCAATTTAAAGTGACATTGTCATAGATTCTTGCTGCTCTCGGTAAGCATGCAGAGAGCATCTAAGTCTGACTGTGACACTTGCAGCTTGTGCCAAGTCTCAAGGTTCCATGTGCAAATGCAATTGCAACAGGCGAAGCACGCAGGCTTTTTGCTAAAAGGGGCAGCTCGAGTGATCACTATGTGACAG
>Ga0126342_10002450_pt1 | contig 28968 bp, 31 predicted proteins | sample Cyp1metagenome_FD_92528 | JGI IMG/M metagenome (GOLD analysis project Ga0126342, IMG submission 92528) | Coral microbial communities from Lord Howe Island, Old Settlement Bay, Australia - Cyphastrea 1 metagenome | ecosystem: Host-associated > Invertebrates > Cnidaria > Coral ... | reverse complement strand
GATATGCCAGATAGAATGCCAAATAGAATGTCAGAAGATATGTCAGATAGAATGCCAGAAGATGTGCCAGTAAGAACATGTATAAATGTCATGGTGGGGATCACACGAAGTAAAGTAATTTAATGGTACCAAGCCGCTTTCACAGGCCATGATGTGGGCCCTGCTCGACGGAGCCTTAGGGCACTCGAGATGTTTGCGGATTCATGATGTCTTAGTGAAATCTCCATTTGTTATTGATTTAAAAAAATTGATGTTCTCGAATGAATCTTGAATGTTCTGTTCAATGCCAAGATTGCGTTCCTGATGCATACGAGTGGATGTGCTGAAGCATCCAAGAGCCCAGGCGGCGGTTTTGGCGCAGCTAAGCCAGGGCAAGGCCTTGCCGGTTGCGACGGTTGGATTTAACCGATTTAAGTTAAGAAATTGTTCTGCGTTGAAACGAATTGTTTTCCCAAATGGCATGAAATGATGATCCAATAATAGTGGTTATTAGTGATTAATGTACTATATACTAGTGATTAATATTTTTTATGTACTATACTAGTGATTAATAGTGGTTAATAGTGGTTAATAGTGGTTATTAGTGATATTCATACCTGATCCAATGAATATAATATATGACTAGAAATGTCATAGGCCTTCTGGGAATTGGTTTTTTTATTGGGATTCGATGTGAATTGGGAGAGGTGCCCCTCGTCCAGGTGGAAGATGTGGTCACTGATCGAGGTTGGCCAATATTGGGGAGTGGAAAGAGGGGAAAGCATGGGAATCTCGCGTCTAAGCCACTCAGATAGGGATAGGAATGTCAAGGTACTGAATTCAGTCCTTGAATTAACGTAGTTCTTTTCTATTTGTTGATTTGTGCGCAGCTTAGTTTTAGTTGTTTGTTGCACATGTGTATATGTGGTCATTGATCATAGGTTTCCATGCATCTAAGTGCCACATGCTTTAAAAATGGATGAATAAAGAAGGGATCACGAGCTTTTCATATCGGATGTAATCAGATGATGACTTCGTTTATTCCTAAGTTGAAATTGTTGGTATTACCATGTTTATTCTGGCTGGCAACACCAGAAGATTGTCATCAGTTGGATGAAGTTGGATTCGAACCAATTCAGAAGTCTTTCAGAAGTTCTCAGCTATCCAAGAAAGATCGTAGTAGTTACTTAAGAAATTTTAGGAATATGTGGAATATGTTCAGATATCCCATATATGAATATGAATATGTTCTATATATCCCATAGTATTCCCATTGAATTTTCATTTTCAGAACGTTATCTTTTAGGAGTCACCCGATTGTCGAGTTGTCATCCCTAAAGCCTCGCCAGTGGAGCCAGGTTTGGGTGCGAAGTCACACCACACCCATCAGGTGCCGAGCTTCCGGGGATATTCATTGGATAATCATAGGGATATACAAATATTATGGGATATATATATATAGGGAAAATAATGGGATAGTATTGGATGATCATTATCATTGGGAATAAATCATTGGGGAATACTGTGGGAAATAAATTATGGGATAGTATTATTATTATATATATATACATATACATGGTGAATAGTCAACATGGGGAAGCATCTGGATTTCAACATGAATCACTCTTACATCTTGATTTTTCAGAATGGTAATTCCATCATGTTTTGGACCATTTTTCAGAGTGCCATGGTGAGAAATGTCCTGACAGCTCTGGACATTATCTACACGTGACACAGCCGAAGGAATCCCAGTTCGGCAGTACCGTGTATGCCAGTTCCAGGGGGTGTGGTTGAAAATCATCTACCAGAAATTTGGTATGTTCCGACATTTCTACCACGTGTTTGAACTTGGACATTGACCATAGATCCCTATTTTATCATTTCAAGATGTAGAATGGTATAGATATCTACCATGGTATGTTTAGCAGCCGCAATCAAAAAAGATACAAAAGAGTTGCAAACCAATAAATGATGGGAAAAACATGATTCGGGTTAACATGCTAAAGAAACACTAAAATATATTAAACTCTATCTTTTTGGGCACCCCTATAGTATACCAATCATGGCCATGTCTAGTGCTGTCCCTGACTCCGATCCGTCAGGAGATCGCCAAGGCAGGGACTGGGGAAGAAAAAACTTGGATCCATCGGCTCTACTTGGATCCATAGAGCTATGCATAGATAGATAGATAGGTAGATAGATAGGTAGGTAGATAGGTAGGTAGATAGATAGGTAGCTAGATAGGTAGATAGCTAGATAGCTAGATAGCTAGATAGGTAGATAGGTAGGTAGGTAGATAGATAGATAGGTAGGTAGATAGATAGGTAGATAGATAGGTAGCTAGATAGGTAGATAGCTAGATAGCTAGATAGCTAGATAGGTAGGTAGATAGGTAGGTAGATAGATAGGTAGGTAGATAGATAGGTAGCTAGATACGTAGATAGCTAGATAGCTAGATAGGTAGATAGGTAGGTAGATAGGTAGATAGATAGATAGGTAGGTAGATAGGTAGGTAGATAGATAGGTAGCTAGATAGGTAGATAGCTAGATAGCTAGATAGCTAGATAGCTAGATAGCTAGATAGGTAGATAGGTAGATAGATAGATAGGTAGGTAGATAGGTAGGTAGATAGGTAGGTAGGTAGATAGGTAGATAGATAGATAGGTAGATAGATAGGTAGGTAGGTAGATAGGTAGATAGGTAGATAGGTAGATAGGTAGATAGGTAGATAGGTAGGTAGATAGGTAGGTAGATAGGTAGGTAGGTAGATAGGTAGATAGGTAGATAGATAGATAGGGAGGTAGGTAGGTAGGTAGATAGATAGGTAGGTAGGTAGATAGATAGATAGGGAGGTAGGTAGGTAGATAGATAGATAGGTAGGTAGATAGCTAGATAGCTAGATAGCTAGATAGCTAGATAGGTAGGTAGGTAGGTAGATAGGTAGATAGATAGGTAGGTAGGTAGGTAGATAGGTAGATAGATAGATAGATAGGTAGGTAGATAACTAGATAGCTAGATAGCTAGATAGCTAGATAGATAGGTAGATAGGTAGATAGGTAGATAGGTAGATAGGTAGATAGGTAGGTAGATAGGTAGATAGGTAGATAGATAGGTAGATAGGTAGATAGATAGATAGATAGATATATACGTATATATGTATATACGTATATATGTATATACATATATTTAAATACATAGGTATTGATAGATATTTATACAAAGGTTCCACTTTGTTTTGCGGGTAAATCTTCTAAATGTTTCCGACCGTAAAGTGGCTTCTGCCGGTAGGAGTAGCGCTGCTTGCATTCTCAACTGGAATGGGCGCATGTAGCGCACTTCATAACTGAGTTTCACATTGCTTAGGCAATCCTTTGAGTGGTCTCGCTAATTCGGGTACGGACCAGAAAAACAGCACCAATCGATGAATGGCTTGGATAATGCTCGCAGCCAGATTTGTTTCGTTCCATCCGTAGCAGGCCTATAAAAAGTTCATGAGTCTCTTTGACCCAATTTGGGGCCATACCTGAGCTGTAAGGTCTTAGAGATTGAGAACTTCTGTTGGGGTTGAGGTCCCCTGACCTTTTGCCGTTTTTGTTTCCGCAATTGGACTTGATTACTCCTTTCACCCACATTGAAGCCATATGATTGTCCTGAAAGTTGGAAAGTGCAATTTTGGAGGCTTTCATAGCTGTCATCTCGTTAAATCCCCAGCTGGTAAAGAGGTTCACTGGTTATACCATCTTTTGCAGCTGGATGTAGCTAATCCCGTCCCCTCGGCAGGCCATGCGCGCCATTGACACTTGGCGCTGCGACAGGTTGCCAGCTAGAATGGATCGAAATTCAATGAAGGGAGAAACAAAAAGAAAAGATGGTGATGGGGGGCAAAATTCACAAGGAATTTGAAGATAATGCAAAGAATGCTCAATATCAATCACAAGTCTGCACCCAAAGGCTTGGCTTTCGGCGGCCCTTTATTTGGAAAAAGGAGTCATTTCCGATCATGAAACCGTCATGTTCACATCAGGTCATCAGTGAGAACTGGCCGGGTTGTCCCTCGCCAGGTTTTTAAATCAGGGGTGAACCAAAACTGATCAACTGATCAATGGTTTATCAGAAATGATCTCCATCCCCAGATGATTATCCCCAATGACTGTCAGTCTTTTTGGGGAATCAAAAACCACCAGAAAGATTTCCAAACACCGCGGCGAGCGAGGAACAAGTTTTCAAAGGTGACGACGCAGGCGATTTCAGTGGCTGACCAAAAATGCCACCGACTTTGCCTGGATAAAAGCGTTTGAAATTCCAATTGTTCCTGCAGAGTTCATTATTTCTGATGGTGAAATCTCCTTTTCTTACTGATTGGTTTGATGATATTGATGGGTAAATCACCCATGCTTGACAGGTACATTCCAGTTTTTGTGCTTAACTCCTCACTTATCCTGATTTGTTGCCGCTTCACGTCCCATTATAAGCATCCTTTGTACTCAAAAACGCTCCATGTTTTTACGGCTTCAATGTCCCTCTTGTTGAAAGATATATACATCCCCAGGGTGTTGAAATTCCATATCAACAACTGGGATTGGACATTAGATATACAAGCTCTATAGTTGTAATATTTATATACATACATACATACATACATACATACATACATACATACATACATATGTATATATATATACATACATGTATATATATATGTACATCTGTATGTATATGTATATGCATATGCATATGTATATATATATGTATATGTATATGTATATACATATGCATATGTATAAATATATATATATATATATGTATATGCATATGTATATATATATATGTATGTATATGTATATACATTTGCAAATGTGTATGTATATATATATATGTATATGTATATGTATATATTTATATATCTTTACATATTTATGAAAATGCATATATATATATATATATATCTTTACATATTTTTGCATATGCATATGTATATGTATATATATATGCATATGTATATGTATATGCATATGTATTTGTATGTGTATATGTATATATGTATATATGTATATGTATAAATACATATATATATATATACGTATATGTATATGTTTGTATATGTATATGTTTATGTATATGTATATGCATATGTATATGTATATGTTAATATGTATATGTATGTATATATATATATGTATCTATATGTATATGTATGTAAATATATATATATATGTATATGTATATGTATATGTATATATGTATGTATATGTATAAATAAATATATATGTATATGTATATGTATATGTTTATATATGTGTATGTATATGTATATGTATATGTATTTGTATATTTATATGTTTATGTATATGTATATGCATATGTATGTATATATATATATATATGTATATTTATATGTATATGTATATGCATATGCATCTGTATATGTATATGTATATATTTATGTATATGTATATACTTATGTATATATTTATGTATATATTTATGTATATGTATATGTATATGTATATATATATATATGGTTACATATTTTTTATGTATATATATATATGTTTACATATATTTTATATTTATTTATATATATATGTTTACATATATTATATATATATTTATATATATATGTGTGTGTTTATATATGTATATGTATATGTATATGTATATGTTTACACACATACATACATACATACATACGTACATACATACATACATATATATATACATATATATATATATTTATGCACATATGTATATATATATAGGTGCCTATGTTAAAGCATCCCTTGTTGGGCTTTAGTCCCCGCAGGTGGTTGTGGTGTAATTGCGGAGCTGAAGGGCATGCACTGGAAGCCTTACCAAGGTGGTTCCTCACTGCCCTGCTGGGGCCCTGGGGGATCCAGATCATGGTGGGATCGTTGGTCGTTTTTTGTTTGTACTGTTGGTTTGATAGGGGTTTTTGTATTGGTTTGTCGGTTGTTCTTAAAGAAGCTTTATATATGTTTTGATGGATGTTTATAAGTTTTATTATTTACTTTGATATGGGTTATTTGTTTTGCTTCTTAATGTTGGTATGGAATTTGGTTACGAAGGTCTATATGGGTGTAATCTACTGATTTGCGTAATTTGGGGGAAGTGAATCGACCATACATAATCCTATATATAATGTATGTCATTGTATGTATGCATTCCCATTGTATCATAAAGGGGATTGGAACTCAACCATAGCTTGTCTGATGAGAAACCCCCAAACCATGGGCCATTTGGGTCATTTCTGGTTGCGAGGTGGGAACAAGCTGGCAACAAACTGCACCATCAGCTACCACCAGATGGACTGCCCAGAGGACTGCGTGCGTTGCTTCCGAAAGGTGTACGTTACGAATGTGTGCTCGATACCACTGGATGCCCCATTGCCAACCTTTCGAGATACCCTGCCCTGAAAAGTGTCCAAAATCATTCGAAAGTCCTGGTCGCAAAAAAGTGACACGTAACAATATGTTTTTCTCAGAAGATAGACATTTCGTTCGTTTTCATCATTTCGGCATTTTGATTTCATTCACCGAGCACCTCCGTACCCTACACCAAAGAGCACTAAGACGAAGAGTCGACCTTTTGGGAGATAAACCTTCAAACCCACAACCCCTGAAACCCTGCACCAGGAATGCCCATATTTGGCTCCAGAGTTGTTCCTCGGCAGCCACGAGCCTTTTTTCATGTGCTTGAGGACACAAAAATGACTGTTGCCACCAGTTGATGGGGACGTGTCACGTGTTCCAGTTCCACCTCTACGATCGTGGCAAGATCATCATCATTTCACAGCTCCCAAATGCATGGTGAAACCGTACTTTGGGGTGAAAATATCAAACTGGCTGGGCAAAACTTACCTTGTTCTTCTTCGTTGGTGTGACAATGAATACGACCCGTTTAGTAAAAATGAAAAATGTTCAACAAAAATTGTGCTGCAAGAGCCACAATGATCATAAACCAAGACCAGAAGTAAAATCCATACAGAAAGTTTGGTTAAAACAAAATACATCCAAACCCCCAATGTGGGGACCCCATACCCGTACACTCACGGCGTCATCTTGTGCCATTGCATCCGCAGCCATTTGCTTGCTTGGTCAGTACGTACCTTGGTGTTGGCTTTATGCCAATTCATCGTTTCCAATGACCACAGAGAAAACACGTGAGGCCTTGAAGTTCACGCGGATATGCAAGCGCCTCGAGCTTTCAAGTATGGCTGGGAAATCCTGAAATTAGATGAATTAAATGGAGGTTTGCAAGTGGGACATGCTGCGACAGTTGTCTAGAAATGGAGGATTTTTCCATATGTAAAAAAGAATTAAAAAAGTACCACGGCATATTATTTCTGTTACGGAAAATTGGATGATGAATTGAGACTTTAATGATTTAACCACCAAGAACAAGGGTTGAAGATGTCTAACTAGCACGAACGCTGGCTATCAAAGCAACAAGTTTGGTGCCTGGGTATTTTGTTATTTTGGTCGTTTTGGTTGGTATTTTGTTTCAATGGGTTGTGTGAGTTTCTGCAAGGTGTAGTCTGTGATCGTTTGAGTGCAGGTACTGGGACTCACGCAAGTGCTTCAATGGCATGGAGTGCCCATTCGCACACTCGGAGAGCGAGCTGCGTGAACAGCCAAGCCTTCAAGCAACAGGCCTCTGCTACGAGTTCGCGAGAGGACACTGTCGCAAAGGCGGAGCCTGCAATTTCGCCCATGGGAAGCATGAGCTCAGGTCCTTGCCGGCCCCAACCCAGAAGATGGTGCCGGCGAAAGGCGGAGCCTGCAATTTCGCTCATGGGAAACATGAGTTCAGGTCTGTGTCGGCGGCATCGGTGGCATCGGCATACGACCAGATTCCACAAAACACGGGGCTAGACCCACGGATGATGCAAGGCATGGTGAAGCAACTTCATGAGTTGGAGAAGATGGTGGCCAATATGATCCTCGAACTGCAAATGGCAGGTCCTGGCCATGGTCTTCAGCCAGCTCCCAATCCTGGTGACCACGTGACTGGATCCCAGAGATTTCAAAATGGGCTAGAAAGCATGTGGCTTTGAGGGATTTCAACTCCTGCCACTTTAGCTTTCCAAGCCTTCCAAGTGGCTGACAATTCGAGATTTCTCTGCAGTCTAAGCCGCCAGCTGATGCGAAGCACAGCAGGCCATATTTTTGGATATGTTTCTTGTGCTCACAGATCACCCCCAGATTTTACAATCCAGCAGACAACCCCATCTAGAATCTAGAACTTCAGTGATGTTGTATGATGTTGTGCTATCGATCTTTCAGTCTGACTCAAGTGTCTGTGTGCTTTTTTCTGAAATCGAAAAGGGTGATCGCCGATCAGATCCCCTTGCCATTTGGCAAGAGTGTCCGAGAATCTCTGTAGTGAGTAGAACTGAGTCCTCACGAAACCATGAAGGGCATAGAGGCATAAAGTTGCCATCCAGTGCAACTCCTGTCATAGGCAGAGCATTCAAAAGAATGAAGCTTTTGTCCTCCAGTTTTGTTCACCATTCTTAAATGGAAGGTCAAGGAAGGAACGGTCCAACACGTCGTCCTTCAGAAACTTCACTTTTTGGGGGGAACGGGGGAACAGTTGGCAATGACGTCAATTTATGCACCACCAGCTTTTGGACGTGTATTCTGATTCATTGGGATAATCTTAGAAGAACTCTGCGGGAAACCATGCTTTTCTTATCAAATGTAGTCAAATATCTGCGGATCTCCTGTAACTTTTCCCTTAAGCCGATCCAATGATTCTTGGTTTTTACAGCATTGATAATGTCGCTGCACTCCAAGGCATTTTCCGTGTCAATTCAGTTGCCAAAGAGCAGCTGCTTGTTCTACAAGTCACTTGGGCAGCACACCGAGACTAGAAATTGGGGATGCCCTCAAGAATGATGTCCTTGAGAATACAGGTTGAGGATGGTTGAGGCACGGAATTTCGGTTTGTTAAGCCAACCAAACTTTAGAGACAAACCCGGTTGGCCTCCCTTCGCAAGTTGACTTGTCATATGCAAACAGCCAACAGCAATCGAAGGATTTTGAGGGATACATTTCGTGGCATTTTCGTGCCATGTTTCACATGGAGCTGGGTCCAGCTGGGTCGCGCCCAGGCAACGTTGACAATGCCTTCTCAGTTGGAAGCCCCGGCGACGGCACGGCCATGACGGCCATCACGGCCATGACGGCCATGATGGATGGGGAACGGAAACCACATGGTCTACGAAAAATATACACAAACATCAAGATGTGTGTGTGTGTATGTTGTATATATATATATATATCATATATATATATATATATATATTTATTTATTTATTATTTATTTATTTATTTATTTATATATATATGTATAAATGTATATTTATATACATATGTATGTATATATTGTAGACAAGATGTGTCTATATACGCATATTAGACATCAAAGAAAGCATGTGCAGCAACAAGAAAGCATATTTGTTCATGCGACATGAATCATGCCCAAAGGAAATCGTTTCGGGCACCCGGTTCACTCGGTTCTCACTTGCGTGACAAGATGATCAAATGGATGATCACTGACTATTAGTGATTCCTGAAGTCCATTTCAGTGACTGGTCAAAAAGATGTTTTGTATATTTAGTACACGATCAAAAGATGGAATTTTCAGGGACGGATTCTGGATGGAAACCCACCATCTCATGGCTGCACGGCTGCAGCTCAGCCCGAGGATTCGGAGTATGGATTGTGTTCCAAGTGCTATGTCACAGGCGCAACCTGGCACAACCTCGAAGCTCGAACTGATGAAAAGTTGAAACATGTGGAAAGAGAATTTTGTTCAATCCCTCTCATGGGTGATACCTCTACTGTAGGATACACTCAAAGTGCCACCAATTAGTATAGTCACTTAGTCCGTACAGTTCCCAGCTGCACTGTAGATTTGTGACCCCAGCCTCCGTTTCAAGATCTCGGAAGCCCAAGTACCGTCAGGCTGTGCCTGGTGCGATAGTGAAACCAGCTGCAAAAGATGTCACCATGGATTCTATCTGAGTCAGGAGCAGTTCAGCAGTTGGGGATCGGTGATCCAAAAAGGGATCCCAAAATGTGACCAGTGACACACTGACCACACGAAAATTTCTAGTTGGATTTATTGGATTTGTGGTGGCAGGACGGAAAGACGTGCATTTTTAGTATCACTTCTTCTGGCTGGGCATCTGCAGTTAGGGCCTCAGAAGTTAGCTGGGCAGTTTGGGGCTATCCTCGGGCACAAATCATATTGGTGGTGTAATATACAAGTACATCCCACTATACATCCCACTATGAATCCCCCTATATTCAGTTTGAAAAAAACTGTTTTTGGATGTTCATGGTCATGTTGGCCATGATTCCCCAATTGTATCCCCGCCTCCCGAGGTCTTTTACGTCCCGGCCTCAGTCCCACTTGCCATCGGCAAATCTCATCCTGTCGTAGCTTTGTGGCATTGAGTTTACCACATGAAAAATTATAAAGCATCACACCTTGGCCCAGTATTGGATTTATCATCATTGTCATGAGCCCTGTTCCAAAATTTTGGTGTAGAACCCAATGATTACGGGTTATCTATCAGTAAAACGGGATGAGATAACCCACTTACTAGTAGCAGGGGCCCATCATTGTGTGGTAAACCCGAGAATAGACCCTCAATGTTTGATGCTTTGTGCCCAGTTCTGGTAAGTCGGGGGTGATTCCGCCTGTCGCAGACCCTTTTGGGCATCATCATCCTGCTGCTCGTCACAGCAGTGGTGTACTGCTGCAGAGGTTCCAGGAGACACAGTCAAGCTGCCAAGCCGCCAAGCCGACAAGCGGTGAGTTGACTTGCCATGAGGATCATTTGATTCATCATTCATATCTGTAGCATATCTAGTTATATATATATACGCATGTATATGATAAATATAGTATATGTATGTTGTATATATATATAGTATAATATACATATATATATATATATATTATGTATATATGGACACATATATATTATGTATATATAAATTCATCTCCTTCCAAAAGTAAACATGTTCGAGGATTATATCAAAAGGCAAGGCGCACATGGCATGAGTCGCCTAGAGGTGGCACGCCAAATCACCACAGATTCCCTGAACGTCCAGGAGTCCAAACGACAAAGAGAACCGTGCGAATCTGTACATGGCTCTCAAGCATCGACATCTTAGCAAGGCTTGGCCACGCAGAATTGGAAAAGGATGAATAAGTTCAACTTAAACTTCCTCTAATCGGCTTTCTAACTATTTCTATTGTGGAGAATTCAATGTGGTTACCAGTTTTTGCCATTTCCCTATAGCTTCCCTTCATCTTGACGTGCAGGTGCAGAATTGGGATCTTCAGAGCAACAAAAAGCCCAGGGTCTGGTACCCTTTGATGGTCGGGTCGCCACGTTGAGCTGTTGCTGGGAGGGTCTTGTGTCATGAAAGGATGACCTGGGTGAAGAGTATTATCTGGAACCCCTCAAGATGGTAGAGCAAAAATTGGCAAAGAGAAGATGGCATCCCAAATCAGATGTTCTGCCATTTTTTTGGAGTATCAAGTCTGACCCATTGGGAGGGTGACACCCAACCTGCCCTACTTGTCCCAGCTTCGATACGTCTTGCAGTGGGTCCATCACTTTGTCATAAAGTTTCTTCACTCCAAATTTAGCAAGAATTGCTGTTAGTCTAAATGGAACCTATCATTTCTGGCTCAAGAATTCCCGTACAATGTGGTTGTCGCTCAAAACATTCTACCCCTAGACTCTGAACAGATCCCGAAAAAACACAGAAACCATGGGTGCCCAAAAAGTTGCACTCTAAGCTGCTGGAAATCCACATAAATCTACCATCTAGCTGCAAAAAAACACCTAGTCCCTCTATGTCCATCTATCGATCCATCTACCAACCTGGCAGGTGGATCTGGCCAAAAACAACATCCTGGGCGTGGGCTTTGCACTCTTCTATCGAAGATGCCCAGCTCAAGTGAACCACCATTCAAATTCAATAATGGCTATAGAACCATAGGAAAATCATCAAAAACCAAGGCTAAAATGCTTGGTGCCCCTGGAGAGGTAGTCTTTTTGGGAGGGGTGAAGTTTGTTTTCGCCATTTTTGAGGATGCAATATAGAAAATATCTAGCTGAGAATCCAAGTTTGCCAAGAGCTCATCAGGAGCTGATTGGAGCCAAATTGGGATTTTGGTGGATTTATGAGGATGGTAACAGCCCAAAGTAAATCAGTTTCAAAGCCAAAGATGTTCCGGTAAGTATCGCCAGAATTGAGAAATTCTTTACCAACACCTTGAAATGGCACACAGATAAACACTAACACAGAAGGATGTGACCAACATATCGAATTGACAAGTCTTAAATTTCTTCACATGTCCATTTGTTCATCTTTCAAATGAGGTGTCTTCTTTGTGCTTCTCGTTTCCGTGATTGCCGCGATATTGGAATGGAACACACCAGTGGCTTGATCGCCTTTGGTCGCTGAGCCTGAAGCCTCGATGGAGTGAACCCGTCAGTCGACAGGTGAATGGTAGGTTTCTTGGGTTTATTCCTAGTATTTCCTAGTGATATTCATTTCGGAAGATGTGAAATATCTGTAAAAATCAACCATATCCCAATAAAAGCAACCCTGTCGAAAAGGGATATCTATGGATATTCTAAGATTCTCAATTCCCCGTGAGCGCTGAGGATAGTTCCCATTTGGTGCAAAGTGCCCAGGGAACCACTGACCATTTGCTCAACGTTTGGGACACCCAGCGGGGACCGGGACCACCGGGGACCACCGGGGACCACCAGGGACCGCCGGGAAGTGGTCACCTCCAGCAACTTCCAGGCGCTGATGATGACCGAAGTGCCAAAGAGTACCCTTCCTGCAGTCCTGCTCTCACCACTGGAGACGCTTAACGGTGAAGGGGTGAATGGTACCCCAATAGCTGGATGGTTTGTTTCAAAATCCCACTAAAATGGATGATTTGGGGATGCCCCCATTTTAGGAAACCTCCAAACAGGGGAAGATTGAAATACCCAGCTGAAAACTGGCTTTTTGGGTGGATGTCTAATATTTGCCATGGCAAAATTCGAGTTGTCTAAGGTCCTGAGATGCATCAAAAGATTATAGATTGCCTGGAGCTGTCAAAATGGTGATAGAGATGATGAGATCACCAAAAATTAGTGTGAAACCTGAAGTATGATCCTATTTGGTGTAATGGCAGTTAAATTACAATCATTTCAGGAATTTCCATAGGGAGAAATTTGATGACTCCGTAGCAGATGACTTCTGGGTGTCAAGAAGTGCTTCAGGGCTATCAGCAGGAGATTATTGTAGCCAATGTGAAGCATTCTCGCCAAGAATCCTCGTTTTGTGACCATGTCCCGACAATGTCCAGTAGCCAAGAGGAAACTATGGCCCTATCATTTGTAGCACCAACTTCAATGGAACACAAATTCTTGGGATGCCGAGGTTGCACCAAATTAAGGGCCGACCAAAAGAGTCCCCAAAATGGCCGACCCAAGGAAGTGCCCCAAGAGCTCTCCATTGGACAAAGAAGAGCCGCTGAAGCAATACGCCTACGCGCGTCGCCTTGCTGCATCCCAGACGCTGTGAGGGTGAACCCACATGGCTATGAAAAATAGTAGACTAACCCAGCAGAACTGAAGACTGAACCAGCAAAAAGAAGGGATTTATGATGATTTGAGCAGCACAAATTTAGGATTGCACACCAAAAGCCAGCGAAGATAAGGATGTAATTCCAATAAGCAGGGGTTGTATCAGCAATGGTTTCTTTATCGAACGATAGTAAATAATGGATATTTCGCCACCATCAATTCGAGATATTGGACGATATTGGCCAATCATATCCTGTGCTTTAACTAACTTAATTTAGCCACCAAAGCTTAGAAATATTTGAGGTTCTTGATGTTTCGTTTGTACAAATGGAATGATGGCACAAAATGATTTTCGTACTTCAGGGACTGGTTGAAACCATCAACCAGATGACCCCCGCTATTTTAAAGGTGGTTGTTGTGTATCTTTTTTCCGACCATGATATTCAACTAGCAACCACAGAGCAGTCTAGAAAGCTGGCTAGAGATGGAACCATGTCGGTTCCATGGGGGTCATCCAAACGGTTTGAACAGGAATCGTTTCTCCCAGGGAATCGGTTGCCAGATAGGTCTCGTTCCTCCGGCTCCTTGCAAGAGTGGGTGCAGCGATCACCTCCAAATTTTGAAACTGTCCCAAAGAATTGGAAGATCATGAGTTCCAAAAAAGTGAAAGCAATACTTTCGACCAACAACTCCGGCATCCCCGGATGCGTCAAAATCCGGTACCTCGAAATTGGCATAATTAAACGATGTTAAATGCAAAACCATCTGCAGTGCGAGGTGCCTGGACGCTGCTGATGTTGCCACTGGGCCGCAGAAACTGGGTCAACTTCGGGGATTTATGAGCTGGAAAAGTGCTCAAGAAACTGCTTTTTCAAGAAACAATGGGAGGATACACCAACGGAAACCGACATGCAACCACAAAGAGTGCTTTTTGAAAGAATAAGTTCATGTTGGAAGTGGCAATTGCTGCGTTTGGTGTCAAATATTTTTGGACTGTACCCCAACCATTGAGTCCCTGTGATAAACAATCAAATGGTGGTTGCTTTTTTGGCAACCAGTTTTTGAGAAAAAATAAAACGAACCAACAATCAAAGTTACAGAGATGGAACTGGGTGGTCACGTTGACAAATCATCCAGTTTTTGATTTGCACAGATATGTTTTTGTAGAAGCCGATCATACTGCAGAGTCAAGACATAGCGAGACGGAGAAAAATACGAGATTCTCCCATCCACTTTTTCGGAGTTCCAATTTGGCGATGGGTCAAATGTTCACAATCTCAAAATATGCTATTGAAAGGTGTGTGTGTGTGTACAATATTAATGATAAATAAATTCTAGAATTATAATAATTTAAATAGATATATATATATATTATATAATAAACATATATAGATATATCCCATGATATCCCCATTGAAATCCCCGATCCCCATGTGGATCTTCGGCCCCGAGGTATGGTGCCGTGTTCCTCGCCTCCGCTTGGTTCGTGAGAGCACAAAAGAGCTGGACGCAGAAGCCCCTTGGAGCCGTGGTCAGCGGCGCCATGGAATTTTGAACAAAAGAATGGGAAACACTTTGAATATCTAAGAATCTGCAGAGTATTCACTCAACCAGAAATTCTGCAAATGAAGATTTGGTTCAATGGTACCAATTACTTCAATACCTGCATGGACGGCTGAAAGCACTGCCTGTACTTTCTTCTCAGCATCAAATTTGCCAGCTCAATGTGCTCGCATTCACAGACACAATGCAAGGTTGAGACCATTTTGGGTAGAAAAATTGTTCGACCTGCCATCAAGGAAATGGTTGATTTGGTTTTCACCTGAACAAATGCAGAAATCGAAATCAATGACCATTCCCCATTCCCCAACTTCTACTCAATTGCAGTAGGTAATCATTAAAAGAACAAAAAACAACAACCTCAAGGTTTTGCAGCACTTCCCAAATGGGTGCCCCCCTACAAGTTCTTGCCCAGGTTCGATCGGAAGAACAACACCATGTGTGATTTCGCCCTGCTCCTAACAGGTCTGGGATTGGGCTGTGGATGCTCCGTTTCGGATTTTGCGGATTTTCGTTTCCAGATCCAAGATCCGTGTCCGCCACAGGCTTTCCAGCTGATGCGACCAACGAGGCTTGGTGCGCCTTCATGGTGTGCCTTCATGGCGCAGGAATTCGCAGATGTTCGGAGATGTTGGGAGTGTCTGGTGATGTTCAACTGACTTCAACCTCCGAGTATTTCTTTTGCAATTTTTTGGATCCCCAATGACTGCATTTGCGATGGCTTGAAACCGCCAATATCACAAGAGTTACCACTCCATGTTTTGCAGCGAGTGTCAGGTTGAAATGAAGAAATGGGCACAAGAACAGCTCAAAAAGAGATTTGGCAGCGACAGCATCCACTGGGACCATTTAGCTCCAACCAGTTCCATCAAAGTTTCAGTTTGGGGAGCTGTGTATCTTTGAAACTTCCGCCACCGCCTTGTGCGGTGCTACTGGTATTTATCCCTCCCTTTTGAAGCAGTTTCTGAGTTGGCTGTCGTTCCCGCCAAGGAGTGGCTTGGATGTTCAGGTGGAAGGTGTTAGCAGCTTGGCTTTTTTGAGGAGTTTCCATTTTCTCAGATGTTTTTCGACCGGATGTCGATGATGGGCGAAAAACAATCCAGAAGTTTTGGGTGATTTGCTTCAGTTCCTTCAGTTTTTGCCCAGGTATTGGCTACAGCTATGGCGCCTTGCCTACAGTTGAATTTTTCTGGATGACCAAGAAAATCGAAAATCTGCCGATTTTTTGGACATGTTCAACACGAAGAATGGGGGAATTTCTCGGATTGGGGTTGGACAGCCCAGAATCTACAGGCAAATATCAGAAACCCTTCAAGCACGTGGGAAGCACAAAGTCCAACCAGAAGTTTTATAGATTTTTGAAAGTGCCATCTGAAGTTGAAAAAAATGGTGAAAAATCCCACGGCCAAGTGTGACCAGATTTAAGGCGGCAAGGCCGACGAAGTGGATGAGATGACAGCCACGCCAGCACACCCAGTTCCCGCCAAAAAGTGATGAACCAAGAAATTAAAATCTTCCCAAGTTTTCATGTGCAGTAGTTGAATACAATAGATTGGAAACCAGATGAAAGCAAGGAAATAAAGTCATTCTAATCTTCAATATAACATAATATAACTCAATAAACAGTGAAGTCCTCACACATTGCTTACATCGCTTGCATTCCTTGTCTTGTGGCATCTCGGTGCGGCGTCTCCAAGCCTTGCTGAAGCCTTGCTGAGGTACTGTAGCCATTTGGAATTGACGATGAGAAAAGATGCGAATTTGTCCAACCCCGATGCGGAGGAGGAGACATGCAGACATTGTCACATTGCCACATTGCCATTTGCGGGTCCCAAGAGATGTTTTGGGCCGCTGAGTGATGCTAAGTGATGCTAAGTGGTTCCTAGTTGATTTCTGTTTCCCCAAGCTCTGATCTTGATTGGAACGGAAGTGTTGGGACATTTGGGACACTTAGACCTGCCAGGAGAGAATTCGACTGGGAAAACAGATGGAAAAAGATGGCGAAAAGGTTCCTCAGCTGAAAAAGTCCCACAGTTCTGGGTTCTGATGCCCGATCCTACCTTGTGGATTGTTCGATTTCATCCAACCTCTAGCCATTGTCACGCTGAAAGATCACGTAGCAAAGTTGGAGCCCCAAAGATCATGGCTGCCGTGAACTGCTGTGAACCTTGGAGGACATGCCTGACATGCCCGTAGATGAGGTTAGAAGTTGGTTCGACAAGAAGGAAGTGACATGTTCAGGCAGGGGACCTCAAGTTGACCTCAAGTTGACCTCAAGGGTGATTCCAGGCTGGGGTCTCCTTACGACTTTGCCTTGAACTTCTTCAAGTTTTTTCAGGATCGGAGGTGTGAATTAGGAGTTGTGAACGGGCGATTTTAACATATATAAATTGGGAAGGACAACAGTTCTGCTGTGTGATGCGATTACTCGACTTCGGAATACAGATAGATCTGTATATAACCCTCCTGTAAACTAACGTAGAGGTTGAAAACCCACCATTTGCAGATCATTTTCCTAAGAAACCCATGATTTTATGTTTTTCCACATCTATGTTAGTTTACCCTACGGGTATATAAATATATACATATGATCATATGTATAGATATGGATATATGGACATGAGTGTATCAGCTGCAAGTTGGCAAGGTTTGCTTTTCAAATCTGCAAAAAAATAACAGCAAGCTTGAATCCCACACCATCTATCACCACATTTGAAATGGTCGAGGCCAAATATTTCTGTGCTTTCAGCTCAATACTGACAAGGACTCCCACAGCGTCGCAGGGGCTCACCAAAGAGCTTAGTGATGGTCCAATGGTCCAATGGTGCGATGTTCGTTTTGGCAACCCATTTCACATCCTTTGATGGCAACAAATCAGAGGACAAAGTCATGGAGAAGTACGAGAGCTCCACATCTTCCTTGTTTTCCTACAAGGCTAAGGAAATCGAGGCACAGTTCCTTGGACAGTCGGATGTAAACATCAAACATGTTCAGACCATGTTTGTCCATCTGGAGGGTGCACGATGTCTTACGGAGTTCTCAGTGATTAATCCCCTTTACAGACACCCTTGACATTCCCCTTGACGTTCCCAATTCCTGGGCAGGTGGATGTGGTGCGATCGGAACCGTCCGATGTGTTTTGGCAAAACCTCCATACCACAGAGGAAGAGATTCGACATAACGAGAGGACAGACGCGGGGAAGAAATCCTGGAAGAATTGACACAGGGTGCAGAACTGTGCAGCAGGATTGATCGGATTGATCCAAGTGATTCCTTCCTTGGTCTGCCATTGGGTGATCGGTTTCAAAATTCCTCAAATTTGGGATCGAATTTGTGAAGCCCACTGAAATTTGAGATCCAATTCCGTCATTTCCATCCCCATTTTCTTTCGACTTGCAAGATTTTCATCGGAAAAGCCATTTCAACCCGCAGGAAAAGTCTCGCAGAGGCGCTTTTTCTGGGGATATTCTCAGCTGACCTACTCTGGTGCAGTCACACGCTCCCACGATTTTCCAAGTGGGGAAAGATGATTTAAAAAATTGAACGCCATCAGCTGTGAGGTGGCCATGTGGTTCGTTGGAATCAACTTGTTGGTCTTGGTGTGGAACACGTCCTCCGGCAATTGGAAATCATGATGGGAAGGTGGCAATGGAACTCCGGGTGCCAAATTTGTAAGATCTCAATTTGGAAGACGGAACAGCGACTTCACTCCGCAAAAGATTGGAAATGTCATAACTTTGCAGCTATTCTGCACCTGTTGGGTGAGTTATATGTTACCTCCATTCCAGCATATAGTATGAGGCTCCCAAAATTAAGCTTGTGATATTCCAGCAATGCCGCGAAGAACCTCAAGCCTCAAGTTTCAATGTTTCATACAAATCCCACATGTTTTTCACTAACATAATCCCAAGATACCGTCGATTTTCTACATATTATTTTGGATCAAATCCTGTTTCTATTGTATCAAATGCTGAGATGAAAACAACCAACATTTTGCCACAGTTGCAGCATGACCAAGATCCCAAGATCCTTCAGATCCTTCCACTCAGGACCGTTGTAATGCCTTACTTGTCAGCTGGGAGCAATGCTGGTGGACCCATCACGACACTCAGCAAAGTGTCGCAGCAAATTTCCAGATGCAGATCGTTCACAACTTCACTAGTGATTGTGATTAGTGATCCGCATGGAAACGGATTTCCAAAGTTGTTTCAGCATGGGGAGTCTAGGATGGGAAAGGCTCTCAAAACATACAAATCTATGCCGGCAACCATCGCAAGGATCATACAAGGCATCATCATGACCATCATCAACGGGCAGTTGGGAGGCTGGCCGCTTCACCAAAGCTGGCTATCCACCTGCCTTGGTATGCCATAGTGTTCCATGGTATGCCATGGTTTGTATAGCAGCTATGGCTGTGACCATTCTACATTGCTGGTTGGTATAAGATTGAAGAAGTGGTTTCATGGGTATATGTTGCTTAGATCCAAGTAGTTGCAGTGCAATCGTGGCTGCCTGCCAATGTTTAGTCTCTTTGCTTTTTAATCCTCTAACGCTGGGTAAACCATTGATGAGGTTAATGCTTTTAATGTTGGTTCCGGTTCCAGAGGCTGGTACAGGAAGGCGAAAAGTATAGGGAGAGGTTTGCTCAAGGGACTCGTGTCTTCGCATTTGCAAAATGATGAGGCAAGATCTCTTAGGGGTTTTGAGTTCTAGCATGGACAGTCCAAATTTCAATGAGGGAAATCCAGTTCACCTTCAGGCAGTGCAAGTTAGAGTGGCAGCAAGTCAATGTGTTTTTAAACCAATAAGCTGAGAGAATTGTCTCTGGGAATCTCTTCGGTGCATCAGGTAAGGTCTATGGTGGTGCCTACGGTGCTGGATACCACCGGAAGGACGGAGTTCTGGCCACCCCAGTTCCGGATATGATATCATTGTTTGCTCCCAATTTCTGCTGGTTGTACCCCTTAGACCATCTTTTACACCCATAAATTCATGGATTCGATTCGATTTCCTCTTTGTTTATATTCCCAACTGCTTCAGTGCGAAAATGACTCAGTCGTCTCCTCACCGAAAATAGCAGCTACATGAGGACAGAGCAGACGTGTGGCTCTTCTTAGTCAATTTTTTCATCACTTTCTGCAACTTGGCTGAGAATGACCTGTGCTGCCAGATGTGTTTAAACTTCAAACACCAGTGAACCATTGAACCATTGAGCTTGACAAATGAATCAACCTTGCTTCTTGGTGTATCCTTTCACTTAGTCACGAAATCACCAATCACTCAGATACTGCCCAGAAGGTTCCATCGAAGCTTCCCGCTCTTCAGTGAGGCAACACTATTTTCAACTTGGCGTTGATGTGCTACTCCGTGTGACTTGGCACAGCGTCACTGCATGGCATCCATGACAAGAATCCTGGCATTTCACCGTCGATTTGTTTCACATGTTGGTGAAATATGGGCCCAACCCGCAGGCTGGTGATGCAGAAGGCCCGAAGGGGTGTCATTGGCTTTCCCAGGGCCCATGAAATGGCCATCAAGTAGAGGCGAAATCTCATGAACCCATTGCATTGTTTCCCATTCAAAACGAGATCAGTTGGAGATAAGATTGATAAATGATTGGGGATGGTTAAAATAGGTTAGAATTCCACCCAGTTCTGGTAAGTCGGGATGGTTTTGTGGTTTTCCTCTTTACCCTGTCCCAAAATGTCATCGGCTGCAGGAGAACTTCTTTCATAGTCCGGGATATTTGGACGTCTTCAACAGTGCCACCCCACTTGGACAGGAGCCTCCGATGTTTTCGACAAATGCCTACTTTTTAGATACCAACAGCTCTCGGATCGAAGTTTCAACATCTTCAAAAATCCACAGAAATGGATAGTTCTTGATATCTGAAAAAGTGTTTAACAGCAGAGGGAGTGGGACTGAATTGGCTACCGATCCAAGGAGAGCGAAGTTGCAGACAAAGTGCTCGGGGGCCCAAACTGCTGACAGAAAAACTGGAGGTTTACGCAGCAACAATGGACACCAAGGGAATAGGCAGGAAAATCCGATACACGTGCAGACATGACTGTATCTACAAGCGTTTTTTGCAGGAGCCAAAGTCAAAATGAATAGCTCAAAAAAATGGACTCGAAAGTTCCCAAAGTTCCCAGGTTCAGTCAGTCCAGTGGTTCAATGATGTTCAATGTGGCTGGGGTGAGGTATTTGCTACTTGTCCCTGGTCAGCTTTTCACTGGCCCAGTGAGCCTTGGTCAAGTGGTGAATGGCTGGATTTGTCGATTTGTCGCCAATTTGGGGAGAAATAGTCTCATAAATATGTTCATATCCTCCTAACTTTTGGATCTTTCTGCTATGGCAGCTATGGTCTTTAAGACTAGCTGTGTGGCGACTTGGAGATCCAAGTCTAGACTTGGCGCTGCCTGTTGAGGCCATGGCTTGTTCAATCTGTTGTGATCAGGTTTTCTTCCACCAAGGAATTCCTTGCTCACAGGGGCCATGCTCAACTACCTGTTGTACAACTTGTGGGCCAAGGTGTATGGGACATGGTATGAAATGGTCACCTGAAGAAGCTGTGAAAAATGGTCTCAACCTGGATTCCAAAAACAGTTGGAATGTCGGATTTCTGTGGAGCTTGGGTCTTTTACAGAATTCAAAAGAGGTCATTTGAAAGTTACTTCCCTAAGTTCATTTGTGATCGTATTTTGCTGTACATCAATAGAATTTGAACATTGAACTGGATTCAACCTTCCACAATGGACATGTCGGACATGGTTGATCGTTGATCAAGCCGATCAAGCGTTCTTTTCCCCGTTTCTTTCTGATTTGACCTCCTTTCGCAGATGATCTACATTTGGAAGTGCCTTCCTGATCCTGGTCTCCAGTTCATCAAGGCCACCTTTGAACCGTCACGGCAATTGAATGATCTTGGAGTCTTGGTAGATTCTGGAAAAATTGATGAATGGAATGATGAACTTCCTGATGCGTAATTGGACCAACCTTCTGGCTTCAAGGAAGAAGTATCGAAAAGACCTGTGGGACTGTTTTGCAGTTTTTCGCAGCCAAGACTACTTTTTATCACAATGGGGTCTCTTCAGCTGCAGATTGTCATCATTGCGTTTCTGTCGCCAGTTGTTGCTGCCGAATGCACCCGAATCACTGGACAAGTACCTTGGCGGGATGGAGCATGATGGGACACTGGAGGCACTGTCGTTGATATGGCGATGTTGGAGGGGGACGCTGGGAATGGCGAAACATCAGATGGAATTTCGTAGATTCGGATTTTGGATGATCGGCTTTTAGAGGTCGAGGATGCGTCGTTTCACTCTGTTTCTGTCGTTTCCGTATCCTTTCTTAATCTGACTTAATCTTTCTTACTCTATTTCCCTTTCAAGTGTGTGATACACCCTCAGGCAAAGCTCCAGGATTTTAGAGTTGAACATGAAGCCCCGTAATGCGATTTGAGGTACGGAATTAGCAATGCTGAGAAAGCCATGAGAGCGCCACAGAGACCTGGTGGCAAAGGTGGCATTGGACTGTGTGTCACGTGTGTCACGTGTGTCACACCACCAGGCTCCCAGCTACATTCCCGCATGTATCATCCTCACCATGCTGTTGGATTCCATGCTGTTGGCGGTGTGTGTTAATCTCTGGCTGGGCTGTGCCGCCCACGAGGATTGGCCTTCCGTGGGATTACAGCGCGCTGATTCTGAATCCATTTCTGTTCGAATCTCAGAGCGTCACTGGAGCAGTCTTCCATTCCAGTAGTTTTCTCTGTTGATGCTCCAAGCCATTTTGAAACCACGCGTTGCTTTCATCAGGGTTGGCCCGTCCAATCCCCTTCCCAGGGTGTTCATTAGCATGTTCATGATTTCGGAGAACAGCCCGGAGCCTTAGATCAGGATTTCTGAGAGTTCTGTGGCATGCTTCCTATGTTTCCTTGCCCTAGAGGCTTGACAGCGTTAAAACCAGATTGAAACAACGCATACCCAAGCATGCAGATTTCTAATGTTTTATGATATCCATCAGATGCCAATGCATGATTTGTCACCCAAAGCTTAGTATCACAGGTCGCACTGCAGATCCACCGGACACTCTTGGAGACTCTTGGAATCGACATTTGCACCAGCGCTGAGGCTTTAAGCTGTGTCAGCATCTTAGCAGATCAGGATCTGAGGACGCATCGCCTTCGGGGAAAGAGCAAGACGAATTTGCCTTTGTCAAAACATGTCGCAGAAAATCCAAGAAATTCGTGGTTATAGTGGTTGAAGAAATATGCTTCCAATAATTTGCCAATTTTAGGATCCAGGATTGTCCATTTTGGGCCCTGTGGTCTCCGCTTCAGGTGCTTTCTTGGCTCTGGCTTGCATCTTTAACTATCTGTGGTCCAAGTTCATGCACCTTCGGGTTCAATCAGTACCTTTGGCACAGATTGGAGTGGTTGGTCAGTGGTTGGTTGGTCAGTGGCTCCCAGTCGAAAGTTGTCAACCTCGCACAAGCTCTGTTCAAACAAAGCTTTGCTTCCAAGATGCTTTGCAGTCCCCAGCTTTTTGTGGTTGAAAAGTATTTAATCAGAAGCCAGGTCTTGGGCAAGTTGAACCTCCAAGACATTTTGTGGTTCAGCGTGTTTCAATGGCTGGTTGCCTGAAGCCATCTGAAGCCGAAAAAAATTGGTTGCACGGCGAAAGTGGCGCCTCGCCAGGTGAATTTTTACTCCACGGGCAAACTGGACCGTGTGGTGTCAAGACCTTACTGAAAGATGGACAGCACAGGATAGGAGACGTTTGGATGCTGCCAGTGACGAAATCAGAGAAAATCGCAAAGAGAAGGCTTATGAGATTCTAATCCCATAAACTTTGACTTGAAATGTTAATGTTCCAGCTTTGAGATCCAAACTGAATTGGAACTTGTTTTGCAGTTTTCATCTGCGAATCGGCAAATGTAGGTTGTTGGCCTGGGGTGGTCCCTTGTCCGTCCTGGGATGCTGCTCCTTCGTGTGGCTGATCCGATCAGGCCATTCGCGGATCTTTCGTGAAGAAATTGGTGAAGAATCCATTTCAAAAAAACGATTCATAATACTGTCACCCCCCCATGGCCTCAGATCCAGTGAGAATTCGAGGGTTTTTTGAGGTTTGGCGGGTGAGGTAAGGATTATGTTTTTCTGGAACCTGAGTGACCCGCAGCCAGAACGTTGAGCAGTCTTTGGTATTTTGAGGGTTCACCAAACCTGCCAAATATGGCAAAAGGTTGCATAAAACATTCACAATTGCATCAAAGTTTGAAACCGGCGCAAACACTGGTGACCTTCCAGGCCATCCCTTGCCTTCAAGAGTAACAGGTTTGTTAGTTTTACTCTACCCCTGTTTAGGCTTACATCCCACTTTTTCTTTGGAAATCATGTTTTTTGCATTACCCACGTGCCCACGTGATGACATCTGGCTATAGCTGGTTCATCTAGGTCCGGTTGGGCGCAGGTCACGTCTTGAACGGTTCTCCACTCGTGGTTCGATGGGGTGCCCCTTGGTGACATTCTCCTGTTGAAACAGATAGAAACGATTTTTTGATACATCTGAAATGTTGTGTACATATCATATACAGCATCATAGCACTATTACTTGTACATATAACATATAATACATATTGATATGTACATGTGCAAGTCCAGATAGAAATCGAATTTGGTATAGCAAGAGAGATGCATACACGTATAGACATCTGATTATATCTGCAGCTAAGGCTGTCTTTTTCCTGTATGTCTAGCTCTCAGACGGAGGGAGGATGCGGTTGTAAGATTTGGCAGATTGAAGATGCAAGGGCAAGTCCTAATTTTACCATGCTGCGAAATGGGCAGAGTTGGTCCGATCAATTGCAATCCACATAAATCTGACTAACCACCAGCTTTCCTGACGTTCCGCAGGGACTGATGTCTGAATCCATTTTGGAGGGTGGCGGACTGTAAAGCGCCTACCTCCAGATTGGTGCTATCATCATGTCGTCTTCAGGAAAGACCATGAAGGATTTGGTACATTTGCTGCATACATTTATGATCCGGTTGGTTCTGATCTACATGCTTAAAACGTGAAGGATATTTGTTGCAAAAATTGTCACGGTTTACAAAGGTCTCAGCTCTCCCCAGCCGCAAATGAGCAGTCGCAGTTCTCACGTTTGTTCTCCTCGCCAGGTCTTCGCTTGCTTGGTCTGGGTGTCTGGGCCGATAGTTCAAAGTCGATTTAGATGTTTGCCTCATCCCATGTTGTGCCATTTTTTGTTCAGCTTGAAGAGCTGCTTGACACCTAAAACCTGAGATCTGTAAAGAGGACAGCTTACCTATTCCTGAGCTTTCATGTTGCAAGATAATTCAATTGTTCAGATATGGTCATCCTTGAAGGTCAGGAGACATGTGAACCATTTGCTACAAGAATTTCAAGAGGTGGTCGTGATGCTCATGTTGCATCCGAACAAGCCGAAGAAGGACAACATCGAGAGTGACACTCCTTGTGCCCGCGGAGGGGGCCAAAACATGGAGGTTTCAACCCAATGTCATTTAGACTTCTTCCATCGGGTTTGAACTATTTTTCCATTTGTAACCTACTCAGAGCTATTTCATTGAATACATGTTTCCTAAATACTTGCAGATATTGCTACCAATTTTTGTCTCACCAAGCGGAGTGGCCAGGTACATTCCAGGAATGCAAGGACAATTGGATCTTCTCGTGGTTCAACTGCAATCCAATGTACGCATTGTACCTTGGATAAAGAGAGTCCAACCTCAATTTCGATGAGGTCATGGAAGCACACCTATTGCTTGCTCTTTGTAGATTTGTAGATGCAGTGAAGGTTACAGAGAGGCCGGAAGTCATTCAGTTTCCGTTGGGGTTCAGCGGGTATGTATTTTGGTAAGTAAGTTGAATCTAGCCATCTTGCCCCGTCGTTACTATTTGCCATGTAAGTTAATCAGGGTTTGCCTTTGCTACTTCAGGTTTTAATTTCCATGTTTTGTATTTGGCATGGGCACCTTACTTCAACAGAGTGTCAACCCCTGCAGCCTTTCGAGGAAATGCTTGTACGTGATCAAATACAGAGAGACTGTATGGGATCATCCCTGGGCGAGCGGATCAGAACCCACTGAAGTTAGATTTTACAGGCGCTGGGGGCGCTGTGGGGAGGAGATTGGGACCCCTTGTAGTCCCTAGGGAAAACATGGGAGAACCCGATTCGTTGCGCGCACGTGCGCCTCTCAAGCCAAAGGTAATAGGGGAAGCAAACTTCAGCTTAAGGCCCCAGGTTTGAGAGTGTCGCAGATTTCGGAGTAACTTTCAGTCTAGCATAAGCCGCTGTGGAAATGTCTGCCTTCGTTCCAGTCCGGGCAGAGAGTATTTGCACCTCTCAGTCAAGAACTTCAAGAAAGCCATGGTTCCTTGGTGGCGTTTGAGTGGCATGGCTTGAATTCGTTTCTTTGACTTTGATTGTGTTGGTTTTTGTTTTTGCTTGAGAAATTGTTGTTCAATCCTTGAGGCATTTTACATTTGGAGCCCTCATGCAGGAATCCAATCAAGTGACGAACTGTTGGTCGGAAGACATTACAATCAGTATGCAACAGAAGATGAATAGAAGATGACCTTGGGACGACAAAATGCTGGGAGGTTGATCCCTGCTTGGGTTTCTTTGGAAAGACATGTGCTAGACTGCATTCTGGTGTCTGTACGTTCAGTACGCCGTCATGTCAAGGCTTGTCGCTTCTTGCACCCTTGTCGTTTGCTTTCTAGAAGAGTCATCAAAAATTACAGACAGACGCTTTTGATTTCCTGCACCACGTTTCATTGCGACTTGTTGCTTCTATTTTCAGCAAGCTATCATGTCCTACTTTTGAAGTTCCCGACCTATCGGAAACATGCTGAAGAACAGCAGGCCCCCCCACAACCACTGTGTTTTTACCATTTTCCACCGCCACAAACTAAGCACTCTAAGGAGGGGGACATCAGCGATGCGCTCGAATTCGAGACCTGGTTTGCCCAAGCCTCAACACCAAGTGGGCCTCTCCCTGATGTGGCCATCGGGTCCGATGCGCTGAATATTGGGAAAAATGATGAAAAATGTATAAGGGGTTCGATATTAAGTGTTTTTGCATCTCTTGTCCATTTTGGCATCATGGTGTTAACAGCATCGCGTCCGAGGAGCAATTTAGCAGCATTTTCTACAAGTGGGAAAAGGATGGTGTCAACATCAGCACCTTGGCACAAATTGAAATTTGTTTTGGCGGAAGAAGCATACCAAGATAGGAAGTCTCCAAGTTTTCCAGGTAGTTCCATCCATTTTAGTTTGCATACCGAGTTGATATTTTGGTAGTGCTTTCTTGACATGACTTGTGAATTTGACTGCTTTGCCTGGGCCTTTTTGTGAAGTTTATCAAATGCACCTTTTGGGTGCATTACCAAGCCATCCACGGTGCAAGGTCGCATTGGGAAAATATTTTCTAATGTGCTAGTGTTTCATGATGTCGCTATCAATTCGATGCTGAATTGCAAAGCTTCAGACCGTTCAATTGGGCACGTCTTGTGAATGACAGCAGTTTTCCTTTGTTTGATCACTTCTTGGTATCCCTTTCAATTCCTACTGGGGTTTTATCATGTTCAATCAACAATGAAATGCAAAAGTTGCACAACGGCCGTGGCCAGGTGACATGTCAGAGCTGAAGCCGATTTTAGGCTCCAGCAGCGAGCAGCCTTTGTTGCGCATCTTCAAATTGATGTTTTGAGTTTTGAGTCGATATGTCAGTGGCTACGTCAATTATGTCATGGCTGGATGCAGTCAAAGTGAAGAGTGAGGCGTGTTTCAAATGATCTAAGGCTGAGTGTAAGATCACCGGCAGGCAGTTGATGGAGGTGCATCACGGGGAGCGTTCATTCAAAAGATACCAGTGTTTCTTCAACAAAATGTGTTTGCCATTAAAAAGTCAAATCGCCCGCCATCCACCATCCGGTTACCATGTCAACGGCGATGCGTTTGAGTCGCAATCTCCTCCAGGCTGTGCGGGATTATCACGGTCCTGAAGTCAGTGGACCAGTGGTGTTCACAGCACCCATTTGATATCGAACGACCCAACTGACTAAGTTGGAACAGATTTCTATACCAAAAGGCGACGAATTTTTTGCGATCTGAATGATGGCATTCAGCATCTCTGCGCCTCTGCGCCTCTGGCGAAGTCCAGACAGTCAGCGCATGATTTCAGGACATGCCCCCAAGCGCCTTCGGAAAAAAGTTCACAGAAACAGTTTTCTCAAGATTTTATGTTTTTATTTTCAAGCAGAGCAATGTTCAAAACATGCGCAAATGTTTTCAGGAGCGGGCGTTGAGTGAGTCCATTGGGTTTGCCTTTTAATTGCAACCCATTTCTTTCGTTGTCACTATGGTTGAAAATTATTTAGGTTCCACATCGCTGGGGAAAGCTGTTGAACACCTTTTTAGGAGAAGCAAGCCCAGTCCTTCCATCTTTGACCTTTTGCCAGTGGATCCAAGCGGGATAGCGGAAAAAAGACATGAATTACTTTATTTGAAAATTTTATGCAGATATGATCCTTTGGAAAAACTGATTTTAATTTAAAATTTAAGTGGACATAGATACTTCTGGATAAGGATATTTGTGTAAAAAGGCAACTATATTGGAACTTATTTGTAAAACAAGGTGGGCCAGAGAACCCAAAAGCAAGACGGCACACAGCACGATTTTTTTGAAAATCTTGTGGTGTGTGCTCTGCACGAAATCGACGTAAGATCTTTACTGAAACATCGTGCGCGCT
>Ga0126342_10002449_pt1 | contig 28970 bp, 15 predicted proteins | sample Cyp1metagenome_FD_92528 | JGI IMG/M metagenome (GOLD analysis project Ga0126342, IMG submission 92528) | Coral microbial communities from Lord Howe Island, Old Settlement Bay, Australia - Cyphastrea 1 metagenome | ecosystem: Host-associated > Invertebrates > Cnidaria > Coral ... | reverse complement strand
CCCACCCCCCCTGACGATCATACGACAACATATGCAACCTGTGCCTATTCCATGTGCAACACGTTAAAAAATCGAAAATTTCAAATCCTATACCCCCATTTCGGAAAACCTCATTTTTGCAACCCTTCCACGGGATCGTAAATGGCACATCTCAAAATCGACAACCCTTCCAAGGGCGCCGTATCAGCCGCATGCCATAAACAACTTCCATGACTGGGGATGGTTTACACTCTATATATATATACGTCACCCATCTTTAAATGTTGATGACTTGGAGATGGTTTATGACATTGCTTTACCACATTACATAATCATTTGGATATATCATACTAACTATACTTATATATATCTACCAAATCATGGAATTCATCACGTGCCTACATGATTAGAATATTAATGTTGGGAAAGCATATTCTCCCAAAATCATCAAGCGTCATTTATAGACTATACTGCATCCCCCATGTGTTTGATGTTAAAATCCGGTGCTTAGATCCCCATAATCATCAACCAGGTTTTTTCTTGCCCTTTATGATGTCATCGTTAGTTCATGTTCGTTCTATGTTTAGTACCCTCTGGTGAACTAACATAGCAATTGAAAATGGCCATTTATAGTGGATTTTCCCATTAAAAATGGTGATTTTCCATTGCTATGTTAGTTCACCAGAGTGTATTAACCACCTACTTCTTGGGCTGGTACCATGGTTTCGCCATTCAGATAATGGTTGAGCCATACGACATCCGCCGGTCTCTGTGTCTCCCAACAGTTTCACCACGGATTGGTCCCAGGTGACCCGCATCCACTTGGCTTCACGTTCCTCGTCCCTTAGGGGGCGCTGGAATCCACCACTGGGGTGGTTTATGGTGAGTAATGCCACCATAAACCAGTGTAATCCCCATATGTTTCATACAGCTTTCCGAAATAGGCCGACCATGGTTGGATGGTTAATGATGGTTAATGATGGTTAATGATGGTTAATGTTAATAATACAGTATCTGGTTGGATGTTTTAATACCATGTTTTCACGAATCCAAAGTTGCGATTTGGATTTCAGAAGGGGATCGAGATTCGTGCAGGAAGGGATCCAAGGCATGGTTGTTGCTCAGCTATCTCCAGCACATAGGCAGTAGCTTGGTGCGTAACGGCATAGCGTAGTAGGTGGCAAGCCATAGGCAGGCCAGCAAACAACATCTGAAATTCGATCCATGCCAATATAATTTAACGACATATGTATATATATATATATATATACATACACATATACATATATATAGAGAGAGAGAGATATGCTTTTGTGTGTGTGTTACATATACAAACGTATACACGCTACATTATTGGATTTGGGGTATCCTATTCCTAGACTAACCCATATCTACCATAGGTGAAATAAATAAAGCAACAGAAAACCATCTTAGCACGGGCGCATCTTGTTGGAACACGGGACGCTGATGATATTCCTTATCAATTGGTTAAAAAGACCATATACATTACGTATGTACACACACATGATATGGGTAGATTGTAATGTGTATAAAATGTGTGTGTGTGTCCATGTGTGCGTGTGTCTATATACTATATGTGTTACATGTGTAATGGGTGTATATGTGCATATGTCTATATGTATATAGATGTATAGATGTAGATGTGTGGATGTGTGTATAGATTATGATGCGTTCATATGTGTATAGATGTAGATGTGTACACAATATGTGTATAATATATATATATACCCGCAAAACCTCTGTCTCGCCGTCGCTTCAAATGTCAAAGTCATGTAGGAAATTTCTTGCTTGTGTAGGGGAAAGCACACTTTTTGTATGTTGAAGGGAAAAACATGTTTTCCTTGTTGCCACCGATGAATCGTGCAACGTTGATTTTGTGTGGCAGACGCGCGGTTTTACAATTCTGTTACAAAAATAAATTTCATTTTTGTGAGCAGGCGCAGGATTTCAATTGGTGGCTTTTTTGGGGTTAATTATAACGTTCAAGCGCACTTGCACACATACTACTGGACGTTCACTTGCACTTGCACACATACTTAATGCTACGCTAGTGGAAGTTCGCATGTGTGTCTTCGTCTGGTCTTTTCTCTTTTTAGGGAGTGGTAAATGCGTTCATTGAAACTTGCTAACAGATTTAAACGCCACGCTTCAACTTGCTAGCTAACAGGTTTGAATGCCAAGCTGGAAACCTGTTGTGAAGGAAAACCAGAGGAACTTCAAAGCTGCGGCTGGAGATCAAGAGGCAGAGAACAGACTTGGCTGCAACAAACGATGCGTAGACAGAACAACCTGGGCCACAACGCCTCACAAAAAAACTAGAGAATATTCAGGTCCTGGCGGCTGCAGCCTTGCACAGACAACCCGGTCTCCACAAAATTGTGGGTTCCCTTCGTATGTACAGAAAAGATTGCGGTGCGGGGATTGCCAAAATGCCACCCAGTGACGCATGTACTGCAGAACAAATTTAGTGGATCCAGTGGCTGCAATGAAGTGAAAAATAAAGCTTCGCAATGGTTCGCAGTTGAGGCGACGGTGAGAGTAGTTTTGCGTGGATATATTACTATACTATACTATATTATATTATATTATATTATACTATATTATATAATATTATATTATATTATATTTGCTATTTTTGAATGGCCATTTGGGGGTATGCATCATGTTCCACCAAGGGACATGGAGATCAGAAGCCTGCCAAAGGCTTCCGGCGGCTTATCCTGCCGCGGTGGAAACCCAAGAAAATACATTGATTAATGGTGATTAATGGTGATTTAATGATGGTTAATGATGATTAGTGATGGTTAATAATGGCTGGTCGGTGGTTTCAACCTACCCCTCTGAAAAATGATGGACTTCGTCAGTTGGGATGATGACATTCCCAATATATGGAAAAATAAAAAACGTTGCAAACCACCAACCAGAATGGCGTTGCGAAACGGAAGCGCTCTATGAGTTCACCAGTAGGAAAAGGACGTCGTCATGGATGCAAGATTCGCCCAATTTATTTCAAGAAGCCGCATCGGCAAAACCCAAAAATAGATCCGAAATGGTCCGAAGTTCGTCTTCGAGCCCTTGAATCGGAAGATCAAACATGATCAAATCCAACATGATGGAATTGACGATCACCTCCTTCTGTAAAGAAGCACGTCAACTTCGGGTGTGTTCTTCCACCAATTCCAAGAGGGATGGTGGGTTCAAATCTGCTGATCGCCATACTCTTCCTTTCTCGATGTACTGGGTTTGCTTCAGGGATATGTGTATATGACTTTATATGACATAGTATAGATGTGTATGTATATATATATATATACTGTGCATAAAAAAAATGTGGTTTTACCCAATGTGTAGAAAACTTCCTGCGAACTTTTCAAGCGGTTCTCAAATGACTTTCCCTAAAAATCGCTCTGAAAATCGCCGATTTACGCCCTGCAGGGCGTACCTCATCTCCTCTTTTCACGATATAAAAGCGTGCTGCATTGACAGCTTCTGGGATCTTCAGAAGATCTTTCCTTTCCTGCCGGCAACGGGGATTCACATCCCATATGGCCCATATAGCCTGTGGTGAAGGCCAACATAAATAACTCGAATTCTCCAACTCCACAGGAAATTCCTGCATCCTCATAGCTCCCAAGCCCTAAGACAGCTGTGATTCATGTCCATCCCATGGTACCATAGATATTGACCCATCCCCACTTCTTGTTCAAGCCCGTACATGTCCAAAAAAATCGTGGTTTATGATCAAAACAATGCTGGTTTTGTTGCGTGGCAATGCCCATGCTGGGTTTCATCCTCGAAAAAAGTGGCTGGAGGACTTCTATTCACTCTGAGATTGTATACATATATATATGTGTATACATATATATATATATATACATATATATACATATATATATATACATATAAATATATATATATACATATATATATACATATATATACATATATATATACATATATATATATATATATACATATATATATATACATATATATATACATATATATATATATACATATATATATATACATATATATATACACATATAAAATATGTATATATACATAATATATTTTTATATATAGTAAGTACAGTAGTTGATCTGAAACCTTATTTGATGGCATGAGTTTGAATCTTGAGATGCCCACATCTTCAAAGCCCAGTTTCAGGGTTCAGAAAATGAAGCCTGCTGACTGACCCACAAACTTGGGTACCCTCCGGTAGCCAAACGTGGCTTGCTGATTTTCACAGCAAACTAAACCTCCAGTTATAGTAGACACTGACATTAATCCATTTATAGATGCGTTTCCCATATTTTCCCAGCTATAAACCTCCGTTGTTCAATTGGTATGGTCAAAATTGGGGGTGCCTATTTTGGGACCCACCAAAGTTCTGAGATTTTGTGGGCGACCATCCAGAACCTGGAAAAATACTTCTGGGGTAAATCTCTCATGTTAAGACACACCTATGGAGGTTTCCTAAAATATGGGTACCCCCCGAGTCATCCAGTCATTGGACCATTTTAGTATTGAATCAACCATGGTGACTTGGGGATCCCCCATTTTAAGAAGAAACCCCTATATTGGAATTGGTTTATAAAAGTGTTGACCAAAATTCACTTCATGGAATTTGTTCATGTGTTATATAAATCCCCATATGGTAAACCTGTTCTGCCGTTTGAATCACTATCTGAAGTCATTTTTTACAGTTGATTCCATACAGTAGGCCTGTCCTTGTGATTAAAATACCATTGGAAATCAAAATTTACCATTGGTTGAATCCCCATAGAGATTAAATATGTTTGTTCATTGGAATATGTGGGTCAAATTAAGATTATGTACATTTTACTATATGCAGAACCATCATGTTCTAAAGTTCATCCACCTGTTCACTGGTCAGACCCCCACACCTTTTTATGGAATCTATGGGGATACATCAAAACCTATCAGAACCTACTTCTGGCTACTTGGAGGATCCTCCCACTTTTTCGTGGCTGGTTCGCTACAGTGGGGTTATAGGCAAGCAAAGAAATGGATAGAAATGGGATAAGGAAATTGGAACTTAAGGCCGCGAGGGTTGCGACAACTTACGATTCAATGGTCCCAAAAAGGTATGTTGATGCTCACCAGGGTACAAGGTTTTGACTTATACCGATACCTCTATGTAGCATGGTCAGAACATGGGAGTAATGGGGTATATCCCATGCCATGCAGATCCAAACAGAATCTTTCAGTATATAAATGCCCATGAACATGGCAACATGAATTGATGGGTAACCAATCTCCAAAAAAATGTTCCATTTGCCCAAGCCCCTAGCTGAAAATCCACCCATTTATAGATTTTATCGATGATTTTCCCAGCGAACTAAACCTCCATGTATAGTGGGTTTACCCAGCTATAACCTTCCGTTTTGTTCCATGATTTTCCCATATTTTCCCAGGGAACTAAGCCTCCCATTTTTCGCGGGAAAAATCACCAGCTTGCCATGCTTGACGCTCCATGAATGGGTAGCTTGACCATGGCACCCCACCTTGGAGGTGCTTCTCTGTACCCAGCCGTGTGCCTGCAGGAGTTGCAAGCCAGGAAGCCCCTAAAAATGGTGGATTTGGGGAGACCAACATATTCTTTTGAAAAACTATTGAACATATTCTATCATGTGGTTGGGAAACTCCTACTAGCTCCTTGGCTCCCCATTTAATAGGAAATATGGATAGCCCTAGCTCCTCAGCTCCCTCCTAACCACTGGATAGTATTCTCTGTCGGTTCCCTAGTCGTTCTGGATTTCGCATTGAGAATCCGGCAAAGCCAAGAAGAGTACAGGGAGGGCCAAAAATCTCCCCAATAAAACATGATTGGTCCACCTCAGAATGGACACATGGACACGGTCAAAGCTGTCCTCACAGCTGAACATAGCCAGATAGCCAGGGCCGGCAGCCAAATGCGAAAGTCAACACTTCACGACGAGTTTTACTCCCAAACTGAATGGTAAAAGTGAATTCAAATCATACAAAGCCATTGGTTTCCAATCAATTTTCGAAACTGAAATTCCATGTTCCAATCTAATAACCATTCCCATGGCTATCCCATAACCGTATATTTGGACATACAACCATTGGTTGTCCAATCCAAATTGCAGATCCTCGAAATTGATTACATCCACTTCCCAGATCTGGAGGAAATCTTCCCCCCATCGGCAGCCACCTCTCTTGACCAGGGCATGAAACCTCCGGGTTGCGCCATTGTGACAAGACTGGATGAGATGGTGTTGAAAAAAAATCATTGGGAGTTTTTCTCTACCATGGTTGATTAAAAGAACAGGGATATAAAATGGGGATATCATGAGGAATATAAAAGGGAACCATAATAATTGGATACACATATAATGCGTGTATTTATATATATATATACACACATCATCGATAACTGGACATGTGGCGTTGTCTCAAAATTGGGGGATGCCCCAAATTGCCCATTGAACTTGGGAAATCGAATGAAAACATCCTGGTGGATCTAAAAATACCCTCCGGCTTGATCAAAACAAGGCTTGAAAAATTCACCAGTTCGATGAATTTCCCGAACGGAAGCTCCATTGATAGAGGGTGTTTTGCCATGTTTGACTACTAGAGGGTAAACATAGTGGTATACCTACCCCTCTGAAAATATGAAAGTCGGATGATTCTTCCCAATATATGGAAAGTCATAAAAGCCATGTATAACCTACCGCCACTTAGGTGTCGGCCCAAGTGCAGCCAAACAGCTCCCATCTTCAGTCAGGAAGGTCATGGTTCCTTTGTTGTCCACCTAGCCGCGAAAAGGATTTCCCGACGGATTTCCAGTGCAAAAAAGCGAAGTGATGTTCCACATCAAAAAACCATATCTCCTTGCTGAAGTCCATAAAAAAAGAATCAACAATAGAACATGACAAATCTAGTGATGCGCAGGGTTTATAGGATCTTGAGCACTATGATAGGAAAAATCATCGTAATGATGATGATAGTTTCAAGTGGGCTACGAAATGATTCCTCCGGGAAAATGCTGAAGTAACCCATTCACCAAGCGATCCCTGGATGGATTCCCCTGATCTCCATGGCGCATCCACGCCAGAGCGCGAAAGCAATGGAAATCCCGAAAGATCAGGGTCTGTTTAGAGGAAATCATCCAAAGTTACTAAGTACTAAATGTACTAAGCAATTCTGTGGATCAGGCTACAGCATTGAAAACGCCAGTGACAATCGTTGTCATTTTTTCTATTACATCATCCAATCGTTTAGCCATGCCTAAATGGGAGTTTGCGTGTTCCACATCATGAACAATCAGATGCAGGAGCGTTTGGAGGTAACCATGTTTCATGTGTCTGTAGTCTATACTTCATCTGAGGTGTCTTGGGATTTTCAGGGGAAACGAAACTCTACTGGTAACGCACAGCCCTTGTTGGGAACATCATAGCGATACCTTGAGGGTTTTCGCGCTGCAAAAAGCCTGGGGAATCATGTGCTTCTTCCCCGAAAACACCCTCTGGCCTTGTCTCATCCCCTGAAAAACCCCGGCCTTTGCAGGAAAAGAGAGCAAGTTGAAGTTGTTTCGAGACTGATTCCTCACACTTGGAATCCAATGGGGGCATCAGGCATCCCAAGCGGCACTTAAAATCCAATCCTGGACCAAAGGCAATATACCAAAGAAAACAACCTCACCTTTGTAATGACTCACAAGTTATCCAGATTATGACCTACATCCCAAGTTATCCCCACGAAAATGGCCACCAATTGATGGGTGCTTCATCCCCGATGAAGCGTTACCAGGCGCCGACCTTGGATCGGGAATGGCACATCCTGGCGACTGTGCCCCCCCACCCTCAGCCGCTAAGATGGTGTATCCATAGGTCATGGGGGTAACCAACTTCCACACAGATATCACCCTGTAGGTGGATAAAACTCATCAAGTGATAATTTTTGGGAGCGGGAATTGCTGGCTGCTTAACTTAAACCAAAATTGCTATAATGGGTGTATAACGGGTGTATCATGGGTTACAACCTCTTGATACTGGAAGTCATTTATGTATAGCACCCGGCAAACAGCTCGGCAGCTAAAATTACGTTGGAAACCTCGAAACTAGGCGGGAAGCATCATCTATAACATCCTGGTTTAGGGACCCCTATAAATATCATATGCTAATTCATGATATTAAATCACAAACCTGAAAAATCCGTCACTGAGAAATCTGACTATGGGGTGTTTTTTTATGTATATATACCCCAAATAGCAATAAAACAACATAGAGAACATGATGATTTGTCCATTGGGATGGGGCACTTCCCAATTTTCAGACCAAGATTAATACAGACCAGTAGAAAAACTGAAAAAAATGTCAACAGATTCCCGAAACTTAGTGGTGATTTTCATTGAAATGTCCATATTTCAAGTGCGTCTACTCCAGGACGATTTTAGCTTGTACATATATACATACATACTATATAATACAACCGTGTACAAAATTTCTACATACAGTTGCACGGTATTTGCGTGTATATGTTGCAAGTTACCTCTCCACTACATTTACATCTACATTCATATCTACACCGCATTTACAGTTGCACATATATACGTTTACATTTACAGTTTCACATATATGTGTTTACATTCACAGCTATGTTCAAACAGAAATTTGCATATTTGCAAATTTTTGTTTACATCATTTTACATTTACATTCAGATTGCATTTACATTTGCATTTGCACAATCACATACGCACGACAGTTGCATGTGCATTTACATAGGTACATATGGTGCATGCCTTACATTACATTACATCACGTCTCATCACATCACATTACACGACACGACATGACATGATGTTCCACAACGGTGCATACCATTGCATTACATTATATCACGCTACGCTGCATTACATGACATCACATTCACTCACACATACATACATGTGTATATGCACATATATCTATATATGTATATGTATATGTATATGTATGTGTATATATATATATGCATATATATATACACATGTATATTTACATACGGGTGCATACATTTGCGCGTTCATAGAGGATGTGCGCGGATGCCCGCAGAGACATCTACGTATATACATGTATATATGTATATACCGTATATACCTATATCTGTGTATGTATTCTTCACATGTGTACTGCAACTAGATACACTATGCAGCGGGTAGTGTATCAATACGCTCATATGCACAAATGTGTGCGTTTGTGGATGTTGAGCCTCCTAACCTAAGGATGTTTGTGGAGCCACCCCATTCCTGTTGCTGTGGCAGCAGGTTGTGAGCCTGACTATATCATCATTGTGGCTATGTAACCCTAAAAAATTGAGGGCCTACGGAAGTTCGCTACAATACAACTTGATGCGACCAGAACGCTTCTAGCCGATGGAAACATCACTTTGTCGCTATCATGTTTAGTTTGGGCACCAAAAGCACTTTGATATGCCTTTTCAAAGACTTTCGTTCAGGAGCTGCGCCACAGAATATGATAGAATCTGGTTGGTGGTTCAACCCCTCTGAAAAATATTAGTCAATGGGAAGGATTGTCCCATATATGATGGAAAATAAAAAATGTTCCAAACCACCAACCAGGAATCATATATCCACCAGCGAACTCGAAAGCTGCGCTCCGTTTTTTCACTCATCTCCCCTGCAATCCGCACCAACCAGCTTTGACCCTGGTTTCCCCGAAGGTGGACATGTAAAATGTGTCGAAGTTATGGGCTACCCCCGGTAAAAAGTGAAGGGTTCATGCATGGTCATCGGAAAACAATCAAAAATTATGGTGCTGCAAAAGAAAAGGATCTCATATTTATTATTATTACTATTATTGTTATTATTATTACTATTATTATTATTCATTTTTATTTATTATTATTGTTATTATTATTATTAATATTATTATTATTATTATATGTATATATATATAGCAAAAAACAAACTACCCACCAACCTATTCAATCAGTCTGTTTCGCCAGACTTGGGGTAGCTTAAACCCCTTTTTTTTGCTGGGTGACATCACCTTGGTTGGCGGTTGGTGACCGTTTATTCGGTTGGACCGTCAAGGGGATTCAAGAAGCTCCGGTCTCGGTGATCCCCCAATATGGCAGTGTGTCAAAACCTTGTACCCCTGGTGAACATCAAAATAGCTGGGATTTATGGATGTTCATCCCACTAAAAATGTATCTATAGGTATTGACCCATACCCATATGAGATGATTCAGATTCGCTCTTTTCTAAATGCTTCTCTTAAGTGATACCAAAAATTCCGAGTTGAATCCCATGAATTGTCATGCTAAAACCATCATTTTAACGGATAAAAAAAAGAGATGGAGAAACCCCCCAAAAAGGAGGGTCTTCCATAGGACCCCCCCCATTTTTCGTAGGAAAAACTGACCGCTGATCTCCTGGCAGCTGGATGAGCACGCTCACCTCCTTGCCCTCGAACCTGGGTCGAATCTGAAAAATCTGTCGATTCTCGGAAGACATCCCCATGTCTCGTTGTGAAGCTAGCGCTTTACCCTCTGGTAAACAGCCACATAGCTGTCATAGCTGTTTAAAATCACCACTTTTATATAGTGGGTAAATCAACTATTTAACTATGGAGCATTTTCAATAGCTATGTAACAAATTACCAGAGGCTATCATCAGTTTCCCTGCTCAAATGCCCATCCAGTGCCACACAAATTGCTGGCAAATGCCACCCCCCTGGGTGCCCCTGGGTGCCCCTGGGTGCACCCTGGGTGCCCCGGACCCTGCGAGATAGATTCCCCGGTAGAGTTTCACTTGCAAATATCCCCTGGCAACTCCGAGGCGGTCAGAGATGGATGTTCTCTTGGCAAAAATCACTGGATTGCTGGGAAAATCGATAGAAAACCAGGTTTTTTTCCCATCCATGATTGGGGTGTCCTGCAATTTTTCTCTTGAACCAATTTTTATTAATGAAAGAATACAGGGGGTCAAAAATGTCTTTTCGGGAAATTTGTGAGATATTACTAGATTTGATCTATATACAGTTCTTTAAATGTCCGTTTGAAGGGATATAATATGATGCTGATTCCGTGCAGCATAAACAATGGGATCAACCCTTGTCAGGCATAGCACATTTTCATGGATAAAATGGAGCTGACGCTGTGGTTTCGTTCATAATGTTGACGACATATTATTTAAAACATTGATCCCAAAATGAAATTGTGGGTTTCCTCTTCAAGTTCTAATCTTGCGCTTTTCAGCACACCGCCAAATGTTCTAGTGGTTTGTTCTTTCCTTCATTCCAAATCCTATTGTCACGGACGTACGTATGGCAAGTGCAAGCAAACCTTCTGTAGTGTAGCATCAAAAATGTGTACAAGTACAAGTGCCCATTTTGTAGCGTAACATCACATATCTGTGTGGCAAGCGCAAGTAAACATTATTAGCCCTCCCAGCAGCTGAAAATGAAAGACCGGGTGAAGCGGGCCCAGACACATAAGTCTACTAGTAGAGAATCGTTATAACAAAATGCTGCATGTTATCCACAAAGGATTGAACAAGAACAAAAGATTTGAAAACACTAGAAATATGAATAGAACATTATAGAACAACTAGAAATACAAACAAAAATAGGAAAATGATGATTAGCAGTATCATGTGGACAAATGACCTTCACGAACCTGAAAAGTTCAGGGATCGTTCCCCGTACATTTGGAACGAGCCATGAACAAGTCATTTCGAGGTGTCCATAAATGGGGGGTTCCCCAAAATGGATGGTTTATAATTAAGGGGAAACCCCTTCTAAAATGGATGATTTGGGAGTAGCCCTATTATAGAAACCGCCATTTCAAGTTACTTCCAACATACCAGATAGGGGCAAATTGGATTAATTGAGTGATAAAATTACCCATGTGTCCTATTTTGTGGCTATCATATACCTATGATAGGCTGAAAAACCAGGAGGCTAATCCCTATAAGCCATGAAAATTTATACCCCCATCCGATCCCATGAAATGCTGATTGGTTTAATTTGCTTGAACCATGATAAACCAATGATAATTCAACCATGATAAATCAATGAATCATGGTGACTGGAACCATGATAAATCTGATAAACCATACTTCTATCATAGTTCTATCACAGATTATCACAGATTTAAAAAAAATGGAACTATCAATCCCTCGTTCTCTCCGTCCTTTCCGAAAAAAAGGCCTCCGTATCTTTGTCTTCGTCACCTCTCTGAGCGACTCACCTCGCAGCTTGCAGTGCCCCAAACTTTTGATGGTTTCAAAATGGCTTCTGGTTGGTGGTATACCTACTCCTCTGGTAAACTAACATAGCTATTGAAAATGGTGATTTATAGTGGATTTTCCCATTAAAAATTGTGATTTTCCATAGTTACGTTAGTTTACCAGAGGGTACTCCTCTGAAAAATATGAGTTCGTCAGTTGGGATGATGAAATTCCCAACTGTTTCTGGAAAGTCATAAAATTCCATGGTTCCAGTCACCACCAACCAGGCTTATATATGATCATTTGGAGGATATACCGCAAAACACCCCGTTTTCAGACACAGCACAAAAAAAAAACTCCTGTTAAACTAAGATAGATGTGGAAAACCAACCATGTGTATATGAATATCCTAGGAAAACTATGGGCCTTCCACATCTTTTTGTATGTTTACCCTTGGGTAGGGCCCCGAGGATGTAATGAGGCATTAATAATTTGTATAACCAACAAGCTTAGATATCATGATATGAGCCATTAAAAATACCCCTATCCCATCTCATTGTACTAATTGGTTGAAAACGGTGTCCCAATCCTATTATGGGGCCCATCATAATCCCCAGTAAAGCAGGTAGCTGCAAATCCTCAAAGGCAATCAATTACCCTCTGGTAAACAGCCACATAACTATGGAAAATCACCACCACCATGCTATTCATGGGTAAATCAACGAACTAAATAGCCATGTTCAATAGCAAACTGTTACAGTCATTACCAGAGGATACAGTATATCTGACTCATCAAAAAGTTGATGTACCTATCAAAAATCGTCCAAAATTGTGATTTTCCATAGTGATTTACCACAAAAGTAACCAGGGTATTTTGCTTTTGGCTCATCGCATAAAGATGAATCGGATCTCAGCAACGGAATATGACCAGGGCGGCCATGGATATGGCATATGGATGCCATCCATAAAGGGAGATATCATGAATCATGGGGATATAATGAAGATATCATGAAGATATCATGAAGATATCCATGAATCATGGGGATATCATGAAGATATCATGAAGATGTCATAGAGATATAATGGCCAAGTAAAAGTCGTTGCAACTGCTTAGTGCTTCGAAATTGGGTCTCAGGTGGCGATGGTGGGGCAAAATCTGATCTTCTCGGCTTGGCAGAACCGGTAGTTACCCAGCCATGGGAAAAAAACTTTCACCGAGACCCAAAAAATGACTAGAACAAGTCATGAATCATATATGTATGCCTCGATGAAAGTGGTGTATATACAGAACACTCAATGTAAATAGTGCGTGTCATGAATCATTAATATACCTGAAAATCGCCAATTACCATGTTTGATGGCTACTGGAAATCACCATTCTTGATGATTAAACTCGATGATTAAACACCCACAAATGCCTCCAGGAAATTAACAGTTTCACTGGTCCATTTTGAGTGGAAAATGATCTTCCAACCGCCGGACTGCCGGTACATACGAAAAACCACGTCTATCCCCTCGCGACGGAGTTCCGCCTGTGGTGGGCCTAGATGAGAAGCGAAGAAACTGCGCGCAGGGCAAAAAAAAACAGCGGACATCTCGATGGCGTGACCCAAGAATCGACCATCCCCAAGATTCACATAGACTTGACCATTTTGAGAGGAAAGTAGTCTTCTAATTTTGAGAGGAAGTGGCCTTTGTTATCTGAGGGGATGGTAGTTTTCAGTACTGACATCATGACATTCCAAGCTCAAAGTATCATAAATAGCAAGCTGTCCTTTGAAATGTCAAATGTCAGATTGACCTGGCTGGAAGCTTTTGGGTATTTCTGATGCAGTGGGTAGCAAAACTTCATGATCCATTCCCAGGCCATTTCCACATTGCCTTAAAATGGGAGGATAAGATGATACGCCAATTTCAGGTTCAATCTCCGAAGACTTCTGGTGTTCCCTACATATCTAGCTGTCTGAAAATGGGGGCGCCCAAAAGTTCTGGCCCTTTGAATATCGTTTAAGAACGGAAAATTCGCCGTGGTTTTGCTTCAGCATCCCAACAAAAAAACAAAATTGTCACTTCACTTCAGACTTTCGAGATCTTTCGAGACTTGGATTTGCTGAAGCCCAAAAAATATCGAATGATTCCCCAGTCGTAGTGGATACATATCATATAATTTCCCAGCAATAGTGGTATTGTATCATATCAACTGCCAAAAGAAAAGAAAAAATATCCCTTGCTGATTCCCCAGTCGTTTTGTGGATTTCCCAAAAAGGGAAAATCCGGGGACCCCAACTAAGGAGCCACGGTAGGTACTTGGAGTCATGCGGCCTGCCAAAGGCTTGGTGAATGGCTGGCCGACCGCATGAAGCAAATATAAAAAATACATATATATATATATATATATAATTATATACTGTGTATATATATATATAACCAGAAAAAATGTCAAATTTGAACCCCAACTATCCAATTTCCAGCCGTCGGTTTGAGTAGGGCAAGCCGGGCAAGCCAGGGTTCCCGAAGTCTGGGGTCCAGATGGTATGGGTCACCCTTGCTGTGATGTCGTTGGTATATGTTCACTGATCCTTTTTCAAAGCAAAGGGGATTCAACCGACTAGTGTAACCACGCTTTGTTCATCTGGATGTGAAACTGGTAAGTTGCTAGTGTCCAGTCAGCAAAGGGGATACCAGATACCACTTGGGACCACAAATGGCTGGTCATACCCCCAAAAATTGGTCCAAAATTGATTGCAGAAGTTCAGTTCTTTGTTTCATTGGAGCCACACAGTTTAAGCGGCTTGACATCGGCCACCTCGATTCATCTGTTCCTCGCTCTTTTTGTAATTGCTCTGCAGCGCTCCGCCGTACAAGTGCTTCCTCAGCGAATGGGAAGCAATTGGATTGGACAGGCCGGGATAGGTTTCACCAGAACCGGGCAGGGCAACAAGGATAGAACAATGAGAATGGTACCCTCTGGTAAACTAACATAGCTATTGAAAATGGCCATTTATAGTGGATTTTCCCATTGAACATGGTGATTTTCCATAGCTATGTTAAATTACCAGAGGGTACACCTGATCAGATCCCCCAAAAAAGCATGAAAAATCTCCGAAGCTTCTGGTTACCATCGCTGCTGTGCCCCAAAGCCAGCACTGCCGTGACCAAAACCACTTCGGAAAATGATCGTGGGCTTTCCATATCTCGAATCGAGAATCTCGAATCGCTAGAGGCTACCGGTTGTATCAAAAACCACATCCACGACGCCACGAGTCACAACTGCACTTTTTTAGGGCCGTGAGAACTCACTGGTGATGGACTACACCGGGCCCCGTTCAGAAATCCCCAACGATGATCAGCAACGATGAGGCCATGAAAAAAAAACGCATGACTCACATGTAAGAGGTCGTGCATAGGTGCAAGAAGATGCTTTCCGTGGAAAAATTGCAGTACACCAAAAAAACTGTAGGGTGTGACATCTTGGCAAATTATCAAGATTTCAAAAAAACCTTACAAGTTCACCTTTTTTTGAATGATTCCACCCAGCATCATTTTTCTGGCTGATTTTTGCCATACTTTTCTGGTGCATTCAGCTCGTTTGGGGATTCTCCCATCATTTCTCGTCAAGGCCCAGTCTGGTATTGGTGGTGAAAAAGGTCCCGGAAAGAAACCCACTATAACTACATCCAAATAGTCACCACATAGTCAATAGTCACCATATAGTCATGTGGTCCATTATATCCCCAATATTATATAGGGTGTGTGCCACTCAGGTAATTACGATATGAAAACTGGAAAACTCAACAATTGTACATCATTTTAGGAACTGGTTTCCCCATCGGTTTTCTATATCTATGTTGGTTTACTGGCGGCTAACCATCCCCAAAATCACCATAAAAATAGGTGGTATAGTATAAACATGTATAAACCATTCCCAAATGGGTGGTTTATTGTTGTTTTAACCACATGATATCCCCTTTTTGTTTTGGACATCAATCCGCTTCCACGACGTCGAGACGCCATTCCATCCGTCCCGGGCCCGCGGCGTAGACCGACGTCTGCCAGGAACCAAGCTTTGAGAGGCATGCCATATGAGAAGCATGAAGAAAATGGGTGTAATAGGTGGTGGCTTAAATAACTTATAATGGTTAGAATTATGAAGGATTATGATAAGCAAATGAATTTAGGGATTTTGTTTTTGCATATTTGGTACCACAATAAAATAAGCCTACGTAACCTACGTACGTATGTCATTATAAGGGATTCTAATGGACTATGGGTGAATCAGCAAGCAGTTTCGTCGTGGTAGAAGACAGGCAAGAGACTTTCATCAGTCGGCCATGGCAACCAAACAGGCCAAAACACGCACCAAAAAACCTCAAAAAACCATTCACTTTCAATATGATAGTGCTGGACTCCCCTTGGCCAAGCTATCTGAGTGCTTGAAGACTCTTGAAATACCACTATGGCCAGTGGTGTTGCTTCCAAAACACATCAATCTTTCAAGGCAGGTACCGAAAATGGAAGTTTCCAGATAGGCTGTTTTGGATGTTCAACAGCCACTTTTTTCAGAAGTGTGTCAAGACTGAAATCCGCAAAGACCAATTCCTGGGTCGGAATTAACGCCTCTCCAATGAGCCGTTCCTCACCAATCAAGTTGTTGCCACCCTCGGCTGTCGAAGCTGTCGTCACCCCCCGCGACTTTTGTCTCATTGGTTGGTGGTTTTAACCATCTTGAAAAATATGAGTTTGTCAGTGGGAAGGATGACATCCCATATATGAAATGGAAAATAAAAGCCATGTTTGAAATCACCAACCAGCTCAAAAAAGATCGAAAGGTTTACTGAAATCCAACATCTGTGGTTGGAAATTCAATATGTACCCGGGAACAATCAAAAGCCTGGAATGTGCGAAAAGTTATTGATCACGAGTTTAGTGGGATTTTGGTGTTTGAAAACACTGTTACCTGGGTATGTCTTAAATTGGGTATACCACCCCAGGTATGAAGGAAAAAATGGTAATACTAGTAATACATGATACCCTCCCGTAATTTGTTACATAGCTATTGAAAATGGCCATAGAAATTGTTGATTTACCTATGAAAAGTTGGGATTTTCCATAGCTATGTAAACGTTTACCAGAGGGTAATCCATTGGAATGAATGTTCTTCATTTTCAAAGAAATCCACCCGGCGACCTGGTGAAAAATCCTGTGATTATAGTTCCACCGACAGGAATGGGTATGACAAGTGGCAACAGGAACTACAGGGCATGCAACAAGCCAAAACGTTCACCTGTTCCATGGTCGAAACAACTTGTATGGGGGCTGGTCTTTCAAAGAACATTCTGCAGGGATTCTTTTATTTGGTTTACAAGAAATCTTGATATGATCCCCCTTTTTACCGTCACCCCATAATCTAGGCATAAACAAACAAGTCTTGACAGCAAAAAGTCAACCAACCCTGGAAGCCGCACCAAGTTGTGATTCCCACATTAACCATCATTAACCTACATTAACCATATAATAACCATTAATATTAACCATCAAATTAACAGTATATTAACCATCATTAACCTACCATAAATTAATAATCATTAACCTACCATAAATTAATCATCATTAACCATCATTAAATCATCTTTAACCATCATGAAAAATCACCATTCATCATCATCAATCATCATCAATCATCATTCACCTACCATAAACATCGCCCATGTCCTTTTTCAGCTCTCAAAAACCCACCAACCAGATTATCATTAACCATCATTAACCATATAATAACCATTTATATTAACCATCAAATTAACAGTATATTAACCATCATTAACCTACCATAAATCAATCATCATTCACCATCATGAAAAATCATCATTCACCATCATGAAAAATCACCATTAAATCATCATTAATCATCATCAATCATCATTCACCTACCATAAACATCATAAACATCCCAGCCCATGTCCTTTTTTCGCTCTCCAAAACCACCGATTTTTTCGGCATCGAACCTGGGTCCCTGACGCTCCAGACTTCGAACCTCACGTTCTGCCGGGTCTTGGAGACCGAGACCTGGGCGTCGAAAAGAACTCGACGACGACGAAGACGTTTGTGTGTGGGCCAAAAAATGGTGGTTTCATGGGGATACCCTCTGGCAAACATACAAAAAGCTACTGAAAATGGTGATTTATAGTGGATTTTCCCATTAAAAATCATCTGGAAATGATTCTCATTGGATTTGGTTTAAGGGAAAATCTTAACCGGAAACTGGCTGGTCTTTACCATCAAATTGATCGGGATTTCCTGTATAATGGATGAATGGATATGAATAAATTGAATACCCTCCGGTAAACTATACAAAAAGCTATTGAAAATTGTCATAGAAATAGTGGATGTTCCCATGAATAGCATCGTGATTTTCCATAGTTATGTGGCTGTTTACCAGAGGGAGATTTCATGGAGATATGATGGGAAAATGGTGATTCATGGCGATGAAAAATGGTGCTTTAATGATTTTAATGGGATGAATCTAATGGTGATGATAGAGGTTCAATGAACCAAACAACAGGGATGTTAGTGGATATACCCTCTGGTAAACAAACATAGCTATGGAAAAATGGCCCATAGAAATAGTTGATTTACCAAAAAAAAGTAGTGAAAATCTCAATAGCTAGGTGGCTGTTTACCAGGCCGGGTCTCCAAATCTTTTCTTCCACCTATGATTTTGGGGCAGGAAGACACCAACAGTGTGTTTCATGAGGTTGGTTCATGGGAACATCTGTAGGAAACCAGCAGTTTTTGGTGCATTTGTCCCTTCAACCACTAGGAAAATACGGGGATGAAAATCGACAAACGACAAATTTCTCCCAAGAAAATTCCGGTGATAGAACCAGCAATCTGAAACTGACAACTGAAACTGATAATGAGTATTGTTTGCTGGTTGCACTCGGCCGAGATTTCCCAGACAGGTTCCCGGGGACGAGTGTGACCTCGCTAAAGTCGCTGTGTCATCCATGTCCTGAATATTCTCCATTATATAAATTGCCATCAGGGTTGAAAAGAGGGTACCCCGAAATATCCCGGTTCAGCATCATTTTCTCAAAGTATAGTCAAGTTGCCATGGATTGCGGATATGCCATTTTCACACCCATAAATTGGGGCTTAATACTCCCACGGTTCTGGCATTGCTGTCTGGGATTCCCCCGCTGGCACGGAACCCGAAAAAGTCGAAAGCCATTTGTCTTTGTCGACAAACTCCGTATCCCTGATTTCAGGGTTGGCTCACAAGGTATCTGCACAAGATTCCTGAATGATTTTGATCAGAGCATCAACTCTTGAAACGGCTTTTCCCACTGCTCTATTGGTGTATTCAAAGCGTGTTTGCCTCATCCATGTCCTTGTGGTGTTTCAATCGCAAAGTTCTCACATCTTAATCATCCCATTTTATCATGTTGTACAATTTAAATCCCACTTTTCCATATCTTATCCCAAGTCTGATGTGTGTTTTAAGATTTACCTCCTACTGTGGAAGAAATCCTGAGTTGGTAGATGGATGTGTTAAAAATCCCAGTATAATATCCCATAATTTCTAGTGTTTCATAGTTGTGGGGGTACCCCTAAATCATCCATTTTAATGGGGTTTTCCATGAAATAAACCATCCTAAGCTCGCTTGGGGGTACCCCCATGACTATGGAAACCCAACTGCTTCGGATTTCGCGTTACCTTCCCACAGCGACGTTCGGTCGACTCAGAGCCCGGCAAGGTCAACTCTTGGCTTTGGGCGTGGGCTGAGAAGACCTTGATCTTGGGAAAGGGCCTCAGAGGTTGCAGCATGCGACGACATGACGGAGATGTTCTGATGTGATGAAGATGTGATGATGTGATGATGTGATGATAGGCCTGAAATTTCGGCCTTATATATGGTAGGTGCCTCCAATTTAGAATCCTGGAATGGCCATTGATACAGTAGATTTTTATTTCTATACAATCAACAATGCTATTTTTCGTGGGTGTACGAAGAAACAGGCTGAGATGTGATGAGAATATGATAGAATATATTGAATAATGGGATAGATTGATACAATTATATGTAATTCGCTAGGGGGCTGACGTTTGCCCGAAATCCACTGAATTCCGTGCGGGACTCCAATCTGCTATCTTGCTTCGGCGCATGTTTTTCGCAAACTGCAATTATACAAAATATTCATGGTACTTGCATCTCATTGCATTTTTGAGCTTACCTAAGACGGCGCCAAAATCATGAACCATGTCTTAAACAAGCTTAAGCATCTTCTCTGCAATTTGGAGTGTTTCGAGCCATTAACCAAAACCTCAACAAACCTTAAGACCTCAAAAGAGTGCCAAAACAACCCAACCCTAAATAGATCCTAAACCATCCTAAACCAACCCTAAATGCACCACTTAAATAACCAAAACAAAGCCCGCCCCAGAGGGATACGGTGCTGCATAAATGTTGGGGTTAACCATCAACATATATGGGCCATGGTCAATACTCACTATATGGTTGATGGTCATCCCATCCATAATGAGGATTCTTATAATGGTTATTATAAATCTCTATGAACCATTGGATGACTAGCCCCTATTAATGGTTATTAACCATGAGTATTGACCATCAACATATATGGGTTTGGACCTGAAAATGGATGGATTACCCTCCAAATGACCATTGAAAATTGTGGTGTTTGTGATCATCATCCAATGGAACTGAGGCTACCCTCTGGTTATGTCAAAATAGCTATTGAAAATGGCCATAGAAATAGTGGATTTACCCATTAAAAATAGTGATTTTCCATAGTTACGTTAGTTTACCAGAGGGTAGTTTAGTTTAGTTGATCCTGTGTTTTCTTTCCAATTCAAAGTTGGGAGCTTCCAGCTAGTGTGAAACTGAGAATTCTTTTTGAAAAGAATCTCGCAAGAAATCTGCGCAACAAGAAAAGTTTTATGTTTAACAGACCAATTTTACGGAAGAAAAAAAACGGAACTGCCCTGACCAAGGCGCATCCGCAAACCGCAGGCCATGGCTTCGACCTCCAATATTTATAGGAGGCACATATCCCAACTACTGGAGGCTATCGATGTGCTTTAACTTTGAGTCGGATAAAAAAAGGTACTGTAAATCCGTCGAAACCCCAAAAAAGTAAAAAACATGTGTATATATATATAGTCGTGTCTGGCGCAAATATATATATACCTGTTCAATGGGCCCAGCAAATTTGTATACATACATATACTTTTATGATGAAAAGGAATACTCCTCCATTGTTCTGGGGTATGTTATGTTTATATATATTATATATATATAATTATATATAATTATATATATACGTATAATTATATACATTCTGATTTCTCCATCCAGACATGTGACAGTTGGATGGATACATACTGGGTGGGAGTCGATAGGTTCCTATGGGATGCTATCGGGATCTTCCCAGTTGTGCGCTCATGCGTGTTCCATCTGTTTTTATCTACTGTAAGTTTCTTTTTGTGAAAGCTACATATCGTATTGTTGGTGAAATACATCGCAACAACTCTCCATTCATATTTCTACAGATGTTATAAACTGATTTCATCAAAGGGGTGCTTCTTAACAGGTCGAAGGGCTGGCATTCCGAACAACTTGACTGACTTTATGTTACCAATGGATCCATAGGGTACATAGTTTATCTACCGGCTAAGTGAGTCCCCATATTGTCAGTGGGTCAAAGTTACATCTGACCACAGAATTCACTTCTCAACGGGGCTGTTTTCGAGTTCATCAAATCCCACGAAAATGTGGGATTAACCCAATTTTTTCAACCATCCCTTACCATAGGTGGGTGGTTTGATCAACTGCGTTGATGATCTCCAGAGATCCTTTTTGCTGTGGGGATGTTCACCCACAAGAGGATAGGCTCCAAACTCTCAAGTCACATTCCAATTTACCTTGATGAAAATGTTGAAGCCATACCATGGGATCCATGGGATGCGGGCATGCTACTCTTATCCAAGTCAAACTTGGTCATAACCTAAATCCACTGGTTCATCATGATTTTCCCATGATTTTCCCCGTGAAAATTGCGGGCATAGCCTAGCCCATTGTCTGACATCCCCCATCAGGAATTCGCCCAGTTCCTAGTAACATGGCTGGCTGGAAATCCAGTTGCAGTTGCAATTTCCTCTGCAAAACCCCAAGGCCCCGGCCAACCTTACCAGACCTTTAAAAAAAACTTAGATGGTTAGTATAATATGCATCTAAGAAAAGAAACTTCCAACATGAAGGTCATATCATACTAATTTTCAGAAGTAAGATTCTTAGTAAATTCCAAGGCTTATCCAGTCTAAAAAAATCGCTCAACAACCTTCCTTAGCTTCCAGACATGAAAGGTTCCCTGCGAGGACCAATCTTGGTTGTAGTCACCAGCATTCACCTCACCAAAGACAAAGGGTGGTTTCAATGGATTTTAGCAAAACTCTTAACGGGACACCATGCTTTTACCATCAAGATCCATCAAGTATAGGGATTTTATCGTTGCGTTCCCTTTCAGAAATTCAAAAAAACACCAGAGATTGGATTTCATGGCTGCGACCATCAAGATTTTCAGTAAGTGATAACACCAGTTGAGTCTCAGTCAAAATCCAGCAAGGAGGCTTCGGTTTGGTGTACCAGACTTGCCTACTCGTTGCGACAAAGGGCCTCCGCCAAGGTGGCCTTTTCTTAGTTTGCCCTGCCACCAAGTTCTGAAAGGCGGCAAGGCCCTGCCCCAGAGATCATCTGCCCTCTGATCAAACGTGGGAAATCCATGGATATCGGGCGATTGACGGATCGCCCCAAGGCTACAAATTGGGGCCCCTGACAGGTGGGAGATAGGCTCCATCTTCCAAGCTCCTCCTGGGTCGGGTGAGACACCGGGGATTGGGGAGACAGCAGATGGCAAGTTGCTGTCTCAGCGGGGATGCATGATTGGCGGGGTCACTTGAGCTTCTGCACACCCAAAACTCTATGCATTTTTTTTTTTCTGTCTGTCTGTCTGTATCTATATACATATGATGACTCTACATAATGCAAAAGCAAAGATGTTGTATACTTTCAAACATACATGTGTATCTAAAAATATGTATGTTTAAATGGGAGTTTCCATACATGGAGATACCCCAAAAAAAGCTTGGTTTATCAAGGAAAATCCACATCTAAAATGGGTTTTTTTTGGGGCTACCCCGATATTTCTGGAAAGCCACGGTGCCATTTTCTGGCGCCTGATCAACGCCTCGTCGTGCAGATCTGCGCCTGCGAGCCGCGATGGGAGCATCGATTCGGGGGGACACAACCGGGAAGAAATTCTGAAAGTCGATTGGATCATTTGGATTTAGGGTTTTGGGTTTTGGGTTTACAATTAGGGTTTACTGATTTAGGGTTTTTCTAGAAATTCTAATTGTCATGCTGAGATTGATTAGAATACTTGATGTAAAAGGCAATCAATGTCGAGCGAAGGCAAGCGAAGGCAAGGTACCAATTTTGTTGAGCTTTGATCGGCGCCCATATCTTCATGGAGTCAACTGGTGATGCGAAACCTTCTGTCATCCTGCCAGCTACTGGCAAGTTGATGGAGGGTCTGATAAACAATCCAGATCCTCACTAAATCGCTTCGTAGAACGCCACTACTAACGCCCATCGAGCAACCATTGTTTCTGGAGGATGATACTTTTTGCAAATGAAATTGTTCATGTTTGTTGGGCAAAAAATGGTCCGCATTCGAAAGACATTGCTGAGTTTGGATACGCAGCCACAAAATAGTGGATTCTAGCTGGGTATCGCACATTTTACCACAAAATAAAGCTAAATGATTGACCTGATTCAATCATTCTTGCCATTTACCAGCGGGTTTTTCGCAGGATCCATGAAGCACCAGGGGCCAATGGCATTCGAGCACCGTTCAAAACCCCCTGTCGTTCCTTCGTACTGCTTGATGAAGGGCTGGATACCCAGTTCATGGATGATGATATCCTGAATATATTCGATAGATTCGATAGTAATTCAATAAAAACAACCAACCATTAACTAACCATCAACCAAGCAAATTTTATCAACTATAGTCTATAGTCTATAGTACATTCCCATCTGTGGATAATTAAATCCATATATCATGTGCTTAAATCTCCACGTCATGAACCCGTCCAGCTGCAGCGCAGCTGCCTGTTTGGTTAATGTCGAAGATCACTTCCATGAGCCCCACACGCATCTTGTCCTGCCAAGGGTCACCTTTAAGATAAGAACTCAGTCAGCTGGTACTGTACGTAATTTCGTAGTCCCCATATAAAACTTCATAATCTACCAAAATAGTCTGTTATAGATTATTATGAACCATATAGATTATAGTATTATTTTTTAGTACCAATTTCATAATCTACTATAATCTACGAAAAAATCTTTTTTGAACACGGTGATTTCACATGAAGTGGAACTCCTCAGAGAACCAGAATTTCTGCGGGGGAAAAGTACACCCCAGTGGGGTTGACTTAACGGTTAGATCTCTGGTGCAAAGGACCACCAGCCCTGGGCGACCCATATACCCTCTGGTTATGTCAAAATAGCTATTGAACATGGCCATAGAAATAGTGAGTTTTCCCATTAAAAATGGTGATGTTCCATAGTTATGTTAGTTTACCAGAGGGTAGTTTGATATGTCATCCCCCTCCAATCCGATTCGAGGTGACCCGTGAGATATTGGGATGCTCTGTTACAGAAAAAAAAAACTGGCGATGCCATGATATGGTCGAAATTCACAGGGAAACCACCGGTCGAAAAGTTGGATGGGATGTAATCTGAAAAGAAAATTTGAAGCGGTGTCAAATTTGGACAAAATTTCACGAGGATTGTTCCTGGCTCTTCCAGGTGGTTGGTGAAAATCCCAGCTATCCGATATCCCCTGGAATGCGAGGTGAAAATCTGCGACCAGAAAGAAAAGAAGTTGCTGACCACATCGTGGTGGCAGGAGATCCAGTCATTCCAAGCGTTGATGGTTGGGAAATCCTGCACCAGTTGATAGGTGGTTTATGTCTCCCATTATTCATAGGGTTTCAACCATCCTAAATTGCTGGTGCAGGATTTCGCTGGCCATCCACATTACAACAACATAAAAACCACAGTTGGGTTTTAGGATACCCTCTGGGAATTTGTTACATAGCTATTGAGCATGGTCATTTAGTTCGTTGATTTACCCATTAATAGCATGGTGGATCTTTCCACAGTTATGTGGCTGCTTACCAGAGGATACCTCTAAAACAACAATGATTGCATAGGACAGTTGTTTCGCCCGTTAAACTCCCCGGACTTCCCCCGAAAAGGTCATGATGGTTGGTCAGCAACTGCGCTGCGAAGTGTTCCCTCGGCGATCAAACTTGGGGATGCAACAAATACACCTGTGTATGTATACATATACCTATGTAATGTACATATATATATATATATATGTCCATACATCTACTTATTTATTGATTTATTCATTTATCTATTTATTTGCCTGTGTTTTTCCTGCTTATATATATGTGTGTGTGTTTATGTTTACATGTATACACATATATTGTTGATTATATATATATATATATGTGTTTGTATGTGTTTGTCTGAAAATAGGTAACCATAAATCTACTGGTTAATCATCATGTTCCCTACTTAGTTAAAAATATCCAGTTTACGGGTACACCCCATTTTCAGTAATACCCATTATATATATATATATGTAAATGTATACATATATATATATATATTATATATATATACATGTGGCTACTTTGACGGAAAATCAAACAACCCACATTTTTGAGCCATGCTGTTGTCTCGAAGTCCCAACGGATAATCTTTGGCATGTCCATTGGAAATTTTCACTGCACCTTTGACAACCAAGAGTCGGGTCAACCGTTCAACCGTGAACCTTCAAAAGCTCGAAGTTTCTCCAAAGAATGAAGTCATCAATGGTTTCTCGGAACTCAGGTTGCCAGGTTGCCAGGTTGCCAGGTTGTGTTGTGTTGTCCGGATCTCACCGTATTTTAGGAAAGGGATCATCGATGAAACGTGCTACCAAGGGACCCAGATCTCACCACGCAGTCCCCAAGAAGTCGATCAAACGCCAAGTTGGGTAGGTGCAGCCATTTTTTTGTTTACGTCACCAGCCCATTTCAGGCATATGTAAGGTTTGTGTATGTAAAGGGGATATATATATATATATATCGGATATATCGCCCCAACCCCTCCATTTTAGGGTCCTGAAATTGCGATTGTTTATGGGGCCCACCAACCAGGCCCTAAATGTCACGGCCCCCACTTCCGCTGGCTGTTCGAGATCTTGTCGTAGAGATTTGCCAAGGAGCCCTGACGAAGTGGTGAAAATATGTGAAAAACTCTAAGAGATTCTGTCAAGTTTTTTGGTCCTTGGCTAACCCTATTTACACCCTGCAAGAAAGAGTCTATCTGATTGGTGGATGTCAAGGGTTGCTGATCGATTTCTGGGAGTCCGTCAAAATTCAGTGGATGCTGCCCAAGAGGGGTTGAGCAGTGGTACAGTTCAATACATTGCTCCAAAACAAAGCAGTCACATTTCATGTTCCAAAATTGTTCATGGTGTGCTGGTTTGTACTTTTAACCATCCTACAAATATTAACCTCAATTTCGTTTAATCGTCCCAAGTAGGAATGGGAAAAAAACATATCGAAGATCAGGAACCGATGTGGCTTGAGTCTATCCTGCGAGAGTTGGACGTGCTCAAGCGTGCCCTAAGTATATGTATGCGTACGTCCGTACATATATATATACTACGAGGGCCCTTTTTCGGCCAGAACCTTTTTTGGTGCAGTCATAGAACAAGAATGGTGATACCTTTGATTTTTTGGCACCAAAAGTGGAGCTTGGTTTGCCGTAACAACCTGCACAGCTAGGCGGAGCCAACTTCGTGGTGGCAACGTTGTCATTCTTTTTAAAGCGGCAGGAGGGATATGGGGCCGGTATAACTGTGGTTATTTATATATATAGTGACGTATCCACATGTGCCATGGTTCATAAATTTCCCTACCATGCGTTCATACTCCTCAAAAAAAAATTGGGTAGCATAAGTCCCGATGTTAACAGATCAACTAATCAACTATGCTATTTCTAATCGCTCACATAGTTCACTGGTTGCCTGCACCCCCAGCCGGCAATTCTTCGATACCGATCCCTCTCCTTCCAGGAGCCCAGTACTTTCCGTGTCAAGACCGGTTCCTGCATCGTCGCAGAAGCCATGTGGCTGACGTTTATACGATTTTCAGGGCAATGTGATCAAACCAAAAAAAACATCGTAATATAACAATTTGTTGGTAATAATAAAATAGGATGATGATGATGATGATGACAACGACGACCATGATAAAAACGATATTGATAATAATGATACGCCTACAACAACCAATCAACTTTGCCAACCGACCTTTAACAACCAGAGTTCTAAGGTATGGGGAATCTTGGTATTCAGAGTTCCGATGGATTTCGCAGAAGTGCAAAATATTGTGGGGATATTCCCTTACATAGGCCTTATATAGGCCTTATACATGGTAGGTACCTTCAATTTAGGTTCCTGAGATGGCCATTGATATAATCTTGGCTTCAGGGTTTTGAGGTTTAGGGGTTTAGAGTTTAGGGTTTCAGGGCAGAAAGGGGTTTTAGGGTTTTTTGAGTTGCTGCAAAAACAAGAACAACAACCCTTGCTGTGCTTGTCACCAGCTGCCGAGAAGAGTCAATAACTGCCGCGTAATGATAATAAGAACAATGATAATTATACAAACAATGATACTAAGAATGCTTAGAACACCAATGAAACACATATGTATATATATATATATGCATATATGCATATGTGCAATCTGCTAGAACTTTAGAGACCTGAAAAGACTGGGTGCTTTCAACGCTGGGTCGACCTTTCGACCACATTTCCAGCGCATCGCCACAAAACTTCGTCGTGAAATGTGCGCCTCAAGCCTAGTCAGAATCTAGCTAAAGAATTCTGGTATACTACAAATCTGACAGTTGCCCTCTGGTAAATTAACATCACTATGCAAAATCACCATTTTCATCCATTTTCAATGGGTAAATCCACTATAAATGGGCTATTTTCAATAGCTACGTTAGTTTACCAGACGGTCCTTTAAGATACTTTAAGTCTCTGCTTGGTCACAAATCATGCACTTCACGGTTGCGCACCCCGGAAGCTGCTTGGTCACAATGGTTTTCGTCCCACTGGTCCCACATGCATACTTGGTACAGTTGGGGATGGTACTTGATGGATATCACGATATTGTTACCCTCTGGAAATTTGTTACATAGCTATTGAAAATTGCCCATTTATAGTGGATTTATACCCATTAAAAATGGTGATTTTCCATAGTTCTGTTAGTTTACCAGAGGGTAAGCCCTATACTATGCTGATACACAGTATCTACTTTGGTCACTGGTTTATTGGGCTTGACGTGTGGCCATGTCACTGCTCAAGAATTGGAGACATGGTCGGGTTTTGCATGCAAATGTATATTATGTTTGCATGTTTCTATCTAAATATCTATGTGACTCACTTGTTCATGAACGTAAGAGAGAATCCCTCTTGCTTTCTAACTGATCAGAACCCAATCCAAGAAACCGACGCGCCTGAACAGCTGCATGTGCAAAAAGATCCTTTTTGCGGACGCTGCTCAGGGCATGGGGCGAGCAGGTCACTGTCAGAGACACT
>Ga0126342_10002448_pt1 | contig 28971 bp, 19 predicted proteins | sample Cyp1metagenome_FD_92528 | JGI IMG/M metagenome (GOLD analysis project Ga0126342, IMG submission 92528) | Coral microbial communities from Lord Howe Island, Old Settlement Bay, Australia - Cyphastrea 1 metagenome | ecosystem: Host-associated > Invertebrates > Cnidaria > Coral ... | reverse complement strand
GGGTCAGAATCCCAACTGCAGTACACCAGCGGATTTTGCTTTACCAGAAAGTCAGTGTGGTAAAGCAGCTACTAAATCTAGTTTAGTCAACTTGGATAGGTCATGATTTCTTGCCGTCATTTTTTTATGTAGCGATTTCGTGCAGTAACTTGGGAGACCCATCCTTCATGATGAACCAAAGTTTGTATCGGCAAGGACCCCGAAAGAGGATGATCACTTCCCATGGTTTTTACCGAATGGATGCATCACACAATTCCAAAAGCAACCTGAAGATCTTTGAAGGTCTTTTCTTGTGCCAAGGTGTGATTGAAAGAGGTCATGGAAAAATTGTTTTTATATAATTTGTTTTTGTATCATGTAAGACATTTTCTATTATTGCCAAGTATTGTTTAGTATTTAACAATACCAAAAAAAACATTTTTAAAAAAATACACCATCAAATTACAGTAGCATTAGTAACTACACCCGCAGCACTTCATGTTTCCGACCGAACGCAGCCCAAGGAGTGGCCTGGGACCAATTGCTTCGGACGAGGCACCGGGGAAGTCATCGAACCTGCCAGATGGGTGAAACCAAAAGGTTGCAACAAATTGCTGAAAATCACAGCAATTCCATACACTTTCAGTTCCTCATAGTTCTGAAAAATGTTTGAACCAGTTTTCACTGTTTCCACGCAAGATTGGAAACCACTTTCCATCTGAGTGAGGTTTCCGGAAGGGGTCAGATGAGCCAACAGAAGGGGCCTCTGGTCCTTTTGTATTCTACCCATTGTGCAGGGGGGTCATTAAAATAGTATAAATATAGTGAGTCAGGGGAATCAACCCTGGATTGATCATTTCCTCATCTGTTTAAGTGTAGAAGGTCACATTAAATCACATTCGAGTAGATTATCACTGGGGGTCACCCCAATCAATCAACCAGGATTTATTCGTTTTGGCTTGGCATTACCCCTTTTTTTATTGGTGAATCCAAGCCCTATAAACGTCGACCTCTACTCCTAAGGCATGCGACTTTGTCCTGGTGGCCGATTGAGGGGATCGCGACGCGACGCGTTGCGTCGCGCAAGTGAGCCGCGGTTCTGGTGATGACCAGTACTGTAACCGTTAGATGATATATATGTATGATATATATATATATATATTAGCTGTGCTTATTCTACATATTCATTGTATTGTCTTTGAAATGCTGTAGATCTCTGTGGCTCCTTGGGTTCAAACAAAGTTGTTTTTGCATTTTTTCCTTTGCCATGAAACCAGTGTTCTTTATTGAGTTGTGATCTTGCCCAGGGCAAGCCCCTCACCAGTACCACTGCCGCACTGCTGTGATGAAATTTTCAATGTGTATACAAGCATAGATCCTTGATGTTCAACAGGCTCGATGGCGCATTTGAGCGCTGAAAGGGGAACATACCAATCCGAAACAAGGCACAGACGGATGGAATCCAGATTCAATATTCACAATTTCAATCAAGAAGACCGCAAACTAATGCAGGCAAGTTGTCGGTTTATCAGCCCAGGCAGGCCCCTATGGCAGGGTGCTTCATGTTCTTTCAAAAACTTCGATGTTTGAATGTTTGGGCATATTTGAGGATAGGTCGAAAATTAGTTAAAATTAGTAGGGATTGGCTGTAGTTGGTTATTCCCATTGATTGTTGGTGAAAGATTTGAATTCCTATTTTCCCTGATGCTCACAAATGATGGTTTGGCACACCGCACGGGGGCACCTTTGCAGAGGAGGTCGGTTATGGTCGGTTGAACCACTTTCCATGGTCAAGTGGAGCCCTGGGAACAAGAGCCTGTGAAACCCTTCAGGAGAACACCTCCTGACCCCCGCCACGCACGGCTGATCAGGTGCTTCGCAGCACCAGCCTCGATATCTTTATGTATCCTAACGGTTTGTGTAATTGTTATTGATCAAATTGATCATGCACCAAGGACCATGGATGTTATGTTCGGCGTGGTGGGTGCATATATATTTAAGATATATATATAATATAATATATATATATATATTATATATATATATATTATATATATTATATATATACGCATTTGTTTGCATACTGCACATGTTCTTGCATATGGTTGATGTTTTTAAATGTATTTAAGAGATGAGCTCAGATGCATTTGGTGCCTGGGATTTCTGGGGCGCTGCAACCTCCCAATCGCTGTGCGGCGCAGGAGGGTAGCGGAATGCTCAGCATAGACGCAAAACAGAGAAATCATCATTGTTATGGACTGTTGGGTTTTTGCTGACATCCCAATTTCATGGTGGCGATGCTGCTGTTAAATTCTCAATGTTGTTGTTGGATGTTGCTGATTTACATTCCCACTTTTTGTCGGATATGTGATATGTCCCTGTCCTTCTCGGTCATAATAGTGTTGTATCCCTCCAGTTCGGGAGCTTACATCAACTTACATCCATCCTTAAGTTTCTTGACATAAGTTTCGAAGGAAACCTGGTACAATGTGAAAATAAAACACGGTGGTATTCCTGTCTCTGTTTTTTTAAATCAGGCCTGCTTGCAAGGTTGACTTTTCATGTTGTCTGGATTTTGGAAACAGATCACTCGTGTGTTGTATGTGTGTGTGTGTTGGTGATACCAGATGGTGCCCGGCATACGCCGGGGCGGAAGTTTCGAAAATAGGAAATGACTACAAGAAATCAATGGCCTATAGGAAGGTTAGTTTTTGAGATGCAGAAGCCATGGGTGGTTGAAGTTGTGAGGTGCATCAACGAATGAGGAAATGGTGCTTGAGATGCCAATGAAATAAGATGAAAGAATCCATGCACGACTGAGTGAATGAGCCGATGAACCAATGAATCGATGAACCAATGAACCAAAGAGTCAGTGAATCAATGAATTAGTGAAATAACGAAGCAATGACTGAATGGTTCAACCAACCAATGAACCATTGATTCCATGAACCAATGAATCAGTGAATCAATGGGTCAATGGACCAACCAATCAGTGAATCAATGAATCAATGGGTCGATGATTCAGTGAACCAACAGATCAATGAATCGATGATTCAGTGAAACATTGAGTCAATGAAGCAATGCATGAATGATTTAGTGAGCCGATGACTCACTGAATCAATTTTTGAATGAAGTACTGAGTAACTGAATCAATGAAGCAGCAATGATTCAGTGAAGCAATGAATCAACGGACCAATGAACCCATGAATCAATGAATCTGTGAATCTATGAATCCCTAAACCAATGAACGAAGGGATGGATGAATGAATGGATGGGCGAGCTAATTTTCTTCGTTGAGCTACTTCTTCACTGAGCGACCTCTTCGCTGAGGCACCTTTTCTCTCCACTTATCCGGGCTACTTCTGCTCTGAGCTGCTTCCCAGCTACACTATCTCTTTTGAGGCTTCTGCTCCTCTTCACGCAGCTGTTACAATGCGTTCAGCAACCTCCAGCTGCAATCCCGCTTGCGACGCAGCATCACTCACGCTTTGCTGCGCGCAGCCGTGCCTAGCATTTTGTCATAGCCGGTTGCCAACCAGCATAGCAGGAGCGTCACACCAAATCGACCGCTTCAATTTTTGTACGTTTTTTTGGGTGAAATCGAGTTCTCGCTACAGTCGCGTCACATTTTGCTGACCTGATCTTCCAAAAGTGCTCCGAGTTTTTGGCATTTTGAAATGGAAATCGAGCTCTCGCTACTGTCCTGTGCACTTTTTGTCGGAAACTTTCCCAGATGGAGGCGCGCGACCGCGGAAACCGAAACACTACTTCGGCGACCCCACGAGCCACATTACCCGAAAAAACGCAGGGCTTTTCACCCGTGAATTCACAGGCTTCCGAACTCTAGTTGACGATGCATGATGACGGGGTAAGCATTATGATGCGGTCGTATGCGGTCGACATGATGATGAAGTTAACATGATGATGTTGTTGACATGATGGTGAGAATGCAAACCATGGCCATCGTCCATAACTCGGAAGTTTTCTAGCACAACTTCTTTTGACGATAGGTCTTGCCACTACAATAGGTTTTAGTTTTAGTTGTTGTTGGCCAGGATTTGCTGGTCATCGACACGCCCCTGCCGGTCGAAGAGCCAGCTGGGGGCCCATCCGGTGGCTGATGGTCAACGGTTAACCAATGGGAAGTGTTTGTTGCTGGGGCTTCACCTTTGGGGGATTGTTCGGCCCCCCAGCAAAATAAGGATACATTAAGGGTACAGCCAACTGACAGTATAGAATTGGTTGACCGGTGATCTACTGTAGTTTGATGGGTTCAAATAAAGAAACAAAAGGGCGCCTGAGGGTTGGCATTGTATCATCGGGACGCACTGAACTTAGATTGGGACATGGTTTCAAACGATTTTTTCCCATCCCCATTTAGCAGGATTTCCTTTTGTATACCAGTTTTTGCTAGATGGGTCCCAATCACCAAGCAGCCACGCTATCGAAATTCAGCAAGCGGTCACGTGGCTTACGTCGCCAGAAGTAGTGGTTGGGGGGAGGAATGGTTCAAACATCCTAGAGTGTGACTGATGCACATGATTGTCATCCAACTGTTGGAAAGCAATATATAGGTTGGGTGAATACCGTGAATACCATATGATTTGACATAGTATACAGGAGTAAACTGATATAATTTGATAAGATATAATACATTATAATTTTAATACTGCAATATGTACAAGGAAAATTTGTATGCGCTATGACACTATGATTCTATGTATCCATCATCCATTTATTTGAAAAATATGGACCCATGCTCGGAAATCCGAGGCCGCCGAGCCGGCACCCACAGATGTCGAGGAGGATGGAACCGTGCGTGGGGCCTGGGGGGGGCAACCGGGCAACCTTTTTGGCGTATGGCATGATACAACATGATGAAACACTGCTAAACAGGCTAAACAGGCTAAACATATCTAAATTAAGAAGGAGGTACGAGATGGATCAAGATGCTATGGGATGGGGAAGCGTGGTGGGTGCTTCTGATCTGATGATCTGTATGTATGATATGTATGTGGTTCAATCACTAGCAAATCATGGACTGGATGTCAACAAAGAAACTTCTAGGGGCGGATCTGAAGGACATTGAAGGACACAGACTGAATCAACAGTTTCAGTTTCGTGGCCTCGCCGATGTGTTTCTCAAGCGCAGCCGCCAGTCCTGGCAGGACACAAGCACATCCATGGGCGAAAAGCTACGCCAGGCAGTGCTGAGTGGAAGCCAAGATGATCTGAAGCATCTCAGCAGCGTTTCAGCCTGTGGCCAAGGTGGTTTGAAATGTTGCAAGTCCTTGCTGTGTATCGTGTTTATATTTTTGCATGCACGTGCATTGCTTATTGTTTTATTGTGGCCACGTTGATGTTAAGTGGTTTCACGGCTTGAGTTTAAACTATGTCAAAATCTCCAAGTCCGATGTTTGGGCCCAGATCCAAATCTCATGCACAGGTTTCCCCACAATTTCCAGTGCTGTGTGCTGCATGCCCTGTTGAAACCTCACTTGGACTCTTTGGATTTTGTGGCATCCTCAGGCGGCTCTTTCAGCAGTGTTCCAAGCTGCCAGCCAAGAAGGCGGTGCCAGTAAGCCTTTGGGGTGAGTGATGGGTCAGTGGGTCAGTAGATCACGAAAGTTTTGTTTATATAATCACGTTTCCAAACTTCAGTATGAGAAAATACGGGAGTTTGACTTTATATCAGTAGTAGCTGATGAGTTCTCCATTTTTTTGGGGAATGAAGGCAAACTATCACTACAGGCACAAAACACTAACTGACTGTCACTAACTGGTCTTCAGTCATGTCCATTTGGAAAAGATAACTATGGATCCCATCATGATACTTGCTATTTGCGCAGGAACGGGTAGAGGATTCCAACCTTAACCAAGGGGTTCTCATCCTTTCCATGCTGTTGGGGTCCTTAAATTTGATGGCCATGGAATGATCGGTCTCGCAGTTCAGGCGGTGGATGAAAAGCGACTCGCAGCATTTTCCGTGGCTTGGCATCATCTGGTTCTCGGGCTCCGTACAGCGACACAACCACGCAATTTTCATAGAATTCTAGGTGTTAAACAGAGAAAATTGTATGGATATATTCGGTGTATTTCAGTGTTAGATATTATTAGCCAATATGATTGTAAATCCATGTCACGTCCAGGAGGCTACACTCTTTTCCAAGGGCTTGACTACAGAACCTGTTTTTGCATCAGGGGAATCAAGAGGAAAGACATCATTGATTATCAAACATCCTTGACAAGTTCATCCCGTACAACCCGAAGGCCAAGAACGATATCTAAGAATGATCAAGAAAACGGAACGGAGAGTTGAAGCATCCATTAAGGAACTTCAGATCATAAATCAACCAAACCATAAAAACATGTAAAAACTGTAAAAACCATACCAAGCCACATTCCCAAATTGAAGCTATATCATGCCATATCCTGACATCCCATGACATTCCCAAAGCCTTCCTGACCCCAAGGCCTTTGATGATCTCCTGAAGCCCCAGGAGGGGATTGGCTGTGCATCACATTTGATGGAGTTTTATGTGGTGCAATGATGTGCAAGATGCATCCTAATGCTTGGCGATTTATGGATTCCAAATGGTTTTTCATTACAATATATGTTTTACATTTACATGCATCATGTATGTGTGTATTCATTTTTGGACCTATTGAGCTGAGAAGTGTGAAGTTCACACTTTGGGGTGCTTGCGAGTTCTTTTGAGCACCTCGATGCAAATGTACCGTGCCAGACAGAGATCTTAATGAACTTGAAATATGCCAGCACAATGCTTTTGGAGGAAGGGATGCACGAAAGCTGAGGGGTACTCCCAATTCGGCATCTACAGCAACAGGGTTTAGGTTGATATTTTGATTATTTGTCATGGTAAGCTTCAGGGGTTGCTGAAGGTCATTTCTAGTTATAGTTGCGTTTTTGGTTTCAATGCTTGGGGGCACAGCTGCGCTGGAGGAGGCGGTTCAACCAGCAGGCGGGCTGACGGTTATGTCCTCACCGTTTTTCTCCCTTTGCCAAGAATAGATCCGAAGAAGGGAAGTAAATTGTTAAAATATGTTGAAATTACGTTGAATTGCATTGAAGTACTCTGAACTCTTGGAGAGAGCGATGGAGAGAGAGAGAGAGAGAGAGACTTTGAACTCTTTGGATTGCATCATCCAAATTGCATCACCCAGATTCCCTGAAAAATGGCAGGATGGCCTAGGGCCTAGTGATGTTTCAACATCCAAATCTTTGATTAGGAGCACCTGCACAGCCTGCAGACGTGAGCGCCATGACGAGGCTAGAGATGGTTGCTGTTTTCATTGGTCGTATATATGCCTGAAATCTGACAAGGGCCAAGAGAAGTTTACATTTTGAGTGTGGCCCGGATAGTGTGGTTCCCACAGGATTTCCCAGCCGTCACCAGCCCGTGTTGCAGATGTTTTGGGAGGCTAGAACCTGCAGTACAGGACGGCGCAGACAGTGTGGGAAGACCCACATGTACCACCCCCAACCATGGGGTTCAAAGATGTTCAAAGATGCTAAAAGGGGATTGGATTGGGATTGATCTTCACCTTTGATTGTCATGGGGATGGTGAATCAGACCGCACATACAGTACATGCTTCTTTCTGATGGCAACTCAGTGATTTGGGTGGGCCCTTGTCCTGCCCTAGTCATGCGAGCAAATTCGTGGCAGGATCTTGCAGCCGTAGAGGAACATTTAAAAAAATTAAAAGATCATAGATGTAGCAAAGATTATGAAAGCACTTTCCACGTGTTGTAAGTTTCCGCCTCAAGCTACTAGCGAGAGATGATGAAGAACTGAAGAATCCGAATAATCTGAAACTGGAAACCCATATATATATATACCTATATATATATATACGTATAGTGCGCAAGTGGTCATCCTCAGAGTGACTTTAGTCGGCTCAGGGTATTCCAACTTTTCAGTGCAAACACCCGCCAATTTTTTAGTGATGTCACGATTCCTCGTTCTTGAGATAGACAATCACCTCAATGTTCACACATTCATTCAAGGTAGAAGATATGCTTCCTTGAAATGTTGTAAACCCAATGCCATGCTCCATCCCAATTGTTGGGTTCATGGTATGCCCTATTTGGGATGATGATCAGCATGACTTCATCAGGAGGTCGCAGGCGGTCCCTCGAGCCCGTCAAGGGCAGCCAGCGGTTCGGGCGGCCAGCTGTGTGTCCAGACATGTCCAAACTGGGGGTATCCATGGGTACCCATATGGCTGCAGCTCATTTAAGGTCCTGATCCATACCACGGATGCACAGGCGTTCCATACCCCTGATCCATACCCGTTTGAAGAGATTTAACTCATTCGAGATCATTTGTGTAACTTCTTCGTTCCATACGTCCGGATCACCGCGTAGCAATCCATACCCGCTTTATTAGCCATAACCATATTTAGATTATCATGGATAACTGAGAATGACGAGGATTCACAGGTGGTTTTGGGGTACGGTATGTACCATAAGACCAACTGTTTTATGGTGATATATACCTATATATAGCCTATATATACATATATGTAATAGATTATAATGGGATTTGATATGATCTCATGGGATGTAGCCGTTATAACCAACAAAATATGATAGTTGGGTGTGTCCGGAAATGTGGTGTACCTCAATTTATGAATAATCCCTTCCCCCCAATACTAAACCCCCCCGAAATAATAAACACTTCAGGTAGTTTTTATTATTAGGTTGTATTTATTATTAGGGTGCGAAGCTTCCCCCTAATACTAAATTTAAAACCCTAATATAAAAAACTAGTTTTATCTATTTCAAAATCGATTAGATTTCCTTTTAAAATCTAATCTAAATATTGCCAAAAATTGGATTTCGATGCTTTCCCCCAATATAAAAAAAGAACTTACTATACAATACTTTTTTTTCGACCTTAAAAGACGGACCCTAATAAAAAACATCCCGGGGGCTGACTAGTTTTTATTATTAGGGATATTAGGGGGTTAGGGGGTGAAACCCTGAAATGGTAGCTTCATTGCTAAATTAGTTTCTGAAGGGGATCAATTAAAAATCAAATTGGCCAACCTCAAACTTTCCAAAATTGGAGACGGACCCTAGTTTTCATTATTTGGGGGGGATTAGTAGGGGGAAGGGATTTGAAAAGAGTTGAGGTGATGATCCCAACTGATTTTCAGAGTGTAAGACATATATCACTTGGTGTTCCGAGGCCCTGAAATGTTCTTCATCGGCGATGATTCCATGGCCGAAGGTGTGAACCACGGCAGCCTTCGACACCGATGAAGGGCCTAGAGAATTCATTACAACTACACTGACTATCACGGTCTATGTGAGCAAATTGGAGCAGATGTCAGATCTATCAGGAAGTCCATCCCATCTCTTTCTCTACCCCCATAATGTTTTTGGGTGCCACCCCATGCCAGATCTCATTGGCGGCGCTTCTGCACCATCGGCTCCATCTTCCCAACCCAGCTATGCCCAGGTGGGATGCACTCCATCTCCCCAAAGTGGCTTTGCCTACAAGAACAAATACGCTGTACCTATGGCACGTACACACACATAAATAATATAATATATATATATATATGTAATTAATTCACACAGTATGTCATTTCTACATTTGAGGATGTTTTAAGAGTTGTGGAGCCCAGTGAGCCCAGATGCTTTGCGAGCGTTTCAATTCCCTTTTCAAATGTTCGGAGTCAGTTGACACTCACCTAGGTTTTCTCCGTCCTGAATAGACCCCGTGTAAGACCTTTGGGTGTCCTCAACTTTGGAAAAGCATGTTGCAGAAACGGGTATGTGATGATATGTAGATATGCATCCTGTTTTGTGACATCTACATACACCTACCTGCATTTGCATCTAGCACAAGTTTGCTGACCCGTATTTATTGACCACAAAACCATATGAAACATCGTAAAACCATAGGAACCATAGAACACCATATATATATATAAGTTATATAAGACCATATTTGCATATTGTATATAATTATATATATATAATGATGATGTGTGTGCGAAACCATATAAAGGCTCCTGAATACATCAGGTTCTAGTGCAAAATGCGTTCAGGCAGCGCCGGCACCCGCGCCCGCGGCCTTGACACCGGAGCTGGTGCAGCAGCTGCATTCCAATGGAGTCTCGGCCGGGGCACCATAGGGCTGGGGATTGCCTATTTCCTTGTATAGCAAACGTAAAATGTGCCATTATAGAAGATCCAGCATTCTTACATATTGCAAGATGTTATTTTCATTAGATATTCCTAGTGAGTCTAGTGCTTCATTATGATGAGAAGAGATACCTGGCTCTTTCAATCATCTTTCAGGAGCAGCATGAGCCACAGATCCCGGGCCAAGGCCAACAATTTGACCCCGCACCAACTGGAGCGGATGTCGCCTCAGGAGCTGCCGTGGCTGTCACTGGGGGGAACCCCGTAGGGAACCCCCAAATCATCCAAGTTAAATAGGCGATGTCAAGGTTGATTCCGATTTTTCAAGTTTGGTACTCGACTCCTCAGGCTGACAATTTGGATTTGATTCAAAGGTATTTTCATCCATATTTGGGATATTTTCGGATGATGACTTGCACGATTAAGATGTCTTGGATGGGTTGAACCCCCCAATCGGTGTCACTTGGCCGCCAGGAGCTGGTTCAGCTGCAGGCGATGATCTCCAGTGCCTTGCAGGCGCGGGCAACAGTACGGACTTGTTACCACCCAAAGGATGGATTGAAAATACTGGGGGCTTACCGCACAATACTGGGGGCATTTGTATACTTGGAGCATCTTGGAGCCAGATGGAAAGGAGCTGGATATTCTAGTAGGCATATGCATCTATATACTACATAGCCTGCATCGCCGTATTTATATCAAAGAAAGGAAAAACATGTGCCAACGATGACCGTCAATGATTCATTGGCGATTGGCTGGTATGCATCCAATCGTCCTTTGAACATTTTACACATGTCAGTTTTGGTCTGGGATGGTCTGGGAAGATCTCAAGGCTCTAGTTACTCTAGTTGCACCAATAGATTCAATAGACCAAGCTTCAGATCCAATGATTCCACCCTTCAGCTGGAGGATCCACTGCTGAATCCTTATGAAATTCTGCTGAATCGACATGACACTTCCGACAGTTCCCCAAAAAAGACAGCGCCACAGAGATGAACGCAGGCCAGAGCTCCAGCTCCTGCAGCTCGGCTGGATATATGACATTTGTTACGAGCAAAGTATATAGCCAAGACATGCCAAAGTATATAGTATATAGCCATGAATTATGTGCGATCAAACCAATAATGGGCCCAACATGCATGACATACATGTGTATATATATATGTATATATATGAGTGTGTGTATATATACATACTGCATTTATGCATATTGGAATCTCATACCATGTTGGGAAATGTATACCGTGGGTGCATAAGGTGTAGCCTGGGATGCCCAAAGACAAATGATATGGATGGCGATGGTCAGCCACAAATGACCCATGCCTGCTTTGTTCCTGCAGATCCTCGTTTTAAATCACAAGACTGGAAAGGCAGGATGTGAGCGGTGGGTCATGGAGATTTACTAAGTTTTGTCAGTATATTATTCCATGCTGGAACTTCCTTTCAACAGGTTCTTGATTTCAACTTATTCGTTCTATTTTTGGGCTGGCAGTCCATCCTGCACCAACTTGCACAATAGCGAGGTACCAGTCCTGTCCAGGTACCCTTTGAATCCAATTTGATACCAATAGGATCAAACAGGTGCATCAGGTATGTACAGGACCTAGGGGGCTCGCGTCCTTTCAAAGGAACGGCCCAAAACCAAGACCAAGATTTCAATATTCTGTTCTGCCACCAATGGAAACACAGTTTATTTATGATATCCCTGTATGTTGACATCATTTGCTCATCCCTCATCCTTGTTCAGCATAGCATACCTTCGGCAAGTGTTGTTTCAACATTAACCGGGCACAGTAGCGGAGTCCTATGAGGTTCCCAATCTCAGAATCTCACCTTAGGCGGCACCGGGTCCAGGACTAAGATGCTGCATGACTTGTGGATGCCAGGGAACACCAAGGAAGCTGCCAATTGTCAGATTGGCTGCCGCTGCATCAAGCTGGCCTGAGGTCCAACCCCTGCCAGCGGGTGGCCGTCTGGCGGTTATCGCCCGGCACCCGTGACCAATCGTCGGGCAGACCCAGCCGGGGCATACACGGGTATAGGGGTGTAGTGGCCTGGAACATGGAGTGTGGTGGCATGTGGTGGCATGTGGCGGCACATGTTTAAATGCTGGGCTTGATCAAGTTGATGCAGTTGTGTTTTGATTGGCCCTTCTTTGCTGTATGAAGTGTTGTTCAGAACTTTAGTTTTGAAGTTGCTGGTAATTTGGTTGCTGCTAAGCTGCTCTTCGTTGCTATTTTTTTGTTCAACCCTAGTCAACCCTACAATTCGCTGGATTTGTTGCATGTTGTTGCAATCGTCCCAGATGATTCTCCTGGCATCTCGCTGGGACGGGACCTCGTCAAAAAGGAACGGATGCGCTTGAACAGCTGGGCTTGCAGCAAGTGCTCGCCAGGTATATCCTCCTTTGATATGGCGTTGCGTGCTCAGTTGTTGTGCAGCCTTCTGGCTTTGTCACGGCAACTTCCGCACAGTCTTATGCCTTTGAGCAGCCTTAAACCAATACACTGTGTTCGTTCCAGGCATTCCATGGGCAATTTTGAGGTGTATGCATGATATGCATGTTAGATCATATTAGGTATTTCAGGTAGGATCACCTGTTGAAGCTTTCCGTTGTTCCTCCCAGGCCAAAGGAAGCAGAAGCTGCTCCCTTTGGAGAACTCCTAGTGCGCTGGAAGGGCTGTCGATGGCTATCGTTTTGTTCATCCTTTTTCACGTGTATGATTTGGTAGGGCACGTGGAATTCGGCAATTTCACATCCTTTTTGGGGGGTTCTTTCGGGTGCTTTAGTTGCAAAATTCCATGTTTGCACATCGTTTGCTTCTCTTTTATTGTGTTTCTGATGAATGTGCACGGACTGTGGGGGCAGGATATGTTTCAGAAGAAGAACACTGGGTGAGTGGCGCAGACAGCAGAACCAATGGGCTCAGGGAACAAGTCCTTGGCCAAGTGTGATGTGAATTTCCTTAGCACTATTGTTACAGTAGAACTGCGAAATTATGCCCAACACCATTAAAAGCACCCACATTTGATTCGTACAGTTTGACTGAGGTTAGCTGTTTTTTTGGTACCGGTAGATGGACTTGCCTTGGTTCCCCATGCACAGGCCACCGATTTACGTGACCCCCAAGACAGCTAGATCCACCATACCCCAGCTGGGTGTTTCAACTCTAAGCAGAAAAGCTGGATCCCACTGGTTGTGCCTGGTGCGAATCTGTACCACGATGTGTGGAGTAGCCATGCGCGCGACACTGTCTTTGGGCAGTGGCCGTTGTGCAGCGGCAAGACTTGCCACATGTTTCCCAAGTGATGCGTTTCATTGATGATGGATCGATGGACCAATTCAGATTCACAGGATAGAATATGGTACGTGTTCTGCACACCAAGTCGGGGACAATTTCAATCAACGGTCCACCAATTAGGCATACTCAGACAGGGTAAATAAGATGTATTTACTAAGATGTATTCAGGTCATTTTTGGGGGCTCAACCACCAACTACTTTGAACCCCCTGTGCTTCGAGTGATGTGCTGAATGATGTCCTCATTCTGGGTAGCCGCGAAGCGTGCGCCACTCTCTCGCCCCGCCGCGAAGCGTGTTGCGGTGATGGGGGGCATATGTGACCCGGATCGCTTCAAGGAAGATGTGAGTTGGAAGCATCGAAGCCATAGGATGATGGTTTGGAATCTGTTGGATTCTTTTGGATGATAAATTACAATTAAATTACTGTACTCCAAAATATACGTATGTTTGAAAACATTCTTTGAATAGTTTTAGAACAGCCTCGAAACTAAATAGCCCCACCTGCATGAATATTCCATTCGGGATAACCCAGGAGCCCAGGAGCCCAGGAGCCTGGCCTAGCCTTGCTGTCGTCTCATTGAAGTACCCCACAGTCGTGCTGCAAGTCTTTGTCGGCACCTTTGGAGTTTTCTGCACCCTGACAACTATGGGGAGACCTCGTTTGAGAGGCTGTACCGTTCAGGCTAAGTATTGACAATCCGAGCGGGGTAGCCACGTACCGTTCAAATCACTGGTGATTTGATGTTCTGACAGCATTTTCTTGACTCATGGGATGGCAAGATATGCTCTGATGTTGCGGCACGTTTAGTCTCATCTAGGTACTGCAGCACTTATTTACGGCCCCTCTCAGATTCAGTTGCTGCTTGAAATTCACAGCTATGTTGAAGTTACAGGTGGCAATTATGTGCAGACTTGAATTGGTCCTTTGAATCGCTTTGCTTTCTTAGTTTTTAAATGTGTGTATAAAGACTTGTTGTGAAGACTGCTATTCAACACTTCTCGTGCCATTTTTGTTTTCAGACACCATCACTATGATCTTGTTTCAGCTTCACGTTGTGGTCCAATGCAGCGAAATCGGGTCGTATTTAAAGCGCGCGCGAAACCACTGCAACGAGGGCAGGGCGGGCGAGCATGTCTTTGCAAATGAAAATAGGGCGAAGGTCGCGCCTTGGGATACTGACTTGGCAGAGATGTTTACACGAAATTATTCCATTTTTTGGCATATGTTAACAGCACCACTGCTCATCACTGCTCCAGGTATTGGATCCTATCGTATCTATGGCTTTTAATGACAGAGCTCTAGAATGGCAACGATGTTCAAAGTCATCTTGAAATCGACTCTAAGATCTCAAACATGTCCCGGCAAGTTCGTGCCGATCGGGAAACCCATGGATAGAACAGTCCCCGTGTGCAAGAAGCGGATTTTTTAACAACTCTGGGGCTGTGCCATTTATATTCATTATATAATTATATATATATATATATTCTGATTATTTTTCATTCTTTGCATTTTCTTGCGGTGCAATGTTGCCAATGTTGCGACTCGTTTGTGCGAGGTCCAGGTGGTCCACAGTTTGCTTGGTGATCTGATCAGATGCCCATCTATTGTATTAATTGATTGTATTCTATTGTAATCTATTGGTTGTAAATGATTGTAATCTATTTGCCATATATTATATATATATATTATATATATATATGTAATAAATGATCATCCTTTGGATGCCCAGCTTTGCCTCACTGCCTGCCGTCAGTGACCAAGCCAGCGCCCCGGTCGCGCACCATGGCTTCATCCACCTTGCGGGGGGGTGGTGAACGTTTGGTGAGGCAGATACGTTCAGACGGAGTGAAAGAGTTGCCACAAATTACAGGCACCTTCTCTGAATAGCGAACATGTAGAGATATGAATTTACATCATTACACGTAATTACACATATAACATATTGAGTCAGTACGTTGTTATGCCTTCATTCATGCACAATATATATATACATATATATATATATGTTTATTATTGTTGGCCCCACAAGCCATCCTGAAGCGTGCAGCAACGCCAGGGAGATGACGCCCAGGGACTCAGCTCCTCAGAGTGCTGGAAGCACCAGATCACAGGACAGCAAAGACAAAAGCAGGTGATGCTGGTATTAGTGTGCAAAAAATGGTATGTATATATAGTGCAATATTAATATGATAAAAAATAATATGTACAGTATATAATATATCAGTAGTTAGATGGATGGCTTGGATGGATAGATGAAGAGATGGATGAATCGATAAGCAGATAAATGTGCAGCCCAAGTACCGCATATGGAGACAAGCGAAGCACCTTGTTGTAGTTTCGGAAATGCACGTGGCATGCCCACACAAGCTTATCCCGCAAGATCCAACCAGATCATAGTAGTTTCTTGTGGCCAAATGAGTTTCCACTGATTCTGAAAGGATCCCCGGTAAACTGGTGCCTGGTTATGAGCCAGTCAAGTATAATCCGTGTGACTCAGATGATCCACTAACCATCAACCAGGCAGCTCAGCGAGTGTTCATATGCATAGTTTTATGTATAATTTATAATATATAATAATAATTATTATTATTATTATATATATACACACATACACGTGTGTTTTCAATTGACAAGTATGTTGACTCAACTTCCATGACTCACTTTGGATGATCTTGCGCGGTTATCAAAAAGAGCTGGTTGGAGCTTTAGTTTACTGCTAAATTTCTAAATCTTTAACACATCCCAACTTTAGGGAAGAGATGGTGGCTTTGCAGGGATGATGTCAGACCCCATAGGAGATGTCCATGACCATCGGTGAGATGGAGAACCGGCTGTTGCCAAAGTCATGGCCTCAGGTTTCGAAGCTGACCGGAGATTCAAAGGATTGCACCATCATAGCACCCATTTTTCTGTCACGAAGATTTAATTTGGAAGTTTTTTTTTTCCATTCTGCCGGCGTGAGGAATCCTCGTGCGGTCTCGCTGGATTGAATTCAAATCAGGCCCCTTGATAGTCTGGCAGGAACGACCATCGCGTGACCTTTGCTGACGCACTCCATGCATCAGCGAGCCAAGCTTTGTCCTTGGCTGTGCAGGCAGCGGGTTCACGCCACCCTTCTTTGTGGGCTCGGGCTTTAAGCCCTCGGATGAGTGCCACTACCATACTGCGGCACAGCGTGCTGGGGTATTCCTTGGCAGCAGCTGTCCGAAAAAGGCCACGCTCATTACGCCCAGCAAGCACGGCCGTAGGGCGAGCGCGCCACGTCTCAGCTCCCTCACGTAGCGCAGCAGCCACCACCGGTGCAGCACCCAAGTTCAGTGCTCGCAGACAGGTGGGCTTAACCCCGGCAGCTCCGTACTCATACTGCTCCACATAGTGCCGGATCGCATCCGGAAGGGCCATAAGCCACTGCTGATGCGCCTGTGTGCGCCATACAGAGGCCCGCTCAGCTTGTTGATCTTGCTGCTGTTGATGTTCCCAGGGGTGCTCCATGATAGCGCCGCCTCCATTGGTGACTGTCGCCACTTCAATGGTCCAAGTGTTCATCAACAGTTGTGTGCCCATAGAGCTCTGCTTCAATTCCTGCCCTGTGCATTCTGGCAGGCTCCATGGGCGAGCGGCCGATCTCAACGGCCTAGGACCAGCCCCATCATCCAGCAGGATGTGCCGAGCTGCCGACCAGGTTTCACACGGTGGGCCAGCAAGCACTCCTGCAAGATGACCACCTTGTGCAAGACGCCGCACGTGGTCATAGTTCTCTCCATTGGCAAGGTTACCAAGATCCGGATGGACAGCAGTATCAAGGGAAACCATGCGAATGGTAACTCCTGGCCACAAATGATGCCCGATGTGCTCAAGCCACCAATGACAATCTCCCACCCTTCTGCGCCCACTGAAAAGGTGGAAAATCCAAATGACCCGCCGGTCGCCTTCTCGACATACAGGTACTCCACGGCAGAGAGGTACATGTAGAGGACGTTGAAGGATAGAGCAAAGCAGAGAGTGCTGATCGCGAATAGGATCCAAAATGATTTCCCGTGCACGCACCGTGGCCAGATCTTGCGCGCCTTTCTCCACAATGTCCTGCGGGCAGAAGGCACCATCCATGTGCCGTCGCCAGCAAACCAGCTTTCCAACGGGTGACTGAGAAACAATTTGCCTGATGGCCTCCAAGCAGCGTCCAAAAAATTCTACCGGCAAATGAGCAAAACGGGAGAAATGAAGGTCATCATGCATCCATACGGCAAGAGCCCACGCGCCGAGACCCTCTGTCGCAGGAGGAAGACCGTGACCATCCGCCAAGCATGTCAAACGCCATAAGATGGGGTCAGGATCAACAACTGTCTGCATGGATTGATCTCGAAGAACTGCGTCAAAGGCCATCTTGCAGTTGTTAACCCAAGCTTCATCGATCGGGTCAGTCAAACCTTCATTGTGGCATGCCTGCACCCATCGTGCATCCGCATCCAATCGAGTCTCACATTGAGTCTCAGTCTGCGAGAGCACATGAGGAACAACGGTGGCTGGCAGGCGCAAGTGCCTGTCATCCTGTTTGGTTTCAACAATAGGTGCAGGAACTTCCAGAGGTTCATATAGCCAGGTCAGCCTTTCATAACATCCATTTCGATGTCGTCGACTCTGATGAAGATGGATCTGCAGTCGATTCACCGTCCAACAGCATGTCCAACAGGCCGGGCAGACTGTTGATGTCATGAATTTCCGTTCCTCGCTGGGCTCACCATGTGCACTCCAAAGGTGATTCTGCCATTGTCGGACCGAGAGGAAGGTCTTTGCGCACCATCGGCATTCAAAGTTGGATGTGGTCACAGCCGATGCAGGAGTATCAAAAGCAAAAGTAACCCCTCCTGTCACCAACTGATGATACAAAGTCTGGTGTGCCGTCACTGTGTCGCCGATGACCTTGTTCTGCATCAATGCTCTCTTGTATAGGCGGCGTACAAATCGAGGGCCATCTTCCCGTCGATCAGCAAACCATTGAAGTAGTGTTGGTCGAGAGGCCGTCAGAGGATCAAACTCAATGAGCGTGCCATCCATAGAGATGAGCCATGTAAGGGCTTGTCGCAGTGCCTTCCACCAAGAACATGATGCCTCATCAGGAGCTGTCACCATTTCAATAATCTGAGTTGGAGCATCAATGAAGAGATGGAATGCAAAAAGAAGACGGTGCTTTGCCAGTCGTAATTCAATCGATGGCATCTGCCAACTCAACAAGAGATGAACATCCGACATTTGATTGTGCGCCCAGAAGCCATTGCCCACAACTGTACGGATCCATTTCAGATATGGGGTATGGAGCCGTTGTATCTGCTGGGCGGTAAGCAGTGGCCAATTCCCAGCTCCGTGCAGAAGCACAGGCATGAGAAGTGCGTCAAGAAGACGAAGACGAACTGCAACACCAATGTATCTGTTCCGCAGGATCAACTTGTGGATCTGTCGATACGCCAAGCCAGCTCTGCTCACACGGGATCTGATCTCAGCATCAATGCTTCCATCTGCTTGAAAACAGGTGCCAAGATGCTCATACACTGGCACGCAACGAACATGTTGTCCCGAAGGAGGAACAGAAATGCGAGCAAAGTTGACGACCAGACAGTCACGACGACAGGCAGGCGCATCAGGACCACGAAAGGCCATCACAACTTCCGTCTTGCGTGGCTTCAAATTGAGAGTCAGGCCATATGATGCGCAAACCTCAATCGTGGTTTGTAAAGTCCAAGCAACTGTCGAGACCAGATCAGTGGCCTTGATGGCCGCTACCGGCACCGCAAGATCGTCCACCCAAGCAACCGGAGCTGCCCGAAGTCCCAAATGCGAAAACGCAGCTTGAAGCGGCAAGAACTGATCCAGTTGAGTCTGAAAGTCTTGCAAGACAACTGCCATAAGGCTGTTGAAGGCAACATCAGCTAAGGGGCTGCCAGGCCTGCTTCCACGTTCTGTTTGATGAATGGCATCAGAAGCACCAAGCGCATACCAGGTAAAGCGATGCCCATCACGAATGAGTCTCGCCGTTGGCTGGGAAAGCGGGGCCGAGTCAATTGGAGGCTCCTTTGCCAATTTGGTACCCAGCACGGTCAAGTCAATGCCATTGTCAGTCAAGACTTGTCGAAGCTTGGGATGCAGGGTGTCAGCGCCACCAAATATCAGCTGCCGGACCATGGAGTGAAAGGCACTTCGAATGTCCACAAAGATGATGGCAGAGGAGACCACGTGCTGTGCCGCAAGTTGAGTAAAGGCACGAACATACATAGTGGCAAACAACGTGGAACTCCGCATGAAGCCGCCCAATTGAAGCGGGAGCCGGAAATGCTCTAAGGCCGGCAGAAATTGTCCACGCAGGTGTGAGTGGACCAACTTTCCAATGCCGTCAATCAACATGATACCTCTCATGCCTTCGATTTTCTGACTCACTTCTTTTTTTGCAATCGGGTGGAGGATGCCTCCCTTCCCCTGAATAGGTTCTGCGCCCAATATCCAGACCTTCATCATGAAGGTGTGCAGAATGTCAGAGTGTTGGCAGCACGCATGCTGCAATGCCACTGGCGAAACTAAGTCCATGCCTGATGCCTTGCCTGTCTTGATACGGCAGCCCAACGCTTCCACAGCAAAGCGGGAGGGCAAAGCTTCCAAACAAATTTGCAAAGGAATATCTTCCGAAGCCTGCTTTTGGGCAGCATGGCATTGTTGAAGAAGTTCGCCATACGGCACGTGATGTCCAGCTTCCAGCGCATCGTAATGTGCAAACTGGTCTTCCAAAGACGGGCCGGTACATCTAAGATTGGATTTTCGCTTACTTCGCCACCTTGGAAGGAGAGGCTGCAAGGTCTTCCAGAGTGACTGTGCATTCTTGGAGGACTCATAGCCCGCTTGAGCCGCCAGGCTTTCGTAAAACATGCAGTCATCATTGCGGACGGCCTGCGCTACTCTTGGTGCCAAATCTTCGTATGCCCAAAGATGCCATGCGTAAGCACGGTCACAGTCACGCATCCATCCTTGAAAAGACCAGGTTACCTGATGAGGCTGACGCCATGCAGCAAAGAGCTGTCGAAGCAGACCACGACAATGGCGACGTCGTGCAGCATTGAGACATTTCCAATGGTGTCTCTTTGCATCAATCAACTGCTTGGTATCATCAGAAAGATGACGCTTGCGCCAAATTCTTGGCTTCGGGTTCCACTGTTTGATCCAGTGTTGCAATCGTGCAGCGTGCGTATGGACATCAGTCACCCATGTCACATCCAAGTGGGTATCCTGCACTTTGCTTCCACGGGTACGACGAGGTCTTCGGTCAGCTGGAAAGAACTGAAGCTGAAGCTCAGCACAAACACAATCATGACCACGGCGATGAAGAGCCAAATCAATACGTGTGCTGACCCATGTGGACACGCAATCGTGGGAGAAGTTGTTGGAAACAGCAACATAGTCCAAACGAGCTGATGTGCCTTTGGGATGTGTCCAAGTGTGACCAGTTCCATCATGGCACTCTGCAAAGGTCTGAGGCAGAAAAAGGTCATGGTTGGCAAGCCACGTGTGAAAGTGAGCACCTTTACTGTTCTCATCATCAGCTTGATGCGGGCCAATGCAAGGGGATGTGACACTGCCAACTCGGCTATTTGCATCTGTCAGCATAACCGTGGGCCATTGACGATAGGCAGCTGGGATTGCTGCAGTCGTGGCATCCCAAAACGCCTGAAGGACGTCCTCATCATCATCCGAAGGAGCATGCACTACTAAGAAAAGAAGTTTACAACCCGGATGCGCCCACCGTACCAACAGACGTCGCGAAGTGGCATGTAAGATACGGAGATCTGTCGTGTCAATATCAATGGTGCCACCAGATGTGGAAATGGATTTGCGCAGCCACAGCTGAACGCCACCTTGTCCACGTGCAGTCGCTGGGCCAGAAAGAACATGAAACTGCTGAAAGAAAGAGTGCCCTGCCATTCGAGCGCGAGTCTCCTGAAGGCCAATGACATGTAGATGTTCCGCCACGAACTGAGCAGCTAAGGCTTCAGCACGAGCGCCCAAATAACCCGAAGCAAAATCTTGTCCAGGAAACATGGTCATGACATTGGCAGTTGCAAAACGCAACCGTGCAGGGTAACTTTCAGAACTATCAGGCAGAGCTTGAAAACGACGCAGCACTGCAGGATGAGAATCATCAGAAGGAGGCACTTGAAACGGTTGCTCCACATTGAATCTCCAGCGCGTTCCCACTAACAGAGGTGCGTCGTCATGATGCCGCACAGATTTCTCAACCAACCAAAGCCATTGACAAGCACACGTGTCAGCACCTTGGAACGTGTACATGTCAAGCCAGTCCGCAAGAGAGGTGGTAAAAGAATTTTGCTGCAGCGCATGTCTACAAACTGTGTCAGCAGCCTCATTCCAGGGATGACTTTGATGACTTTGAATGTGTGTCCAATATAGTGGCCAAGGAAGAAGAACTTCAAGCCATTGGATCAAGGACCGCAACACAATATGAACATCAGAGTTGCAATGTGCAGCTTGACGGCCTTGTGCAATATTGGCGGTATGCTCACAATCATACGCAATCTCAAACCAAGGTTGAACTTGTGACAATGAGGCAGCAAGTTGGTGGAGCCACAATGTGGCTAACACCAAAGCAGTAGCCTCCGCTCTGGGTGCCGTGGCGGAACCAAGGCAAGGAGCACTCATGAATCCACCATGTCTCAGACCATCTTCTGTACGTAAAATCAAGAACACACCTGCTGCTGCAAGACCGCTCGATCGCCACGCAGATCCATCCGTGTAAAAGGTTGCACCAAGGACTGTTTCATCTTGCCAAAGGGGCACAGCACCAAGTTGTTGCCATGTGGCATCATGCCACCACACCTGACCCAGATCGACGGAAGGCTGTAAGTCAAGTCCCAATCGTAGTTGCTCACGCAGGAACAAAACACGTTGGCAATCCACAGTGGTGAATCGAGGTGCTGGAACATGTGCTTCCAGATGGATCACGTTTCGCTGAGCAGTATGTTGCAGCAAGTTCGTAACATCGCTATCCTCTGAGTCAAGCACTGCAGGATGTGTTGATTCCAAAGCAGCAGTGGCCTGAAGAGGTACTTCCCGATGAATGTGAAAAATCAAATGCATTCCATGCGCAACATCAAAACGTGGTAGGTCAGTAAGATCACGATCGCCCAACAAAGTGCGACATAGTGCCCTGGGTGGAACGTTGCCACAGACATCATCCAAGTCAATGTAGTTTTTCAACTGTGCATGTGAGAGAGCACATGGCGTGGTCAAACAGAGCAACCGTGGATGCCATGGATCGTCCAAGGTATCAACAATGGCAACAACAATGGAACACATGGTCGGCTGCACATGTTGGACCAGGACAAGATGTGCATGAACTTCAGCCTGTCCATCATGCGGAGTAGGATGAGCAATCACTCCAGTCAGCTCTGCAAAAGGATCCATCCAGTCGTCCCAAGTCATGACAATCTCATGGTACCAGGTGCCAACGTCTCCAGTAAGACGAACATCTCGACATAGCCCACTGTGAGGTCGTCGAAGATGATCAGCATACCATGTTGAGATGACAAAAGCCTCAGGAGGGTGCTCATGCAACTCTTGCTCATTGCGAAAGAGCAGCGTGTGCAAATCATGAATCATCTGTGGTTGCCCAGGAGGAATAGGAACAGCGCGCGTCCTGATATCAGCAATATGTTGCATTTCGCGCTGAAGACGTTCATGATCTCCATCAACCTTGTCAGCTGGTACAGCACCCTCAGGATATGCCACAGTTGAACCACAGAACTCTGCCGGCTTCTCTGTCAGAGTGATCATGGTCATGGCATGGTAGCTCATGTCCATCGATGCAACTTGTTGCACAGAACACTCGTCTTCGTGTACTTCAGCATGAAGGGAGCGGGCATCATGTAGCACATGTCGAAGTTGGATCAGAGAGTTGGCTGTGGTTGGCATGATTCGTCTTGGAACGAAGGGTTCCGAAGAGCTTGCAGCCTGATGGTCTCCATGACAATGAGGTGGTCTGACATGAAGTTCAATACTAGCTGCATCTGGGACATCATGACGAATAAAACGCTCAAAATGTGCCACGCCAGATCGTGCAGAGCAACGCCGTGTTTCACAAACATGGTTGATGCGCAGGATGTCAATGATATCCTCAGTGCACAGCCAACGAGGGACAGAGTAAGCAGCTTGCAAAAGACGATCTTCATGATCGCCTTGCATGACCGCAGACAACACAACTGCAGCTTTTGCTTCACGTGGCTTCTGTTCAATCATGACATGCACTGTGTCCAAGGTGGTGGTCGCATGTGGAGGTCGATGACCAACAATCTTGATCTGCAAAGGATCCGACCCGTGAAGTAGAGGCTGCCAAGGTGTCAGCAAATCTTGACACCACAGATGCTTGAAGCTGTCCAATTTGACCACACGTGGCACATCACATTGTGGATGTAACTCATGATGCACGTACCACGTCCATACATAGAGGATAGGTCCTTCTTCCAAAAATTCCTGCAGTGCTTCCGCCTCAAAGGTATCATCAAGCGGCTCAAACCAGTGGTTGTCCATGGGCACCGGGAAAACACTGTTCGTGGTGTCCTCGGGCAACGTGGTAGTGGATGTTGAGGTAACTGGTAGCGGAGCAGGAAATGGAGCAGCTGAAGGCCCAGAGATGCGAGGCTGAACTGTGCTGCCCTGACTCTCAGTGACATGGATAGCCTGCAACGTATTCATCTGTGTGTCAGGCGGCGGTACGCATACTCGGAGATAGGCTCCATGTTGCATGACTTGAGGTGCTGCCTGATGAACAGGCCATGCTCGACCGTTGAACTCCACTAGACATGCATCATTTTGCCATGAGCAATACTGCCGCACTCCTGCATAATGGAGTACACCTTCACGTCCAAGATGACGGGGTACGCGATGAACTCTTCTAGTAGCAGCTGGCAAAGGATGAATTCCAGCTGGTGTCACATGAAAATGCACTTCTACGTCAATGATGACAAGTGCATCCGAAGAAGCCGTTGGGATGTCTGTCACCGATTGGATGATGAAAGAAAAGTCATCGCGTTGATCTCCAACCATGGGAGCCAAGATCGTGTGAGCTTGCAAGAGACTGGCCGGGACAATTTCCAAATTTCGAGCAAGCTCTATCAGCATGGGCACTCCAGCCGCGTTACGCATGAACATGTGCAGCAGTGGATGTCGTAGCCGATAAAAATGACAGTTGAACATTGGTCCAGCAGAATGATCATGCTCAATAGATGGGGGAGTTTCAGATGGCGGGTCATCTTCAGGTGGATCCGGATCTCCATCATCAGGTCCTGTCACGAAGAAATCCTCACCATGACCTGTTGGCATACCATGAGCTGAAACGCCAGAGTGCGATACTTCACCAGCATGAGCAGATGCACTTGCCAGATTTGGATCATTGGGAATTTGAATTGTAAAGGAATGCCCAGGCCGCATCCGATGGTTGTCATCTCCTCCGTTTGGCAGCAAACGCCATCCATGAAGAATGTGACAAACTCGGCCATAGGGTCCTTGACAAGTCTGCAGAACTTGGGCCGCATCCAAAATGTGGTATCTATTCACCAAAGGCGGAAACGAGGCTGCCACGAGGTTCGCACCAAGCCCATCATAGTCATCCATGTACTGGACTGCCACCAGACCAGAAAATCTGGGTTGATGAAGGCCTTGCGCCAAAATCACGTCCAGGGCGATGAGTTGATCTGCAGGACCTCTCGTTGGCATGGGATTTGGAAGTGTGAAAGCTGTTGGGACAGAGTCATCCAGCAAGTCACTCCAAGCATTCATCATATTCTCAACCCAATGTGCTCGTTCAGGAGGAAGATGAACGACACGATACTGCGCGTTGCGCAGTCTTGTCTCGTGATGTAGGTACCATGTACGTACACGTAGCCCATCAGACATCAGAGCTGTTGGACTCATCCAAATGGGGTCCAGCGCTGAGATCATGTTGTCAGTAAAATCACGTGCGCGTGCAGGATTTTCATGACCATGTGCATGAGGTCCATGTGGAGGGTCAGCATGGTCTGCGGGGATTTGTTGAAGATGCTGAAAACCTTCCATAATACTATACGTCGTCATTGGAACAGAGCGATCACAACTGGCATCACCAGGAGCTTTGATCCAAGGCAAAATAGGCCATGCAAAGGGAACATGCGGCCTTCGTGCCTGAAGCTTCAATACTTCAGGCGTCAATTCAGTGCAATCATCCACAAGCGCCCATGGCTTACCAGGCCATTCATACAACGCTCGATGGGGAACAACGAGTCTGTGCATCTCGTGACCACTGAAAACCTCCACAGCATCATCAAAGCGAACATGAAAGGGTCGTGCTCGATGTGAAATGCTTGAAGTCAATGAAGTATTCACCTTTCTCACATGCGGCATGGGGCATTGCAACTTGAAAGCAAGTGCGTGAGCCGATTCAATGGCCTTCCATTCTGACATGAAGCATCCCTCATTCATGATAGAGTGGTTCCATTTCTGAACAACGTAGTCAAGATCGGTCGCAACATCGACCGTCTGAAACTGCCCTGGGTGGTTGTACGCATTTGTCACTGACCACCGGGCCCACCAAAAGACGGCAGGGTAGACGTAGCCCCATCTGCCATGCCTGAGTCGACCTTGTCTGCATCTACTCGTTGTCTTTTGGCACGTTGTTCTTCTTGCACCAATTCCTCTGTCTGAGTTTGCAACTGAGACATTGTCTCGACCAAGCTGTTCAGGCCCGTTGCAATGCGTTGAGCAGCTGCCATAGGAACATCCTTCAGCTCCTCTTCGTCGGAGACCACAACTGTGCCTGCCTTCTCGTCGACCGGCACCATGTTTGCCGCCTCGAGCTTGCTGGCGTTCATGATGTCCCGCGCCACCACAAATGCCTCCTTGGCTTGCTGAATCTTCTCTGTCAGCTGAGCCTCTTGCGTTTGGAAGCTGGCTGTGTGTCCTTGCCAAATCTTGAGGCTCTCGGCAAGAAAGGATCTCCACTGGGAATGCAGTTGAGCGCGGGCTTGAACTGCCTTGTCGTAATCTTGTCGAGCATTGTCCATGGCATTCACCGCTTGGTGCATAGTCTTCTTGTCGTGCTTGGCAACTTTGGCAATGGCATCCTTCAGATCGGTTTGAATATCGTCTGGAAGTTCGCCTCCTTGATCTTGATGTTTCTGCAACTTCTGCACGAGGGCTCGATACTTCACAATCTCCTCGGGCGGTGGTGTCAATGCCGGCCCAGACGAAGTGGTCGTCGTGGGCTGAGCGAGATTGGGAGCCACTGGCGCAGGCATAGAACCCGACCCAGGAGGTGGTGTGATGGGTGGCGGAAGAGGAGGCTGCTGAGGAAATGGCTGAGCCATCTGCATCGTTGCCTGCTGAGCAGCCTTTTTTCCCTTCCGGGACTTCTTTCGTCCTTGTCCTTGTCTCTGACGAGGACTCTGAGCCCGACCATAATTTGTCGAGTCCACCCATGGCTCTTGAGGCCATTGCCATTGTTGCGCATAGGCTGAATTGCTTGGCTGTCTTCGAGGTGATTGTGCACGTGCTTGTTGTTGTTGCTCGTAATCCGGCGTTCCATATGTCCACGATGCTTTGCAATCCCCACAATGCCAAGCATTTTTGCGGTTTTTCCTGCCGCAGGGACAATACCATGGGAAAGTCGCCATCTCGATGTCGATGGAGCGAAGAAACTGACGATCGCAAGAATGATGGGTTTTCAAAACCTGTTTCAAGTACCACAGCTCGTTGGCAGTGAGGACCTGATGACCTGTTTTGTGAAGAAACCACCTTCTCCTCGCCAGTGCCCGTCGCCTCCTCCAGCGTCTTCTGGATGTCGGTGTAATAGTCCCCAATGAAGATCAACACCAGAAGGATCACGTAGGCAATCACACTCATAAAGTGCCGCCCGCACCACGTAGCTCCAGCAGCTGCTCCACAGCCGCAACCACGCAGCGCCACAGCAAGGCCGCCCGCAATGCGAAAGCAATGGCGAGCTACCCGCGGGCAACAGCGACGCCCGCTAAGGAACTGACACACCGGCCGAGGGGGCTAGTGAGCCAAACCTTAATTTGGAAGTATTTGAGTCAAAGGTATGTACCCTCTGGTAAACTAACATAGCTATTGGCAATTGCCATTTATAGTGGGTTTTCCCATTAAAAATTGTGATTTTCCATAGCTATGTTAAATTACCAGAGGGTAAACAAGATGGACCATACATGACAATACAGCATGTACGGTATGGTGGAATGTCAAGATGACGGCTGAGGCCCACAAAAGGAGGCCGGGGCTCCTTGCCGATGTCTGGGGGCCTCAGCCTGACGAATTTTCACCTTGGATTTTGGAAGCCAGCCAGATGGGTTCAACTCATGTTGGCTTTTCCTTTCCGGGGTTAATTTCCTTGGTGCAGAATGGTGCACATCAAAATCCCCACATCCCCGGGTTGAATGGAAGTGGTCACCATGGTCACCATGGTCACCACGTCTTGAGGTCTGCTCGGGAACTCCTGGAGGAAAATAAACAGCTGATTGAGGAGAAGAAGGAGCAAAAGGCGCCCATGCGCCTCACAGTCTCGCCATGCTGCCATGCCACCTGTTTTTCCTTCCCATGTTTGGGATGATAAATCGAAGTTGACTGAGAGTTTTGGTTGATGATTTCATTGTTTGTTTTGTCGTTCCTCTTGGTGAAAGTGTTCTTGTTTGGCAAGATGCTCACAGTTGACTGAGATGTTTGTGTATCGGTTGAAGCTGCGAGCTGCTGTTGGTTCATCATGTATTTCTCCCCCTTTTGAGACAGCACGTATAGCGCAGGGGGGAAATATCCATTCACTCGGCTGTGGTGGCACACATTCTTTGCAAGAAATGGATCGGAATGGAGTTGAGTCATGTTCTATTTTCTATTTGATCCTTTGTTTACTTTGGTGTGTGGGTTCCCCATGTTCTTTGAGAATCAATGCGCGGCATACATAAACCCATTGAAGCCTCAATTTTGCGTTTGCCTTCTAGGGAGTTCCAGCTGGAATTGCACTGTCGAATTGCTCTTCCGCATGTGCACATTGTCTAAATTACGTGCATCTTGGATCATCTTGGCGTATGTGATTACTTGTTTTACATATACATAACATTACATAACATACATATACAATTGGATGTACAAATTTTAGAGGACATATATGAATGACTGCCTCTGAGAGGCTCACTCGACGAGATGGCAATGGAGAGAGAGAGAGAGATATATATATATATACATATGCATTTACATAATTGTATATAATATATATGAAACGATTGATCATTTGTGTGAGTGTATGTAGTGGGCTGGCAGCTGATAAATGACCGCCAGTTTTTTGGCTATTTATCCTCTCTTGTCTTGTGGGGTGAGGTGGGGTGGGGTGGGATAATAACGTCATGTCTAAGTGCGTTTCACACGTACTTGCCCCATGGTCGTCACTGCCTGTTGGGTGGGGTGAGGAGGGGTT
>Ga0126342_10002447_pt1 | contig 28973 bp, 29 predicted proteins | sample Cyp1metagenome_FD_92528 | JGI IMG/M metagenome (GOLD analysis project Ga0126342, IMG submission 92528) | Coral microbial communities from Lord Howe Island, Old Settlement Bay, Australia - Cyphastrea 1 metagenome | ecosystem: Host-associated > Invertebrates > Cnidaria > Coral ... | reverse complement strand
TCTACTTCTACTATTCTACTTTTTCTTTTCTTCAGTCATGTGTTTTTGCTGCTCTACTTCCTGCTCCTTTGCTTCTTTGCTTCCTGTCTTTGCTGTCTCTTTGTTTTTCATTTTCTTTTGCTTAATTCTGTTCTGTTTGTATCCTAATTGAACCCTATAGAGACCCTAGGTGAAACCTAAAGAAAACCTGACAAGAAACCCTAATGAAGCCCTAAATGAACCCTAAAGAAACCATAAATTAATCCTAAAGAAACCATACATAAAACCCTAAAGAAACCTTGAATGACACCCTAAATGACATCCCAAAGAAACCCTAAAACAACACTTTGAAAAAAAAAACTAAATAAAACCTTAACTGACACCTTGGCTGAAACCCTAAATTGACACCCTAAAGAAACCCTAAATGAAACCCTAAATGAAACCCTAAAAACCCTATATAAATGAAACCCTAAAGAAACCCTAAATGAAACCCTAAAGAAACCCTAATTGAAACCCTAAAGCAACCCTAAATGAGACCCTAAATGAAAACCAAACTGAAACCCTAAAGAAACTCCACATGAACCCCTAAAGAAACCCTAAATGAAACCCTAAATGAAGCCCTAAACGAAACCCTTAAGAAAACCTAAATGACACCCTAAAGAAACCCTAAAGAAACCTTAAATGACACCTTACATGAAACCCTAAATGAAACCCTAAAGAAACTTTAAATGACACCCTAAATGACATCCCAAAGAAACCCTAAACAACAGTCTGAAAAAATGAAATCATATCGGACACCTTGGCTGAAACCCTAAATTGACACCCTAAAGAAACCCTAAATGCAACCCTAAATGAAACCCTAAATTGAAACCCTAAATGAAACCCTAAATGAAACCCCAAATGAAACCCTAAACGAAACTCAAAGAAACCCTAAATGACACCCTAAATGAAACCCTAAATGAAACCCTAAGGAACCCACTTGAACGTTTAGAAATCGTGAAAAGAAATCCCGATAAGAAACCCTGGAATGAAACCCTAAAGAAAGCCTAAATGAACTCCTGAATGAAAGAAACCTTAAATTGAAACCCTAAATGAAACCGTAAAGAAACCTTAAATGAAACCCTCAAGAAACCCTAAATGAAACCCTAAATGAAACCCTAAAGAAACCCCAAATGAAACCCTAAATGAAAGCCTCAAGAAACCCTAAATGAAACCCCAAATGAAGACGCAAATAAAACCTTAAATGAAACCCTAAATGCAACCTTAAATGAATCCCTGAATGAAAGCCTAAAGAACCCTCAAGAGACCCACATGAACGTTTGAAGCACCAAAACGTAGCAAATACCATGCAAAATGACAGGTTCTAGTTCCAAACTGTTGCAAATACAAGGCGAATGGTACCGGGAAAGAAAGCCAAAAAAAAAACAAAACCTGAGGCCAAAAAAAAAACTATTCTACACCCTTTTTGTTCACATTTTGGAAACCTATTTCATACCATTTCATGATAGAGTTGGTGTTCCAAAAATTGAAAATTGCCATGCGTTGAATCAGCTGATGCAATGGGCTTTGCAGAGATAGGGATCATAGCCCCAAAAATCACTGATGGTTTCTATGTCGTCATGGTGATGTTTGAGAGGATCCAAGAGATTCAGGATTGGCATCATATATCTGGGTAAATTATAACGACCTCACTGTTCTCCCTCACTGGAATCATGGTTAATAAGGGAAATCATCCCCAAATGGCCGCAAGATTCAGGTTGGTGAAATATGATAATTTACCCAGATATATATTCATACGTCATCCATTTTGGTCATTGGGAGTCTGCAGGATCCGCTTACAAAGCCAAGGTGTGCGAGAGCCACGGTCCGAGCGATTAGTGGTGCTCTATGAAGAGTCGCTTCGCCAACTTTGGGGAGGGCAGTGGACACAGTGGTGGGTGAAGCTGTCAGGGGAAAGGGATAAAAATGGATGAAAATGGAGAGGAAACTATGGTTTTTAAATGGTTGTTTTACATGTTTCTAGCGCCCCAATCTTTGTTGGATATCAAGGAAATTGTTTGTTGTCTTCAGCCTTTTCATTATGAGAGATCAGCTGGAGACATCCGACATCATGTGTCACTTCAGGACTTACGTCCCAGGTTTAGGATGTTTAGGGAAATGTCATCTCTAGTTCGTTGGGAGCCCTTTTGTTGCCAACTTTTCTTGGTTAAGCATCCTGGGTTTTGATGGTTTGAAACCTTCCAGTTCTCCCATGGATGCTAGGAATCCCAAAATGTTCCCACCGTTCTTTGAGATTCCCAATGTCTACCAATCCCTCCTACCTAAGACTCCCTGATAGGTTTTCCTGTCGTGCCTTAGTCACCACCACACCCCCTGCAAGATCTCAGGAAGGACGGAAAGATCTCTCGGATGTGGCTCCGTACCTCGACCGTAAACTAAGATGAACTTGGATTGAGACCGCAATCAATTTGTTCAAAATATAGCCAATTGGACTGGCAAACATAGCTCGCAAAATTGTGTTTGGGTCAGATTTTTTTTTTGAAGTTCGAAACTGAGCAGCAGGAAAATAAACTCCACGAACAAGTGTCCGGATAGATGAAGTGGAAAAATGAGGAAGTAAGCCCCTTGAAACGGAGATGTCTCCAACAATGAGGGGCATACCGAAAGCCGTAAGTGCATTATCAGCAGGACTGGGTATGGAACTGATGGGTAGCCAGCAATCCAAGAAATTAAGAAGCAATGATGGCTTTGGCATGGGTCAGAACTTGGGTACCCTGAAATTAGATGGTTACCCAAAGAAAAAATTACGCCAGCATAGACCCCAGATAGCAAAAGGTATTTTTAAAGTATCCAAAAACTAGGGTCGCTGGACCTATTTCAATACCAGCGGGCATGGGGGATATAGAAGCCACCAGTTTCATCTCAAAATGTCATGATGGCTCAGTACTTCATTGAAGTTTATAGCCCCAAATCAATTTCGCAAAACTCGCAGAAAACATAGCTGGCTCGAATCCATTTTTTTGTCAATTAACTCCCAGTTTTCTTGGTAATATATCCATGTTTGTTGGTAAGCAATCCCCATCTTGCTTGGTAAAATTTTCCTTTTTTCGGATTACGCCCGAAATTCTTTCTTGTTGGTGAACATCCCCATAGTTGAACAGCTACTACCTAGCTTTGTCTGACCATGGGGTATACCCAATTTATGGGTGTTTGATAGGAACAACCAGGTGTGAAACCACGATGTCTTATTTTGTCAGAGGTGAAACGGGCTTTGTCCAAAACTCGGGTACCCCAAATTCAATGCTTTAAAATGTTTGAAACTCGTCTATTTGCCGGTTATGGTTCGGTGCTACGGCTCTCTCAATCCATATTCCATCATATTCCCAAATGGAGAGCCGCAGCTCCCAAGAGTCTCCCAACCGCATGATAGTAATCCTATCCCTTGTTCATATTAAACACCCCCAGTTATGGTTCCAGATGTGTTGTCCAATCCCCTGTAAAAAACCATGGTTGCTGGGTGGTGTTTAAAGGCTGGGGAAGAAGACATTATTCCAGTAATCCATTGTTAATATCCCATCAATATCCTCCTAATATGTCATTTATTCCCCACTAGATCTATATTATACCCTCATTGTATGGCCATGATATAGCCATGATATCCCACATTATCCCATTGTTATTGGGGGGAAGGGATTAGTTTCAGTCATTTTCCAAGACAGGCCCTGATGCGGAGAACGTGGGTGGAAACCCGACCGCCGAGGAGAAGGTGCCGAAGCCCGTAGCTGGTGGCTTTACAAATAATATATAGTAGTGGTACTACTGGTTATATCTAATATGTATTTTTATGTTACTTCGATAGTGTGTATGTGTATCTATATATATATACATAAATATGGCTGTAGCTGATACCTACCTACCATGACTTACTACATGATGATAAATGACGCGTAATACTGACTGGCTCTATCAAGTACAGACAAAGATATTTGATTCACGTGTGTAAAGTCATTCGGCTTTGTTTCAATGTATTTCATGATGACATAGGATGACTACATATAGGGCACCCCACTTGTCGTATCTATTTTTCAGCCATCGCCAATAAAATCACCATGTTGATGGGTAAGGGGCAGCATGGCCTGGTGAGGACATCATGGCCACAGAGATTTACAAAGATTTTGAGGCGAAATTGAAGGAGTGCCTGGGCGACATGGAAAGATGAATTCGTGGTCATAAAACAAGGGAAAGATACGGGAAAACCCTCCATTTGATGGCTGGAAATCAACTTCGAGTTACGATGTGATCAGCCCCTAGGAGGCATTTACAGCACAATTTGAAAATGTGGGGATTCCAGAAGCTACTGTTGCTTTCTACACCGAAGTGGTACTTTCCCAGTCCTGCAGCTGTTCCAGGCGAATCATAGCCACGCCAAGGTTGAAGGGCACGGAAGATCTCGGAGAGCGCCGCTTGGAGCACGGGAGTTAGGGGGCTGATCATTTCTAGTAGATTTGGATGGTGAAAGACGATTCTGGGGCTGGAAAAATGGCACTATAGCGGGATAAGAATGGGATTACAATGGTATTACACTAGGATTATATGGGATACCAATTGCGCTTGCTTGTATCCCAGTCATAGGTAGCTGTTCTATGGGTTCTAGGCCCGTTTTGGATATGTATCCGTACTGAAATCACCAGTAACTCATCAGCATTCATGCAATATTTTTACGACTGGAGGGTATATTGACACCAAGAATCGATATCGATGACTGTGGCATATCCCATGTCCATTCCTTATTCTTGATTTCACCATATGCCCACCCTCTTGGTTTTCTCCCAAGTTGCTGAAGAGTCCGACTTGTTCAACATCCCAGACCTGTTGCTTGTTTTTTTCAAAAGTGTTGGACAGATCACCATTCTTGAGCCCCGATGTTGTTTGTTTAAACTATCATTTTTGCAGGTATGGTGCGACAACGGGATCAATTGGCGCACATATTTGATCATGTTTATTCTCCACGATCTTATTTTCTGGGTAAACGCTTGGTATGTGAAAGAACCAAAACCCAGTGGATTATCATATCCTTCTATCATTTTCCTATTGAAATTGCGAAACATATTTTCCCGTCAAAATGGCGAACAATCAAGCCTTCCTATTTTCAGACCAACCCCTTTGAAGAAATCCTGCATGCTGGTTCCTCAGGCATCTTCCACAATTACCACGACATCCCGAGCGTCGGATGATGTGCTTGTGCATGGCTGAAAAAGGAACTCCATGCTCCGAGGGCCCAGTTTGGTAAGCCACAAATCGGTGTGAAAATGGACTATCCCAATTTGTGGCCACTTGGGGAACAGGGGATGATCAAACTTGGGGGCGTTTTCAAACTCAATTTGCAGCATAAGGGGTGCCCCCAAATCCCAATTCGCAAGTGATGCACACCCAAGTGGTGAATCACAAAGTTGATGCTGTAGGACTTCTAGGTTTGCAACAACCCCAATTCTGCGGTTCTATGTGGTGTATCCGGCTTCTCGGGCCGATTTAGCATTGTTGTTTATTCTGTTGGTCATGTACATATATATATATATATATGGATTATTAATCCATCAAAGACATCCCCCTTGAGTCCTTGAGTATGGTTCTATCTCACCTCTCAGATTCTTGCTGTTATCTCCGCCAGGCCGCCGAAACGCTGCAGACTGCTTTGTTTCCAGGGAAAACAGTGGGGTGACCCCTGGCATCCCCTGGTAAATGGGGTAGGTTCATGGCCACCTCAATGGAAAAATGATGATTCAAAAGATTTTCTTCCCAGGAAATCGAGGGAAAATCAAAGGAAATGCCAAAAATTCTGAGGCTAGAGCTTGTGGTGAAGCTTCCCTAAAATCAATCCATTGATGGGTGAATCATGGTGAAATGATTTTAAAAATGGGAGGTTGGCGCGATTTGACACGACAATAGATTTGTAGCATGTTATAATCAAAAGGTACTCTAAATAATTCATAAACCGACTGGTGAAAGCTTTCTTTGCAGAGTTGCGGGGTGGGTAAGAGACAGCCGTTCAAAACCAAACAATTCCTACAAATGGACTGGCTCACACTATTCGCACCCTAATACCTGCATCTATGGCCACACGTTTGTGACCGTCGTGTCGAAGTGTGTGATCAACATCAGTATTTTGGGATGTCAAACTCTGCAATGTCAGGGTTTGTCCAACCGAAAAACACACGCAGAATTGCTTTTTTTTGTCGGTTACACTCATGAAAACTTAGACCATTCATGCAGCAGGTCTGGCTATGTCCGAGGCACTTTTCTGCACCTTTCTACACAGTTGCTCAAGCTGGGACTGCAGTGGCATTTGCTGGAGTTACATGCCTCGCAGAAGATTCATTTTACCACTGAACAGTCACCCATAAGAAGTGGAATATCCAACAGATTGAGGTATGACCTGATTTTAAAAGAATTACAACAGCTTTGGGATTTGAACCCACTATGGATGGTGTAACAAATCACTTTGGAAACTACCATCCATTGACAGTGTCATCAATTTCTGCTTGAAAAAAAGAGTTTCTCTGCAAATGGGCTACCCCATTTCATCTCATGGTTGATCATCAATTTCTCGCTAATTACCATAGATTGATAAATCCACTATGTTCAAACCCAAATATCATATTCTTGCTGAAATATCCTCATGAAATCACCATTTCTCCCACTTTAATCTTCATTTTTCATGGTAAATCCATGTTTCATGGTAAATCTACCCCAATCCCACTCGCTGCCTCGCCATGCGTGCCATCCTTTGCCTCACATCCCTCGGATTTGTTGGATCCTTGGCAGAGCGCACAATACCTGTAACTTGGTAACTGCCCCAAAATGACCTTATTTCAGGTTCGTGAATTGTTGTCATTTTCCCAGATTAATGGTTGGGGAAGCAATATTTGAACTTGAGGGAATTATGCTTCAATAACTTGTTTGCGGCCATTTCATGGGGATACAATGAGATATAAGGAGCATATAAGCACCAAAATATCCTAATGTAGCTGCAGGTACAACTACCAGAACTAGGTTTAACCAGGGTAACAATATAGTTGTGGTTATGGATCTTCTTCTTTCCCTGTTGGGAAAACCAACTCGAAATCCAGGGCGATGGAAAATCAAGCTGAACATCTGACATTGAAAGAGGATGTTCCCTTCATTCACATTCTCACATTGAAATTTCCCATTGCCATCTTTGATTAGCAACAGGTAAAGCAACTTGTGAATGGCAGGTGGATGCCTTGATTCTCGCTCCAAAGATCAACTGTTTGGGAGGAGATCCAAAAAACTCTGAACATCTGCGGTGGAAAGTCATGGAGAAGCCCTCCAGCTCATGTCGGTCATTGGCTCAAATTAATTCAAATGATCCAAAACTTGGTTTGTGGGCCCCCAAAAAAATGACCCCACAAGTGTCAGTAGTTTGGTGAAGCTTTCGAAGCCAACCCAAACGCCAGAATGGGATTCAACCCCCAAAAGTGACCCCCCCATCAACCATCCATTATTTGGGTACCTTCGGGGGACGAATCTCATGACAGAAGTTTCATCTAAGGACTTCCTACTGTGCTTGGGAGTTACTTGGCACTGCACGTTTTCCCATTCTTTGATGCCACAGAAAGTGTGATTTCACCTGGAAAAATGATGATATGGGTGTTTGAAAAGTTTGGTGACATACCCTACTAGCGGTTATTTTAATGGAGAAAATGATGATTAACCATCCAATTTGAGGATGCCCTATTTTCTTAAGCAAACCTGATGAAAAGTTGCTGCGCAGGTACGAGACCAAGGTGGTTCCATCGCTGGGATTTTGGGATGGTGAATCCGACTACTTCCAGTCCATTGTGTGAAGTCAATTATGGTGTGTTCTCAACCATTCTTGGCATGAGATTTTGTGGATGGTTTTTGTGGCTATAAACGGTTAAACTCCTAGTGTTCATGGTCGCTTTGTTCCCTGGTGGTAAAAATCTCATGTCCGGCTTAGATCCTCATTTGCATTGATCACTCTCGAGGTGGATCCTAGCCCCTCATTGCCAGTGCCGTGATGGGATGCAGTGATTCGTTTCTTTGCAGTCTACAGGCATGCTTTGCAAATACCAATTACTGTCCATGCGTGCATGCATACATTAAAATTTACATCTATATATATATATGTATATGTATATGTATACATGCATATACACATACATATGCATATATGCATATACATGTATGTATATATGGGATGAGTTCCCACGTTTTTCCTTGCAGCCACCATGCAGACTTCCAAGGTAGTGCCAAGGATACGCCTTACCAGCAGCCCGAGCAGATCCACATCGCTTTGGGGCAGCCAGGCGTGGGGTGTCGAGATCGGTGCATTTCCCGCAGGGAAAATCATCTATATATGGTGGATATTCCAGCAAACCATGTTTGATTACCGGAGGATTTACGTATAGGTATGCCTTATTTGTATATATTTAACTTGCTGACGCTCATTGTCGGCAGTATCAGTTGGCCCTTTACTTCGCGTGGGTCGAATGCCATCTGATTGCAGTGTGGACTAGGAATCCATTGCTTCAATTTGCTTGGACTTGTTTCAGGAAAATGTTGTGCATTTCTTTTGGAAGCAAAAAGCACACAAAGAAAGTCCTGCATGCAATTTAAACCCTGTTGCGCTGTCAGTGGCAAGAAAAAGCATCAATACCTCACACATTCAGTGTCCGAAAGTTGCCAAACTACTGCTGCTTATATACATGGTTTGTTCCTGCATTTCATGTGTTTCGAAATTTCAAAAGCCATGCTTATAACATCAGTTTTTGCATTCAACAAGCAAAAGATATGTGACAAAACTGTCAAAAATATTGTTTGTTGTTGCTTTGGCGCTGTCACGGTCAAGAGCTGCTTATATACATCAGCATTTCAGCATCCGAAGTATGCAAGACACATCTATTTGTAGTGTTTCTTGCCTTCCACTTTTTCTTGACATTGCTTTTCCAAAACAGTGCTATTTGCGGTGTTTCTGCATCTCTACTTTCAAAAACAGGGTTACTGGTAGCATTTTTGTGCGCTCCCACAAAAGACGCTCCGACTGGCCAGCTTGGTATGTGCCGTTTGGGCTGACTTCTGCGGGCAGTTGTTCCCTCCGTCAACTCTCAGATTTTTCAGATACTTTCTGGATGGTTTTGGTATAAGAAAAACCTCGCCACACCGGGTAAAGAATGCGGCTCAGGACTGTTCATTCCCATAGAAATTCTACAGTTGGGTCGATTTTTTGCATTGTCAGGAGGAGATCAGCAACTCAAGTTTGACTCTACAGAACAATGTGGTGCTTGCCATATCAGATTCCATTAGCAATGCTGATGACTGCCGATTACTAACAGTTCAATCACTTTTCCACAGGAGATGCAGGTGGCCACCTCCCATGTGTTTCAACATGATGGGTGACTTGCGCCAGGTGAAGTCACAGTTCATTGGTCTTCGATCCAGGCTGGGTGAGGTGTCGCACATGAGGTTGTTCCATGTCGGCAGTTGCGCATGATCCGGCCCAAAAACTGAGCCACTTGATTTAACCTGCTGTCTAGTTTGCTGTGTGTCTTTGCTAGGAAAGTTATTTGCGGCAAAAGAGCGGCTACTTGGTTGATGTGTTTTTTAGCGGTTGCTTCGGCCTGCGGTAGCAAGTTGTCCTTCGCCATGTTGTATGGAGTTTCTGTTTCATTCAAAAACCTGGGCAGTTTAATGAGTCCATCCCAAGCTCTCATCATCACAGCGTTGGTGCGCACAAATTTTAATCAGCTCTTAGTGCAACCGAAGTTTCGGCTGTATGGAACCCATGCAAACTTGAAAAAATACATCTTTGGAGTTTCCAAAATGGTGCAAGTAGAACACTTTAGTGTCAAAAAATCACCATTTCTGAACTTGGCCTCCCACTTTTCAACCACTGCTACAAAAACCATCTTTGTTAGCCATGAGTTCAACCCATCCTTACCTGTGTTGACTGAGGATATCACCCTGGAGAGTCCTATGTCATCTACGGCGAGTCCATCGATGACCTGACAAGGACGACACAACGACGCAGGGCTGATGCAGGGTTCCTGTGCGCAAAGCGGCATGGTTATGAGTGGGTCACAACAATTGAGAAACAAACATACATTATCGGAACAACACCATGGCTCTCCCAGTCAGAATAGCGCAGAATCAATCTGGGTTTTAAGCACTATGGGGATGTAGTCGAGTCGACAACTGGTATTATAAGAACCTCTTCTCCAGATTCTCAGAGTCGGGAACTGGTGATTTTCCAACAGGTCACTTTTTTTTGGAGCCCTCGGCATGGTCCAATGATCCCCAACAGCCCTTAAGGGAACCCTAGTCCCGGGTCCAGGACTGTCATCGGCAGTTCCTTCCTTTTCCAAGACTATGGTCCTGAACGTCGTAAGTTCACCATGCACATGGCTGTGGCTGGGCCTACCTTGGGAAACCCAGGGCAAGGTTGGGGGCATTTGGGTCATGGAATGTGTGATCTTGTATTTCATGTATATCGAGTCTTTTTCCGTGTCCTGTTTCTTGTGTAGTACCGTTTCCTACAAGTTTGCCGAGTCAATTATTCGTGCGCCAGAAAGCATCATGGACAGCAGGGTTCCAATGGATTCATGACAAACACCAAGAATTGGTCATATGTCCCTGCCAACAAAAGAGTATTGAACAGAAGTAAACCAAGTATTTCTCCAAATTTCGGGCATTAATAAACATACGTTGTGGATTTTCAGAACCCCGTGCCAGCTTGATTTATTCACTTTTTGGCCTTTGAGGGCCCTGTCTCCCAATAAAATCCTATGCCATCCCATGCTCCATCTGAGGCAATGAAAGGACTGACTGCAAACACAAAGTACTGCTACATGGTGGGTGGCACCTTGGTCGATGAGAACACACTGGTGAAGTTTCTTCGAGATTCGAGTCCATTTGCCCTTACAATGAAGCCCGGGAATGCTTGAGTTCATATCGGGTCTATGGTATGTTTGGGGCCGGAGATGAGAGTAATACTGGATAATCAAAGGAAGTTTAGAAGTCAAACTTCCGACAATATGGACAGATGAAAAGCAGAGATGGGAAGAGTCAGAGAGAAGAGAACAGTAGAAGAGAGAAGAATAGAAGAGAGAAAAAAATCAGAGAAGAGAAAGAGTCAGAAGAAAGAAGATGCAGGTGCGCGAAAAGGTAGGAAAGTCGCACAACACTGTGTTTTTCCAATGATTTGTGGCTCCGGAGGGTCGAAAAGTAGGCTCGCTAAAGCGGCGGAGATGAAAAAGTGCACGTCGTTGTGGCGCGAAGCACATTTCAAAGTCAAAATGTACAAAACACACCAGGTCCCGACCACTTTTGGAAGTTGCGATGTGGAAAAAGTGCACGCCGTTGTGGCGCGAAGCACATTTCAAAGTCAAAATGCACAAAACACAACATGTTCGCGCCACTTTTGGAGGTTCAGATGTGCTTTCGCGTGGCACGCGCAAGGGATTGTGGGCCTTGTCAAAAGTGAGCAAAACTGGAGGGTTTTGTGGCATTTCCCAAAACGCTGGAAGGCGCGGGACATTTGAAGAGAATCTGCAAAGATGCATTTTCCGTGGCAGGCGCAGTACAAGAGACATCTTCATCAGAGCTGTTAGGAGGTCCGGGCGATGATTTCCTGAGAGGGGTTGCATTTTGGAGCATCAGATCTTCAGGTTTGCTGAGATTATTTTGCGTGACAGGTGCAGCACTTCGTATGACCTGGCATCACTTTTTTTTGGTAAGCGCAGTAGTTTAGACAGATGGACTGGAAAAATCGCAAAATACATTGGTACGAGGCCGTCAGCTCTGCACTCAACTTTCCATGTTTGAAGGAAGTCTCGCAGAATTCTTTCGTTTTTGATGTTGTCAACTTCGAAAAATGAGGAAGTCTCGCAGAATTGCTTCGTTTTTTTTTGACGTTGTCAAGTTGAAATATTCAGGAAGTCTGGCAGAATTGCTGCGTTTTTGATGTTGTCAAGTTCAAATCCTGAGGACGTCTCGCACAATAGCGTGGTTTTCAAGCTTGCAGATAGACAGGTAGATAGAGAGACAGACAGACAGACAGACAGACAGCCAGACAGCCAGCCAGCCAGCCAGCCAGCCAGGCAGGCAGGCAGGCAGGCAGGCAGACAGACAGACAGAGATAGAGAGATAGATAGATAGATAGGTAGATAGGTAGATAGGTACATAGGTAGATAGATAGTTAGAAAGGCAGATGAGATAGATGAATGGATGGATGGATAGACAGGTAGATAGATAGACAGACAGATAGATAGATAGATAGACAGATACATGGATAGATGGATAGATAGACAGCTAGATATATAGATGGATACATAGACGGCTAGATAGATAGATAGATAGATAGACAGACAGATGAGATAGATAGATAGATAGGTAGATAGATAGATAGATTAGATAGATAGATAGATAGATAGATAGATAGATAGATAGACAGATACATGGATAGATGGATAGATAGACAGCTAGATATATAGATGGATACATAGACGGCTAGATAGATAGATAGATAGATCGATAGATCGATAGATAGATAGATAGATAGGTAGATAGATAGGTAGATAGAAAGATAGATAGATACATAGATAGATAGGTAGGTAGGTAGGTAGATAGTCAGAGAAAGAGACAGAAAGAGAAAGAAAGAGAGGAGACCTCAAGCACCTTTCGGTCCATCAGTGGCTTCGCTCTGCCATCCGGGATTCACAACAACCAACCTCTCCTATAGGTTTCCTATTTTTGAAACTTCCGCCACCGCCTTGTGCGGTATTGCTGGTATTGCATAATAGTGGATACATCATGATATATGAATGCCAGCTATATTTCGGTGGAGATAACTGTACCACTGGGATGCTGAGGCAATCGCACTGGCTGGTCAGCGCCAATGTATTTCACCAGTCCTCCAGTGACTGCCACTCGACACCCAAGGATTTTTGGTAGTGAAGCCATAGGATTTTGTGGCCCAATTTTGCCCTCAAAAATAATCAAAATCTGGCAGAGATCCACATTTTCCGTTGCAAACTTTCCAGAAAGACTTGTCGGGGGCCCATCCTGCAGCCCAAAGCAGGACTTGTAGGGGGGCTTAAAACAAGCAAAAAACTGTAATATCGACATGAATACTCTTTTTCTTGGGGCTACACTTTAAATTCTGCGATTTGTTCGAGCACATGATGTCCTTGTCAACCGAAGCGCTATGGTTTTTGTTGTGGTTCTCGACGTTCAAGTTCCTTGTCGCTGAGGATCACGATGTGAAAGTTCGCTTGCCCATGACTTACGCTATCTATGGAGATCAGGGCGACTACAATGCGCAGACGTGGCCCAGCCAAATGACACCCTCCGGGACCCTCTGGCAATCAAACATTGCAATTGAAAATCATAAATTTGTGTTTTTTTATGGGAGAATGATAGACAAATGGAGGATGTTCGCCGCATTTGAGTACCGGAGGGTGCGGGTTTTCTCCGGAGAGGACCTCTACAAGCCAATCGTCTCTAGATCCTACCAGATGTGATGGCCAACCATGATGGACCCCTGCTCCCAACTATACACCCCAGCTGTTGGCGGGTGGATAAGCCTATAGCTTGTGGTACCCGCACTCCTTAGCTAAGTTTGCTAAGTTTTCTTAGTGGCTGCATGGTTGAGTTGATGGTAGATATTTGTGTTGTAGTGGGACGGATCTATATATGAACTAACAAACATATCTGAAGGGCACCACCTTGTAGTCGTTTGCAACCGCAGTGACCATCAAACACCGCCTTTCAAAACGCATTTAGATTTGAACTGACAGGGGGTATTTTGAAAGCCCATCAAAATAGACGGGAAGATGGATTGAGGCAATGATTAAGGATGATTCAGGCCTCTTCCTCTACATATTTTTGACAGATCCACGGCTCAGGCTCCCCTCCTTGCAGCAAGCAGCTGCACGGGGCGAATTGGACATGGCCTGGGCCTTGGGCTGGTGATGGCGCTGGGTCAACTGGATGGCTCCTTTGATACACGTCGCAGGTATTTTGTTTGTAGGGTATTGGCCATGAATGGACAGGATATTGGTCAGTGGGGTGTTGATACCAGCCCAAGGAATTAAAAGAAGCATACACTCAACAAAAATAAAAAGAGATTAATGAAAGATAGAAGATTTAATGAGTGGCACATCTGGTTCATGATGGCTCCTCCAACAGTGTGAATTCAGCAAGGTTTGCTGGTGGCTAGCCCGGACACAGCCACTGATCATCTTGGTAGCTAGTCGTAAATCGCACAAAAAACAGTACCTTTTTTTGGCAATTTGGGAGAATTATTGGGGATGCCTTGAGGAGAACCTTCTTCTCTGTGTCTATCCATGGGAGGTTTCCTCAAGAAAGGACTGGGTTTTGTCTTAGATTTGAGAATCGCAAAGGTTGGTGCGTATGATTTTTTTTGTTACATTTGCACAAATCTGCAAATGATCACAGGCGACAGTGGCACCAGAAGTTGAACGCCGCTCGAGGGTCATTCGCACGCTCGGCACACAGAACTACGTGGATGCCCTAGGCTCTGGCATGGACAACAGTGACACGGTTCGAGCTTTGAGCTCTCTATTTCCGCATGCTACCTGAAGCTGGATGCCGCCAAATTGCTGTCATGGCAGTCGCTTGGGATCCTGTTGATGGTGGCAGTGCAGCTAGCATCTGTTGAAGGCTCAACTCTTGAGACCTCCCAGCTCATCACGGTGTTCGCCGAAAGCTGCGAAGATCGAGATGGCGTCGCGCCAGTTGGTGAGATCCAGAAACGCTACCTTGTTGGACAACTATCGGTAGCCTATCGGTAGTTAATAGCATCTTTTTTGCTCGGTCGAGCCTCCATGGTTGTGACGAATGTCCAGCTTTCTTTCATGAGGTTCTCCACGTCGGAGACATGGCCTATGACTTTCACAGTGACAATGGCAGGAGAGGTGCCGTTTTTTCCACTTTTTCCAAAGCATCCCCAAAATTCCAGGGGCGAAGCATCCTAGGTGCCTCTTTTAGCATCCCCGAAATCGGCATCCGAAACAGCAATTCTGCAACCTTCGCCAGGAACGGCGATGCGTGGATGAGGGACATTGAACCCTTGGCGGCCTATGTGCCGCCCCTTGGCCCTTGACGATCGCTGATTTCTTGTCGATAGGAGAGGGATAGTCATATGGTCATCCCAAGCAAATAATAGTTAAATGTGTTTAATTTACCCATTATGTACGGACACCATTGTAAAATTATGCTGCTGCTGCTGTTGCTGTTGTTGTTGTTGTTGTTGTCGTTGTCGTTGACCATGGCACCTCCTAATGGAGTGGAATACCGTGTGATAAGTCTGCAGATAAGTCTGCTGTACTCTGTCAATTTCAGTGCGTCCATATTTGCAAAGTGGGACCCTTACACTATGAAATGCAGGGTTATGCACTTGACCCTTGGATGTTGATGGATGCCACTTAAGAATCCTCAACCTGTTTTGTGATTTCGTTCCATGGCTTGCTGAAACCACTTCTGGTGCCGATAAAAACCTGCAGATATGACTAACAAACCATAGGGGGGTTAAGCAACTGCCAAAAAAAACAGATGATGAATGATAACCAACCAACAGTTTGTAAGTAGTTGACAACCCAGAATCATTCAAACATCCCACATACTGCTGGTTTCAAGCATGGTTGTGAACCTATCTATGGATGGAAATATTGTTAAGTAATACCCATAAATTATTTGGCGCCAACCAACATTTTTTATCAACGTTGTTAATCCATTTCTAACCGGGGCAGTTCTGACGGGTTCTCATGTTGTTTTGCCTGCCCAATGAGGTATATGGTGTCTCATGGGAACCACGAAAGCGCTCAGAACTTCAACCACTATACACAACGTTTCAGGCTTGGGGCAAGGGACGATTCATGATGTTCAAAAGCTAAGCTTTGGGCCGGCCTCTAGAAGTGACTGAATTGCCTATAACTTATCACTCTTCTCGTTTTTTTGGTGGGCCTGAGCTTTACTACGCAATTAGGAACCAGGATCAAGGGATGCGTATGCCACTTATTCTATTGTTGGTATGTGCATCTCTTTTATGCCCACAGCTGTGCCACAGCTATGTCCGCACAATTAAATCCCCATGTATCAGCACAATTCCGCCCGCACCGAAGGTGCCGAGGCGTTTTTTGTGCGCACGTATAAACCAGAAGCAATTGCAATAGCTATTACGCTTTAGCTTGGGGGGGCTTTATTGCTCTAGAATCCTCTGCTTTTCCACTTTTTTTTTACGCGGGTCTAAAATCAGCTAAGTTGCCAAACTTGGGCTCAACATGGCCCGATCATGGTCCCAATTTGGGCCAACATGGCTCACCATAGGGCCAATATAGGCCCAACATGGGCACAACATAGGCCCTGCGCCCAGCACGGCCCAACATACCCCCAACATGAGCCCTACAAAGGCCCAACATAGAACGTATATGGTTTATTAGAATTTCGAAGCTGTAAGACTCCGGTGCGAGCGATTGTCGTCGCGAAGCGATCAGAATCCATTCTATTTTCTATACTATATACAATATATCCCTACGGTTTCAATATCCACAGGTTCTATACCCCCATCATACCTTCATTGCAAGGCTGGGTTTTAAAAAGAACTACAAACATACCCGGAATTACATCCCCAGCGTATCCATCATACCCCATGTTGTATATCCCTACCAATTACACTATCGATTTTACCCCCTGTTCTTAAATTCACAGATATCAAGACTGGGGATTAGATTGTACATATGCCATCAATCGCCATTCTTATGATGTGTATATCTTTAAATACACACATACCCACACAGTTTGTCTTCCGAGCAGCCCTGGCAATTTCATAAACCCACACCATTCTCCGCTAACTTCATTTCCAGAGTTGCCTTCAACGGAAAATGTACTGGCTTTCAGCCCCCAGATTTTGTTTTCCAAAAACATCACTGTTGTTTGATGCGTGTTTCCGCTCTTTCAACCTCCCAATGATGGTAGGAACATGCCCTCCAACTCCGGCACTTTGACTTTCCCGGAGTTTGGCACGGTGCCCAACAACTGGCACCCTGGCCGTCATGGTGTGATGACTGGGATTCATTTTTTGCTATTTGCAAGTTTGGAGGGTACATAAAGTCATTTAAAGTTAGCTTTATTTTAAATTAGTTATGTATATACATATACCTATGTTTACACATAGATAATATAATATATATATATATATCTCTCTCTTTACCATACACAAGTATTTATTGGTGACATGTCGATGGCTGGGACGTCATGTCAATCCGCACGGAGGTGGTACTCGTGGGATGACGGTTTGGTGCACTTCGTGGCCATTTCAACGGAAGTGCCGGCAGAACATGGACGGAGATGGGGCGGTAGCACCGAGCCATGAACAAAATGCCCTTGTTTTGGTTATGATAGGGAGTTATACTACATGGGTTATTTGGGGATCATTAGCAGTCAAATAGTATCTCATGAGATGGGAAAAAGGGAGTATGTTTCATGGCTCAGATAAAGCTATTCCATCTCCAGGTTCACATGACTTACAAGAAAAGGATAAACGAGTCAGCGCCTCGAGCCAGGTGTATTTTGACTACCACGACATGGTCCCAGAGCAGTATCGATGGCTGGAGAAGGATCTTGCAGCTGTGAACCGCCACTGGGACTGGCTTTGTACCCGCCATGGGATTTGGGGAAACCAATTTTGAGATTGGCGATTGTGTTTGAGCTTGGCGATTGTGTTTTGAGCATCTTTGGGGTCTTGAGGCAGTGAATGGACTCTTCCGCTGTTTGTCTCAGCATTGGTCTCGGTTTCGCATTGATGATATGACCTAATTCAGATCATGCGAAGATGTCTGCCTTATCATTTCCGCCCATTTGACATCAGTCTTGTCCATTGGATGCAAACTCCATCAGAGCCTGTTGCCTCAGGAAGCAAAACACCCTGGGTGGTGGTCCACGGCCATCGGCCTTTGTATTGCTCCTGCGATGCCACTCGGGCGATCTCAATCCCCTCTATCCAAGCTCCAGCCCCCTTAGATCATCTCCAAAGACAAATTGGCTGCACAGGAGGTGGCTCGTTTTAGAGCTCCCTAGTGATTTATTTAGGGTGCTCACCTTCCCTTGGAAGCAGGGCCAAAAGTTGTTGCATCATCTCCCTTAGATTTCACACACTCTGTGATGATCGAGTAGTGTGAGCCTCTCGAACAAACAGTCAGGACCCAAAAACGGCTTCTTACTAGACATGCCAATTCTGGATCAATTTGGAGGGTCCATGTCAAAATTGCAGAGGTGCATGTCCGTAATTTGGTAAATGCAAAGCCATAAACCCTGACGACTTTCCAGAATGTGTGGTGTACACCATCACCTGTTGTTTTTATATTCTAGTCATTTCTGGTCTATCGAGGTACCTATAGAGAAGGTACTGTGCCAAACAGGGCCATATATTGGGATGATATTCGCTCACAAAGACCTTGCGTATCGTACTTGCTTGAAGGAACCGTACCCAAAAGTTTTCCTTATTGTGAGTCTGCGTGTATCGTAATGCTCAGAAACAATGGTGCCTCTACCAGTCTTCTGAGGAAGACAGGCGATCGCAATGCTTACTATCAGTCTTGTTAGTTTCTGTTTCTTCATTCCCAACTTTTTGGCTGGTGTAACACAAGTGTTTTATTGGAGAGGAATCCCGATTCTTGTTGCTGAAACCTCTCCTCCCGCTACTTTCAAGATCGTTTTTTGATTCGTTAACCGATTTTATTGAGAAATAATGAATGATGATTGAAGAGCAAAATCTCCCCCTTGGGGATGGACCAAAAGTTATTTTACAAAACCTTGGGAGAATGAACCCGCATTCATCTCAGCCGTCTCAGCTGTTTTCGTCTTCCCCTGGAGATTCCATGGAAACCCCCCCGAAAATTCCCAAGGAGGACTGCGATGCCCCTGCCACAACCAACCGCATGGGGCTGCAGTTGCCGGATGGGACCTTCAAGTACTTTGGGTAGTGAAAAAGGGGGGAAGGCACCCGCCACCTTGGGGACTCAAACAAAGCGGTTTCCTAGAAAGTTTGCCTGGTTTTCTTGAAGGTGAGTTGTGTCTTTGTGTGATTGTCAGTCCACCGCGAAGCTTTTTGGTTGAGGGACCCTTGAGAAAGTCCTAGTATCGTGGCATCTCTCATGGAGGAAAGAAGCGATGGATCACCAACGGAAATGTATCATGGCCACTAGCGGACATTGGCCAACGAGCAAGAAATTGTGTGTCTGAAAATGGGAAGAACCCCAATATACGGCCATTTTGATACAAAAAATGATGATAACCTATTGCCTATTTTCAGAGACATCCATACCAGCCAAATCCGAGTTTGTTAAAGTTGAAACAAACCATGCACCAAATTTTAGACAAAGGCTTGAGCTTTCCTAGAGAGCAGACAAATCAAGTTAGGTACATGATATACTGATGAGACACTGGGTGCAACATAGTTCTCACATTCTTGCCAAGCTTCAAATTAATTCTTTCTCCGTGTCGGTCCCACTTCGACAAGTGTTTTTTCGAGTACAGGATGAGCCCAACCGATGATAAAAGGGCGATGCTCCAATGGGGCACCACCCCAAGTGAGGATCTGCCGGAATTGCAAAACGGGTACGGCCATGAACCGATCACTGGATTGCAACTTTTAATGATCGCAATGTGTGATGTACCCAATGTATGGTGTTTCTATGGTTCAAGCATGTCTTTTTCAAATTCCCTTACGGACAGGATAAACTTCTGGAATCAAAGGCCGTTCCGAGAATCCCGTTGGATTCTAAAGGTATGGTTTGGAACAGCTCTTCTACCAGCACGGTGTCGATTTCTACATAGCAGGCGTGGGGCGAAACTGTAGGTTTCACACAACAACGAACTGATGTGAGGCTCTTTCACGCCCAAAAAGTGACCTGGTTGTGATTTGATTTTGAAAGTGGTATGACTCATATAAGATGGATGATACAACCCTTCTGCAAAATTTGATTTTTGTGTTTGCAATTTCGGCGTCCTGGTTAATTCAGCCCGCAAGCGTTTTGTCTTCACACAGATAACATTTGGGCAGGGGTTAAAATTCGATACCCCAAAAAAGTGGATGCTTTAGTACTAAAGATTTCAGAATTTTGTTTTACCCCGGCTGAGCTACTCTCTCGGAAGAGATTCAACATCCCTATTCTGCCACTGGCAGTTTCAAACCAGTCTCTGTTGGTCTCAATTTCCAGATTCATCCACCAGGCAGTTAGGACTAACCATTCGGTCATAGAGTAGCTCGGATGCCCACGTTTATAAAGAATTCGCTGTTGTCTGATCCAATGAACTGCTCAATTACCAAAAAGACGTCAATCCCTCCAACCCTCTAACCTTCAACGCGTCCCTTTTCTGGTCATCAGCTTCACCCCTGTTCGTACCATGGTTGTTGGTCAAATCCCCTCTTTCCTGCACTTTGATTGATCAACCAGCCGTTTCCACTTGAAATGGGCAAACCTTATTTGATTCATTCACTTCATTCCAGAAAAAATCCGCAGTTGTCGTTTTCTCAGCAGATTCCCTGAGTTTTTGTTGTTTCAACCGGGATCCTCCAGAGGCCACGAGCACGACTACGAGCGCATGCATCTTGGTGCAATCGAGCGGAGATCTGCCGAGCAGAACCAACAAGGGGAGATGTTACCAGAAATAGGGATCGAATTGGCACCAAATTGACCGGAACTTGAAGCTACACAAATGGGACTACAAGAAGACATTAGAAAACCCACGAAAATTTCATCCATGTTCGACCAAAAAATGCCCCTAAGCAGGACTATTTACCAGTTATGACCCCACCTAGGGTCCATCAGCAAGTTCAATCAAGATTGTTTTCCAAATCGAGGTAATTAGTTCAAAGTGGGATGGATGATCCGCTGGTTCCTAGCCACACTCCACCTGAGCCATTTACAAGCGGATGATAACTATGCCTGCCACTTGCTGACTGCAAAGATCTTCCAAATAGGTTTGTCCGAAAATGTGGTACACCTCTATACATATGGCCACTTTGTTGAGAAAAGACCTGTTCCAATGCAGTGGAATTGGTGTTTACCCACAAATTTCAGGTACCTTTCGCCAAATGGGGCCCCGCCAAGTCAGGTACGATGTGGCGCCCGGCTATGATGCTGCCACCCCCTGGCTGAGTGGTGCTACCACCCGCAGCACCGTGGAACCTTGGTAAAGGGGATATCTGGACCATGAAAAAAAAACTTGGAAATTTGATGGTGATTTTGCTCGAAAATTGGGAGTTTGATTCTCGCATGGAGGGAATTGATCCTCGGGAATTGGGATTTAAGATTGAAAAACTTGTGGAAGTCACCAAGTAAGAACATGGAAAGGAACAGGATGGGAGTATGCCGTTGCTTTAGCCAGTGGGCTGTTCTTTAACAAAAAACCTTTTTGTCACTTGTACCGGGCTTTAGCCGGCTAACCATGATTAGTTCAAATCCACACACATGGGACATTCAACCTACGAGACCAGCGTCCATCAACTCTTGGATGTGAACCCAACGAACCAGTGCATCTTTAACCGATCACAATGAGATCTTTACCCCATCAATGAGGGAGGTCTCACTATACAGAAATGGGGATATGAACAGAGCAGGAGCGACAACATTGACGGGAAGATGAACATGGCAAAGTTAAGAACAGTAAGAATTTGTCCTTAGCTACGCGGATGGAAAAAGAGATCGGTTTCGCTTCACAAATGAGATGTGAAAATGTCCCAAACCAAGAATCTCTGAAGCATGTCATGTCACATCCTATGTTTGCAGCGAAGCCATCCTGCAGAATAGATAGCTCCAAGACTGGAAGTTGGTTTGAAATTGTAATTATGTTATATTGTGTTACATCCCTTTCAGGACAATGATGCGGATCTTCACGGATCGGAAGCATCCATAGCCATCCAAGTTGGCCAGCGAGGATCCCCCTGCCACGACGTACATCGTCACGGGCTCGGCTGGAAATATTGAGGAGACACCTGGGTTGCTGATGGAAGTCTACTGATATCACAACGACCCCACTTGCCGACCCATAAATGATGGTTCATACATGTGGAGTACTCTCAAAACTGTAGTAAATGAGATTTGCTAGTTATCATACATTGCACAGTTGTATATAGTTGTATGTGGATGTGCATTGTGAACTTGCTAAAAAGCCTCCTGCGTAAGTCCCCCCACCAGGGCTATACCACACACGTCTGCGCCCAATCATGGCCAATGAGATGAGCCTGCCGAATAAAACTTGGAAAGAAGCTGACCAAAAATGGCCACATGTATGTGAGCAACCATCAGGGTCAGCAACTGGCCACCATGGTTATAAACCAAGATTCTCGAAAATCAATCAAGGTCGGGCCTTATGATCCCCCACAAGTAGGGCGACCCCTTGTTGCAATGTTTTCAGGGCTTAGATAAATTGGGAAATGTAAACAAAACTCGGCTCGGTTGTTGGTTTCAAGTATTTTGTCATTTTCAATGATTGCGCTGATTCATTCAAGAGATTCATATCGAATACCTCCACCTCAAGGCAGAGTTAGAGTTGGATGCTCGTTGCGCGGTTGAATCTTCGGCTGAGAACTGGGGTGTTTCTTGTTGAAGCTCCCACCGAAATTTTCCCCAAGCTGGCAGGACCATGAGTCCTTCTCTCGGCCAGCACCATCGCGGAGTGCGAAACGAGCTTTGGAGCAGTTGGGATGTGGCTTTTGTTGGACGGGTTGAAAGTCGGGTAGCATGGTAAACCCAAAACCAAAAACCTACCATTTGGAGATGTTTGAAGCAACCATCCATTTCTAGAGAAATCAGAGATGGTTTTCCGGTGGGCTTCCCACAGCAATCCAATTCCAAAGGATTCTGCTCATTTTCCATCCTGAATAACAATACAAGGGTACAAGTTTTTCATTTTAGATTTCAAAAAATTGAGGTATATGCTCCATATTCTTTGATTCTACTCAACCCTTTTCATGGGTGAAATCCTCATTGTTTCAAATCATACCCCTATTTTTCTGGTGTGTGTCAGCTGGACACTGTGTTTGACAAAAGATCAAATCTTGAGTGAATAGCAAGTGATGCAGATTTCAGTTCAATCTTTCGGTTGAACCTGGGATCCATTTGGTCATCCAAGGCTTGAACACCTACGGCTGGTCGAAGATGACGGTGTACAATGCCAGCCATATCTTGTGGCAGCAGATTCAGACCGACACGGCAGCACCCTCCAGCACCTGGGGTCAGGCCGGTGGCTGTTTCGCAGGGACGCTTACCCTCCGGTAATCAAACATGGAAAATCCTTCATTTGAAGATCATTTTCCCAATTACAACCTTCATTTGTAAGGGATTTTCCGTTGCCATGTTTGATCACCGGAAGGCAACCACCAAGAATCATGGGCGTATAAAACCATCTTATGGTTATATGTCTGATGGCATTTAATGAAGTATATAAATTCAACTTTATTTTTTGCGATTTCTCCAAAAAAACAAGGATACCCGAAGATCAGAAATTTGTCATAGGGAAAAGTGATGATACCAATGGGCCAAGCTCGGCCGTGAGGTTTTTTTCGCATGTTTACTTATCTTGCAGGGAAATACAACTACAGTGAGGAAAATCCCCGAAATGATGGTGAATTAATAACGAAATTTTGAAATAATACAGAATAACTAAGAAGTAAATATGCCAATAAAAATGAATAAATAGGGAAATGACTACGGGAATAAATTGGGAAAATAAAAATGGTAAATAAAGACGGAAATAATAGGGGAAAAAAATATTGGAAAAAAAGAAATACGGAATAAACAAGAAATAAATAATGAAATAAATGGAGAAAAATAAGGAAATAAATACGGAAATAAGTATGGCAATAAATATTGAAATAAATACAGAACTAAATAAAGAAATAAATGGGGAAATACATATGGAAATAAGTATGGAAGTAAATATGGAAATACATAGGGAAATAACTAGAGAAATAAATAAGGAAATAAATATCGAAATAAGTATGGAAATAGATATTGAAATAAAAATGAAAAAATAAAGAAATAAACAGGGATAAGAATAAAGAGGGAAATAGATATGGAAGTAGGTATGGAAATAAATACTGTAGGGGAAATAAATGAAGACAAAAAGGGAAATAAAAATTGAAATAAGTATGGAAATAAATAGGGAAAGAAAGAAAGAAAGAAATAGGGAAATAAATAAAGAGATAAGTAGGGAAATAAATATGGAAAAAAAGTAGGGAAATAAGTATGGAAATAAATCAAGAAATAAATAAAGAAATAAATACGGAAATAAATATGGAAATAAATACGGAAATAAATGAACAAATAAGTACGGAAATAAATCTGGAAATAAGTATGGAAATAAACGAAGAAAAAATGCAGAAACGAATAGGCAAACAAATGAAGAAAGAAATAGGGAAATAAACATGGAATATGTATGGAAAAAAATTGGACATAATAGAAAAGTTAATATGGGCATAAAAGGGGAACCAATACGGAATTAATAAGGAAATAATAGGGGAATTATAAGGAAATTATAGGGAAATTCAAACGGAAGGATACGGAGTTTATGGGGAAATAATAGGAAAATAATAGAGAAATTTTGAGGAAATATAAGAAATCATGGGGAAATAATAGCGAATAAGTACGGGAATTATTGGGAAGTGATAGGGAAATAATATGGTAATAGTAGGGAAATAATGAAAAATTGTTTGAGGAAATAATAGGGACATAATAAAGAAACTATCAGGAAATTATCAGAAAATATTCGGAAATTATAGGATAATAACCAGGGATAGAATAGGGAAATAAATATAGAAATAATAGGAAATAGTTAGGAAATAATAGAGAAATTCGAACGAAATTTTACGGAAATTATATGAAAATAATGCGGAAATTTTGATGAAATTATAAGAAATTATAGGGTAACAAATAGGGAACCAAGCAGGGGAATAAATGTGGAATTAATAGGGAAATAAATACAGATATAATGGAGATATAATAAGGACATCAATACGGAAATAATGGGGAAATAATGGTGAAATATGAATGGAAAGAAGTAGGGAAATAAATATGGAAATAGTGCGGAAATATATACGGGAACAATACGGGCATAAAAAGGAAATAGACACGGAAATAATGGGTAAATAAGTACGGAAATAATAGGGAAATAAGTTTAAAAATCAATACGTTATTTAAAGGGAAATAATTTGAAAAATAATAGGGCAATAATAGAGAAATTTTCAGGAAATAATAGGCAAATAAGAAGGGAAATAGATGTGGAAATAATAGGATAGTTACGGAAATAATACGGAAATAGATGCGGAAATCATAGGGGAATAAATTGGGAAATAAGGAAATATAAGGAAATAATAGGAAAATAAATAGGGAAACAATAGCGAATAAATACGGAAAGAACAGGGAAATGATAGGGAAATAAATACGGAAATGATAGGGCAATTATAGGGACATAATATGAAAAATAGTAGGGAAATAATAACAAATAGATACGGAAATAATACGGAAGGAAATAAATGCAGAAATAATAGGGAAATAAATGCGGGAAGCATAGGGAAATAGATCCGTGAAACTCCTCGGTTTTTGGTGCAAACTTCTGCTTCTCACCAGAGGTGATGGATGAGGCTTGGATCGTTCAGCAGCACCATGGGCCTTTCGCAGATCATCCACGACGCTCCGCATCTCGGCGAAGCCAGCCGGGGTCACTGAGTCATCTTCTGATGCTTAATTAAATTCTTTCGTTGAAAAATCGCTGTTTTGCTATTGAAGAAAATCACATGTTTATGATGAATTCTTACCTTTTTGTGGAGGGAAGAATGAAATTTCCACCTGTGATGAATTGAATCCCAGTTTTTTATCGGTCAAATTATTTTGTTAGTGAAGTGGATGAACGCAAAAACTTGGGATCCCCAAAATGCATAATTTTTGGGTGCGCAATCGACAGCAAACGGTACCAAATTGTCGGATGTCCCTCCTCCCTAGATAATTGTGCGGACGCAATGCATCGTTTGGTCAACCTTTGAAGTCTGAAGCGTGATAGAACTTTAACAGCATCTAAATGGATCCTGCTTGTGCTGCAGCATGCCACTCCTTTCTTGTGATAGCGCCACAAGTTTCCCTACCAATGCTCAAAAATAGGTCAATGAAATGCTGCCTGATTGTTTTTCAAGCATACTTGGGATGATTGGAGATTAAATCTTTTCGGGATGGGTTCAAACCATCAACTCATCAAATGATAATTTTTCTTTGTTTCTGTTGGTCCAGTGTTCTCCATGTCAGCTGTCACCTGAGGAGATCGAAAAGGTGGGCTTAGCAGGTCTCCCTGCCCTGGCGGATCCCGAGGTGTCACTGGATGTAGCCATGAAATACGCCACCAGGAGACCAGTGACGGCGGGAGCAAAAAAAGGTGGAATTCACAAGCAAAAGCTCTAGAAATAGTCCAACAAAATGGAGTTTGAAGGAGGGCGACCACTATCCTGATAAGAAAATGGATGGGCCCCACTATTGTCGAGGTAAGGGCAACTGTCATATTTTTAGACATGTTCGGTTGATGTTGGAGAACAACACAAAAGGTCCCAAGAATTACTCATTATGTAGAAACATCTTGAAACAGCAATTTGGCCCCTAAAATGCTGATGTTTTCTGATTCAGGAAATAGTAAGGTAAGTCTTCTCCCAACGCTTTCTCCTTCACAGCCTCACAGCCTCACAGGAGACTCAAAAATGAGGCGCAATGTCCCTTGGCCGTGGGCGCGGAGTAAACCGTTGCCTTCCAAAGCAGCTTTGATGACTGATCATTGTGCTTTGGATTTTTTGGTAAACCATTCTATTTTTAGTCCACAGAAGCAGTGAGTCAGGTTTGCTAGTTTGTTTTCCAACAAGAACCCACGCGTTACTTGAGGTGTCACGTTTGTGATGTCCACCGGAGGAAAAGCGCCCCTGCGCCGCCATGCTGAGGCAAGCACATGCCTGCGGGGCAGGAACCGCGATGCACCTGGGTACAGTTTTGGTCAAGTTGGTGGGACAACTTTCAGCCTGACATGGAAGCTTCATCACCAGAGTTTCTGGTGAACTCCCTCATTTTTTATTTTTGTGCCATAAAACCCTAAGCTTCAGTGAGGGAAGTTAGTCAGTTTCAACTTTCACAACTTCGAATTGCTGGGCAAAGCTTGCTGAGTGGCTGGTGAATTTTCCTGGATCTTGGTGAAATCGATCGATTGATCCACAAATGTTCATCTTTGATGGTATAAGATCACCACCTTTGCCCATTTTTCCCATCAGATCTCCATTTTTTGTTGGTTGTGATATCCCTGCGATTTTGATGAAAATTTCAGCTTTACCCATCAACAGACAATCTTCTGAAAAATAATTTTCCGCAACATCTCCATTTGGGCTTGTGGGAAAATGAGGTGGCATTGATGCACCATCATTTTCCCAATAAAGATTGCGATTTGGAGATTGATTTTCAGAGACGCCCATTTTTGTTCGCTGATCTCTTTTCATCTCCCATAAATTCCGAATTCAAGATAAAACGTAACTTGCTTTGTTTCATGCGCAGAAAATTCCCTCAGATTTCCTCCATTTGCTGTTAGTTTCTCCTTTGATTTTTACCTGTCACGCCATTTTTCTATCGCCCAGGCACCGATCCGCGCCTGGCACAGGATCTCGCACAGCAAGGCCGCTGGCAATACACCAAGCGCCGTGCTGACGGTGATGGGGTGCAGCTGGTGTGAGGACAACCAGTGGAGGGCACCGGCGGGGCCCATTTTAATAGGGATTTAGCTTACAGAGATGAAGATAGTTGATTTACGCTAGCTAAGTTGATAAACATAATCAACCAGGTGAATTTATGGTTTACGGAAAATATAGCTAATATAGCTTTATAGTTAATGATGTTAGAAACCAACAGACATAACTGGGGGGGCCCACGTTGTAATTTGAAGCTAGTGAAGAAATACTGCTTAGACAATGTTAAAACGTGGTCAGATAGAACCATCATTTTTACCTGGGTTTGATGACTGCTTGCTGGCTTTTGAGAAACCCAACTTTTAAATGGTTTGAATTTTTGATTTTGCAACCATAAATGAAATATTTTCAGACCCGTTGCTGGAGGGAGATCAGGCCCGGCGGTGCCAGGACCAATCCCGACTCCTTAGCCGCAATAAATCACCTTTAGATGCGGCACGAAGAGACTTACTTGCGAGGTGAGAAGTTAGGTTTAGGACCTACGATGCAGGGAAGAGAACCGTGGTAGTGGGATGATTTTTTGCCAAGAAAAGCGTTGACACATTTTTGAATTTGACCAGCGGAAATGGTGTTTGTTTGTTGCAGCAAAAGTGAGGATTGAAGCAAAAGAAATTGGATTGGATCAAGTTTCGAATTTATTTCACCAGCATCTGACTTCACCAACAAGAGTGGCTCAATCAGTTCTCCCAGATGTGTCACTTGAAATCATCCTTCCAACCTGCATTGAGCTGGCAATAGTCCATGCATGGCACATTTGTGTACGACACATTTGCAACAGGCATGCCCTTTCGAGGCTGGTTGCACAAACCATCACAAACCATATGGCAGGAAAATTTCGTTTAGTACGACGGGTGATTGTGATGGAATGGAGGTGAGGATGGGTTGATCTTAGTTGACAGCCGAAATTGGCTCTTAAATACCAGTGGTACCGCACAACGTGGTGACGAAAGTTTCAAAGATAGGAAAACTAATAGGAAGTGTAACCCGCTGATGGACCGAAAGGTGGTTGAGGCTTCAGCACAACCGGTGGTCCCGGCACAGATTGCAGAAGCCAAAATTCAACAAGGGGGCCAAAATTTTAAAGCCAAAATTTCAAACGAGGGCCCGCCGGAAGCAGCACCGCACCCGCGGACCCACAGTGCTCCTGGCCACACATGCCAGGCAAAGGCGG
>Ga0126342_10002446_pt1 | contig 28976 bp, 24 predicted proteins | sample Cyp1metagenome_FD_92528 | JGI IMG/M metagenome (GOLD analysis project Ga0126342, IMG submission 92528) | Coral microbial communities from Lord Howe Island, Old Settlement Bay, Australia - Cyphastrea 1 metagenome | ecosystem: Host-associated > Invertebrates > Cnidaria > Coral ... | reverse complement strand
TTCTTCTGACTCTTTCTCTTCTCATCTTCTCTCTTCTAATCTTCCTCTTCTCTCTGCCTCTCCCCTACTCTGCTTTTCATCTGTCCATATTGTCGGAAGTTTGACTTCTAAACTTCCTTCGACAAACATCCTATGCTTAGGCATCATTGGCCTGAAACAACATAAGATCATATAAGTTCATATAAGATCATATAAGTAGCCATGATGATCCTAGTCCTAGCCATCATTGGCCAAGATCAACAAGACTCAAAAGGTACAAGGCATCATGCTTCACTAAGCCATCCTTTTTTGGTGGGTTCCCTCACTGCTGTTTACCGTGAGGTCAGCCAGTAAGATTCCGAAGTTCTTTCAATTCCAAAACTGCGGCGTTTTTTTTTTCAGAGAAGCCGATGAAACATAAGTTTTCAAAATTTGAAAGGTCTTTTCGATTCATCCCAAATATAAGGGTATGCCATGGTATACCAATAATGTGGGCAACCCAATGATAAACCTACCATTTGGGGATGGTTTGTAGAACGCACTTATGCTTTTTTTTGCTTTACTTCATTGCTGGCCACTGGTTTTCCGCAAAGTGACGGTAACCACCGCCCATCGAGGTATGATGTATACATAATTATATATAATATGGTGCCACATATGCATACATAATTGTGATTATATGTGATGATATAATATACATAATAATTACTAAACGTTTGCCATGTGTACAAACAACAAAGTGGATGATCATCGCAATCGATATGAGTACAGTACGTGTGAAACCAATGGCGATGAACGATAGGATACAGCGACATGAATCAACTAACATCAACCAACATCCGGAAACAAAAAAGGAATTCTCAAAACAGCAAAAATCAACGAAATAAACATCGAATTAGCAAATAGCAACACTCATGTCAGTAGGTACAACCCCCCTGTGAAAAACCCAGCTTCCCGCAGCAGAATCAGCATGTAGTTGGCTTGAAAGCATCTGTACGGTGCATTATCTTCAGCTGTGAACCTGAGCATGTGAGGCTTCCCTGGGGCTACCCCAGTCATCATCCATTGTTTGATGGATTTTGTACTATAAACCAGCCGTTGTGATGTACTCCCATTTACGGAAACCCCCATATGATCATATAAGTAAGCATTAACTATTGAGATCTATTGACCACAGCCACGTTCAAATCGTGTAATGTAATGCCAAGTAGTGCTCCTATGGCTGTGATGGAAGAATGGCCGACATGACACCCCTCCCTGCAACTCTTCCCATGGTGAGGTTTACATCCAGCCATACCAGCTACCCTCCAGTAAACTCACCACTGCGAACTGGAAAATGGACCATAGAAATAGATGATTGACCTGTTAAAATGATTTCCATAGCTATGTTAAATTATCAAAGGATACCCTCTGGTAAACGTTTACATCACTATGGAAAATCACCATGCTATTAATGGGTAAATCCACTATAAATAGCCATGTTCAATAGCTATGTTAAATTACCAGAGAGTAACCCAGGTGATTTTCCATAGACCGAGAACTTCGATGCCTTCGATGCCGCGGGGCTGATGCGCGGTGGACTTCTGCTGGGTCTGTTTGTCCACCCACGAATAATCGCCTTCCCCCGAGCGGCTGTGAATCAGTTGCCGGGGTTCTGCTGGGCCCACGGCATCATGGGTCTATCCACAGAATCTAGTGAAAAACCATGTGGTCATAATCAATACATCAAGATCAAATATATATCTAAATAATACATCTAAATAATCAATACATGAAGATAAATTGATGAACGAACATATCACTGGATTTTCCTGGGGTCCCTCGGATACGACAAGCATGACTCCGTGCCAAAGTGTGTATATAGTCTTGAGCAACCAACACACGTTTTTTATTACAAGGCTCTTCACGGTATGGATCATCCCAGTTCCAGATTACCCTACATTTTGTACATGGCTTTGTCTGAAAATAGGGTACAGTATCACTCAACATTGGTGATTTATCATAATTGTCCTTATTTACATGTTCATTTGGGGAACCCATTGTCCATTTTCAGACAGACCCAACAATATCTTCTACCCCATACCTATCCCCATTACAGTAAGGGTTTCCATTAGATATATCCCAATAATTCCCCATATTCCCATGTGTACATCATGACTGACAATTCTTCACCATATACCACGACCATTCTTGACCAGTCCTAAACACTCTTGGCCATTTCATGCCATTTCTAAGTATTTCGAACCACCTAACCATCACTGGCCATTCTTCGCATTTCTTACCCTCCGGTAATCTAACATAGACATAGCTATTGAACATGGCCCATAGAAATAGTTGATTTACCTGTGAACAGTGGTGATTTTCCAGTTCGCTATGTTAATTTACCAGTGGTTAAGAACATGATAATGCCCCCATTTTCATAACACCCAAATCAATGATGCTTAGATGATGTTTCTTTACCAAAGGGTAACCATGGTTTCTTAGCTGCGCCTGCACACATGAGGTCGATGACCGCCTCAAGCTCCGCCAGGGTGGGTCGAGGATAGGCCTGGGTCACAAATCAACCAGCGATGGCTTTGATGACCGGATGGTAAAACATATTAAAATACCATGGTTAACGACGGTAAAAAAAAGCGGCTAAGAATGGCTAATACAGTACTCGTGAATCAAAAAACGTCACTAGTGATTAATGTGATTGATGTGAAGTTATCATCCAATTCATTGCTTGATCGAATTGTCCAACAGGTGCGGCATCCCCGACCCAATTCTACAGCTGCGTGCCTCAAGAAATGCTTTGGTCGCTGGATGGTTGGGCGCTTGCTGCGAGGCCCACCAGCGGGCAAAGTCTGCTACATAAGTCAGGCCGCTAACACCGAAGAAGTCCACAGAGCCCTTGACCAAAGACTGAAGATGGGAGAAAGGACCAACAAAATTGGCAATTTATGGCAATATATGTCAGTTTAAGTAACATCAATGCATTTATTTATGGCAAGATGGGCAAGATGGCAAGTTTGTGCAACATCTACAGGAAAACATTGATTTTACCCTGAAATGTTAAGCATTCCTGTAAATGCTTCCTCCGGCCAATGGGACAACAACAATATGGTTTGAAACAAGAACATATCGAAAAGTAAACATTCATGGGTCAAATTTTAAGGCCCGAGCCGAAGAAACTTGATCCACAGTGGTTTGTCTTGAACAATCTTGAACATAGAATACCTATGAATACCTATGAATACCTCATTTCCATTCATTTCCATCCAAGTGCTTGAGAAAATCATGCTTCCCACATGTCAATGGCCATAGCTGGGGTTTTGCCCGTTTCTTGGGCCCAGCGGACCGCTGTGTCCGCTGTGTCAAGGCCAGCACCCTGCCTGAACTGCTTCCAAGGCTGAACTACTCAAGTCACCCAAGCAGGGCTCCCTAGGCCATGGTTTTCAGAGCAGGTTTTTTGTCTGGATCCCAACATGTAGATTATGAGTTAGCAAGAGACGTCCGCACAATAGAAAGTGAACAAGCGAAAATAGCAGCTTGACTCAGCTTGACATACAATCCAGAAGAAATTCTGTTCCCAAAGTCCAACTACCACTGACACAAAAGAAAAACTTAAAGAAACCTGGTGGCACCGCATTTGAATACTATTGGTGTGGTAAAACTCACACAAAAACACATAGGTCAACAATCTGCAGCACTGGAGCCCCAGTCCAGCCCAAGCCACGAGTGGGCGGATTCCAGTCTGCAAGTCTGGGACCTGACTGCGAAAATTCACCGAAAAATCAGGATGCCGGGGTGATGCAGAAACTGGACTGATCTTAAAGGCCTTAAACAATCGACATGCACATGTATATATATATATTGTATATAGTTGCAACGTATGTGCAATAGCCACTATTCCTAAACATAATACATCACAATACCATGGGTTTTGGCGCTATCATATACTATTGATACATCTATTATATTGGAATACTATGTTCGTATGATTACCTCGATGCAGATTAACACACAAAGATCAAATCATTGCCAATCATGCTTGGTTTGGCTTGAGAGTCTCAATATTCACCATCATCTGCCCGACGAATGGCGACAACCGTCAAACACGTTTCAAAAGACGCGGTGGACGCCCAGAAAAACAGGCTTTCCAGTCGGGGAAATCCCCCGTTTCCTCAACCGGTGACGCACCCAAGGGCTTGACCCAATTTGACCTGCAACTTGAATTGACCACTTGGATGATGCTGGAAGTTAGATAGTTCATAACCAGTTTCTATGGTTTCTATGGTATGTATCCCATGATATGCCAATAGGAGGTGGGTTTGTCTGAAAATTTTGAGAAAAAAACATGAAAAACAATTCCATCCGCTGGTTAATCATCATTTTCCCTGTTAAAATGACCACATATTGGTACTCAATGTCCTGATTTTGGGACACACCCAGCCCTGCCATCATATTATTGGTGGCTAGATACCCTATTAAATCCAAATGTATCTATAATATCTATCTATCTATCTATCTATCTATACCCCTATACACTATCCCCTATTATCCCAGAATATTATATTATCACACTACCTTGCTATCCCCCATGTTCCATGTTTGACTCTTAAATCCCCGGCTTTTTAGACCTGGTCCTTGCCCTTTGATTGCCAGGACTGCCAGGAGACTTCTGCTGCAGCAAGCGATTGATCAGCCGACGACACAGGGACCCATCGCCGGTACCACTGCGGCCATCCACCGGAGTCCCTGGCAGCTCGCACCCGTGGAAACTCGCAGGAGAAAATCGCTGGAGATGCTGAGTTTTTGGCACCCGGCCTGGTAAACGTTTTCAAAAAACGATGGAAAATCACCATTTTTAATCTATTAATGGGTAAATCAACTATAAATATGGCTATTTTCCATAGCTATGTTAGTTTACCAGAGGGTATTTCATCTTCCCCATGTCATCGCTCAGCTCTCTTTCCTTCAACAAACGAATGGTATATCGAAGTGTACAGCCTCCAGAGCCTCCGGCTAATCGCAGAATCGGTAACTAGGCTCTTTGTAAACATTTGCTGCACATTTTGACCCGGCAAACCTACAGAGTCATCACACTTAGTTACTTAGTCATCAAATCTTATCTTGACCCAGGCTGATGCAACATCACTTTTTATAAAATGTGGGTACACCAATGTCATAAACCACCCATTTGGGAATGGTAACCAAACCACCTTTAAAAATGGTGATTTGGGGGATGGTTTATGACATTGTTATACCCACATTACATATTTTTTTCGGGTCTGTGTCCAGCTGTGTCCAGCTGTCCACCCGGCCTTTCATGTAGCAACTGGAATCTGTACCATCGGAGGACTCCTTGCGGACCTCCCATGAGTCAGATATCATCCATGTCTGGAGTGATCTGATCAGCCAACTAATCTGAGGTATGCCTGATATGTGGCACGTAATATATGATAGTATAATATATGATGGTAATATATGATAGGATACTTGATAGTAAGATACCATGATATCAAACTAAGTAACTCTCCGCGTAACGTATTACATAGTAATATATATATATATATAATTATATATATATATATGTATAGGACCGCCTGACTGCTGACCATTGCTGACCTCTTCCCGAATGTGCGTCATGCCGAAGCCCAAGTAGCTCTTGACCATGACACCGTCGCTGAAATTGATGCCTGCCAACACCATGTCATGATATGGGCTGCAGGACTGTGCCGACTTTTCTGGGTATAACTATAAAATTCTAATTGTAACCTCCACAAGCTGGGATATAACCCCTACATGTCCCTACAACTAAAGCTATATAGTTATATAAATCATTATATATATAATATTATATAATTATAATCCACTTATTAGTATGGAAATGCACCCTCAAGTAGACGTCCTGGCATCTCAAGAGAAATTGGAATCATGAAGTTTGTGGCCACATGATGGTCTTAATCAATCCGCGTATGCGAGCCTCATTCAATCTTCTGCTCCTAGTCTGAAGTTGAAACTGCCGTAGAGGTAGTGAGCGAAGGCAAAATGGCAGAGGGGTTAGGTATGCAAACAGGCAACTGGTGATGGCAAAGAAACACAAAGTTCATCAGATCTGAACCATATCAAGTCATATCAGGACTTTAATGTCTTGAAGTCGCTTCCTCTTCGTGCTAATCTCATCAGATCCTTCTGGAAGAAACAACCACGGTGGGAGACGTAGAAATGGAGGAGTTCTACTTCTGTGCTTGCTTCAACTTAGTAGAGATTAGTAGAGTACAATCACTCCATGAAAGAAAGTTGAATCAAAACCATTGCCGGTGATGTGGCGTGCCTTTGGCTGCAGCTGCGGCTGAAGGAATGCCGATCCTGACTGCTCCGGCATGTCTTGTTCTTCCTGCGGAAAATACCCTCTGGTAATTTAACAGTTTGCTATGGAAAATCACCATTTTTAATGGGAAAATCCACTATTTCTATGGCCATTTTCAATAGCTATTTTGACATAACCAGAGGGTAATCAACAAATGCGAGGCTGAAGAATTGAAGAAGTGTCATTTTTGGACGTGATTGTTTTATATTGTTTTTCCCCGTGAAAGTGAAGAAAACAATGAATTTCGCAAAACATGACCAACTCAACAGATGCTGTTTCTCTGTTGGCATCTGTGCAGCCAAGGATCTGCGTACTCGATCCGCCTGGGATTTCGTTTGCTGTTTTGGCAAAGCATAGATCGCAAATCTCGTATTGCAAACGACCATTATAGTGTATATATAGTGTTATATATAGTGTGTATATACATATATATACACTACTGTATATAGTGTATATATAGTGTGCGGCCATAAATCCATATCTGCAACATCTGCAAACCGTGCTTTGGTTTTTCATTGAACAGGATGGTTTGGCTTGAGAACATCGGCATGTCGAAAAAAGGTACCAGCACAAATCGCAAATTGTTCACTCTAATTGCAAACCATCGATATCAATCTATCTCCTCATTGTGGTTGGTAAGAATTATATCGCATTATACTAATATACAAATGGTTGCTTTAGCTGCCCTTGATACCCCCACAAATCCCATAACTCTGCTGGTTGAACCCTGGCCTAAATCCAAAAGCCCCAAGGGTGCAGAGCTGCCGTGCGAGAGCAAATCATGGCCCATCCTCGAAGCAAGTCACCAACGGCCATCAGTTGCCTACCCCCTCCATTCATTGACCAACTACCCTCTGGTATCCTCTGATAATCTAACATAGCGAACTGGAACATCACCATTTCAAGTGGTAAATTGATTCATTTATAATGAGCCATGTTTGATAGATATGTTAAATTACCAAAGAGTAGTCGAAACAAGGACATCTACGAAATCTATGCGTGTCACAGTCCATAATTCTTGCAGATGTGAGGGAACGATGTGCTTCAGGCACTTGATCCTTCGAGAATGTCCAATCTTCACCGCCATCTCCACGCACTCTGCGCACTTGAACACAGAACATGCTTGCAGTCGAGATGCCTACCTGTCAAAAAGTTTGTTGTGAGTACCTTGAAAGAATTGCCGGCTTGGATTCTGATGGGTTCGACTGATGGATTCTGATGGGTTCGCCCAAAGTCAGGGATTTTCATCTTTCCTTTGTTCAACATAGCCATTCTCAAACTTACAAACCAGCGTACTTTTCATCTACCATCATCGACCATCAGTTAGTAGAAACTCATAGTTACAGTATCAGCTTTTCCAGGAGCCATATTGGGCCATATATGCCGCCACATAAACTGAGTTTAACGTCTTCAAAAAACATGAAACAACATGTCACAATACTGGACCATGAAACGGTGGTTGACTGTCCACCGCATCGTGCTCTCCAAATCATCCCCACATTTTGGGTTGTTGTACCCCAGCCCCTATCCCACGTTTCAAGGGTGAAGCCACTATTGTGGCATGCAAATTGTATATGTAAAATAGGACAATGACCCCTAAAGTCCACTGGTCAAGAGTCTTTTTCCCTCTTCATTCTAGGACAAATCAGGGTATCCTAGTTTTGGACCACCCATAATTATATGGAGGTTTCCTAAAATGGGGGGTGCCCCTAAGTCATTTATTTTCGAGGAATTTTCCAGTACAAACCATGATTTTGGGGGTTAGCCCCATTGTAGGAAACGTCCCTATCTTGATGCCATGGCCAAGCTGCAGCCCACAAGCCCTCCTCATCACCTTTGGCGCGGACGTTGGCTCGACGTGTCGGTCGAAGATGTACATTGATTGTGGCAAGAATCATCGGGATTTAACATGACTAACCACAATTGACAATGATTTAACCAATCATAGGTGTGTGTTTTTTTCACATGTGGTAATCTTAGTCAAATTGGTTTGTTGCATGATTTTAAGATGTGGCTAAACCAAACTTGACGAGGATTTTCCAGTGAAACCACCAGTCAAATGGCGAATTGTTACAAGGAGGTAGCCCCCAGGAAAAAGTTTCTGGGTTGATAAAGCCCATGCACGAGTGATATATATATATATATGTACCATAAACCCTAGATATACTAGTGAACTAACCAACTTACCAAACTATGGGGCACCATCTTGGATTTAATCAACAAAACCTGGGGCATGAAGCGCAAGCAAATGGTATTCTAGGGACTAAACAAACATAATCTATGCCACGATACTATGGGGATTTAATCAACAACGTATTGGAATTAATAATATGGGCCAAGCCCTATAATTGACAAATCCCCTTCTGGGGGTCTGATTGTGAATACCTCCCAAATGGTAAAACTTGGTCGACCAGGTATCATTTATGGTTATTGGGGGTTATTGGGATTGGACTGGGTGAAGAAAGGTGGAGCCAATTTCTTTGGAATGCACAACACTAGGGCAGAATCGTATGATGCGCCGGTTGGTCCAACATAGCTTTCGAGGCATCAAATTATATCATCCCAATGATCCCAATCACGGATACCGAGTATGCCCCCAAATCCGAAGCGATTATCATCACATGATCATCATAAAAAGAGGTATATTTACCGTCTTACCATGCATTGGCCATTTGAAGAGTGGCCATGTGATAAGATGTATCAACCAGTGGTAGTGGCCGCCATTACTCACCACTCCCCGTGGCAACCACTTATGGATGCCCAGCTGCCACTCACCGTCCGCGCAATGACATGGGCACGGTCGAAAGGATAGCTCTTGTCCTCGTAGACGTGGATCAGGGAGGCCCAAATCGAGTCCTGCGAAACCCGCAGCGGAGTCAGGGTCCCTTGAGTCGCTGGGATGATTCTTCCAAAGAAAGAACTTCTACACCAAATGTAGATCCTTGTAGTCCACTGACCAAAACAAAACCGCCAAAGGCCCAAATTTTGCTGGTCAGACCTACATGAATGAACTTGGAAAGGATGGGAAAGGTAGAAGTGGATTGCAATAAAGAAGATTCTGTCGCCAACAAACCATCTCAGAGCCCTGAAAGTGCCTGCTTCTTCTTCGGTAGCATCCTGCACGTGAAATCTGCATACTGAGAACATACAACATCAGTTGGCTGCTTAGCTACTTTGACATTTGGACAAAGCAGTGCATGTACCCAGAAAGTATTTTCTGGTGACATTCCAATTTGATGCCGGAAATTTGAGCACAATCCACTACTTTCAAAGGTCAAATCTCCCCATTTCAGGATTTCCATGGATTTCCGGCTGCCCCGAGCACCTCATTCCCGCCGTGCCGAAGATCAGCAACGGAACCTTGCTGCGCTGATCCAGGGGCACCTTCTCAGATCCTGGAGAGCAGTGGTGACACACCTGGCTTGATGAATACACATAGACATATATATGTATACATATATATACATATATGTATACATATATATACATATGTATACATATATGTATATATAAATATATATATATATATACATGTATATATATGTATATATGTATATGTATACAACATATATACATATACATATACTTATAAAGGATAAAAGGAATGCATGGGAATATTGATGGGAATATTGTTGATGGGAATATTGATGGGAATGGGTATGGATCAAAACCGATGAAATTACCAATATGACTGAGGGAATCACCATCCATTAACCAGCTATTTTAGGGTACCTAGGGCCTACGGTTACCTAGAGTGCCAGGGTTTTGACTCATAGCCATATAATTACTTATCAACCATGAAGGGAATATATAATATATGGGAATATTGATGGACATATTAATAGTATGTATGGGAATATTTGGTGAGAAGATCAATGGGTATATATGGATGAGAATAGCCATATATTATTCATGGGAATATTGATGATTATGTGCGAATATTTAGTGGGAATATCAATGGGAAATAATATGGATGTGTGTGAAAATGGGGGTGGAGCTCCAACTAGGGTTATTTAATAGGGATAATGATGATTCACCACTGGCGTTTTTGGGGACACACTATGTTCAGACAAACCCATATAACTATCAACCATAATGGGAACATTCATTAGAACAGCGATATATTACTGTACTAATGGGAATATTGATGGGAATTTCAATGGTGCTATATTGTTAACGGGGAATATTGTGTAACCATAGTATTGCATGTACATGTATATATATATATACTATATACAGTATATATAATATATAAGATGTCGTGGAAACGGTAGGATTGACCTGATTGTACGGATTTTCTGGTTGTCCGCAATAAGGAACGAAGCCATATATAGAATTATTATACTTTTGAAGAACAATGGGAAAAACACATGCAACCAACAAACTCGTTAATGGGTAAATCTCAATTTAATAGCCTAGGGGTTTACTATTGTTTGCTAATCTCGGATTTAAATTATTGAACCTGCTATGCCAACCCCGAGTTATCAATCAACATAGGTGCTCCCAATAAAAAAGGGCTCACTTCGCCACACTGAGCACTTAGAAGCTTCTGAAATGGGGCTCCAACTTGGTTCCACTATAGTCCTTTGTATCGAACAAAGCATTCCATATCTGGGTCACTAGATGGTGGTTAATAGCGCCTAATAATCTTAATAGTTAAAAATAATGGTTGATTATTAATTTCGCCATATTTCGCCTAATAATCTTAATAGCGCCTAATAATCTTAATAGCGCCTAATAATCTTAATAGTTAGTTCATAATGGTTGTAGTGGCTAATGATTTAATGGTTGAAGCATAGAGACAGAAGATACATGCTAGTCATGCTAGTCACTTGATGGATCAAAGGCAAACCACGGATATCACGGTCATCTTGGTCCGGTGGTTTAAACATGTTGAGCCACCCATCCCAAGATGCGCATCATCTCAACCCATCCCAAGTATGGTTGAAAGTTGAAACGAACAATAAATACTGGTTGGTGGTTGAGCCACCCCTCTGAAAAATGATGGAGTTCGTCCGTTGGGATGATGAAATTCCCAACTGAATGGAAAAATCAAAGCCATGTTCCAAACCACCAACCAGAAGAGTTGAACCCCCAACTAGTTGTGCTTCTTGCTGCTCTTTGGAATTCTGGATTTTCCCTTTCCTGATGGTGAAATCCCCATTTTGCTTGGGTAAATCCCGTCCAAAACCTGCCTTCTATGAGGAGTTGCAGCAACGGGGCTACCTGAAAGCTACGACTGGGTGAACCCCTGACTGGGTGAAGATGCTGTGAACATATCTTATAGTAAACCCCCAGAAGATAGAAAAGCATAGAACAGTCATTCATCAATATAATATATGCATGTATGTATATATATGTATCTATTATAGATATGTTATCTTTGTGCTCTATCAGTTTATTTTTTCGGCTATATTTTTCGCTTCCATGTAAACAGTTAAACAAATGGTGTAGAAGGTCATGGCCTATGGCCATTATGGGCCCTGAATCGTGGCCCCACTTCGCCACATAAAGCAGCAGCCGCTCTGGAACGAAGTGAACAAGTCACTGCTTTCTTGGGATCATCGACATAGGACGAGAGCCCAGGCTTTGTCTTCTTGACAAAGACTGACTCGGCCTCCCACAGATGTTTGGAGCTGTGTCTGTTGATGCTCCCAGAATAGATTTAAAAGCGGCCGCGGCGGCCAGGACAACGTTTCAAACGCTGTAATGTTAGTAAAGCAATAGTGAACCACACAAATATTTTGATGGTTCATACAGCGCATTTATTTTCTTTTGGGATATCTTGGGGATGGTTTACTATTGCTTTAACTTTACTATTGCTATACGTATGGAAATATGCAGTGGTATAACTAAGTCACTACCCTGAAACTTCTCTTAAGTTGGTCTAGAAGCTACAAGCAAGGTTTGTCTTTGCATGGGAACTTTACAGGAAGCTCATAATTTTGCAACCCTAACACAGGTCTTTTGCTGTTGGACCCCAAACGAAACACATCCAAACTAAACCAGTGATTCTGCACGGATGCTTCCTTCAGACTGAATCGGGTAAGAAAGAAATGTTGCATCGTCACTTTTCTCTCTCTTTGAGCCATTAAACTAGTTGGTTCATACCTTCCCCATCCTTTCCCTACTATGGGTTGGTTAGTTCATAATCCCCAATAACCCAGCTAATAGAACTCCCTATAACAACCAATACCAATCAAGCATCATTCATCAATTATATCCCAATGTTTGAAACCTGTAAAAGTCTATTTTTTGGATGGTTCATTCATATCAATCCCAATCCCATATAAAAACCAATCAACCAGGGTATTTTATGGACCTCGGGTAAAATCTCAACCTACCCCAAGTTTCTGCCCAACATTTGTTCGAGAACCTCGCAGCAACGACTGCAACAGATCATTCAGGAAGGGCCCACCGAACGATAGGTCAGTTGGTTTACAAACTATGATAACTAATATCAAGTATATGTTTTATATTATGTTTTTAAAACGTGTGGATGTATCCAGACTTAGATGGGTTTAGAACTGATATAAAATACCCAACTTATAAATGCGAGAGCCCTTGCTGTACCCCGCCTTTCCAGCCGCAAGATCTAGAGCAAACCTGTGAGTCACCGAGTCCGGTGGAAGATCATGGCCAGTCATGGCCAGCCAGTGGCCATGGCTGGGACATCCCCTATTTTCATATCTGGAAATGGTGGAATTTCTAGCCAGATTTGATGACAAATGGATATCCCCATCTTTGGGATCAAATGAAATAGGGATGGAAAAAGTCGGGGAAACCAAATGAAAGACCCAACTTCTGAGACTTCCCCGCAATTTCTATGTGATTCTAGACATGAAAACATAAAAACACGGGTGGTTTCAACCACGTTTTTAACAAGTCGATACTTGGCAACATGCAAATGTTTCAACCCATCCCAAAGTCCATTGGGGTTCAGGATAGAACATACTTAAGTATACTTAAGATACTTAAGATACTTAAGTGATAAAATTCATTCGAAACCTGTTTTAATCTGTTTTATGTCAGTTGATGTTCTTCTACTTTCTCCAACCCACAACCAAAAATCCACCGGGGGACACATAGAGCCGCGTGCCAGTACTGCCAGCATCACAAATGGCATGGTACTCTACCACTGGGTCTCCTGTCATTTGCAGAGGGCCACCCAAACTCCATAGATACAAACAACACAACTCCCAAAAAAGGATTGACAAGTCCTTGATTCTCCAGGAATTGGATTCCACAGAAAAAACAAAAATAGAGGAACCCTCCCATATTTACCCGGAAAAATGGATCGTTTTCTGTGATAAGTACCTCAGATTCATTGATTTTTCATCTAGTTACTCTAGTTCTCCCATGAAAACCCCTTTGTCAGATTGGTTTACGGGAAAATTTACCACAAACCATGAATTGTCCAAAAAAATATGGGGCTTCCTGTAGATTTCCCAGTTAACCAATACATTGACTTTGACCTGTCCCCATTGCACTCCTGCCACCAGTAGGGGCACCAGGGCCAGCCACAGCAACATGACCTGCAGGCCGGGGTGCAAGAAATGACAGGATAGTTATTATCGGGACAATATCATGTATGCATATATATATATACATACATACATTACATTACAATGATTTACATTTTCATTTTCATTTACATTTACATTACATTTACAATACATTACATTTACATTTACATTTACATTACATTACATTAACATTACATTACATTACATTAACGTAACATAACATAACATAACATAACATTACATTACATTACATATATATATATATATATATATATACATACATATGTAACATATCATCATCATGAAGTAGATACACTATGGGTGTTTCAAACATATGTTCATTTTTAAGAGGATTATTTTATTTGTGTCCATATTCTATCTATATCTATATCTAAATATGTACATACAACATGTGTATATATATATATGCGTATATAATTATATCTACATAATTATCTATAATACATATAATTTTATATTGTGCTGTATCCCAAACATAGAAGTGAACTGAGTGAACTGACCTTTGCCGGGGAACTTGGGATATGCCTCTGAGGCTCACCTTCTGACAAGAGTCCATCTGCAGCGCACAGCTGGCAGCGTTTCTTTGAGCAGAACTCATGCTTGCACAACATATGATGCCAAAGAAAGATTGGAAATCCGCCATAGAAATCCAGAAATCTTGGTACCAAAGCTTCTTTTTCAAGGCTCTCTGGCAAGATTATCCAGCAGTTTCAATCGAATGAACCCTTACATCAATCCTAAATCTAGAGGAGGCAAACCTGGATATAGTAAGTTCACATCATGCACCCTCCGTGTAACTGTTGGCCAGTTATTTCCCAAATAAGACATAATAAGACCATCATGCGGATTGTGCGGAACTGCATCGTCCTGAGCCGAACCTTCCCATTTTTTCTTGGCGCCGAACACACTTCGAAAACCTTGCGACTCTCCGTCCCCACGTCCGCCAGCGGAGTTGAGGGTCGTCTTGTGCATCTGTTGGGGGCCCCATGGCCAAGGACACTCTGCTGGCGGAGCATCATAGGGACAGCTGCGCAAAATCGGAGGGTGCATTCTTTCGCAGACAGGTTCGGTGGCCATTCTTTGGCAGCCAATCGATGCCCCAATTCAAGCCAAAACTACCATTGAATAAAGGCAAAGGCATTGTTAGCTGGTTATTCAATCGAGGAATGAATGGTCGGACCCAACAATTTCAAACTTGGCAATAGGCAAACGCACTGGTACTGCACAGAACAGAACATGCCCAAACTGAACAATCTGAACAGACCCGCCAAATGAGGAAACCAGGCGATTGGGGCATCTCCTACCAGTATGCTGCTTGGAAGACGATGTGGTCCCTCAACTAAATAGTGCCCATTGTGCAATTTGGTTGCAGGAGTATTGGAAAATATTGGACATATTATTAAATATTAATATTGTATAATATTGTATTATTAGAAATGAAGCGCGACTCAGTTTGGAATGGCTGAAGATCATTTGTCCTGGAATTAGTGGGTCCTTTAGATCTTGAGCACGCTATTTCCGAATATCTTCCAGCGAGCCAACTCCTCCCTGCCAATAATGACTTTCGAGTTTTGAGGGTTTCCAGAGTAGTCGTGCCAGAAAAGCCTGACCCCCACTATACGGTTTTGTGGGTTTGTCCGGAAAATAGGGTACAAAAAAAACATCCCATCTTTGATGATGTTTTCCACTAAAGCGGACATTTCGTTCGTATCCCCCTTTTCTTAGGCAAACCATGGCAAACCCATATCCAATCTTGTGATAGTCCGGAGTGTTTCAGACCATGTGACCAAGATCCCTTGCAGGCAAACCCTTTGTTGAAAGCTTGTGGGAGAAAACACAGCTCAAATCTTCGACTTGCAACAGCTACATTAAAACCGACAAGGAAACAAAAATCAAGCTTTGATTCATTTGAATTCATTTGGATTCATTTGGACCATGATGGACCATGTCGCCCTCCACCTGTTGCAGCTGAAACTTTTCGTCTTACCACATTGGCGCATCTGCTACTTCAAAGTGCCCAGCGCTGGGATCGGGGCGGCCGGAGGAATCGCGGAGAACGCGCCAGGGAGCTGCTAGACATCGTGCTTGGAACTCCGAGCGCGAGGACAAAGGCGCGAATTCATCCAATAGGTCTACTGTGAAAAATTTCCGAAGGCATCAATGTCAAGAAGTGATGTGAAAATACAGATCATGGTGGAAAGGAACATCTTCCGCTCAGCAAGTTCCATTTCATATGGAGGTGTCCTAAAGAATATGGGTGGTACCCCCAGTTATCATCCATTTTCAGATGGATTTTCCATGAAATAAACCATCCAGCGAGCTTGGGGTAAACCCAGCGGCACCGGTGATGGTTGGTGCCAGCCCAGGGAATCCCAGGGTATCCCAAGAATGTCAAAGTCATCAACTCAGTTATCAACTCAACATGGGCCTTGTGGAAAAAAAATTCAACTTGGACATCTCAGAGTTTTCCTCTTTATGATAGATTCATATTAAAGTTATTAAAGATCAATATAGATGAGACAAGATTATATAAAAATTGCAGCTTTCCATTTCTGGCTGGTTTCAACACTCCCGTTGAGGTGATCATATATATTTAAATAGACTAATATAGTGGAACAAAAAAAATGGAGCCATGACCAAGAATGATGGTTCCATGGTTCCACTATGTTCCACTTTATTTAACTATGGTCCTATGGTGATTCACCACTATATTTAACCATGGTGAAAGATGGCTTGAAACATGAAGTGAAACCGCCAGCGTCCGCATGCTCGCATGCTCCGCGTTAGACATGGCATTGCTTGCGTGTAACCGGTGTAACGACTTGACGTGTAACCTGAGATCGGCGCTCTGTGAAAAAAAAGCGTCTGCTTGTGGTATGAACTGTTTCACTTTTCGGCTTCTCCGAGGTATGGATGGAACGCTATTTTCAGGACCTGAAACATCCTGAAACAACCAACAAATACTAAAAAGATCCAAAGAGTTGTCAGTGATATCAGTACCAACACCAATCTTGTCAGGCTCATTGTGCCGTCAGCAAGATGCAGCACAGCTACATCTATGGCACCGAATGTCAACATCGACGCCAGCTCAATACTGTAACATCGAACCCCCCCCAACATGTCGGAAACAACAACACATTTAAATTACCTCTCATTGTAATTACTGAGAATCCACCATTTATCCTTGAAGTACAGTAATATGACACGAATGAATCATTGGATGTCATGGACTTTTTTCTAGGGAGTCTACTATGGAATGTTGGTCATGTTTCATTGTAATCGCCCACCCATCTGTTCATGGTGCTGTGCTCTTTCAGCCTTTTGTCAGGCCGGAGAAACGGATACACGGCGGTCATGGTTGAGTTTCAACGCATGCCGCAACAGTCACGTTGGATTCTTGCAGTTTTCACCCCTCAGACTAGTGTCTCGAATCCACAGATGCCCAAAACCCTTTCGTTCGTCTTTGATCGTCTTTGAGCATATCTTGCAATCCTGGTCCTTTCCTGAATCTCTGAAACTATTACAACAAAGCTGAGATCGTGCCGTGGATGGCGACTGCGAACTGTGCTTAAACTGCCGTTGACCATGCAAGGATCCGCTGATCATGATCATATATTTGTTTCCCGGCCATCGAAAGGGCCGTATGATCTGCGGTCATTGATGCGATGGTCCAAGGGCTGTTGAACAAGAGTACCTTGACCCTCGATCCATAAAAATGTGTGTGTGTGTTCAGGTCCATGTTTGTTTCTTTCTAATTCTTTCTATCTTTTTATGGACACTTTGAGAGTCTCCCGGGAATCTCCAGCGCCCCTCGCAGAGCAACAGAGCCGCTGCGCTACATGCAGGTGTTGTCCAAACAGAGACCCAGTTGGCAAAGACCGCAATTCACAGTGCCTGTGCGGGATCACACATGACCATTTTTGGGGTTTCAACATGTATTGGAGCATTAAATTTTTAAGATGTCTAAGCCATTGTCTCCCGAAACATGGTTAAGAAAGCAACATTGTCAAATTTCAACGCAGTGGATTTAGGATCATTTCACCGACAAATTGATGGACATTGCTTCAACAAAACACCTCATGAACTCTGCACCATGCAGAGTCAAGACTCGAGTTTCTACACACATGTTTTTGGAAGTTCAAGAATTGAAAGAATGGGACATGCTATATAGTAGCCACCCAAGAAGACATAAAAGTAATTGACCACAATTCTAGTGGGATTGTGCTTGATTGTATGTTTCTATTTTTGGGAGGTTCTGTAAGTCCAAATTGTTTGGCTATATATGCGTAGTATTGGACACCTGAAAAAAAAAAACTTAAGTGATTTTCCCGAATGCACACCAAGAAAACAACCAGAATTTGGGCCTCAGTAATCCAGCATTCCTCATGTAATTTAGGCGTCTGCAATCTCAGTGGGTAACTGGATGCTCCAAGACCCAAACACTTAGATAAATCCCAACTCTTGCTGCTGACAAACGACCATATTTTGTTTTTTGTTTTTTCTACTTTGCTAAATCACTATGTACATTGATTTGTTTTGCTAACAGTAACAAATAAAATCGCAATTTCATTTCACCAATTTTTGTTGCTTCAGTCACTCCTCATTTTCTCCAACAAAAATTGGTGGTATCAACCCATTCAAACAAATCAGTGAAACCACTTGGATGCGCATCTCAATTCCCAGTTTTTTCCATGCACGGGATATCTCCAGTTAAAGATGCTATGAATTGGTATGCGCATCCAAGCATTTTTTGCGAAATCGAGACTGAGTCTGGTGAAAAGGAGCAATTTCCATGTTGAATCATCGCCACGCCAATTTCTCCACGTTGAATCTCCATGTTTGCTTTGAAAAACAGTAGATACCATGCATTGTGTTTGCTGGTTAGTATCTTCACTTCCACAATATTAAGGCATTAGTATTTCCGATCCAAGGTTCCGCAGTTGAATCCCTCTTCTTTTCTACAAAGAAAACATCTTCAAGGTGGGGTAAACATGCAAAATAATGTGGAAAACCTATGGTTTTCCTAGGAAAAGGATCTAATTACAAATGCTGGCATTTTCCACATCCATGTTAGTTCACAGCAAGGTAAAGGATCGCCTGTGTCACTTTGCAAAGGTCCACACTCCACCACGGTGGTGTCGGCCACAGTCGGGACGCGCCTGATGTTGAAATCAAAATGGGGGAGTTTGGAAACTTAATCACTGGCTATTAGATGGTTGGCAAACTCTAAGTAGCTCCTTATTTCATAGGGAATATGATGAATATGAATACCCCAACCACTCCAACCACTCCTAACCACTGGATAGTTGGGATATGTTGGGATGGTCGAATTCCACAAATTTGAGGAACCCCAACGAACACCACAATTTGTCTGTCTAGAGAATCAATGGGAGATCTCCAGGATCCGATTGATTGGAGGTATTTTCCCATATAAGGCCATATTTTGGGGGTATATCCCCTTACATAGGCCTGAAAAATAGGCCTTACATATGGTAGGTACCTCCGTCCTCAATCGGTTCCTTTTCGTCATGGCCATTGAGAGAAGGCATGGCCGGCTCGCCGGGTCTCGGACAGGGAGGTTTTCCAGAACAAGAAGATGACGCCACTGGCCGTCGCCAAATACCTCCAGCCCCGGAAGGGTCAACGGAATGGGATTTTACCTGGCTTGTCAATCAGAGAACCATGATATACCATGATCATCCATGATCCAATCTACCAAGCCAATAACTTGGCGTATATCCTTAAAATATCTTCCCAATCAAACATGTTTTGCTGATGAATTGTACAGTATAAAGTCATAAGCGGATATACCAAAAGAGAAACAGTCCTGGCATTTACCACGGCCCTCAAACCTAGAAGTTTGCCACTATCATCACCACTGACATTGACCAATTTAGGGGACTCTGATTGGTGCCCATTCTTTTTTGGACATACCAGCTTGTAAATATTCGGAATTGCTGTGCTCACTTCCTTCTCTAGTGTGTATGATCTTTGAGTCAATTCAGACTTTTGGAGGTCACTAGGATGAACGATCAACAACTGCTGGAGTGTGCTTCCTCCTGTCTTAGCGAGAATACTTCATTCATTTCAGGGCCCCTTTTTTCGGTAGCCACGCAAGATCACACATGTTACAGCAACTCATCTTTGGATGACTATTGTCCTTTATTATAAGGTATAAGTCAGTAAGTCACCCCACTTATGGAATGATAAACCCATAGTCAAGAATCGCCTCCCAATTTTTTGTCACAAATGAGTTGGCAATCTGAGAGGCCCAACAAGCAAGAGACACAAGAGAGAACGAAGGTGCCCAGGACGGACGTATGGATGGTGTAGTGAGCCTCCCCGCTGGGTCGCTGGGCTTAGCCGAGGTTGGCCAGGTGAAATGGGCTGTGAAGCCGACCCTGTTGTGTCACATTGAAACTAGTTGATGTTGTTTCACAATTGTCAATTGTTAAAAAAACTAAGTTGGCAATGCAACAATTGTTGTAAACTAAGTTAAATTTTGGCAATGCAACTGGCAATTCAACATCCCTATTTCAAATTGGTGTGTAAGTTATCTGAACATGGAACATGTTCAACTGCAATGTTTTGCAGCCAGAGGTTACAGTGGTATACCAGCACTTCCTGGTCAATGTGAGAAATCCAGCAGAAGAATCTATCCTAAGCTAGGTCTGAACCGTTTCCCTATTGATTAACTATGATTAACTAATTCACTACACATGTTAATCAATTTCAAACAACCAAGCTTTACCCATGAATTTTCTGTAAAACTCTCAAAGTCTGGTGCCTGATGCAGCCATGCCAACCAGGGCTGCTCTCGAACAAGTTCCGCCCAACGCTGAGGTTGGAAAGCCTTCAGGGACACCTCGCAGTTGCTTCGCGCCAGGCGACTGATGAGTTGGACATCCAAGTATATATATAATATACTATATATATATATATATATATATCTTACAATATATATATGATATACTATGTACAATATGTATATATATATGATATAATATCTATATGATAATATGTATATATAATTTAATATAAATATATATATATATACATATACATACATTACAGGTAAGACCTTGTATTGTTCTTACTTAGGTTTACTGTTGCATTTATGGTGGACTTCTACAGCAACTTCCATTGAATCATCTAAGGAGTGAAAGATGGCTTTAGATATCCAGAAAAGGAACAGAGTACAACTCAAGTTCTAGCAATTCGTGGATGTGAAATTAATGATCAGAGCTTACCCACATAGTTTTTTCTTTTTCTAGCCTCTTGGCCCTAACCACATGTTTCAACATGAGAAACCGGATGAGATCCTGGAGGCAGCCGGGCTTCCGTACCAAGTAAAACAGCATCGCAAAAAAGCCGAAGATTTGAAAATAGCGCCACCTGCAGTTATGGCCATTTATCAATTATAACTGGTTATAAATGGGATTATATATTCTATAAATGGGGTTTTCTTAGTACTTATAACTGGTAAAGGGCCATAACTGTGCCGAGTGCGGAATTTCTTCACCCAACCCATTGAGATAGCCATTGACTGGATGCTCTGCACGCAAATGGACCATGCTCTTGATCAGCACTTGTCATGCACATTTGGGGCGCCAAAAACCAAGTTGTGGATGCTAAGCCCAATTTTTCATCAAATACCCAGGCAACACTCTTTGGAGTTAGAAGACCACAGCCAGTGAGTAGCATTTTTTCTGACTCTCTTCTGTTGTAAAAACCCACCTCCCAGCCATGGGCCTGTTAGGTGTGTGCCAGATCATCTGAATACCACGATGGAACCTTTGAGCCAACTGGCAATGTTTTTCAACTGGCAAGTTTGGTTCAGAGCGGGTAACCACGTTCAAGAGGCAAATGCGTGTATATATATCATATTATATAATTATATAACTATAATATATATATGTATAATGTAATATTATTTATTAATATCTGTATTATATATATATACAGACAAACAGTAAACATGGAGTACACGACCCAATCAGTTGGAGGTCCCAGGAGCTTCCCACACAAATTCAGCAACAGTGATCTTCCCGGCTTCCATCGCAAAGTTAAATAACCAGAGGCTGATTCATCCTTTCAACACTTTGGGTCACGTATCTTGGCAAGACACCGCTGGCTCACGGAGACGCCCATCAAAGGGGCTGTAAATGCCAGCAAGATACAAACCTCCTGAGGGCGGAGATTTTACAGTGATTGCATCGGATGCAAAACTTCTGCTGGGTTGCTGGGTGATTTGTTTCTTTTTTCGCCGAGATTGGAGATTTCGGAGTTTCAGAAACTGCGTTTTTTGGAGAGGATGTTAAATGCCAAATCTGGTTGGTGGTTGAGCCCTACCCCTCTGAAAAATATGAGTTCATCAGTTGGGATGAGTACATTCCCAACTGAATGGAAAATTAAAAAATGTTCCAAACCACTGAACCACCAACCAGAAATGTGTTCTGTAGATTACACTGTAGATGTTTATATATTTTCCACTTGTCCAACTTCCAGGCAACGACTCTGATGCTGCCCAACACACATACAACACCAATAGGACTACATCTGTAAACATGGGAACATTGGAAGGTACTTAACCCCAAAGTGAAATGGAAGCTGCATGTCGATGCATTTCGGGGATACGCTGAAGTGTAGTTCAATATGTTCGAAATGCATATCGCTTGGGAAAAAGTCTGTAAACATCTAACCCCTTGACTGGTTGGTAGTTAAGTGACCCCCTGAACAATACTGCATCATCCCAGGTCGCATGGAAATGATGTTCAACCAGCCAAATCATTGCTCACTATTCTCACGTTGTAATCGTTGTATGTTGTTGTCGTAGCTCTTGACCATGTTACACCATGTTACACCATGTTACACCATGTTACATCATGTTGCATCATGTTACATCATGTTACATCATGTTACATCATGTTGCATCATGTTACATCATGTTACATCGTGTTACATCATGTTACATCATGTTTACCAGTGATTGTTGAGTCAATATCCCAGGCCCAGGTCTGTAGCTATTAGCTATTAATGAATATTCACCATTTAGTTCGATGAGTTACTTCTGAACCATTCAGATTTTCGCGAGCTGTTGAATTGCCGGATGGAAAACTGATCTCGGTGTGTCTTTCCATCTCAAAGTGGGACCATCTGTTTTTTGAATGAAGTAAGTTGAGGGACATTCATTCCAAGAATTGCAATGGGAAAATGGAGCAGATCAAAGCAGATCTAGGCGACTTGATGGGATTTGAACATACTTGAAACATCCCAGAAAAAAAAAAAACCGTGGTCTCTGGTTCAAGACCGCCTTGTCGATATTGCCTTCTTGGACGCAGTAGTGCTCGGCTAGAGTGTACAACCTTTGTCCAATGGATGGCTGGAACAGTGATCGGATGTGAACTTCAAGAAGAAAACATACCAGGAAAGGGAGTACCAGTACCACCCATTTTTGTTTTTCCCAGCATTTCTTGTGGTGATAAGGTAAAACTATGCTAAAACCATGTAAACCCATTAAACTGCATGTTGCAAAATGCTCTGTATTTCTCAGTGTCACAGAAGACAAGGAAACACCATGAAACACCGTAAAAACCATACCCAGCCATGACTTGAAAGATTAAACTGCAACCACATGTAAATCTAGCGCCATCAAGCACAAGATGGTTGCCGCATCTGAATTTCATCCAGAAATGAAATCTCAGCCCTCTGAAAGCAATCTCAGAACAAATGGCTTTGATCAACAATCACATCTGGAGTACCGAAACTGGCTATTCCACGCGGAAGATTCGTTAAAGATCACGGATTCTTGGATACCCAATTTTCAGACGAAGATCTTGGACATCCTTGGAATATGCTCCCACTATCCACGGAGACATGGGAAATCATGGGAATATGCCGATGGCTGGCAAGTGGCCATACGAAGAAGAAGGCAAATAAAAGCAGTCGACGAAGCACATAACGCCACTCCTGTCCGCGATCCCCGGGATCCACAGTATCTACAACCAGTTAATGGAGGGTTCCTAAAATGGGGGACCCATCATCCATACCATCATCCCGGATTAACGCTTGGAGTAGCCATATTTTAGGAAACCTCCTTAAATGATATCTGGAATATATCTGACATCATTTAAGGTAGTATTGGTTGATATATATTTACATATTGATATATATATATATATATTGTAACCTTATATTTTATGTCTCAATATTTCTCAACATCCTGGGTTTGGAATCCCCCGATTCAACTCGTTTTTAAATGTTTTCCTGCGAAGTCCTGGCATGAGACAAAACAACGACACCAAAAGTCGTCGCATTCAACTTCAAACCATAAACATACACCATCATCCATATCAATGGATTGGTTTAAGGGAAATTTTACAGGAAAACCCAATACTTAATGGGAAAATCTATGGTTTCCTGTAGATTTTCCCTTAAACCAATCCATTGACCATAGTGTTCAAAGCAATTCACAACCCGAAATGTCGATATTATACGGTATAATTGTTTGAAAACGGGATTCTCGTTGATGGCTTGTTTTCTACTCGCCAATTAACCTCTGGTAATTTAACATATAGCTATTGAAAATGGCCAGTTATAATCAGTTATAGTTGATTGACCTATTCAAAATGGTGATTTCCCCTAGGTTATAGTTGATTGACCTATTCAAAATGGTGATTTCCCCTAGGTTATAGTTGATTGACCTATCCAAAATGCCGATTTTTCCAGTTCGCAAACTCTTAGTTTACCAGGAGCTTCGTGCATATCACCCCATCAACCTGGCGCATCTACACCCGCCTTCAGTGTGGCTGCCAGGAGCTCCGGCACGGTTTCGGGAAATCGCCTGATTTCAGGGTCCGCAGGCAGAAAACCTATCTCTGGACCGTAAAAAACAACAAAGCTATAGTAAGCTAGGATTTAAATCTTTACTTTCTATAGACATTTAAAATCAATATGTAAGATTATAATAGATTACATACTCAAAGATATCAGACTTTTCCGAACCTGGATCCAAATCTTGAAGTCTTAGGCCGGGAAATCAAAAAGGGCACCCAAGAGCTACCATGCCAGGATATCCCAGGGCTAAGCCCTAAAGTTCCGTGATAGGAAATTGCCAGCAAAAGTCAGGAGCTTATTATATGATATTATATGGAGGTTTCCTGAGTCATGGGGGTACCGCATGACTAAAATCCATGTTATATAATAGGATTCTCTAATATAAACCAACCAGCTATTGGAGATCCCAATTTATGGAAACCTCCATATACGCATTATAAATCAAAAGTCAGGAGGCGGAGGTTATTATATACTTATAGACTTTTGGTATTATAGATCTCCTGATGGTATTATGGTTTTTATACTATAGGTATACCTATTGGAAATTGCCTATTATATACTTGCGAGCATTAAAGATCTTTATAGGGTTGCATCCCTTTCATCTTTTTGATCATTCGCGCAATACATCAAACATGGCTTGAATATGGCATGAATCACATTCATATATTGATACTGAACCCACATGGAACGGCTAAGAGATGATAAAACCATATGAAAACCATAGAAAACCATATTAAAAACATTAAACAACCACAATATAGGAAACAAAAACATATGAAAACATCTGAAAATCCCATGAAACCCACGGTGATTTATGGGTCCCGGATGGTCCCAAAATTCCTTTTCGCTCATCCCTGCGAGACGACCGTCCTGAAGGGGTCCTGGGGTTTGACTGTTTTTTTTTACAGCCAGTGACGACTTTCCACAGTTATGGCCATTTATCAATTATAACTGGTGATAAATGGGATTATATATTCTATAAATGGGGTTTTGTTAGTACTTATAACTGGTATTTTGGGCCATAACTGTACTTTCCAGTGAATTCAATCATGGGTTTGTTGAAAGCGACTAGAATTGAGTTGAACTGGCTTGACTGGAAGTCACCATGGTAAAAACAGTTTGGTCAATTGAAGTTGAACCCCCCCCAAAATTATTCAAATTTCTACCTCTCTCCAGTTCTTAAAGATTTGAAGATTGTTATTGGGCCTATTTTGGGGAACTGAAACAAACAACACAGCACTACAATCCCATCCCCCCATTTTTTTCATCACCCCCTAAACGAAACCATGGTTTAGTACAATGTGAGGCCCCCAAGATAGCTAAGTTGGATTATAAGTCCAATAACCATGGTTTATGGTATTTATAACTATAGTTACTGGGGCTTATAAACCAACTTATAACTGGGGGGCCTCACATTGCAGGAAAAATAAAAATCATTGGGACCATCGCCTGGCCACCGGCGGCAGCTGGTGACTTTTTGAAATGGTGATATTTTGGATTCCCTAACCCAATTGTGGCAAGATTTCTGAAAAAAATATTTGTTGGTCAAGCCATGTATCCGGTTTGAATGGGTTTGAATGGGATGATTAGTAGATGATTCCTATAGATCACATATAAAACATGGCTGGTCCATCTGCCAAGTGTGTCTTAATCCTTTTACCCCTAAGATCCCAGTGAAACCCGCCAGCCAGGACAATCAGCCTCCGCCAGCTTTTGTGGCTTGCCGAAGAGCGCAGCTCAAATTGCCACAATAAAATTGCCTTTCGTTGATATGGCTATGGATCAATACCTATACATACCATTTTTAGGGGGATGAACATCCATTTACCAGCTATTTTGATGTTCACCAGGGGGATAGGGTTTTGACCCATCCCCATATGATCAAATGTTCTCTTTCGCATACCCAGCCCTTTACCTATACCTGTGTTTTGGGATGGAATAAGACAAGTTAGACAAGTTTTGCTTTTTTTTTTCAAACGATCTTAAACCCATAAACAAACGCCTATTTTTCAAGATCCCTATCTTCAGCATGACGTCGTGGGCTTCTCTTATTCTGCTTCAGCAGGTACCAATCGCATAGCTGCCCAGGAAGATTTTTGGTGGATCAATGATACATAGGACATGAAGTGCTGATCTGGTTGGCCCGCTCCAAGGTATGCAAACATATTTTAATGAGTTTAATTTTAAAAAAATAGAATCCAATTTGTCCATGATTGGTTGTAGTCCTGTGTCCATTCATCCAATGGATTATAAGCAATAAACAAATTGGAGGAACATGGATGATCGTGGAGGAATGCCTGAACCCTCCAGTAACATGGTCTCTTCTAGCCCAGAAACAAACAAATAGTTGAGGAGTCCCAAACTGGAGAACATATAGCCATAGGCCATATTCCTCTATTTTAGTTCATCTCTGCGCTCTGCCCACGATATCTTCGACGTTGCTCAAAATTCTTGCGAACATGGGTTGCAAACCTGAGAAAATCCACATGTTATCCGTTGACTGGCTGCTATCCATGAAGTACTGAAGTTGCAGACACTCTATTGCAAACAGAAAAAACCATTCCAAAGAACAATCCTGACGTGTTGGACTCCTGGTTTCACTGCAGGATATCGGATACCAGGTGGTGAATAAAACAAATTCCTAAGACATGGCAGTATTTGCCGCAGCATCACAGGTCAATCTCGCAGCGAACTTGGAGGGCTCAGAAGAATGGATAGCCATAGTTCTTCTTGCCGCAATACCTCGATGTATATCTGATGCATCAACAAAAAACCCGTTGGGGCCTGACCGAACCCCGTTGGTTTCCTCTTCATGTTTTCACATGTGTTTTTTTTTTTGATTTTTGGTTCCTGAATTGATCTTGAGCATATTTGAGCACTATAGTCAGTATAGCTACATATTGCTCAGCTTAGAAGCCCATGCTACTTCAGGAGCAAATCCAGCCTGCTACACTGTCATGTTGTCCATCAACGGGCGTTGCTTAGAATTGGGATCCTCCTCTGAACCACTGGTTTACCTACCAATGAGCAATAAATTTGGTGAGGATCAGGGGCGGCCCATTTTTTCATTCTCACATATATCACATATAAAATCATATATAATCATAATATATATATAATTATATATATATGTATTAGATAGATAAATTATATATAATATAATATAATATACATACACACCGTCCTACCTTCAAACATGGTAACTTCAACTTCGCGCTCTCCAGGACCCCGCACCGGCATCGCTCTGGCGCCTTTTCACCCAGCGTCTCGGACTCGGAGAGGCGTGCACAACTGGAACAGCGGTCCTAGCGAGGCGTTTTTTCGGATGGGATGGGGATGATTGATGGTTTTTCATGGTTGAAACCATGGTGATGAATTGAAAAAACCATCCCATATAGTTGAAAAACAATCCCATCCGAAAAAACCATGATTGATGATGATTGAAACTATGGTTTTTCATGGTTGAAACTTGAAACCATATAGTTTTTGATGATTCAACTATGGGGGTTGATGGTTGAGTCACTTATATCACTTATGTTTATCCATGACGGGATGGGATGGGTCATCCATTCATCGTTTTTTCCATGATGGGATGGGATTTCGGATTGGGGGTTGAGAAATGCAAAAAACAATGTTTTTTTTTGCGGAAGATCATCCATAGTTGGGTTTGATTTGGGGTTATGAAACACGAATGGATGGGCTTTGATAAGCCATCCCAAAACATCCCAAAACATCCTGGGTCCCTGGTGTGAGATGGTGTGACGGGATGGTCGGATGAAGATTTTCTCCAACAGAACCAATCCATGCAGAGACGGGGGTTGGGACATGCAAACACTATAAGTGGAACAGGTTGAACTGAAGATGTTATTATCTACCACTTAATCGACTTAATCTATGATATACCATGATTTTTGTTGAACTAAAAATTGAACTATGATATGATAAATGATCTAAGATAAGCATTATAAGCATTATTATGACCATGATAACTTTATTGAACTATGTATTATTGAACAATGATAGATTCATTATCCATGAAATCCCGACCACATCAGCGCATGTCCTGGTGTCGGATCTCGCCGTGGGGTTTGAGGATTGCCTCAACGAGTTGGAAAAAGGTGCCCTGTCGCTCTTGGGCAATCCTTACGAATCCTTGCGTATCAAAAATCATTCTGCAGGGTAAGAGCTCCGAGTAGTTCTCTGGTAGGGCTTCAGGATCCCCAATATCCATAGGATCCATGTATGGTATATATATATAT
>Ga0126342_10002445_pt1 | contig 28977 bp, 28 predicted proteins | sample Cyp1metagenome_FD_92528 | JGI IMG/M metagenome (GOLD analysis project Ga0126342, IMG submission 92528) | Coral microbial communities from Lord Howe Island, Old Settlement Bay, Australia - Cyphastrea 1 metagenome | ecosystem: Host-associated > Invertebrates > Cnidaria > Coral ... | reverse complement strand
TACTACTACTAGTACTACTACTAGTACTACTACTAGTACTACTACTAGTACTACTACTAGTACTACTACTAGTACTACTACTAGTACTACTACTAGTACTACTACTATACTACTACTAGTACTACTACTAGTACTACTACTAGTACTATTACTAGTACTACTACTAGTACTACTGCTAGTACTACTACTAGTACTACTACTAGTACTACTACTAGTACTACTACTAGTACTACTACTAGTACTACTACTACTGCTACTACTACTACTACTACTACTACTATTGCTACTCCTCCCGCCACCACAGCTACAACTACAATCACAGTTACGCTGCGTCACACTACAATGCACTAATTAAACTGCAGCACATTACAGCTACAAATGCAGCTGCAACTACAACCACATTACACTACACAACACTACGCTACACTAGTTACACTACATTACGCTACAACTGCAGCTACCACTACATTGCACTACACGACACTAAACAACTACAACTACAACACTTTACACTACAATACGCTAGACTACACTACACTAAGCCACTCTACAGTACACAACACTACAGTACACTACAAAACGCTACACTAATTGCACCACATCACAACTACAACTGCAACTGCACTACGCTAATTACACCACATTACAACTACAGCTTACAACTACAACTCCGCTACACTACAACTACAACTACACCTACAACTACGACTACAACTGCATTACACCACGCTACATACATCCAGCAGTTGTGGTGAGGTGACCACTGCAACCATTGCAGCCACTTTAGAAAACACAACTCCAACCACCTTTCGGTCCATTAGTGGGTTCGCTCTGCCATCCGTGGGTCACAACAACCAACCCTTCCTATAGCTTTCCTATTTTTGAAACTCCCGCCACCGCCTTTTGCGGTACTACTGGTTTGTAGTTGTATATATATTTATATTTTTATTTTTTAAAGTTATATAGGTAACAGTTTTATGTAGTTGTATGTATGTATATATATATATATACATATTGTAGGGGAGAGGCTTGACGACGTAAAGGGAAGAACTTGAAAAACATTAAAAACCTTCAGACGGCAGACGGAGGACAACATATCCCAGGTATGTTGTCCGCATGTTGAACTGATTCCATGTGTTATCAAGGTCTGAAAAGAACACAAAACACCGTAAAACACAGTGAAAAATGACATTTTTCAAAATTGCCAACAATGACCTTGAGTTGCGTTCCGGGGAAACCCGAGCCTCTTCCATGTAGGGATACCGGATGATACCGGGTTCTTCAAAAAAAATAACCATACCATGAAATACCACACCACAGACGTGGGGTCCCCTCCGTTCCTCAGATCAATGTTGTTGTCTGCATTTTGTGTTTGGCGGCATTCAAAAAACAACAATTTCTGTTGATGATGCCCGGCACTTCCGATCACAACATTGAAGTTGGGGGTTGCGGGGGTAAGTAAGGTACCTATGTGTACCTATGTGGTTTCATGTGGATGTTTTTTTTGAAGAGCCAGCACGCAGTCATATATCGCCACATATATATATATATCTATATTCATATACAGTTATATTTACAATTGTACATATGTATTTCTAGTGTATATATATATATATGCATTATATGCACATGACATGTATATTTATGTGTGCTCGCTTAATATGGCATGATTCGCTATGCCAACTGAATGGCCCGAATCTTCCAGAAACATGCAGCCACTAGGATGTTTGTTCATCTGGGTTTTACTTTTGCTATACAGGTTGGTGCTGTATTTGTCTTCCAAAGCACTCTACCCTGCATTTTTCCTCTAGGAACATCAGCATAGGCTGCAGGCTACGGCAGCTTGAAATTAGCAGTTTTTTTTACTGCTTCTTACTTTGAGGTCGGTGATGGGAATTCTGGTGATGACAGCGGCCCAGCTGCATTTGTGGCAACGTAGTAGATAGGGTGGCGTGTTTAAGTAGCTGAAACCTGAACCTCTCTCCAAAGATATCCCCGAGGGTATCATGTGTTGTGAAGGCAGGTTGTGATGGCCAACCAGAACCCTGAACTGTGGCATTCTTGGCTCAAGGGGCTCATTACTTTTCATTTTTTTCGGGGCATTGCCCCCTGTGATCGCAAAGCCATGCCGCGGCGTTTGAGAGGCTCCTTCCCGGCGCTGATAGCCATGGCAGCCGTGGCGGCCATGGCGGCCAAATGGTCCACTGGCTTTGCCGGCGGAGCGCCGGGCAATCGCCGTGTCGATGTGCAACAAGCTGCAGAAGAGGAGAGGTTGAACAATGTTGAACCAAAAATTACTGTAAGCACACGGTATACTGTATCAGTAAAACATATATGGCACAAATACCCAAACTATATCAGTATATCGCCCGTATCAGTGTATCAATGTGTATCAGTGTTTCTATCATAGAACCCAATCTTCGCCATTTTGATTATCCGATTATCCTTTCTTTGTCGAATGACACGGAGGTGTCGCATAGCCAAATGCTGCATTGTTTTGGGCTGTTTTGGGTGATAGATTGGCTTATCCATGTCTTGTATAGTCAAAAAATGGTTCGCCGGAGTACTCTTACTGTTCTGGTGAGAGGTTGATGTCGACGTCATTCAGCAAGAGAGAGAGAGAGAGATAGAGGTGTGTGTTGCAGACACAGACGCACACAGACACAAACTAGAAACACGCATGATTCATGATCATATAAGTGCAATAAGGAGACCAGGTATGTCGATTTTGCATGTAGTATAGCTATGTATAACTATCCACATTTGTGCACGCAGGACAGGGCTTGCATCGACATGAATTCCTTTGTTCTCCCTAACTTCATTTGATTTCTTTTTTCGGCACATTTTCGGCTCATTTTGATTTGAAGGAGTCCAACTCCAACGGTGGGCGTCGCCTGTTGGTGTTGGGCGGAAACGGCTTTGTGGGCAGAGAGGTTTGCCGCCTGGCGGTGCAGCGAGGATTCCAAGTCACCTCTCTGAGTCGACGTGGGGAGAACCCCGAGCCTGGCAATCAGGAGCTGGACCAGGTTCCTTGGAAAAAGCGGAGATATCTGAGACAAGTGCAGAACCAGTTTCTTCAAAACATGTGCAGAATTGGGCACATCTTTATACATCTTTGATAAGGATTATTTGATGCGATTTTGAGGTGTTTAATTATGTGATTCTTTGAGGTTGAGCATGTCAACAGTTCGACCCAGGTGAATTGGGTGAAGGGCAATGCTGTGGATGCCGGTGTGGTGTCTGAATTGGTGGGCGAGGCAGACGCAGTGGTTCATGCCATTGGTCTCCTGTTCGATGCCAACAGTGGCCTCACCAACCTAAACCTCATCGTGAGTGGCTCAGGCTCCACACCTGATGACACCAGCACCTACGATCGCATCACCAGGCAAACAGCTTTCAATCTGATCAACGGCATCAAAGGCAAGTTGAGGATGCCCTTCTCCCCACCAACACCCATGATGTTCGTGTCTGCCGCAGAGGCGGGTTGGCCAGACGTGGCTCTGGGTGAGCAGGTGGAGAATGTCGCCCCAGCATGGCTCAAGGAATACCTAGTGGCCAAACGTGCCGTGGAGGGCGAGCTCCGATCCAGTGCTGATGTCATTCGGGCAGCAATTTTCCGGCCATCGCTGATTTGGAGCTGGACCAAGCCACTGAGCTGAAATTTCGACAAAACGTATATAGTTTTACGACAATTTGGGACATCCTTGGGACATCCTTGGGACATCCTTGGCTGCAGATGAGCTGAAACTTCGTCCTTAGGGTCACCACCAGATCTCAGGGTGTCCCTGTTTTTTTTGATCGTTGTGTGCAATTTGCACATATCTGCACTGCTTAGGTTTGATGTCCTGCCAGTGATCCCAGTTTTCAATCTGCTCAATGCCATTGGCGTACCCTTTGTGGATAAAACGGTCACAGTGTCCACGCTGTCGAAAGCCATCGTGGCAGCCCTGGAGGACGAAAGTGTTTCAGGCGTCCAACGCTTCCCAGAGATGGAGGAGCTCGAGAAGATGATTGGATGAGACGCGGATCAGACTCGGATCAGACTCAATTGATTGTCGACTTCCTGGCTGCGATCTTCATGCTTCAAGATTGGATGAGACAGTCCATTCTCAGGAGCCCCGAACGTCTGAAAAAAGAGTGCCCTGCTGAACTGGGAAGATTTGGGAAGGGCCAGAGTCTGGCTATGAAGGTCATAAGGTCAATCGGAAGCTTGAGTCGCTGCAAAAGAACCTGTGGACTACCAGACAATGAGACCAAACACAAAGGAAAGGAGACAGCCTCGCATTACATTCACCAAAGCAATCCAGTGTAGTGGGGGAAATCCTCTGAGAAGCCCTGGCCAAAAAAAAAACGCAATCCAACGCATATACCAAAGCAACAAGAAGGCACACAGCACACACTGAAATCGTGTGAATGTCATTGACGCATCCCACAGCGGAGTGAATACTTGGACAAGGTCGTCTCACCAGCAATCGGTTATGGGCTACCGCCGCTACCGCCGCTACCGCCGCTACCGCCTTGTCTAAGGTGAACTGGATGATTGGCTTGCTCCACATTTTTGACTGGGCCTTAGCATAGCTCATAGCTGGCATAGCTTGAAGCGTGAGCGACGTCTGCCCCTTGTTCCACCATGTTCCACCCGATTTTTATTTTTCTTGGTGATGATGAAAAGACTGTGCTGGGCTCCTTCCTATCTGTTAAACCCCCCAAAGTCTCTCAACACTGGTCATGATCACTGCAATTATTACTGCAATCCTTAAGAAGTACCGACCATATGTTTATTTTTGTATCACGCAACACGTGTACATTGTACATGTAGGGTATAAGTTTCATTCCATGACTACAACGTCCGTGTGTGATTGTCAGCTTTTGGTGCTCTGACATGTAAAATTCTGTGCTATATGCAGGCAGAAACCACACCACTTTTCACCAACCGTCAGCCATCAGCACCAGCAGTCACTAACACTGGCAGTGCTGTGAAGGTCTCGTCGAAAGTGGGTTTTGCCCGTCGAGATAGGGAAGGCTTGCTGATTTTCAAGGCGCGGCGGTGCTGTGTCCAGTTGTCCAGCCTCCAAAGCCTCCAAGACTCAAAGTATGGTAGGTCATGGTAGGCATGGTAGGCTGACTGGATATAAGTTTTGTGTTCGATCCTTTCATGGAAAGTGGCTGGATGATGTTCATGCCGGCTTTTTGTGGATTTCTGTGGTTCATTATATCACATCACACACACACACAAGCACCTGCACACATACACATACATAATCTCCAATGCCAAGAAAGTGGCCTCACACCTCATGCCAAGCCAGGCTTTCTCCACTCTGTGTTTTGTCCCTTGGCAAGCTTCAGGATGTGAAAATTTCTTGGCTGGTTCCTTTCGGGTTCAAGACTTCAACCCATTCGCTGGTGGTACAAAGTGTCCATCGTACCGTAATTTGCCATGCGTGGCTTTTGAGCAGTGCATGCAGTGCATGATCAATCAAATGCCATCATCGACGGCCACCATGGCTCTCAGCCGGGTGGTTGATAGTTTGGTTATCTCACATTGAAGCCTATTGATTTTGCTCCAAAGGCATTTTTGAAGCTTTTTGCAAGCTGTAAGACTGTAAGATGATTCGCAGGCATGCAGACGGGAAACCAAGTTTGCTTCTGGACATAGTGTGATAACATGATGACAATGTCACAGTCTCCCGAGAGGGACGAGAGAGACAGAGAGAGAGAGAGAGTCTAGCCTTCATCATCACCACTAGCCGCTTCACTAGCCGTCACTAGCCTTAAATTGCAGCCAGCTTGAAGCCAACCTCAACCGCTGCCTCAGTGTACAGCACTGTCCATGGTGTGTCCGGGACCGCTGGAGAAACGTTCCAGACGTTCCAGTGATGAAAGAATACGAATGGTTGTGGCAAGCCTTGCGACAAGGTCAACATGACCTTGTTACTGCATTGGCTCCTCGGGAATTTGAGCCCTGGCGCCGCTATTTGATTTTTTCTAGGATTTTCTACTCGCTTTTTGGTGAGCGTCATTGTGTTACATTATATGTATATATATATGTTACATGGTGTTCTAATTTATATAGCAAAGCCGAAGCACAATGGTTGTCGCTGCAAAAAAAAGCCCCGGATGAGGATTGGAAGTCCTGTCATCCTTGGTATGGCACGCCTTTAATGGCTGCTGTGCACAATGCAATTGTTTGCCCAGGTGGAAAGCAGCTTGGCAAGGATATACGTTCTGTTGCAGTGGCGGTCTGTCAGCTTGTGGCTTCTGCTCAAATATTTATACGGCCTAATTGAGAGTTGCACTGTCTGTGTGTGAGCCCGCAGGGCAGAGTTGTGCTTCCTCCTAATGATTCCAATGAAGGTCAACGCTAGAACAATCTAGAACAGCTTAGGGGTGCTTCAAAGTTGAGTTGTTTCGGGGAGATCTGCCACACCATGTCACACCCCAAGCGCAAACTGGCGGCCACTGACTCATGTGAAGCATGAGTCAATGAGTCAATGAGGCAAGAAGAAGAACGGAGCCACGAGCTGATTCGCTGGTGCATGGCCATGGGTGCAGACCCACGTGGCGTCGCAGGTCGAGCAGATGCCATGAGTGTGGGCCTGCCCCCTTCCCCACCAGGACCTGGTTGGAAAGTTCCTTTCCTGTTGAGCTTTGGCACTTTTGCACATGTCACGTCAAGTCACGCATTCGTGAAGGTGTTGAGTTCCAGAATGTAATGCGTGCAACTATTGAGATCTTTTGGACAGATGTATAATAAAATGTATAGCTTCGGATGCTTGTTTTTTCATCTGCTGCATGGTCATTCTTGGAGCTTTCCACTTTTGCCTGTGATGAACGTTTTCCCGCAATGCGTAGCGAAGGGTTCTCGTTTTACTTTGGGGGTCTGGGGGTTGAGCTCGCCGCTGCTTTCATGTTCGCAACCGTCCGCAACCGTTTGCGATGATTGCGCTATGGCCGTGCCTCTGGTGAGTGCTGCAAAAGTTGTCACTTTTGGAGGTTTCAAACGTTGCGTAACCTCGTTTCGTGTGGCGGACATGGCACTTCGTGACATCCCAACATGTTTCACAAAGTGACAGGCGCAATACTTTTGCGTCGTTTTCAGAAGATGAGTCGCATTTTTCGTGGCGAGCGCAGCACTCAGGGCTGCACGTGGCACTTCGTGACATTCTCACGTGTCTGAAAAAGTGCCGAAAGTTGTTTTGTGTGACAGGCGCTATACTTTTGCAAGGTTTTCCGAAGATGACTTGCATTTTTCTAGCAGGTGCAGTACTTTAGACGTGTCGTGTTGCGTGTTTTTTTTGCGAATTGCATTGTCAGAGACGCGCAAATCGCGTGGCAGGCGTGGGACATTGTGAGAGCGTCATTTTGCGCGGCAGGCGCAAAAATTGGGACAGTTTTGTGATTGCATTTGCCGATTTCCACAGTGGCACGGCTGCCCAGGTGTGATGTTGCCTTTTGTCTTTCGTGCCATTTTGCGTGGTAGGCGCAGTAATCCCCTCGTCCTATTACTAAACCCCCTCCTAATACTAAAAACTAGTGTCCATCTCCAATTTTTTAAAATTTCAGATTGGCCAATTTGATTTTTAATTGTCTCCCTTTAAACAATTGAAAAACCAACCTACCATTTGTGGGTTTCCCCCCCAAATACTAAAAACTAGTCAACCCCGGGGTGTTTAGTATTAGGGGGAAGCTTCGAAATCCAATTTTTTGGCAATATTCTAATTGCGTTATATAAAGAAATTTAATTGATTTTGAAATCGGAAAAACTAGTTTTTAATATTATATAAGGGTTTTAATTTAGTATTAGGGTTCCCTAATACTAAATACCCCCCTAATACTAAAAACTACCTGCCGTGTTTATTATAAGGGGAGTTTAGTATTAGGAAGAAGGGATTACTTGGTGATGATGCAACTGCCACTCTAGACTCGGTCCCTCCACTATTAATTAAAATTGAACATGTCAGATTCCACGCCACATTCTACACTCCACACTTTACACTGCACAGTTGACATTGAACATACGCAATCCACACTCTACAATGTACACTTTACACTTTACACTCCGCACTCTGCGCTCCACACTTTACACTTTACACTCAACCCTCCACACTCTACACATTACTCTCTACACTTTACACTTCACACTGTGCACTTTACACTCCACACTCTTCACTCTACACTTTACACTTTGCACACCACGCTCTACACACTGAGCTTTACACGCCACACTCTACACTTTGCACTTCACACTCCACACTACACTTTGCCCTTTGCACTTCACACTCCAAACTCCACACTTTACACCAAACTCCACGCTCTACACTCTACACTTTACACGCTGAAGTCTAGACTTTACACTTTACACTCCACACTCTACACCCTACACCTTACACTACACTTTACACTCCACACTTCGCACTTTACACCTTGCACTCCAGACTTTACACTAGACTCCGCACTTTACACTTCACACCCCACACGTTATACTTGACACTCCACACTCTACACTTCACACTTTACACTCAAAACCCTGCACTTTACACTCAACACTCTACACTTTACACTTTAGACTCCGCACTCTACACACTAGACTTTACACGCTGAACTCTAAATTTTGCACTTACAGTCCACACTCTACACTCTACACTTTACCCTCTACACTTTGAACTCCACACTGTCCACTCTACACAATCTACACTTTACACTTTGCACTCCGCACTCTACACTTTACAGTTTAAACTCCGCACTCTACATTCTACTCTTTACACGCTGAACTCTACACTTTACACTTTACACTCCGCACTCTACACTTTACCCTCTACACTTTAAACTCCACACTGTACACTACAAAATCTACACTACACTTTGCACTCCGCACTTGCAACTTTACACTTTAAACTCCGCACTACACTTCGCACTTTATACTCCAAGCTTTACACTTTACACTTTAGACTCCGCACCCTTCAACTGACACCTGACGCTTTAGACTTTACACTCCGCACTCTACACTCGACACTCTACACTTTACTCTCTGCACTTTACACTTTACATTCTGCACTCTACACTTTACAGTTTAAACTCCGCACTCTACACTGTACTCTTTACACTTCAAACTCCGCACTCTACACTCTACTCTTTACACGCTGAACTCTACACTTTACACTTTGCACTTCACACTCTACACCCTACACTTTACACTCTCCACTTTACACTTCACACTTCGCACTTTGCACTTTGCACCTTGCACTCCACACTTTACGCTTTAGACTTTAGACTCCGCACTTCACACTCCACACTTCACACTTGACACTCCGCACTCTACACTTCACACTTTACACTCAAAACTCTGCACTTTACAGTCTGCACTCTACACTTTACACTCTACACTCCACGCTCTACACTTACACCTTGCACTCCACACTTTACACTTTAGACTCCACACTTCAATTTAGACACCTTACACTCCACACGGTGCACTGGCAAACATTTCAAAGCATGCGCATCATGCACATGTAGTTTCTCAATGTTTTTCGATGTGTCTCAGGTTTACGACGACAATGGACACATTTGGTGGCAATACGATGGCATGCTGGGTCTCTTCTGGTGCGAGGACAGCAAAAAGACTGATAGTGACAGCTATTCGTGTCCTGGAGGCGATCCAGCTATGAAGATCATGGCGGAAGAGTAGCTAGGCAAAATGTGATATTTTTAGGTATTTTCAGGCGTTTTTCAATCATTTTCTGTTGAACACCACTGAATTCTGTTATGAATTGGTGAGTCTTATGGTTCATATGCTGCACCTTCCCTGCGCGTTAAAGCACTATAGGGCTGTTGGTGGTTCTCAACTAGGGCCCGGATCTTTTGATGGAATTTCAGCGGCTTTTGATGGCCATTATAACCCTTTGTTCACTGCAATCTCTGAGGCACTCCGGGCATTCCGCAATTTCACTGATCTTGGCCATCAAGAGAAAACTAGACTTGTGGAACTCCGGCACTTTAAATACGTGTTTGACTGTGAGCAGTCTGAAAAGGGGGAGAGTGCAAGGGGGCCTGCTCTGTGGAAGGTACCAGGTTGGTATTCAGTACTAAGTTCCATGAATAAAGATGGATTGAGGGTTTGCTGGTCCACTCTGGCGTGCTTAGTTTGCGGGTCACCTGCGCCCTGCATGATCTGCATGGCATGCGGAGGAATCCGATGTACAAAAAATACAGCGAACGCATCGACAAGTTGGCGAGCGTCTTCGCTTGTGGCACCTGGCCCAAACAACGCAAACTTTTCATCCCTTCCCCAATCTTTATTGTGAGTCGAGACTGGGCAACGAGGGCTACTGTATCAGGGATGTTTTGAACAAGTAGTGTTCTGGGCGACTTATATAGTTACCTGCTATTACATCTTTACATCATAGAATCATAGCCCATAGCCATAGCATGTCATATTACACTTGTATTGTATCTTGGCAGTGGGCATGGTGTGCAGCTGAGGCAGCGTACACCTGGCAGACAACCTCATGCTGGTGAACAAGAACATAGTACAGACGTGGACGAATGCGTTGGCCAATAATCAGTTGGCCGACGTAGAGCTGCAGGTGCTTGCTGAAACTATTCGCTACAGTTTGTTACATGAAAAACATTGAAAACCCCAAACTGTTGCGGGCTCTCAATTCTTTCTTAACAGGTGTGTGCACGCCCTTGTATCACTGGTGATGTCCGGTTCTTTGACGCTCTGCATCTGCATTCATTTGTCTCCCATCATGTGTCTACCAATCATTTTATTATATTTTATTTATATGTCTCTCCGACTGGTGGTGACTGGCTCTGTGAGGGTCTGAGCCTTTGGTTGCTGCCACCATTTGAGCAGCGTCAAAAACTTCCAAGTAAGAAAATTATATGGGGATGAAACATGATGAAGCATGATGAAACTAAGTTGGGCCCGCGGAAGTGAAACCCACGTCCGCGGAAGCATGCAGAAGCGCTTGCGGAAGCAGACTCTGATCGTCCGATCGCGGAAGGGCCGCAGAAGACGATTTCAACTTATGATCTTCATGAGGAGTTTGTTTTCGCGGAAGCTCCGCGGAAGTAGAATCAACTTACCAGTCATCCGCGGAAGCTGAAACTGTGGTCGCGGAAGCGGCGCGGAAGACCGTGCGGGAGACAAGTAGGATTAGAAGAGAATGACATAGGGGTTTTCGCCACCGCTCATTTGTCTCCCAAGAGTTTGCACCAACATTCTAAAACCCAAACACCATTTGTAGCGGGGTCTATGGGAATGTTATTTTATCCCGGGGGAGGGACAGCAATTTTGCCGGTACCTGATGGTATGCGAAACAGGAACCAATTTGGAAACCACCAATCTTGTTTTCACAGATGCCAACTGCCAAAGATAGTGGACTTCAAGACCACATCAAAACCCCGCCAACGTGCCAAACCTTCGTCGCAGCTAGGCACAAGATGGCACCAGTGTTTGGGCGCATGGTGTGGTGTTATGCAGTGCCTCCGAAGTACTCAAGGCAGGATAAGAGTGATTGCCACTTTGTTGCGTTTGGGGATGTCCTGACGGTCTGTTGAAGTGATGCCGTGCGATGTATCCCGTGAGGCAACTCTGAGCTCACCAATGCGTGAAGGACAGACACAGAAGATCCCGTCCAACATCTCCCAGGCGGCACTGCGTCACCTGATGGCGCTGATTTACACTGGATGCCCCGACAAGGACTGGGAGACAGGGCCAGACAAGAAATGACATTTTGATACATTTTGCCATTTTGCAGTAATTGTTGACATGGTAGTCAGGGGCTGGAACACTGGATCCAGTTTGAATCGAATCGTTTGTGTCCACACGAAGTCATGAGAGGTGGGAAGTCATAGAGCAATGCTATGAAGTTGTCAGACCCAAAAACACCTGCCATACCATTGTCTCCTTCACACCTGGTATGGCCTACGTAGGTCCGACTCGTCTGGGCGGGGAACCATGCCATTCCACTGCCATGCAAGGAGTACTCCATCAGCGTGCATTTGGAGGCTTTGGGCCACAGTCCCTAGAAATGCCTAGAACATGATCCAACATGCATGTCGGAGTGTGCAGCCGAAGCATGTCACCACACATGCGGATGGGTTATGTATGTGTACGCCCTTGTGAGTGAATGCAGGTATACACCAAAGGGGACCATCTGGATAGGACAGGATAGGAATATGATGGAATGACTCTTGCGCGCGACACATACTCATCATAAACTACTAGTGTATCCTCAAAGTCCGGACTGGCATGAATCCCAGACCCTTTTCAGGTGATATCTCAGACCACAACTGCCACAGCTGTTTGAGGATTTATATACATATGCATTGAGGTTTTGATGTTTTGAGTTGAACATGACCTCTTGGCGCAGGAAAGTCTAGTTCGATGCCAACTCAACACGAGCCCTCAACAGCTCCAACCTGTAGTTTGTATTGAATGTATGTACCAGCCGGCAAGCAAAAGGCAACGAAAGGAGTTTGGCCAGGTGACATGACATAGCCATGGAATGTGAATAGCGCTTCCTTCGCCTCCTAGTCCAGCTGCGAAGGCATTGGATCTGGCACATCGGTGGCAATTGGATCACATCGTTGAGGCGCTCGAGACGAAATTGGTGAAGGACCATGACATCATGACATTGCTTTCACCAGAGACTGGGTGGTATGTGACATTGCGGGGCTTTCATCGACCAATCCATTTGATGCATATGAATTTATGCGTGCAAATCTTTTCGAGCATGCAGCATGATCTTTGTTATTTAAGATTAATTAAGGCCTTGCTCTTTACTGTTCTTTGAGTTTAGACGCTATATCTTCTGGGCTGGCACAGTGCACGCTGACTCCCTCTGACTGAGCACACATGAAAGCACATAATGTGACTTGACGAAGAACATGTTGCGCTGCATTGTGCCTCACTGTTCTGCCTGGGGTGAAGACACTCCATGTCCCTCACCTCCAGGAGGTATCAGCAGCCTCCAAGCTGTCCGTACAGGTGGGTTTGGTGAAGTTGAATATTGTTAAATCTTTGTATTTTTTGCTGTTTGGTACATGCCGCAGGAAGTTGCAGTAAGTGGAGCTAGAGCTAGGATGGTCAACCTGTGCCACCCTATGCTCACCATTGATCACCAAGATGCTGACTTCCAAATGGTCCTTCTGAATGAAGTCCTTCCAACTTTGATTGTAGGGTTAATCATTTTGGATTGATCTTACGCCCAGACCTGGGCAGGAGCAGTTGGCAATGATAGACCATGCCTTGGAAAGTGCAGTGCTCAAGCACTTGCCAAATCTGCGGCAAGCCTGCCATCGCACCGTTGCAGCTTCTCAATGCTTGCGGGATGCTGCGATGCGAAACGAATTTGGATGCATAGCCAGCAAGGTTGGGGCCCGGCAAATTGCAAGATGGGGTGTGAGGGTTGGAGAAAGGATTCTGGAGGAAGATGCTCGAATATAGATCTTTCATGTCCTTTCATTTTCTTGGCTGGTCCCATGTTCAGCAAAGGGATCCTGGAGGGCAAACTGGAAGCTCCCCGACCGGTATGAATCAGCTAGGAATGCTAGGACACTGCTGTTTAGGTATACCATGGTATACCCAGGAACCGCCTTTGCCATCCATTTTGCTCAATTTGGCCCGCAACAAGCAGCCGGTGTTGTTTTCGTCCAGGATTTGGCGAGCATCACTGGAGGAGAACAGGGTCCTGGTGTTGGAAACAAGAGAAAAAGGACCTTGGAGCTCACCTGATTCTCCAGGACGGAATGTGGAGCAGCTGCTCCTTGGAGCAGCAACTTTAGTCTTGACATCCCAATGCAGCCAATTTAGTAATTTTTACTCACTGATTATCTGATTTCTTCCAATCTCTTGCAAGAGCTTTGCTTCGATTACGCCTCCACAATGTGAGTATTCACATTTGACATGATAGACATCAAAAATGGTGCGCGTTTCTTTTCTGATCTCAATTTTGTTTAACTTGGCCAAAGCGTCGAATTGCACTCCAACCTTGAGTAGAATGCATCGAATAAGTGTGTATTGTATATGTTTAATTTATTTGACATACATCTAATTATCTATGCGATTTTATTGTAACTCCAAAATAGCCACACGGACAATCATTGGTATCTCCTGTACAGTCTGCTTGGCGATGTTTGTTCTGAGGTTAGCAATGAAGCCCCTAACAGATGTCACATGCTCGCAGCTCTTCCTGCTATACATATACATTATATGACATATGATATATGATACATGATATATATATTTATATTTATATTTATATTTATATTTATTTATAGATAAGTAATATATAGCCGCCACCAAAATTTTCTGGTGCCTACGGAAAAAGGAAATGATATGGGTACTTTTTTTCTCTGTACATTTACTGTATTTCCTATAATTCTGTCGGTAGTACTGATTTTCATCATTTTGGCAAGGTTCTTCCGCAGTTTTTTAATCATCATTTTACCATTGGTTGTATTGTAAACAAAATTCCAACCTATTTCAGCATTTTACCATTGCTGTTAAGTGATTGTCCGACCAATTTTAGCATTTTTCAGTTCGTTTTCAGCAGTTGTTCAGGCACATTTCAGTATCTTACCGTGGTTTTCATCAGTCTTTCCAATCTATTTCATCATTCAGCATTGGCTTTCATAAGTTTTTCCTTCTGTTTCTTGGAACAATTTCAAACAGGAGTCCTCCATAAAAAACATGCACTTCAGGGGCAGAATCTGACCGGCTACCCTTTTTGGATGAGTTTGCGACCACTATTTTCTTCCTTTTCTATACAGTACATACAGGATGACCAATTTATGAAGAAGAATACGCACATTTGTTGATCAGGTGTCTCAAAATAAATATAGAAAAAATGGGCATCACAAGATGGAATTCTGAATGAATTTGGCAGGTTGCACCCAAAATGCAGAAGCAAAATGAATTGTAGAAACAACCAGAGATCACAGATTGAATTATAGAAGAACATGAAAACGGCCAGAAGTCAAGGATAGAAGGCATATTTTTTGGTTGTTAACAATTGTGGGCAAGAGTCAATTGTAGAGAAAGAATCGCGAGCAGGTGCTGCTGCGGATTTATATTTTTTTTTGGCAATTCCGTCGGACACCATATATTCATATGAATATATATATATATATTATACACAGATCATACAGTTTTGGATAAATGTTGCAGCAAATGCACATACAATAGTCTCATAGAAGTATATACAAACACATTAATACAAATATGACTATGAATATGAATATAAGTCTAAATAAATAACACAACATATATAGATTGGTCGCACTTCCCGTTGCAGGAGGAACAGCTGGGGAAAGCCGGGCACATGGTGGCATATCGTCGAAGGCGGAACTACTGAGGGGTGCCCGGCAACGCTCATGGCGCCCAACACATTCAATCGGTGTGTCCAAAAAAGGGTCCAACATCCAAAAAAGAATGCATAATTTGTGTAGCTTTGTGAAAATCTTTAATTTTTTCTAGTGTGTTCAAAGTTTGGAGGTATGTCCAATTATTTCCAGGTGCCGTGGATTGTCATCCGCCTTGCTCCCTTCAGTACCGTTTCAGGATTTGCTCGAATCTTTAGCATATCCGTTCGCTGCGCAGTCGCCGGTGTGTCAAAATGGACCGAAATGACTGCCAAGTTTCTCAATCCACACCACCTGAACGAACGCTGCCTTCGCTTCTTCGTGTTTCTCTCTCCTTTGGATGTCGAATAGTTTGCAGGGATACTGCTTGACATCTTGAAAACTTGTCCGTTGTGGAAACCCGAGGTCAGCTTCCTTTTCAATGTGGCCATTACCATCTTCCCAGAGAGCAGCCTGGACCTCAGATAGCCTAAGGTTGGCTGAAGCACCGTATAATTATAATGAATTATATATTCTTATCAATACATCGATTTCTTTATTTATTTTTGGCTATCTATCAATATATCTACCTACCTACCTACCCACCTACCTACCTACCTACCTACCTATCTATCTATCAATCTAACAATCCTTCAATCTATCAATTCATCAGTTCATCAATTCATCAATCATCATCAATCTATCATCTATCAATCGATCCTTCGATCCTTCGATCAATGGTTCAACCTATCAATCTATCAATCAATGAATCATCTATCTATCTATCTATCTATTCTATTCTTATTCTTATTCTTATATTCTTAAATTCTTAAATTCTTAAATTCTTATTCTAATTCTATTCTATTCTATCCTTTCCTATCTATCAATTTATCACTTGTTTGAACCCCCCGCCAACTACAAGAGTCGTGGTAGACCACACTTCGAGGTGCCCATCCTTTGCGTTTCTTGCTTCATCCACTTGGCGAAGGTCGTCCTGTCACATCCATGCAGGACTGACATTGATCGACCACACGCACGCAGACACAGAAAGAGACAAAGACAATGACACATATAATCGCACACACACACAGATACTGGTGATTATATATGTGTATGTATAGATGCAATATTATATCTATATAGCGCACACATATCGATATGTGATAGGTGTATGTATGATTATGTATATGTCAATTCATGGTGGCTGAGGACATTTCCTTCCAGGTTCGAGCTTCAGTGCACTTGTTCCACGCCTGGCGGCCCAGTGAACCCAACTGTGTCAGGATGAATTGTGGAGGGCCTGGGATGGTGTCCTTGAACAGGGCGTAAACTGGAAAGCTGTAGGACTGGGTTCCCATGTCTGTTGTGGAGGTCCAGTACCCTAAAGAACCCGACGGTTTTTTTTTCGGTGGTCTTGAGGGAATTGATCGAGTGATTCTGGGCGAGATTCATACTGCTGCACTCTTCCTTCAAATTTGTGCTTGAGAATTGCGCAGTCACTGCGCAAAGCCAGGTGCTTGTCCCAGGTAGTCTCTTCATTGGCTACCTACTCTTCCCTCTGCAAGGCTTTGTGTGGTTTGGCGCTCAGATCTTTACCAGATGCCGAGTTCACAAGGCAAGATGGCCCACTTCACTGTATTATACACTGCATTTGTAAACCCTCGACAAGAAGGCATACGGCACGATACGGCTCTTCTCTATTCTTAATGCTTAAACTAGACTTGCCCATTTGCCAATTTTTTTGTTTGGTATAGAAGGGGAATGATGGGAACACATGCATGCATATAATATATCACATGCGCGCACAAAAACGTAGAGAATCACACATACGTACATCATATCGTATACGGACATACATAATATGATATAATATGTATATAACATGTATATGCAGACTATGTTTGACAGCGTCGCAAGTGTTGCCAAGTCATCCAAGTCGCCAGGCCTGCAGTTTCCACCATTTCCTTCTTACGCTTTTGGTCAGCACCTCAGCACACCCACCGAAGTGAGTTTCCTAACATTCGCACCGGAGATACAGAAGCCTAATTTCAGAAGTCGTGTTGTCTCATGATGTCTCATGTTGTCTGCGTTTCCGCTGTAGAAGTGCGGAGTATTTGGGCGTCTCGCTGAAGCTTGATTCATCTATGAGGCACAGCCGGAGCTTCACCTCTGACCTGAAAGCACGTGAGGTGCACTTTGAATGTGTTGAGTCACATGTTCAGAGCTTCAGAAAATTTCCTTGCGGTGTTGGATGACATTAAATTCTGGATGACGTGCGAGATTTGTATTGTTTACAAACGGCTGGTGTGGCCCACACGAGCTAAACGCATCTGAATTGTAACAATGAAACAATTTCAAAAACCTGAAGCCCATGGCGCCATGGATGCCGTGGAACCGTGGAGCAGCCCTTGTGGACCCGGTCTCTTGTGGCTCCTGTGGCTCTTGTCACTCCAGGCCGAAAAGGCGATGGAACCCTTGGGCATGAGCCTTGGCCACGACTACATGGGTTTGGGGGCTCAGACGGGCTGCCGAGACGGAAGTATGCGATATGCGAACCATTAGCAGAAACATGCAGAAACTTGGCGTCCAGAAATATCCAGAAACCCGAAAGGTCAGGATTCTTTGCAACATACGACAGAGCTTTCCAATTTCTTTACATAGTCTCTTCAACTTTCTGCATTGCGGGTGTCAGGATTTCTGCTATTTGATTATGGCTGTGCCAAGCCTGAGGACATTTCTTTATGGCTGTGCCAAGCCTGAGGACATTTCTTTACCCATCATACCTATTACATCCTATTACTCCTTTTTTATATAACCAAGTCAGGATGCCATTCCTCGGTCACATCCGAAGTTGAAACCAGTTGCAGGCTTTGTGGTACAGCCACTCTCCTGCAGCTTGACCCTCTTCTTTGCCTCTGGCGTGGCTTGGTCGGGCACCTGGTGACCCAGAAACGGCGCAAAAGAGCTGGTTGTTAACCTGGTTCTTTTTGGAAAACGTGGTCTGCACAGATGGGACTTTCTGCCTCAGCACTCGCAACCCACAGTTTCCCACGCAACTGCACCAGAAATTGAACTCTTCTGTGGTGGCTTGCGCAAAGCCCTGCCACCATATAAACTTGCAAGATCTTGCAAGAAGTTGATGGGCAATGAAGTACTTAACAATTGCTGAAGCTGAGTAAATTGTGCTCCCAGTGGGGTTCAAGGTGAGTTGCACACTGTGGTGGCTGGATGCTTTGAAAACGACAATGTAGGGACAGTACAAGCAAAATTGGATTCAGCGTCGAGGGTCCGCAATGAAGCCGTGTATAGCTGCAGAACCAAGACAGTACGTGCAGCGTCATTCATTGATAATGAATGATCATGATATAATCCATCTTTGCAAAGACAATATGGCATATATGAAAGATATTAAAGTGACCCCATCACGGATTTATGAGGTAGATGGCCAAGACTAAATGTAGTGGAATGACCAGAAGAGAAGGGAAACCAATCTAACACTGGTTCGGAAAGGAGGTAGTGGGAAAGGGACCGCAGCGTGTAGGAATGTTTGGTAAGTGAATTTGTGCGGACGGGAGGAATCCAGTAGGTTAAGCCTTTCAGAAGCCACGGGTGAAAATTTCTTTGGAATTCAGATGCAGCATGATGCAATCCACATCAATCCACTGTACAGATCTCTGCCAGGACTCTACACGTGTGGCGTTTGGGATCCAGGAAACGAAGCAAAGAAAAGGGCGAGGGCACACAAGATGCCCGCAGTGTGCCCCGCCCATGCGCCTCATTCTTCTGCTGTATGCCCTGACACATGTACAGGCGGTCTTGGATATACTGACCGGATTGAAGATGCTTGGCACATCTTGGCAATCCTTTGATGTTTTGATATGTGAATCCAAAAGAGCTTTGGTCAACTCTGTGGTGGCCAAAGCAAATTTGCAATATGTGTGGCACATGCATACATGACATGTTAAAACATGTTAGAACATGTCAACGCATTTGTGTGTTTGTACATGAGCGAGTAAGTTGATTTATTATTATTGAGTTACTTTAGTCAGTTAGTGAGTGAGTGAGTGAGTGAGAGAGTTAGTGAGTTAATTCGTTAGTCTGTGAGTCCGCGAGAGAGTTGGCCAGCTTGTTACTCAGTTGCTTTGTTATTGAGTGATATTGAGTGATGTTGAGTGATGCTGAGTGAGTCAGTGAGTTAGTGACTTAGTTGGTTAGGTAATGAGCTAGTTAGGTGTGTCGTTTGTTTGTTTGTCTGTCTGTCTGCCTGGCTGGCTGGCTGTCTGCCTGTCCTGTCTGTCCTGTCTGTCTGTCCTGTCTGTCTGTCCTGTCTGTCTGTCTGTCTGTCTGTTTGTTTCTTTGTTTGTTTATGTGTTGTTTGTTTGTTTGGTTTGGTTTGGTTGTTAGTTAGTTAGTTAGTTAGCTAGCTAAGTTAGTTAGTTAGTTAGTTAGTTAGGTAGTTAGTTAGGTAGTTAGTTAAGTTAGTTAAGTTAGTTAGTTAGTTAGTTGGTTAGTTAGTTAGTTGGTTGGTTAGTTAGTTAGTTAGTTAGTTAGTTAGTTATGTTAGTTAGTTAGTTAGCTAGCTAGCTAGTTAGTTAGTTAATTAGTTAGTTAGTTTGTTAATTACTTAGTTAGTTAGTTAGTCAGTTAGTTAGTTAGTTAGTTAGTTTGTTTGTTTGTTTGTTTGTCGGTTTGTTTGTTCGTTTGTTTGTTCATTTGTTCGGCGTGTGTTTGTGTAGTTTGTGTGTGCTTGTTTAGCGTGGACGATTTGGGGCCCGTACCCCACTTGCAATGACTGGAGAGTGGGCCACTGATTTTGATGCTGCATGATGGTGCCAGGATGCCAAGGGGGTTGGCATTGGATCTGCAGGAAGGCCGCATGTACTGGGCAGAAGACGGCACAATGAAGTTGAGAAGCGCCACGCTTGATGGGCAGGACCTTCGAGATGTGCCTGTGGCCAAGCTTACGATCTTTCGACGGAAGATCTTAGTCTCGTTAGTCTAAGATAAATTGATGATAATTGATGCATGTTGATTCATATGATGAATTTAATGTGCCGTGTGCCCTACTTGGAATTTAGGAGGGTTGAGCAGGTTTGAGTTGACACTCATTTTTTTGGAGCCAATGATCCACCATTCAAAGCGTCATGGTTGCGTGTTGGTTTTTGCCCTGAAGCACTCCTTCCGCAAAACCATTTTTATCTCTACTGGCCTTTGTTGACTCCAGTCCTGGCACTGTGTCGCTTGCGTCACACTCCTTCCGTTGATTCGTTCCTGATCGTTCCTGATCGTTCCTGATCGTTCCTGGCAGGTGATAGTGAAGACTGAAGTCCAGGAAGCCCCACGAGATGTTGCTGTGGATTTCACCCGTCGGAAAGTGTATTGGACCGCTCTCTGCTGCGGCTTGCGCCGGGCCAATCTGGACGGTAGCGACGAAGAAATTGTGGCGAGCGCAGAGTTTGCAAGTGGAGTAGCTATTCTGAATGGCTCAGTTTTCTGGGCAGATTGGATGCATGGCCAAATTTTTCGTCGGGATATGGGAAACTCGGGAACTGAGGAGCCCATTGTGACAGGTCTTGCGTCACCCGTGGATGTTGCAGTGGATCCTCAGAACCAGCAGATTTACTGGTCAGACGTAGGTATTGCCAGAACACAGCGCGCTTCTCCAGACGGCAGCGACATACAGGTTCTGAACATGAGTTGGGCTATTATGAATACCTATGGCACTTGGCGCGTTGATTCAGAGTTTACCACTTACTGATCTCACTGTACTTTTGTTTTTTTCTCTTACTGTATCTATCTGTATCTATCCTTAAAACTAGGACATTGAAATGTGGATTTCCCGATTTTCTACTTTAACTTTGTCATGTTTCCTGGTGAGAGGCTTGCACTTGTTGCCCCATCATTCCAACTTCCTACACTTGTGGATCAGGTATGGCTGTAGATGTGCAGGGTAGGAAGTTATACATGGCCGACTTCGAAAAGACAGGGGAGTTGACTGGTAGCAGCTCCGACTACGAAGGCCGAATCATCCGCACCAACTTAGATGGAAGCCAGGCGGAGGTGTTGATGAACGAGCCGGGCATCTGAGCTGAGCTTCAACAGATTTTACATTCGTTATATATGTATATAATATATATACATATACGATCATATACGTGATTATGTATATTTAAATCATTTAAGGTGGTTTACATGTTATTTGACGCCTGCGGATGCTTGTGGCTTGTGTTTCCCTGACTTTGGGTACTGTACTGACTGTACTGTGCATGTTTCGTATGGACGTGGGAGCCATAGGCCATGCCATAATCATCCCCATGCAAGGAGGCACAGGGCCCATTGAAAGGTTCCAAAATCCGACATGGAATTATATAATACAAGGCCTTGTGACGCCCAGGACAACATCTCCGACATAGCAAACAGATACGTGTGCTCCGTTTGTCCCACACATAGACAATGGCAGAAACTGCTGCGCAGTTTCAATTTAGTGACTGGTTGTGAATGGCATAGAAAAACATGAAAAACAGATTTGTGATTTGCGAATTTGGGTTGCTCTCAGCTCCAGGCATGAGCATGCCGTATGGCATCGCCGTGGACTCTGCTGCAGAACAGGTGTATTGGACAGATCAAAAGGCTGGACGCATCCAACGCCTCTCATTGCGTTGTGCTAGCGGCGTTCTGGAGGTGCCAAGCAGGATGAATTCCACCATGGTGCAGGCTGGCTCTGACAAAATTTGTTGCAACATCATCATTTGATAGTCATGTACTCTAATCATCACATGCACAACAAAGTGTGAAGTGATTTCGCGGTGTTTGTGTTTGGCAGGTGGAACATGGTGAGGCAGCTCATGGTAGCTCCATCGAAGTGCGCTGCCCCACTGGTTACAACGGCACAGTGACTCTGGCATGCAGAGATAGTAGCTTTGACTTGAATCGCGGCAAGTGCGGAAAGCGCTGTCCAGCAGGTGCACAAGATTTTAAGCCGCCCGGGGAAGACGATCTCAGCTATGTCGTGGGATATCCTGAAATGGATGACCGTGAAGACGTGGTCTCTGAATGTCCCAGTCCTTTGGTTGGCACCATGCGTTTCTACTGCCAAGATGGTGTGGTCCTTGCCCGAGAACGGCAATGTCGCCAGGCACGGCCTTGTCCCGAAGGGGACTTTTTGCTCGACCATGCGAAGGTGCATCACTCGGAAATCAATCACGGCTTCATGGAAGCTAGCACCTGCCCCGATGGCTTTGAAGGACTGTGTCTTGGGCCCAGGGGTTCCTTCACCAACCATATCTTTAGACTCAAATTGTGAAGGGTTCCGAAGATAGGATCTTATACTAGAATATATCTGATACATATGTATACCATACAATGTACTGTATATAATTTATATAATCATTGCGTATCTCATCAACCCGACAAAAACCCACCATGACCAGTCCTGCAATTGCCCCTGGCCGCCCCTGAGGACAATACTTCTTACAGTGCCAGGAGAGCCAGGTTCAATAGGTTTTGACATTTAGGATATTTAGGGACAGTTCTGTAAGAGCTTTTCGGATCTTTTCGGTGTTTGTTTACCTTTCTGACCTTTGTGATGACGTTGAGAAGATCCACAGCCCTGACAGGATGGGGAAGTCATCACAATGTACAACAGCTCCTGCACAGCTACATGTGATTCAGCAGGAAGTTTGTGGGTTGATGATGGCGCGGTGGAGGTAGGGCAGAAGTTGAAACCTGATCAATGATCAGCACATACTCCCTTGTAGTATGAGTTCTCTTCCATGCGTCCAGAGACCACTGACAGCTTCCAGCCCAACATTTCCTGATAATCCTGCCTTATGAAGCGCCATCAATATCATTATGCAATATAATGTATAACTTAATATAATCCAAACACCAGTCTTCACAACGTTGCTTGCTGCTTTCATGACCCTCCTGTCCCATCTATCATTCTCCCTTCAGGTCTCCCATGGAAAGATCATTGAGGGTGGAAAGCTGAAAGTGGTCTGCCCCGCTGGGTCCGCAGGAGAAGGCCCGGGGGTGTTGGGCATTTGCAGCATCCCAAGGCCCAACCTGGCACAAGACATTCAGAACAAAGAAACATCTATCCACTAGAGGATTTCCCAAGCAGTGTCGGAACATTTCGGATACTGCCTGACTTTATGATATTTTATGACTTTTTATGATGTCTAATCCCAAGAACAGGTCAGGGGTTGCTTTCAACTGCATTCAGAGGTTTATGCTGAATTTGTATACATACGCTATTACTCCCGGTGTAACGAGAACCAAGCAGATGAAGCAGCGACCTTTGTGGAGAGGCGTCTACCTATCCTGTGAAGATGGCTACATCAACGTCACTGAGAGCACATGCCAACGCTCCTCTTTTTGCCCTGGTGGATCTGTCTTAGCTTCCCGCCTGACATCTAAGGCTTACTAAGGGACCAGGTCGGATAATTCGGCTTCGGAGAAAACAGCGTTCTTTTTGACTTTTTGACTTTTTAACCTTACACAAGATGAACACACTGAAGCACCAGCTTGCAAGATCTGGAGCCGAGGTGTCTAGTGCGGAAATCCTTCATGACAACTTGGATGATCAGGAACAAGTTATTGTGCAATGCCCCGGCGGCTTTTCTGGATCTATAGGTCTGACGTGTCAGAAGGGTATGATCCTGACTGAGGGTTGCTTGGATTCAGATGCTGGGGGTTGAACGATGCTTTCCAAGGGCCAGCTACTTTGTTGATCTTTGTTGTATGTACTATGTTGATGCAATTTGATGCAATTTGATGCATATAGTCATCATGTAATCCGATGCATAGCTTTGGGAACTATTGGGAACTGAAGTCTTCAGCTGTTTGGTGCCCGCCGTGCAGCATCGCATTTCTTTCTGAAAGGTCCCAACCGCCCAGCCCCCCGCATCCCTTCTCCCAGCCCAGGTAGTTGTCACAAAGGATGTGATCAGACCTTCACCAACATCTCCGGTTTGCAAATAGAACTCCCTGGTGATTTGGAGCATGAGATGCAGTGGAAAGTGGAGTGCCCAGAAGGTAAGCTCTCATTTGCTTTAGAATGCTTTCGGATTCCTTGTTGAACATTGGCCATCAGCATGTTCATCATATTTTCTCTAAAGAGATACAGTGATATACATATAAAACTATAAATGCACTGATAGGTGGATGAATGGATGGATGGATTGACAGATTGACCGCTAGATTGATGTATAGATTGAAAGATTGAACGATTGATCGAAGGATCGATTGATAGATTGATAGATCGATGAATTGATAGATTGATAGATTGGTGAACTGATGAACTGATGAATTGATGAACTGATGAACATATAGAAATACATGCGCACACACACACACGCGCATGTATATACAATATGAACAACAATATACAACTATATACACTTACTTACAATTATACATTTATATACACATATACATATTTACACGCACATATCTGTATACACAAGTTAATGATATTCAATAAATCAATCATTTTTTTGTGCCGCGCCGCCAAAGGTCATTCAGGCGAACTACCTTTCAAATGTTTGGATGGCAACCTGACTTGTCCTGACTGCAAGTGTCTTCCACGGCTCTCTACGATGGCTCCAGTGATGCCTAGGGTGGAGATTTCTGAGTTGCCAGTGGCTGCCCTAGCTGCAGCTGTGACGGCGGTGATTTTGTTGCTGTGTTTTGCCGCGGGATTGCTGTGGCACCGGGCCGTGAGACGCAAAGCCATGGCCGCTGCAGTGGCAGCTGCAATGGGCGACATCCCAACGCATTCGGTGCTGCCGAAGTCTGGCACCCGCTCTGGCCGCTCAGGGCATTCGGTTTCACATTCGACTTCTGCAGCGTCCAGTGGGTCAAAGCCGAAAGATGAGGCATCCTTCGAACTGGTAGTTGATTTGCCGATGGCACTTCCACTCTACTGGGCTACGAATCATGGCATTCACATTTTTCCGGACCCGAATCGAATTGGAGAAGTGCAACTTAGACCTCATTAAGCTGCAACGGGATTCAATGCGAAGAGCTGCGCAACTGCCATGCATGAAAGCATATGAAAACATATGAAAACATATGAAAACCAAGGTTGCCTTCAGACTTTAGGGCTCATAGGTATTGAGGTGGTCCAGAGGCGCGTCGCAGGAACGTTGTTGACTCAATCTTTGCAGTGTGGACAAGGCAAGCCATGTGAGTTGTCACAAGGCTCTGGTACCATGATGCAGAGTGACGTAGAGTGACCCTGCCCCCAAGGCAGAATCTGATGACCGAAACGTGGATGTCACACTATACCCGAGATCGCCTTTTGCACTGCGGGGGCAGGGTACCAGTAGGTTGTCGGGTCGCCAATGTGCTTCGTGTGGAGAATCACAAGGCGAGGAGAAGCTGCCGGTGCCCGCAATGTTGATCCAGTGTTCAAGGATTTTTGATGATTTTGATGATTTTCCAGCAGTTTTGCTTACATTCTTCGAATTCTTTCACATGGCAAATCGCTCAGTTTGATCAAGCCTTGGGGTGTAATGCTTTTCATTGTTTCCCTGTTTGGCGTTTGGAGTTGGAGGCCTATGCCCGCTATTCCAGCTACAAAGATGCTTTGCGGATGAAGCGCTCTCAGCCATGTAAAAGATTTACCGTTCGCACCAGTGGGAAAATCAATCTTCTAGACGAGAGCGTGAATGAGGTTGCTCGGAAGGGAGGAAAATGTGGTGGAAGCTGGGGGTTCTCAAGTCTCAAGGCACTATTTTCTTTCTCTTTCCTCTTTCGGTTCCTTGCATCATGCCCTTTGGTCGTTTCGATTGGGGAACTTGCTGTGACATCGTACATCCTTTTGCAGGAAAGTGAATGAGAGAGGGGTTGAATATGAGTGAATATGATTGAATATGATTGAATATGACTCTTATGACTGAATCATGACATGTCATGGTTTGCACATGTTTGCACCTTGGGCATCTTCGGCATCTTGTCTTTACCTTTTGGATGCTTTTCAGATTGACCCCACGGTGGCCCCGTGAGGCCTACCTCTTCCACGGCACAAATCCAGAATCGGCACAGTCCATCTGCAGAGATTTCTTTCGAATGGATCGCGCTGGTACCTCTTCTGGCACCATGTTTGGCCCAGGGATCTATTTGGCAGAAAACGTGCCCAGACAAGGTTTGTATGTTTTTTTTTTGTGTGTGAGCGTTTCCAATATTCTTGCTTTTCCCGACAGCCAAGACATGCCATTCGAGTTCAACTTAGGCCAGCAAGAGCGATGAATATGCAAAAGAAGGCTCTGGAGTTTACGTTGGGCTTTGTGCTGTGCTACTTTGCCGTTGCAGCATGGGTGAAGTTCTTACAGTTTCCCAAGCAGGGGATATGCAAGAAAGGTTGCGAGACGGAGGCTACAACTCATTGTGTGGTGACCGGTTGGCCGCAGTTGGCACCTACCGGGAGATGGTCTTTTTCAATGAGGAGGCTGTGTATCCTGAGTTCATTGTAATCTACACTCGTTCCTTTGAATAAGTTTCACTGCGTTGGCACCGCCACGGTGGTCCCACTGCATACCTATTGCGCGAGATCTCTCGTGGCTCTTTCTCCCCTAAAGGGAAGAAATGCAAATTCAGAATTTGATGCCACCGATATTTTGCGGCTCCACGATCTCAGGGCATTCTGGCATACTATCTAGCTGCTGGATGCTGAGGTTTGAAGTCGTGTCTCACAGGCATCTTGAATGTTGCCCTCCAGAATAGAATTGAATAGACGCAAAGATGCGGAAGGGGTGCGGGATGGATGGAAGAAACTCCTGTTTTGCTCGCCGGTATCTCGGACTTTATCAGATGTATCACACACACAAAATGCCAACGAGCTTTTGCCGCCTTATTTTTGTTCTGTTGGACTAAATCCATTCAAGGGTTTGAAAGATCGAAAGTTTGCAGTGTAACATAGTGTAACATGTGGAAGCCAATGGGCCATGCCCCCTTGCATTGTGTCAGCGTTGAAGCGTCTCAAAATCCAGGGAGCCACGGATTCAACACGACACCATCCAGTTGTACTGATTGTACTGGCACTGAACTTCGGCCTCTTCACATTTAAGTAGTCCTAGTCCTCAAAATCACAAGCCACTGCGAACATGTTCCTAAACCGGCCCATCTCTGTTGCACCCAGTTCTTATTTTTGGAGACAGCTTTAACTCACTGGGGAAGGTGGGGGCTCCGGTCCAAGCCCTTCCAACTCGACCAAACTTCTTGTGTCTCCCCGGCTGAGGCAGACCTTTGCCTTCCTTGCAGCATGGAGTGCTTTCATGATGCCCTTCACGAGGCAAGGCTTGGGCGTGAGAAGTGTTTCAAAATGTTTCAAACAGTGTTTAACAGAATGTGCTGAACATATTCCGAAGAGATCAAAAAAGCTCAGTCTCAAGTGATGCCAGCAGTGGCTCTTGGGGAGCGGTGGTGGAGGTACATGCATTTGCGAGCGATGCGGCGGAGCTACTTTTCCACCAACCGCATTGATATGGCCAGGGGTCCCAGATGTCGGATGCCTTGCACTCAAGATGAGCAAGAAGAGTGTCGGAGGGGAAACATATGGAAACATGCTTCAAATGCTGAGGATGCACTTTTTGCCTGGGGCTTTCCTCATTCCCAGGCTGGGGTTGTGCAGCTGGGGTGTTGTCACGCCTTGCCAGGATGAAATTTGCAATGCTAATAGCTCGGTCGGTGTCATGGAGTCCGCTCCAACCAACGCACCTTGGAATCTTCCTCGACAGGTCTTGGCAGCCAGTGCGTTTTGGGCAGCCCGAATCTACAATTGGCATGAAACCCAGCTGGTGAAGTAATTCTGACGATTGAATACGATCCAACATGGCAAAATCATCTTCGCACAAAGCGCCTTTCAAGGACCTTGCTGGTCGTCCCCGCAACGTGGCTGCCCCAAGGGGGTTCATGTTGGGGTATGGTGAGTACGCTGGTGGCTGAGGTGGTTGGGAGCTCTGGCCGTGTACCATGTGTTGCTCGCCTTCATAGTGCAACCGCTGGTGCTTCCCAAGGACAGCACATTCGAAGACGGTGTTTGTAATGTTTGAAATCATTTGAAACCGTGTTTGTGGAAGTTCGGCTTGCAGTGGACATGTGAGTTTGGGGTTGATGGACTGCGATGGACAAGCACAACTTCAGATGGCTCTTGTCCACTAGCTGCCCACTAGCTCATCCACAAGCCAATTGCGACAAAACACAATGCGAGATTTTGATATATTTTGATGGTTCGTGACAAATCATGAAGATCTGGAAGAATTTTCTCCGCAGCCATTGGGCTTTTTAGTGGCTGTGGGCTGCCTTGAGCCGAGCCTCAAGGCGGCGGTGAGCTGCGTGCATCTCAAATTATCCAAATCGCAGTGTAACAGAGTCTTCCGGAAAGATCTGTGGGGTAAACCCAGCATATACAATAATTACATATAATTACTGTACATCTATCTACACACATACACACACACACACATATACATACATACATACGTACGTACGTACGTACATCGATACATCCATACATCCATACATCCATACCTACATACCTACATACCTACATACCTACATACCTACATACCTACATACCTACATACCTACATACCTACATACCTACATACCTACATACCTACATAC